>Ga0210394_10000867_pt1 | contig 55228 bp, 58 predicted proteins | sample IncBWC12MmetaG_FD_160121 | JGI IMG/M metagenome (GOLD analysis project Ga0210394, IMG submission 160121) | Forest soil microbial communities from Barre Woods Harvard Forest LTER site, Petersham, Massachusetts, United States - Inc-BW-C-12-M | ecosystem: Environmental > Terrestrial > Soil >...
CTGAAATCACTGCGAGGCGATCCGCGCTTTGAGGCGCTTGTCGCGCAGGCGCGGGAGCACGCCGCCGTAGCCCCCGCGAAATAGCTTTTCGGCCGGCTAGGCGGAAAATTCTCAAGTAAATCATTCGCAATCCCCTCGCGTACAATGATTCGGCGTGGAGGAGAACCCTTGAAAAATTCCGCGATTCTGCTGGTGCAATGCCCGGACCGAAAAGGATTGGATGCGACCATTGCCGAATTTATCTACCGGTATGACGGCAATATTCTGCATTTCGAGCAGCACCAGGCGGGCGAGGAACGTTACTACCTGGCGCGGGTGGAGTGGGACCTGGACGGGTTTCGGCTGGACCTGAACGATTTCGATGGCGCGTTCGGGCCGATTGCGCGCAAATTCGGGATGAACTGGGTGATGAACCTGAGCAACCGGCGGCCGCGCGTGGCCATTTTCGTTTCCAAGTACGATCACTGTTTAGTGGATTTGCTTTATCGCCAGCGCAACGGGGAACTGGCTTGTGATTTTCCGCTGATGATCAGCAATCATCCGGACGCCAAGCGGCACGCGGATTTTTATGGAGTGCCGTTACACGTGATTCCGGTGACCAAGGAAAACAAGCCGGAGGCGGAAAGGCAACAGATCGAACTTCTTGAGCAGCACAAGATTGATTTAGTGGTGCTGGCGCGATACATGCAGGTGCTGTCGACGGATTTCATCGTGACGTACCCGATGCCGATTATTAATATTCACCATTCTTTTTTGCCGGCATTTATTGGTGGCAAGCCGCATCACCAGGCGTATACACGCGGGGTGAAGCTGATCGGGGCCACCGCGCATTACGTGACGGAAGTGCTGGACGACGGGCCGATCATCGAACAGGGAGTTGCGCGCATTTCGCATCGCGATTCGCTGGAAGGTCTGGTGGAAAAAGGGCGGGACCTGGAGAAGGTGGTGCTTTCGCGCGCGGTTCGTTGGCACATTGAGAACAGAATTCTGCTGTATGGCAACAAGACAGTGATCTTCGAGTAGCCTGAGGCTATGCCAGTTACTTTCCGCTGCCTCGCCTTTGCGGCGCTTTTTGCTTCGGCGTCTGTGTGTTTTGCGCAGCCTGGTGTGGGTGGATCCGAAGCGCAGAATGCTACGCGGGCGTGTACGGCAAATCCGGTGCTGGAGCCTGTTGCCAAAAAGAAAGCTGCGCGTAAACTGAAGCACCCACTGCCGCCGGAGGGTGTGCCTGTCTGCATCGAGGTGAAAGGCGAGCCCATCGAGGTGCAGGAATTCTTGCAAGCGTTTGCGCGAGACCAGGAATGGCGGAGCGGAGAGCATCACGCTTCGGAAGATACCTGGTCGTTTGTGCGCTATCTGAATGTGAAAGAGCTGGAAAAATATGCGGACACGAAAGTTTTGATCGAGCCGGTGAAATTCAGCAGCGGCAAGGCAGCAGTGGTGGTGCGGACCTCGGATGCGGGGAGCGGATATGTGCGGGTGCAGATCACACCACGATTTCAGGGAGAAGGGCATTCGGAAGATAAGGTGATGGCGCAGCCGGGGAGCGCGTGGACGCTGGCTTCGCGCGGGGTGTTTGAAGAAGAGTTGGTGGCGGCGTTAAAGTCGCGGCGGGGAAGGGCGGAGTAGCGGAGCGTAGGAAAAGCTTTCTTCAGGGGCTAAAGCCCATCTGTTTGAATGACTCTACGCCGGGGCTGAAGCCCCGGCCTCCTAAAGAGAAAGAGTAAAACAAGGCTGCCGCCTGGAAGGCAGCCTGTCCAAGACACGAGCGAATTTCCCGCCGCGAACGGCTTGAGTCAATCGGCGGCCATCGGATGGGCCAAGGCCGTGGTCATGTCGGCGTGGAGGAGGCGATGGAAGAGGTGTTCGCCGGCTTCGCGGCGGACGGAGAGGCGTCCGGCGACGTAGGCGCGGGAGCTTAGGCCGCGCTGCACGGAATCGCAGATGGCCATGTCTTCATCCTGAACTTTTTCGCTTACGGCGATGCTTTCCTTGTGATGCTGCTGCGCGGCGGAGCTGATGTCGGCGAAATAGTAGTCGAAGATGACGGCGCACTTGTCGACGCCGAGAGGAAGGACGAGATTGGTGTCCATCACGCCAGAATAGGCGTTGATCATGAAGTTGGGATACACCCACAGATAAAACGCGGTGCCCTGGCGTGTGGAGCCGATGGCGGATTCGGCTGCGGCGGAGGAATCCAGCGGGCTGGATTGCAAGCAGGCCCGTTCGTAATTCTCGATAGTGTATTTGGTGTATTCGACGACGCTGCTGAGGCCTTTGTGGGCGTGTGGGACGTGATAGCCGCCGTCGAGATAGTTGTCGACGTAGACCTTCCAGTTGCAATTCAGCGTGTAGGTGCGGCGATCGAAGTAGTGCAGCTTTTCGCGCATTTGCAGCGGCGCGACAATTTCCGGAACCTGGCCGAGGAAATTCTGCAGCGGCATGGCGTTTCCATCGAGATTGACGAGCACGAAATTTTCCCATGTGTCCACGCGGACCGGCACCAGGCCGTTGTCGGCGCGTTCGAAATTGCAAACGCCTTCGAATTCCACCATGCCCTTCAGCGCACCGTCGTTGCCGTAAGTCCAGCCGTGATACGGGCAGCGGAAATTTTTGGCGCAGCCGCTGGTTTCGGGAACGACGGCGGCGGCGTGATGGCGGCAGACGTTGTAGAACGCGCGGAGTTTGCCATCGTCGCTGCGGACGACTACCAGGGGTTCTTGGTTGACGTCGATGGTGAAGAATTGGCCGGGTTGCTGGACCTGATCGAGGCGGCCGACCACTTGCCAATTGGAGGCGAAGACGCTGTTGCGCTCGAGTTGCTCGATGCGCTGGTCGAAATACCAGGGCGCGGGGATGGTGTGCGCTCTTTCGAGCGGCGCCTCGGGATTATAGAGATTCAGGATTTCGCTGATGCTGCGCTGATGCATAAGAATGACTCCGGATAAAAAGAAGGATGCGAGCGGTTTATTTTCGTCTAGAAGGGATGGGCGCGCAAGTGGTGGAGCCGACACGGCGGCGCGAGAAACGGAAGCCGATCTTTAGATCGGCATCTTGCGAAAAACTATCTTCACAGCGCGACGCCGTCATTGACCTGCTGGCACACCATGCGCGGCGTCCCGCTGTCGTTGAAGATCAGCCCGTTGAAGCGCAACACATTCCCCGGGGCAATCGCGATGGAATTCATCTGTGTGCTGCTATTCACGTAAACCTCGACGGACGACGGATTCTGCAGCACGGTGGTTTGTCCGGGTTGCACCGCCAGAATGGGAAACAGATCGTACGCGGGGAGCGAGACGCTATACACCGTGAATCCGCCGTTGCTCGACACAGCCGCGATCGTTCCGTTGATGGTCTGCGGCATCAGCGTTATGGTCGTCGCATGGGTCTGTGTGCCTCCTGAAGTCACAATCACTTGCGAGGCAACCGCAACGTTTTGGCCGGAGACCATGTGGGAACTATCAAACGTCGCTGAGAACGGAAGATTCGATGGCACCGCGATCTGTCCTGAGAGCCTGAAGGCGGTGCTGGCGTCGAACGCATAGGTCCAGAAACCGCCTCCCGGAACGTTGCTCTGGTTGAACTCTTCATTTGTGCGGCTCAGTTCCAAGATGTAGCCGAACGCGTCATTCACCTTTCCGATAGGACCTATCAACACGTCCGTGGCGCCGGGGTCATCGACCTCAACACGCGTTGCCAGCAGCGAACCATCGGATTGGATCGCAAGATCCAGGTTGGCGATCATGCCCGTGGCAAGCGCGGAGAAATTGCCGACGCCCTGATAAACGGTGCTGGTGTTGGTGGCAACCGTAAACGTCGCGCCGTCCGGATACACAGGATTGTTAAAGCCGTAGGCGATCATCAGGCTTAGGCTATTGCTTCCGCTATTGATGGAAGAAACCAGGCCATCGACTCCTTTTACCTGGACCTGCGATTGGGACGCGGGTGCGACCGCGGTGAGCTTGAACGTCGGCGTTATTGAGTATGGCGGCTGTCCGGGGCCCTGAGTTGGGACCGTCACGGAGGCCGATGCCTGCAGATCCAACGCCACGGTCATGGCGTTGCCATGGATGATCAGCGGAGTGGGCAGGGTCACGCTGGCAGTTTGTGAAGCCGCAGTGGGCCCGCCAGTCGCGTCATTAACCAATTCGATCCCTCCTGACGTACCCAGATGTACGCTGGTGAAATCGGCATAGGAATACGTAAGCGTCGCCGAGGTGTAAGTATCCTGAGGCACCATCGCGGTGAGGAAAGGCGCCGTCTGACCGTTCAAATGAATGAATTCCGCCTCTTGTGTTTGGCTGAATGTACTGCCTTGCGGGGCTGCCAGAACGCTCACCGTGTTGCCCGCCTGGTTGGTGAGACTGATGCTGGTGATGTCGACGTAAAAGCTCGAGAACTGAGAATTGGCGGTGCCGGACACCACCATGGCCACGCTGGTTGGCGACGGTGGAGGAGGCGGCGCGCCGCCCGACGACGACATACCGGACGAACCGCAACCTGCCGCCAAATAGCTACCTATGATCAAAAGAAGAGAAAGCAGGGTGGACACGGAGGTCACACCGGAATCGCTACGAGCAGGCTGGGTCACCGGGTTCATAGTCGCTCCTATGTCGCGAATCTTGCGGATCCGCAACCGACTGTACCAAGTAGGGGACGTTGTCAATCTAGACGCGTGTCACTTTGTTTAGGTTACAGCCAATACCGCAGCGGCGGCGATTTTTCGGCCGGATGGCTTCTGGATCCTGGGTCTGGATGCAGGGCGGCGATGAAGGAAAATTGGTGCGGGAGAGAGGACTTGAACCTCCACGGGTGTAACCCCACAAGATCCTAAGTCTTGCGCGTCTGCCAGTTCCGCCACTCCCGCACCGTACGGACCTTCAGATTATACAAGGGATGCTCGGCTTCCGGGAGCGGTCCGCTCTGGTAAGATTCCGGGGAATAGTAGAACATCGGCCCGATCTTTCTAACCCCGAAAATTTGCTTAACACCACTAGAAAAAGAGTCCTTCCGGCAATGGCGAAAATCCTTTTTCTCGATGAATCTGGTGACCACAGCCTTTCGAAGATTGATCCCTCACACCCAGTATTTGTGTTGTGTGGCGTAATCATGGAGGACAGATACCACGATGAGGTGGCGACAGCGCGGCTCAGCGAGATGAAAGACACGCTGTTTGGAAATCACAACATCATACTTCACACCGCCGATTTCACTCGAAACAAAGGCGGCTTTGAAGCAATGGCAAACAATGATTTCCGAGTGCGATTCTTCACCGAATTGCAACGACTAATTACAGATTTGGAATTTAAGATTGTCGCCTGTGTGATCAAGAAGCAGGATCATTTGAAACGGTACGGACTGCAAGCTCTCGACCCCTACTTGCTATCTCTTTCTCTGCTGATCGAGCGATTTGTCTTTGAATGTGGATCTGCAGGTGGAACCGTTGTGGCGGAAGCCCGCGACACCACTTTGAACAATGCCCTCGAACTCGCTTTTTTGGACCTGAAGATTCGAGGAACGCACTATGTCTCTGCAACTAAGATCCAAAAACGAATCCGCAACTTCGCAATCAGAGACAAAAAGGCAAACCTTGCCGGCCTGCAGATTGCGGACATAGTTGCCACACCGATCGCGCGCCACGAGATCGTAAAACCACTTATCCGTCCTATTGCAATGAAGGCGACTTTTTCACTGTGGTTCGGGGAAAATTTCGGCGAACTTCGGATGGGAAGATCGAGGGTATGGGTTTGATCGTACTTCCAAAATGAAAGCGGGCAGCACCCGCTACGCAGTTGCCACCCGACCTAGATATTCTAGGTCCTGCGGCTATGCAAATCAATGAAAACGTCTATCTAGGCAAATATCTAGGCAACCCGCCACAGGAGAGTATCTCAAATCTTCGAATTGTTGCGGCTGCTCAAGCGCCTTCCAACATTTGTTTCAGGCGTTTGCGTTGGGTGTGTTCTCTCGGGCTGGTGCCGGAGCGGGCTAGCCAGCGGCGCAGGGTTTCAGGCTTTACGCGGTAGGTTTTTTGGGCCAGGACTTCGACTACGAATTCGGCGGTCCAGGTGGGATCTTCGACGACGGAGTGTTTGAAGATGGCGGAGGCGCGGCAGACGGCTTCGTAGACGGTGGAGGCTTGCACGTCGACGGAGTGGTTTACGGCGCGGCGATCCCGGAAGGAAACTTTGCAGTTTTGGATTGGCAAGGGTGCGCTTTCGCGGTGGAGGAAGGAGAGGAGATTGTAGCAAATTCGGGCGGAGGAAAAAGCGAAGGCTTTCTTCAGGGGCTAAAGCCCAGTCAAGATATGCGAGTTACGCTGGGGCTGAAGCCCCAGCCTCCTAAAGAAAAAGCCAAAACCCGCGCACTGAAAATGGACTCTTCGAAACTCAGGGCAAGGGGGTGCGGCACCTAGATTCGCGTTAGGATCTACTTATGTAACGCCCGGCGTAACCGTCGGCTGTTTGTTTGCGTTCTGTTGATTGAGGGAAACATGGCCACACTCTGGTTAGCGGCGCTGATTCTAGGTTCGGTGTTCGCGATTGCGGGCGCTCAAGGAGTGAAGTGGAAATTGCTGAACGCGGCGATCATCCTCGGCTGCATGGGATTGGGTCTCGGAATCGGGTATGCGGCCGGTTTAGGGAGCAAGAATATGGGGATGGTCCGCGACGCGGCTATACCCTTCGCCATGATATTTGGAATCGTGGGAGCGATGGTGTGCGTGGCGCAGAATAATTCGCGGACTAAGGCGTGAGTTGCAACGATGCCAAAGATCTGAAATTGTCACGGGCACCCTTGCAGGCGTGGATTCCGCGGTTGCGCTGGAATCGGACGGAGGAGAAGGGGATAATGGAGCAACTGGATTTTCGTGGGATTTGATCGGGTGGTTCGGGCGGAAAGACGGAAAAGATGATTCTTCAGCAGCAGGGCGATCCAATTGTGGTGATCCGGCAGACGGATCATGCGTTCTTGTGCGGATTTTTCGCGCGGGAATGGGGCAATGCAATGTTTCCGCAGCCGGAACCGTTTGAGTCATTTTGTCTAGCGGCGGCGGAGCACGACAACGGCTGGCAGGAATGGGAATTGCAGCCGGGAGTGGACCCGAAGACATTCACGCCGTACACGTTCATGACGGTGCCGACCGAGGACCACGTCGCGCTGTATCAGAAGGGAATTGAGCGGGCGGTGAAAGCGGATTTATACGCAGGGCTGCTGGTGGCCACGCATTGCGCGGGGCTGTATGACCGGACCAAGGCCACCATTCCAGGATATTCGGCGAAATATGTGAAATCGCAGGAGCAGCACGTGGCCAACGATTTTGTGCAGCGGCTGCGATTGCAGCAATTGCGGCTGAAAGTGGATTTGCGAGCGAATGCGGCGACCAAGAAGTACGCGGAAGAAAAATTGATCAAGGCCAACGCGGGGCGGCTGGATGCGCTGGACCGGTTATCGCTTTTCTTTTGCATGGGAACCGCGGACGAGACGACCATCGAGGGCGTGCCGGTGGACGCTGAGGGCACGACGGAAGTGGATTGGTTCCTGCGATCCGCAGGGAAGGGGCAGTTTTCGCTGGCACCGTATCCGTTCCGGCGGGAGCCGCTGGAATTTTCGATACTTTCGCGGCGGATTCCCAACCGGCGCTATACGGATGAAGCGGATTTTCAAAAAGTGCTGACTGGCTCAGGGTTTTATAACACGTCGTTTACGCTACATGCGGCGACGAAGGGCGACCTGGGGCGCGCTGCCGGGCTTTGAGATTTCAAATCATTTAACCGCGGGCGAGAATTGGATTTGCAGGCGGTTTTTCCCCGTATTCCTTTACTCTTGACATATTTGGCTTGGCCGTTCATCGTTAAAAGCTTTGCCGCCGCTTCCGGAATCGTCCTTCGGAAGGCGAGGCGAGTTCGCTCCCTATGACCAAGGTTCGACTTTGCTTTCATGACCGCTGCTTCGACGGCACAGCATCTGCTGCGCTGTTCTACCGGTTTTATCGCGAGCGTTTTAGTGACAGCGCCGAGTTTTCGTTCACCGGGATGACGCACCGCGCCAAGCACCCGTGGGAAAACGGGCTGTTTGACGGCGACGAAAATGTGATCGTGGATTTCAAATATTCGAATTCACCGAAGATTACCTGGTGGTTCGATCATCATCAGAGCGCGTTTCTGACGCCGGCGGACGCGGACCAGTTTCGCGCGCATCCCGGGAATCACATGTTTTATGAGCCGGAGTACAAGTCCTGCACCAAGCTGATTGCGGATGTGTCCAGCCAGAAATTCGGTTTCGACACCAAGCCGCTGGCGGACTTAATTCATTGGGGCGACATTATCGACGGAGCGCAGTTTCCGACGGCGGAATCGGCAACGGAATTGAAAGAGCCGGCGACGCAACTGGCGCTGGTAATCGAAGCGGCGCCGGACGATGGAATCCCCGCGAAGATTATTCCGGAGTTGGCGTATCGTTCGCTGGCGGAGATGGTGAAGCTGCCGATGGTGGCCAAGTATCTCGGACCGCTGCTGGAGCGGCACAAGAAGTCCATTGAGATTTTGCGGGAACGATGTGAGTCCCGCGATGGCGTGATTTTCTTCGACGTGAGCGATATGGACCTGGAAGGCTACAACAAGTTTATTCCGTATTTACTGCATCCCGAGGGAGTGTATTCGGTGAGCGTCAGCTCTTCGGCGGTGCGGGCCAAGGTTTCGCTGGGAACAAATCCGTGGAACCAGGCGACCGCGGACAAAAATCTGGCATCGCTGGCGGAGAAGTACGGCGGCGGAGGGCATCCGCGAGTTTCCGCGATTTCGTTTGATCCGCAGGATGTGGAACGAGCGCGGAAGGTGGCGCGCGATTTGGCCGAAGTACTGCGCGCGAAGTAGTTCGCAAAGACGCTGGAAATGAGCCGGAATCCGCTGCGAGTGGTCGACAGAAAAATTGTAACTGTGTAGAATAAAAGTTTCCCCGTGGACCGGTAGCTCAATGGTAGAGCAGTTGACTCTTAATCAACGGGTTGCAGGTTCGAGTCCTGCCCGGTTCACCACTACTTTCAATGACTTAGCCGTGGTACCGCTTTAGCGCGGTTTCCCTTTGTAGTAGGACTTGTAGTCACTTTTTGCAATCTCGAAAAAGCCAGCTCCATGGCCTCTGCCTGTGGATGACAATACCGCTGGGTGATCGTGATTGAACTATGCCCAGCGATCCGCGCCAGCACGAACGCATCACACCCAGATTCGGCCAGCCGAGTTAACGCAGTATGTCTGAAGGTGTACGGCGGGAATGTTTTTAGCGGGGTTCCGTTTCTGCTGGCGAGAGCGAGAGCCCTTGCATGATAGTTCTTCGCTGTGTCGCCTTCGAGATGTCCGCTCTTCGTTTGGGCGGGGAACACCCACCCAGCATCCGGCTTGCCCGCAGTCTCCCAGCGAAACTCCAGTGCGCCATAGACAGCCGGCACTAGCGGTAACGTGCGTTTTGCGGCCGCGCTCTTACCCTCGGCAATCCGCAACGTCCCACCTGAACCATTCAACTGAACATGCTCCCAGCGCAGCGCAAACGCCTCCCCAGGCCGACAGGCGCACCCTAGGAGAATCACAGCGCAGTCTCGCCAGGGCTGTGCGCACGAGTTAAGGTAAAGACGAACCTCGTCATCGGTCAACACGCGATCGCGCTGCTTTTCGCCTGTGGCCAGTTTGATCCTCGGCCGCGTCGTGATAGTGCCCCACTCAGCCGCCAGGTAAATCGCACGGCGCAGCGTACGCAGCCCTAAGTTCACGGTGGAAGCGGAGAGTTTCCTGAGTTTTGCCGCGTACTGGGTTGCGTGCTCGTTCGTGATGCGATCGAGACGAAGGTCAGCTAAGTGTGAGCCCTCCAGGCTGGTGATACCGCACTGGTAGTAGCGTAATGTGTTCGGCTTATCCTTATGGGTCGTCAAGACGTAGGGAAGAAACTGCTTCTGCAGGAATTGCGAAAGCGTTGGAACTGGGGACTGCCGTTTACGGAAAGTCTCTTCACAAACTTCACCGCAAAACAATCTCTCACTGGGATCCGCTGTGGCGCCGAAGTAAAAGAGTCCCGAGCACTCCGCACACGCGCGCAGTTCTTCCGGTTGACAGCCGAGCTGCTTGGCTTTGTCGTCGCGCTCTTCCCATTGTTTTCGGACTTCGGTGCGGCGTTCGGCTTCGTACTCCGTTGCTTTTCGCGGTGTGCGACAGCCGGTAGTCTCCTGGACGTGCACGCCGTGGAACCAAAAGTTTGTCCACCAGATGTCTTTCCTTAAGTAGATAGACATTTTCTTATCCCTCTTTATCTATTCCGCCAACGCTTCATGTACGTACGCCTGTTGTGCTTCCACTCCGGCGAACTGCGATGGAACTTCCGCTCGCAAGTTTCCGAGCAAAACCTTTGCCGCAGAAACCGAGCGAAGAATCGATTGGGACAGCCCGCACACATACACCGTTTCACATGACGTAACAGGCCCAGTTTCCCAAGGTCGATAAATGCGGAGAATGCACGGGCCTGCCTGCGGCTGCGTTTGGGGCCGGACGGCTCCCACTCAACAACCCAATGGTCCAGGTCCACAACCATCTTCGGTATTCGCCCACGGAACCCTTCTTGCACGTGGCCCATGGCAATCGCGTTGGTTGTGTAGCGTTCGCTCTGTTCGCTCCTTTGCATCAACCGCAGTTCAAAAAAAGGCCGCACACGGGCTAGCCGCAGGATCTTCCGGATCTTCAGTACCACCGCGTACGTGTGTTTAGGCCCTGACGACAGCAGCTCCTCGTGAGCGCTGTACAGCCTCTCAACTGCGTCGGACTTCCCGGGATTTGTGTTCAGGTATTCGACAAGTGACTCCGCAATATCTTCTCCGTAATAAGTATGCTTTCTCCGTGACACCGGTATTCGCGACTTTTCAGGCATTTTGATAGTCACACCTCGATGCAAGCCTACGTGGTATATCAATGCGCGTCAAGTCGAGCTTCTGTTGATTCGACAAAAGTCATCCGGAGGAAGAAATGAGCAAGGTACAAGTGGTACGCCCAAAGGAGCGGGTCAAAACAGAGTTGCTGTCGGGACTGGCCGATCCGCAGGAATTCACCAGCGTGAAGGGCGCGGCAGGTTTTGCGTGCCTGAGTGAAGTGACAATCAGGCGATTGTTGACCGAGCAAAAACTAACCCGCTACCGATTCAGCGGCCGCACTTTAATTAAAGTGAGCGAGTTGCGGGCGATGGTGCGGGTGGTGAAGCCATGACGCCGCCGATAGCCAAGACCTGCGCGAGTTGCAAGCGAACTTTCACCCTCTTGGATAACGAGATATTCGGGCAGCCAATGGTCATCTGTGTTTGCGGCGCGGACATTTGCACTGCGTGTTATCCGAGGCACGCCGCAACCCACGCGGCACCACTGCTCGATATCGCCGGCCGAAAGATTTATGTGCCGAAGAAACCCTTTCGCCTGGCCGTTAAGCGCGGACTTGGACCGACGCAAACGTCGTTCGCCTTTCCATCAGAAAAGTGAGCAAGTCGTGATTCTGCTTTGTCCGTTTTGCCGGAAAGAATTTGTCCACCGAGGGCGATTCAAGTTGCACGCCAAAAACTGTGTCAAGGCCCCGCGCCCTCGCTGGTTAGTGCGCCAGCGGCGAGCCGGTCGTTGGGTTAATCAAAACGACGTCCTGATGCGTGATGTGGACACACCCTCACCACGAAGTAGAAAAGTGAAAGAGCCTATTGAATAAAAAGGGGGCCGCGACAACGGCCCCGAGTAACGAGAGAGAGGAAGGAAATACCGTGAACAAGCAAAACGTACCTGAGTCAACTCCTGTAGTCAATCCCAATGCTAGCGACGTCGCACTCGACCGCCTGCACACCGCCCAACAAATGATTAAGCGGCTTGACCGTCTACTGGCGCAAACCGAAGACGTGGCGCTATTGAAAGAGATGGATAGACGCACGTCCAAACGTCTCGACGTGGTGACGAAACAAATCCAAATGAAGGAAGGGATCCGGCTTTGGGGCTTGCTCACAACCGGAATCAAAGAAGGGGACCGCGTCTATTCGTTGGCAGGATGGTCGACACTGACCTTTGGGACCGCTTCCGGTTTCGAAGTCAAGGTTGGCGACCCGTTCATCGTTTGGCGGATACAACCAAAGGTGCAACGACTTTGGGTGCTGCCCGAAGGCACGCCGCTACCGAAGACACAGCAGGAAGTCCGACGGCTTGACGAAAGCCAACGACTCCAACTGGTGACCCCAGCACGCCTTGGCGAGCGAATCATTGTGTCGAGATTTTCGAGAACTGCTCCGGAGTTGACTGGCGGTGCACTGTGAGCATACGTCGGTTGGACCAAGTCCCCTTCGGGCAAATGACCATCGAAGAGAAGAGCGAGTGTTTGTATTACCTTTGTGAAGATTATTTTGTTGAGATTCCTTCGTCGCTAAGCTTTCTGGAAAGCGATAGCACCATCACGGCGAAATCCGTCGACGCTGCGACCGGTGCAGATTTCGATCGATATCGGCGGGAGATTCGCGACTCTCAGTTTAGAACTGAGGCGATCATGCTCAGTGCCGCGCGCGTTGAACTACCCCGCCGAGAACTCCTATTATCGCTCGCCGAATTCGACTTTATGTATTCCCCTTCCACGTGGAGACGTGCGTGAGCAAGGGCCGCTTTGTCGCCAAGCAGTCTGGGGACTACTACGATTGCGTATTCCCTTATGACGCGGAAATGGTTGACCAGATTAAGGAACTGATTCCACGTAGCGAGCGGTGGTGGGATCCCCAAACACGGTGCTGGAGCATCCACGGCGATTACTTAACCGAAATCCTCCACCAAGCCAGGCGCTTAGGTTTCACGATTCCTCGCGTTGTTCAGGAAGGCGACACCAGCGATCCGCCGCCACGTAAAGCGCCAACTAATCCTGTTAGTCCAGTAGCGGAATTCGCTGGCCTTCTCTCGTTCGAGACTTTGCACCGAGCGTTTCGCGCGGAGGCCGCGCGCACTCATCCCGATCGCGCCGGCGGGGACCCCGAGCGAATGAAGAAACTCAATAGCACATGGGATCTGGTCAAAAAGGCTTTTGGGAAGTAGTTAGTTCCAAAAAAATCAAAAATCGAAAGTGAGATGTTTATGACGACTAAGCATGAGGCACCGGCAAAGATGGTCAAGAAGTTGGTTAGGTGGACAGATGTAAACAGAGGCAATCTCCGCGCATATTTCGGCGTTGAGAAAACCGATGGAATCGTTTTGTATTCCATCAAGCTGCTAAAGGAAGAAGACGGCGATGGGTACTACTTCGCCTTTGCCCAACGGGAATACGTGAAAAGGGACAAGACGAAGGGTTATGAGGCCCTCGTTGACTTTGTCGACGAGGTCACCCAAGAGCGGTTTTACGCTGAAGTGATGCCGTTGGTTCTGGCGCGGCTCGCTGAAGACGAAGAGTCGGACGGCGTGACCTGGGAGCCGGACGTCAGCAAACCCAGCGACGGCGCAATCGAAAAGCGACCAGAAATCGATGATTCTTCAATACCGTTTTGATCCCCATGAAAACCTGTTTCAAATGCGGGCAATCACTTCCACGTTCCGAATTCTACAAACATTCGGAGATGGGGGATGGGCTGTTGGGTAAGTGCAAGTCCTGCACGAGAAGAGATGTCTGCAATCACCGAGCGGAAAACATAGAGCGGATCAGGAGGTATGACATTGACCGCTCTATGTTGCCGCACAGGGTTAAAGCTCGGGCTTCTTACCACGAGAAGTACAGCCAGTTATTCCCCGACAGAATCAAGGCTACCTACGCAGTCAACTGGGCTGTCCGTAGCGGACGTCTGGCAAAGGAGCCTTGCTCTGTCTGTGGGAATGCACGTTCACAGGCTCATCACGGAGATTATTCGAAGCCTCTTGAAGTGGTTTGGCTATGCAAGCCGCATCACTGGATTGCGGATGAAGAGAGAAGGAACAGAGAACTGGCAGTTGTATTCAACGGCAGGCCTGCTCGCCGTCGATTTAGAGGGCTACGACTGAGCGACGCCTTTACGTGGAACTTTACCAGGACCGAAGCGGCGGTGTCCCAGTGACCGAGTCCATGAATAACGATACCTGCATGAACATCTGTTTCACACCGGACCCCACGGGGCCAGGTGTCCGTTGCCGTATTTGTGGTGTGCACTACCTAACTTTCATCGGCTGGAAAGTGAACTGTTGGCTGTATCACGAGCGCCGAGTCGCAGCACGTGTTGGAAAGATTATTCGCCGGCAGAGGTTGTTCGGTTCGCCTGCGCGCGGACAGTAGCGAGAATTCGGAGCGATGCATGGGTTCCCCCAAGAAATACGTACGTGCCAACATCAAAGACTTTGGAAATATCCCTGAGGAGTTGCGGCTTGCGAGCCAATGGGAATGCTGGAAAATCACCGACGACAACCGCAAAATACCGATCAATCCGCATAGCGGACAAGTGTACCCGCGCGGTCTTACGTCTGAGCAGATGGGTACCGCAACCTACGGACAGGCGTGTGCCTGTTTCACGCGCGATCCTTCCCTAACAGGGATCGGTTTTCGTTTTAAAAAGGCTGACGCTTACACTGGCATCGATGTAGACGACTGTCGCGACTTGGAAAGTGGCGCCTTGCTAAGTTGGGCGGCCGACCTGGCCAAGGAGTTTAACTCTTACTACGAAATTTCGCCTAGCGGCACTGGCATAAAGTTGATTGCTCGCGGTTCCATTCCAAAAGCTGTCCCGCAGCCCTCCAGGGTGGAAATGTACTCTGACAACAGATACTTTGCATTGACCGGGTTAAGTCTGAACGGCAACGAAATTCGGCCGGCGCAAAAGCAACTCACTCGCTGGTATGAACTGCTGACGGTAAAGAAAAGGACAGAGGAAAAGGAAAAGGAATCTAAGAAAACAGATGCCGGTGCTGGGACCGGCGCGAAGTGGCCTGCCGGCACGGGCGAACACTACAAACAGCTTTTAAAGATGATTGGTGGACTGCACCGCAACGATCCGCAGATGGGCGAAGACGAAGGTGTGCGCGTTGCCATGGGCATCGATCGACTCCGCGCGCAAGAGCCGTATCCAGAAACGAAGGTTCGCGGCATGGTGCATGACATCTGGGCGAAGAAGGACGACACAAAAGAGAGCGCAAAGGAGCCACCTCCGGCGCCACCCAAGGTCTGGGAGTCGCGTGAGTTTCTTACGCATGTCTTTCCGTCGCGAGAGCCTTTGGTTGTGGTCACTGGCTTCAACACACCGGTCTTCACCGCCCATTCGATCAATCAGATATTCGCTAAGCGGGGCACAGGGAAGTCCATGCTGGCGATGACACTGGCGGGCGTGCTTTCAACCGGCGGGGAATTTCTAAACTGGAAGATATTGCGACCGACTCGCGTGCTGTACATCGACGGCGAGTTGCCCGATGCACAAATCCAGAGCCGCATGAAGAGCACGCACACAGCGGATGCATCGATCCGGCTGGTGACCTTGGACAGCTCCCCTGGCGGGATCCCGTCGCTCGCAACTGCTGAAGGGCAAGAGTGGGTGGAAAACATCTTAGGAGATGCCGAAGTCTTGGTGGGCGACTCGATTGCTTCCCTGGCACCGTTTGCCACCAACGATGAGGAATTGTGGATGCCGCTCATCGCGTGGTTGATGCGCCTGCGATCGCGCGGCCTGTGCATCGTTCTGTTGCACCAAGCCGGAAAAGCCGGGCTGCAACGCGGACACTCACGCGGCGATGATGCATTGGATATACAAATCAAGTTGGAAGCCCGTGGCGACGAAGAGACCGACCACCTGCTCGCTGAACTTACGTACGAAAAGATTCGCGAACAAAGGTCTGGAGTCCGCGCGCTGACGGTTTCGTACAATGCCGGTGCGTGGACGTGGAGCGTCCTGGAAACCGATAAGCTGAAGGCACTCGAAGAATACCTTTGCCTGCACCCCAAGGCCACTACCCGCACGATTGCGAAGGATATGCCGGAGCTGGGCTCTTACATCACCATTTCCAGGTTACTCAAGAAACTGAAGTGATGTTTCACGGCCTGTTTCAAAAAAAGGGCTGAAATAAGTGAAACAAGTGCACTATTTTAGTGCAAAGTGTGAAACAGACTGGGGCCTACGAAAACACAAGGGTTAACATGGTTTGTTTCATCTTGTTTCACTGTTTCATCCTATATACAAATACTATGAAACAAGAAACAACACTTCGTGTTGTTGTTTCACGAGTTGAAATAGAATGAAACAGTTTTGAAATCGGTGTTGCAAATAAAGAGGTTAAGCCTGTTTAGTGAAACAAGCCGTGAAACAAGCTGTCCAGTACCACCTAACCCGCCTCCACGGCACTCACCCCTTGCAGGATTGCGGGCGCAGGCCTACCCTCGGGACTGATGCTGAAAACAGCACGGAGAACAACCCATGCCGGATCACTTGAAAAAGTTCGAGTTTCAAAAAGGCACGAGCGGGAACGCGGGTGGTCGGCCGCGAAAAGAGCGGCTGCTCACCAACGCGTATGAGCAACAACTCGCGGAGCTACTACCGGCCGATGTTTGTCGCGTGATGAAGTTGCCAGCGAACAGCACGTGGGCGCAAGGCATTGCGCGGTCAAGAGCCTTGGACGCATTGCGACGTGGCGGCTCTGCGGTTCAGTCCGCAAAAGAGTTAGGGGATCGCACGGAAGGCAAGCCAACACAAAGAATCGAGATGGCTGGCGACAACGTGTTTGAATTGCACGTTTCGTACGAAGAGCGCACGCCAGTGCGCGAAGTGCATTTGCCGCGTGGCCGTGAAGAACGGATCATCGACCAGGAGCCACAAGCCGAATTGCCCGAAGAACGCAGCATCGAAGCGGATTCAGACGAATCAACCGAATAACCTAGCGTCTAACTTAGAAGCGTCAAGAGCTGTTTAGCCTAGGCTTGCAGGTTCAACTCGGTCCGGATACTCGCTCATATTGCTTCTTATTGAGAGTTTCAAACCGACTCGGCGATCTTGGCCGTTAGGTTTTTCGGCCATCCGACTACGCCGCCTACTACGCGGTCTTGCGAATACCCGCTAAGTCCAATCACATCAATGCCTGCCTGATGATTATGAATCATTGGAGATATCCAGCCGCTTGCAGGGACAGCTAAGAGGCGTTCCGATTTCGGAGTACCGCAAAGTGGCCGCCGTCTCCCGCAAGCCGTTTCCATGTCAGCACGGATCACCGCGTCAACGGTCAAAGCGGTCCTAGGTTGCAAGCGATCGCCGGTTGATCGGTCGCCGGACGCCTCATTTCTTTTAGCATCGGTCGAGGCCCGGTCTTTCTGTAGCGGGCTCGCGAATTTGCGAACGGTTTTCGGGTTTTCGTGAGTGAAGGTCCATTCGCCTTATTGATTTCGACTGTTCCACAACTCTAAAGTGAATCGAGTACGGGAATTAGGTGATGGCGTGTTTTGCGGTCAGGATGGCCGCAGGATGGCGCGCAATCGAACAGAAAGCGGGATTTGCGCGGTTGTAGGCGTGAGCTGGTGTTGCAGTCTGTTTTGGGGAAAATCGGATCGCTTGGGGTCGACGAGGAGTAAAGCACTTGTCCGGTTTGCGCGTTTATCAGGCACTTAGCATCGGCTTTGACGGCTAGCAGCTGCATCAGGAGCGCGAACAGACCTAACAAAGTGATATAAACTTCTCAAAGAGTTCAGCTGCCTCATACCATTGATTGAGGAACTGGTTTGCCCACGAAGAACGGCGTTCCTTGCCCTCATTGCAGCACCTTTTTAGATGGGGTCGCTACCATTCGGTACAGCGTTCCTTTCCGCTGCCCCACGTGCAATATCCTCTTGGAGGTTCCCAGACGTTACGGGGCGATTGGATTTTGGCTCAGCGTGGCGATAACCGTGTGCCTCTGCATGGCCGCTGGCTTGCGCGACCTCTCACTTATTGTGGGGTCTATCGTCGCACTGATCCCCGTAATGTTTTGCGTTACCTTCTTGCAGCGCCACATATTCCCTCCAAAGCTTACCGCTCACCCGTACTGACAAACCTTTCTAGCGCGGAGTTCCTTCGGTCAACTCCTGGTAAGTCGCCTTACCGGAGATGTGGGTTTTAGTACCCACATGTCCGGTTTGCGCGTTAATCAGGCAGTGTGCGACTGTCTAGCGCCAACCCCAAACGGCTTTGACGCCTTCATCCTTCAATCTTTCTTCCAGGGCGAGCACATCGGCGAGGTGTTCCCCGGTGATTTCCCAGTAATTTGGGCCCCGCGTCCAAAAGAGATTGTAGTGCGGCGGACCCGACGGCGATTTGCTACCTTGAATTTCCGGGAAGAAACCAAGTGCTCTTTCTCCCACTTGTTCGCCATTTTTGTCGGATTCTAAGTTGCGGCGGATTATTTTGTCGGCGTTCTTAACGGTTGAATCGAATTCCTTCTTGGAGCGTGCAGCCGACGGAAACGGAATGCTCATTAGGTTGAGAGTATGGCCGTCAGAGGCAAGTAGAGCGAAGTTCTTCCACCAGATTTCCTTTTCTTCGCAGTTGAGGTTGTTCCTCGGACAGAGATTTCCGTCGCTAATAATTTTCAACACGAATGTCGTGGGAGTAGTCGTTTCCTGCTCGGCGGGGGTTTGCTGCGCCGTGCCTGCAGCGGAAGAAATCGCTAGAACGGCAACCAAACTGACGAGGTAGCGCGCTCCCAGCGGTCTTCTTCGGTGAGTTTCCTGCGCGACATTCGTCAGCAAGGTTGCAGTTTATCCCAAATGTGCGGTTAAGTCCCGATTAGTCGGATTACCGGACAAGTGGGTACTAGTGTGCTGTCCCGTATATAACAGACAGGGGCAAAAGATGCGATTGCATTGATGTTGCAAGACTTAGATCGTGGAACTTAGCGAAGGAATTTTCGGGACACTACACTAGCACTCCAAATGCGCGATTCGTCGCTCGATTTATGGGAATGCCCACGCGTCGCGACAGACAACAAAAAACTTACCCGTCAACACGTAGTGACTTGCTGGGGATTGGTAGGGGCTACTATGCGGCGACTTTTTGTGGTCCACTTTCGGGCATGTCCTGGCTTTCTAGAGTACTGCACGGCCCCACCCCACCGGCGACCCCGCCACTCACGGACCTGGAACGACTGTCGAAAGTGGGAGCCGCTTGGCGGGAAGCCGAGCGCGAGTTCAACACCGCGTGTCAGACGCTAAAAGCCTACCGGCAAACCTACAAAGACCCACGCCAAGCTTTTCTGCGTGGAGATTTGTACGTCCGTCTCAACGCGATGCGGCTCGATCCGGAACGACAAAGACTGGAAAGCGTATTGGCGTTGAGCGCCGAGAAGCGCAACCGGTTGCTCGCGGAACGCAAAGATTTGATGTTGAAACTCAGGATTATTCGGTAGGAGGCAGCATGGAAAACGAAAACATAAGTTTGTTCGTTGGAGTATATGGCAACGCGGATCCGGTTGCAGCGCTTAGCGACGGCGAAACTCTTGGCGTGGTGCAGGACGAAGGCAGCCTGGTCAAAGGAATAACCGGCCCCGGCGACGAACCGCATCCACTCGAGAAGGTATTCGCGCGTGCGCGAGATGCCGCTCGGTCTGGTGGCTCTCTGTGTGCGAGTTGGGACGAACCGTTCATAAATTCGCCATCGGTGAAAGTCACTGCGCCGGCAGAGGGATCCGCGGATCGATCGGCAGCGCGGCTTGCGAAGTTTGAAGCCGCTGTCCAGAGACTTTTTGGCGATTCCGAGGAAGGCAAGCAGGTTTTGGAAATCGGCAGACGCCAGTTGGCCGAGGCCAGCGCGGAAGTTCTCGTAGCGAATGCGGCATAAAACGTTTTCAGGGAGGCAACGCGATGTCCAAAGGAACGATCAGAGAACACCTGGCGGATTTCCATAAGCAAAGTGGGCATTTCACACCGACGAATCGCCAAGTTCGCGAGGGCGAATGGGTTCGTGGGGAAGCCCGGAGCTGTCCTTCGGAAGAGCAGTTTCGGTCCGTTTGGAGCGATATCGTCAATCGGCGGTCGAGTGCCGCCGGAATCGCGCGAAAACACAAACTGCCATACGGGCCGCGTGCTAGTCATGTGCCACGTCCACTTGCAGGTCGAGCGATTCTTGCCGAGTTGGCACACGCCGCTGGAAAGTTATCTTCCATCGCTTCCACCACCGTCGATGAAACACAGCCGAAGGAGATGAGCCCTGAAAGTGTCGGAGGACTATTGTGTGATCGTGAGCCGGGTCATAACCAAATGGTTCAATGGAGAGTTTCCGAAGGCAGCGAACGACCATGTCTTCGTCAGAATGCTAATGCTCGCGTTCGAGCAAGGCGTATTGAAAGACCAACCGCAACCAATACTCGATTCCTTTGCCGCTGCCTTGACCCAGGCCGTGTCCACTATGCGTGCGGCAGAGAATTGCAACTGGAGAAACTGACGGAATTGCGAGGGCGCATCTGTTCGACCGCGACCAAGAGGTCAGCGAAAAACTCCGCCGAATCCTCCGGGGAACGTCCGGCAAGAATTACGCGAGAGCGTCCAGAAGAACGAAAGAAATGCGGATGACGCACGGCAAGGCGAGCGGGGCAAAATCCAGTTCTACCCCTTCGGCCCCAGGCCGCGGCCGATTCCCGCGAGTCGGCTTAGGCCGTGGCAAAAACAGATGATTCGTGATGCTATGCCTGATTCAATATAAGACCCAGGTCTTGGTCCAGCGCCTGTTCAACCTGACGGTCGGTGATCGGTTCCCATCCGCCGAACGCATTTTGCTTTTCCCAAAACTCAGGCGACTCACCCGAACCGAATCGATAGACGATAAACCCGCGCGACAGAAGCTTCTTATTCAGATCTACTACGGTCTCGACAATATGCACACCCATATTTGCCCCTAGTTTGAGGATACCGGTTTGCGTCCTCTGCCCTTCCTGTACAGACGTTTCTTGGCTACTCCAAGGTTACGAACATCCGCTTCGCTCCATATGCGTACTGTGACGTTGCCGAATGTGGTCGGCCTCGGGGCGCGAACCTTCTTAGCTGCGATCCATGCTTGGAGAGTCGCGCGGGTGATACCGACGGCAGCCGCTGCTTCCCGCGTAGTTCGCACCTTCGTTGGCATCTTCTAACCGTAAGCCGATTTGACATACTTGTCAAGTATTTAGTATGGTTGTGAACATTTAACTGGGGAGGTAACACTTTGAAGAAAGACTCCAATCCGACAAGAACTACGGAGGATGCCAAAGCCTCCCCGCCCCCGCCAAACATCGGAGCGGAGATCGACCTCTTCATAAATCAAATAGATGCCCTGGCCGAGACCCTGCCGCTCGCAACGAAGGCGATTAACGATGCGCTTGTTGGATCGCGCCAGCAACTTGGCGAGTTCCTATCGGGAGAATGCAAGACTGTCACAGCTCAGGACGGCAAGACACATTACAGCTTTGATGGTAATCAATATTTGAAATACACTCGCCTTCTGAGGCGCAACCGGAAAGCCTTACTTGCGCAAACGCTGGTGCCACGCGGGCTATTCGTTGCGTTGGTGAGTCAATTTGATGCGTACGTTGGAGCGCTGGTCAAGAACTTCTTCAGACTAAGACCGGAGATAGTTGATGCTTCTGGAAAATCCTTAACCTTCTCGGAGCTGGCAAAGTTTAATTCTCTTGAGGCGGCGCGCGACTTTATGGTCGAAAAAGAAATCGACGTCCTCCTGCGCGAGAGTCACGCAGATCAATTTGATTGGCTTGAAAAGAAGTTCAGTATCGTCCTTCGCAAGGACCTCCCAGCATGGCCAGTATTTATCGAAGTGACGGAGCGAAGGAATCTATTCGTCCACACAAACGGAGTCGTTTCCCGCCAATACCTCGAAGTGTGTGCGAAGCATTCGTGTCAACTTCACGATGGCATTAGGATCGGTGAGTCGTTGCCCCTGACACGGGAATATTTAAGCGCAGCGTATCAATGTCTTTTCGAACTTGGCGTGAAACTCGGACAGGTACTCTGGCGCAAACAGGCACCGGACCAAATTTCGAAAGCCGACGGTAACCTGATTCTAATCACATATGCCCTCGTCAATGACGGCCGCTATCAGCTAGCCCGAGAACTCTTAGATTTTGCGGTCGCCCTTCCACGACATTCTGCTGAGGATTTGAGACTCAGGTTTGTTGTTAACCTCGCACAGACCTATAAGTGGATGGGAGACCAAAAAAAGTGTAAGGAAGTTGTTGATGCGGAAGACTGGACCGCTATGAATCTCAAATTCCAACTCGCACACGCGGTCCTAACCGACAATTTTGCTGACGCAATATCGATCGTGACGCAAATCGGCACAAGTGAGTCGGAACTTGATAAGCATAGCTATAGGGAGTGGCCGCTTTTTAAGGAATTTCGAAAGTGCCCAGATTTCATCCTACTCTTTGAGCGCATTTTTGGAGAACCGTTGAACAAAGTTGTCGTTCAAGAGACACAGGCCGAAGTCGGCAGTTCGGAATTGCCGAACTAGCTCGGGTTGAGCTTTCTGAGCTGTCGCACCGTTTCTATTGGTTCTCGATCTGCGGGTGAGGCAAAAACCTCACCGTCTGCGCACCTACAAATTATTAAGAAAAAAAGGAATCGTTCCGAGCCATAAAGTGAGGCGGAAACGAGTGTTTTCGCCCGCGAAATAATTTGGGGCCGAGATGAAGATAGGGTAGGAGGATGACCAAAAGCTCCGAGAGGTGTGCTGGTTTTAGTCGGCGCACCGCGTAAGGTGTCGACCTCGACAAAATGGTACTATTCCGATATCCGGCCGTGAGGTATAAACGTCTACCATGTCAGTAGGGCAAGGATGCGCGAAAGTCTTAAGTCGGAGTGACATTATGGCCGAAATAGATGCGGAAATAACTGCTTACGAGGCCATGCGCGAGAAACTTGAAAGTGAACACATGGGGAAATGGGTCCTTGTGCGCACTGGCAACCTGGTCGGAGTGTATGATTCCTTTGATATGGCGGCGGCAGACGCTGTTCGGCAGTTTGGACGTGGGCCTTATCTGATCCGGCAGGTTGGAGCGCCACCGGTGACCCTGCCAGCTTCTCTGATGTACCCGCGCACCCATGCCTGAAACGCTATGTGGATTCAATGATGTCCCGGGCACGGGTGGTGCTCCAGGCCGAGAATTGCTGATGGCGTATGGTCCTACCTTGATAGTTGCCGTTGGGTTCGATTCCAATTACACGCCAGCTCAGCCGTGGCCGGTGCCCACACCAGGCATCACCGGAATACACGCGTTGGTTGATACGGGAGCTACCGAGTCGTGCATTGATAACTTGCTGGCCGCTCACCTAAACCTCCCAATCATCGATAGAAGGCCAATTTCTGGAGTTCACGGCACGCAGATTGTGAACGTATACATGGGTCAAATACACGTTCCGTCTCTCTTGTTCACCATATATGGAGCGTTTTCTGGTGTCGACCTCGCTGCCGGCGGACAAGCTCACAGGGTGTTGATCGGCAGGACATTCCTCAAGGACTTTACGATGGTGTATGAAGGGTTCACAGGCACGGTCAAGCTATCCCGACCATAAACCTCACAGCGGCTATTTTCGGACTTCGTTGTCCTGTGTTGTAGTAGAAACTGTAGTAGATTTCTTCGGATCAGGACCTATCAGGCTGTATCGGTAGAATTTACAACCCACAGATTTGATAGGCGGTTATCTGTTCTGATACACTCTGAGATATTGATAAAGAGTAACTCTTAATCAACGGGTTGCAGGTTCGAGTCCTGCCCGGTTCACCACTTATTCTGCTAAAGCACTTACGCACATCAATTTATGAATCCGTCCGAAGTTTCCCCCGGTGCGGAGTTGGGTGCATCCAGGTTGATACACCCACTAAAGCCGACCTGCGCAAAATCCAACAGGTCTGACCGCCTCTAAGGTCTTTGACACAAGGGCCTTGTCCGGTCCAGTGCACCCGTGCGACTCGCTCGAAAAAGTCTTCTCATCACTTCCGATTGGTCACTACGTCTGTTTCACTGGATCTGAACGCAGGAGCCAGTGCCACACCGTAATAATTGCCGAGAAGGCCACAATTAATTCCGCCCATATAAAGGTTACGTAATCGGTGAACGCACCCACTGGAGGTACTCCAGGTTGCACGCTCCGCAGAGCAGGCAAGCCAAAGATGAGGGAAATTGAGAGCGAAAGCGGGACAAGATTATTCTCGCCGTTTCCGGTAGTAGCCCGCAGGGCCAGCGCCAGAACACTTAAGGCAAGGCAGGTCATCACCAAATTGATAAGGATCGAAACGGAGATAAGATTATCAGCGCGTCGAAATTTCAAAGCGGTTCTTGTGATTTGTGTATTCGCTTCGTGCGTCATGTTTCCCGAGAATTTGACGCCTGGAATTGAAGCCGACAGCCTTAACGATAGCGGGATTGGGATGTTCTGTCGCAAGGCCAGTGCCCCAACCGCCAGCGATTCGCCACGGACAACGTCTGGCGAACCCGAATCTGTTGCGTTTGGAACCGGTGCCTGGGCATTTCCTCCGGGCGTCGCGATCAATAGCCGCAATGTGGTCTCGTATCGGTCAAACGGATATCGATTCAGGTCGCCATTTAGGGGGAATGCTACTTCAATCCGATTCATCCTCCTACCTTTAGGAAAATCGTACTCCTGTTGACCGCCGACATTATTGATCAGTAGTTTAAGATCCTCCGCAGGAGTCACTTCGTCCTGCGCGATGGCTCCATAGATGCGAAAGCCGAGTTGTGCAGTCAGTTCCTGACTCACGGGATTCGCACTCGTCACCAGGATCGAGACCGAGATGTGATCCGCAGCTTGCGTCTCATCGTTCAACTGCAGCGACCGGCGCGCGCTCTCGGTAGAGCCGCGGAGTAGCAGCGCGACATAGATTGCCAGCAGCAAAAGGGTTACGAGAACCCGAACCCTTGTAGGCTTATTCCACATTCAGCTTTTCCATGGCGCCTATCCCGTAGCGACGTGCGTAGTACTCGCGCTCTTCATTGTGAACTGGATGCCATCAAACGAAATTGGTCATAAATTTCGCAGAGCGAATACCTATCTGTATATACCGACAAGTGGTTTTACGGTTCGCGGCCTGCAGGAAGTTGTCCTGTTCAATACGAGCGAAGCAAAACGCCTATCCAGGCGGTACACTCGCCGGGACAGCGCGAGGCAAGAGAGTATCGCCAGTTTCAAGATGTCCATTCCGGGGCCTGACATCCTCCTTTCCGGAACGCCGAGATCGCGGGTAACTCGCAAGACTCATTCCGGAAGGCGGCGGAGCTAACAAAGGTTGAAACTTTTCTTGCATTCAAATGCATATTTGGGTTGACTAGAAGCATTCTTGGCAACACGCTCAGTCGGCGGGACTTAATATTTCGCATACGGTCATGCTCACAGATCCCTGCAAACTTCGCGCGGCCAAAGGGTTCATCGCGAATGTACGTTGCGGGGAGCACGAATCGGTACATACAAGGAGAAGGCCATGACAACTACCAAGGATTGCAAATCCAAACTCTCCAAATTCAACTTCAGCGGTTTTCTACTCGCTACATTACTGTTGACAGGAGCCACGCTCGCTATTTCCGCGGAGGACAGGAAGCCAAAGACGATCGATGCAACCGCCATGGGCACCAGTACCCAGCTGGGGCAGATGGTCAACGTGAAAGTGACCATCTACGAATTCTCAACGGAAGAGGACAGAGCTATTCTCAGCGAGGCCTTTAAGCAAGGGAAGCAGCAGGGTTTGGTCAATGCGCTTTCCAAGATGAAGGCCGTTGGCCGGATTGCCATTACTGGCACGATAGGCTACGACCTCAGCTTCATTCGACTGATTCCTACCCCAACGGGCCGAAAAATCCGCTTCATTACGAATCGTCAGATCAGGATTGGCGAAGCGTACGCCGGCACCCGGACGCTCGACTACGAGTTGACTGGTGGAGAATTCGACATCAACGATTCCGACAAGGACAAGAGCACTGGAATCCTCTACCCAGCTACCAAGCTGGTCCTCAACAAAGAGGGCCAGATCGAGTTCCAGCTGTACAAGAACCCCTGGAAGCTCACCAACATTATCGACTGGGATAAAGCCGGCAAACCCGAGTAGAGGCGGTTGCACACTCAAAGTTCCGGTGCGGAACGACAAATGGATCCACCTAAAGTTCACGCACCCGATGGCCCGAACTTGGAGTTAGAAGGTTCGCACTCTGAGCAACTAAACTGCGCCGAGTTTTGTGTAACACTCAATATCAATTAAACCTAAAACTCAACTCGGCCTTAAAGCTTAGACCGCCCGTGCAGGGTGGTCGGGGCATAGACGTGGAATGGAAGTGCTTGTAGCATTGCGTGCATGAAGAAGGTTAGATCCGGCAATCGTCGCTCCGCGGCGGAAGGTGGCGGCGCTCCGAAAAATGTAGATGAATATCTTGCTGGTGTTCCGGAGCCCGCCCGCAGCACCTTGAATAAAATGCGCGCGGCGATTCGGTCTGCTGTGCCACGGGAAGCAACCGAGACTATCAGCTACGGGATTCCTGCGTTCAAGCACAAGAGAGTGCTGGTGTGGTTCGCTGCGTTCTCTAACCATTGCAGCTTGTTCCCGACTGCATCCGTCATCGAGGAGTTCCAGAACGAACTTAAGGGCTTCTCCACATCCAAAGGGACCATTCACTTTCCTATTGATAAGCCGCTGCCGCTTGCATTGGTAAAGAAACTGGTGAAGGCGCGGGTTGCGCAGAACGAAAGCAAGAAGCGGCGCTGACTGGTTCGCCCCGGATCGTCTTAATAAGTGACTGAAGCGGCTGCGACACACAGGATCTGCCCGATGCGCGTGGGCAGATTGTCAGGTTGACGAAGGTAATGGTCAGCGCCCCAGACGGGAAACAGCGTGCCTGGGAAGCGTAGGGCATCCGCCAGGACAATTCCGCCGCCATCGTTAGGTCCATAGGACCGCAAGCGGCGATACTGGCGGCGGGCCATCGCCGAGCTCAGATGCCGCTCCAGCGGAAACGCAATTACGTTGATCATCGACACTGGCAATTTACCAAGCGTGGCGTTCGTTTCGTTGTGCTGAAGCTCCAGAAGGCTTTGGAACTCGTAGTTCTTCCACCACAAGTAACCGCGTACGTACAGGCGCGGCAGAGTGCGTTGCACCACGCGGTTCACCAGTCGTGAACCGAACAACATACCGGAAACGTTCACAATGGCCTGCACATTTCTAAACAGCGCCGCATTTCCCACTCGCAACAGATAAAGTACTTCGGTTGCTCCCTTACTAAGCGCAATCAAGATGATGTCTTCCCGCGCGTGAGCTTCCAGCCATGCAGCAATGAGTTGAGCGTTCTGTCCAAGCGTGCCGAAGCTATGGGTTGCGATGGCTTGGCTGCGAAAGCCGTGCGCATCGGCAATTTCCAGGAAGCGGCGGCCGTCGGCACCCGTGCCCATGTTTTCGGCATGGAACGCCCCTGGAACGACGGCGAGCAGCGGCGATGGACGCGAACTAGTCCAGCGATCAGGACTGTGCAGAATGGATTCTATGGCCGGTCCAAATTGTCCCGATTGGAGCACGCGCTGGTGGAGCAAGCGAGTGGCGAAGTCCATGCTTTCGGCGCGAGCAATCTCCGCCACCGCTTCGGTCGTCAGGGAAGCAAGCAGCGGATCTGTTGCCCACGAGGCGGTGTTGCGCCCCACTGGAATATGTTGTGGCGAAACCGCGTTGTGAATAAGGCTCATGCGTTGCGTCGGCGGAATAAGAGCGCGCCCAAAGCCAGGCCAAGCAGCAATCCTCCGCCGCCTGCAATCATGCCCATTTTGTGTGCAGCAAGATTAATGACCGGATTGTCGAACACGTTGGCTGAAGCGTGGAATGCGGCAATTTTCCACACGCCACCGTCCGATTTGAGTACGGTTGCGGTCCAGCGGCTGTCGAGCGGCAAGACTCTGCCATCGTTCAATGTGAAGGTGTCCTGCAGCGTGCCTACGGAGACGCACATGTTGCCGTGGCAAGCGCGATCCTGGACCACGGGATCGAACGTCACACTCTTCACCACACCCTGAACCATCATGCGGTTGTAATACTGCCGGACGGCCTCCGGTCCCTGATTGATTTCTCCGTTTTGCCAGACAACGACTACGTCGGGATCAAGGTAGCGGAGCATGGCATCGATGTCGCGATGGTTGAAGGCATCGGCCAGGCCGTGGCGAAGCTCGTCAATCTGTTTGAGGTCGTCAGACGCAGGGGTAGCACTTGTTTGCGCAGCAACCACGGGCCCAAAACTGAAAAGGAAAACACCCAACAAAGTGGCCGCCAGCATCTGGAGTTTAATTCTTTTCATGCGTGAGCTCCTTTGTAGAAATTTGAATTCACATTCTGGCCTGTTACTGCGGGAATTCCGTTGGCGGCGCTTGCCAGCCACTGAAAGTAGCGGGCGAGTTCCATGTCAGCGTCGATCAAATTCAATGTGCCGGCACGAATACCTTCCAGCCGAGCGACGTCGTCTCTCAGAAACTGCCGAATAAAGTACAAGCGCAGAGCGGTGCGCATTGGATCCCAGAAGCGACCCAACGTGGCAGAGCGGCTGCGGGGCAGAAAAGCCAGGATGTGGACCAGAACGCGCTCTTCGCCGAGCGGGCGGAGCGAGACCATGCCGAACGTGGAGGTGCGTTGCATGTCCACACGCACAAAAACCAGGCTACCGCTCCAGTTCGTTGCGGTCATGGTGGCCACCGGGCCGGAGAAGGAACGTATAAAACGGTCGTACCACGTGCGCGTGCCAACTTTCGCTACCGTGCGCGAACTCAAGCCGAAGTTTCCGACGGATTGGATTTGTGGAGGCTGCAGCAGCACTCTTTCATGCACGGAATAAAGATGCTGGGAGTCGAAAGAATTCGCACCCACCAGGTACCACGGACAGTTCAGCTCGATGATTGCGGGCGTTGAGCAAACGAAGTCCTTTGAGTCCGCTCCTTCATAGAAGGGAAGAGGATAAAGCGGCCTCGTCCCGTTCCAGATGAACACGAGCCCGTGCCGTACTTCCGCGGGATAACTTTTCTGACGAGCGAATTCCGGGATTGTCTCTGATTGCGGGATCTTTGCGCATTGACCGTCGGCTGCGTATTGCCAGTTGTGGAAAGGGCACTCCAGGCAGTCTTCAACTACACGGCCTTGTGCAAGGTCAGCGCCGAGATGCTGGCATCGCGCGTCCAGGATACCAACGCGGCCGGAACGCGTGCGGAATACCACCAACTTGCGGTTCAGAAAATCGCACGCCACGGGGCCTCGGAGCAACTCGCCTTCGGTACAAAAGAGAAACCAGCCGGTAGGCATTGGAGGAAGCGCTGACACCGGGGCGTGTAGCAGGGATTCTCGTTCGCGGTTCACGCGCGGGCCCACGCCCAACGATTAGCGAGCCACGCCAGGAAAATACCTGGTGGCAGGTCCACAGAATAATGCTGCTTAGTGGCCATTGTTGAGATCAAAATTAATCCCGCCCAGACCGCGCCGAAGATGGCCAACCAGCGTAGTCCCTGATTTCCGCGAGCGATGCGGAAGCCAAACAGCACGGAATAAACCGCTAGACCCACGTGCAGGGAAGGGAACGCGTTTAAGTTGTTGTCCAAGGAGAAAACCAGCTGCACGAACTGGTTTACCTCCGCGTGTTCCGGCCGCGGACCGAGGACCGGATAAACCAAGAATGTGCCGAAGCAAAACGCGCAAAGCGGAACGAAGCCTTTCACGAAGCGAAGCAGGTCGTCCTTCGAGGTCGTAAGGAAAGGGAACAGTGGGATCAACAGATAAACCGATTGATAGGCGTAGATGGCGGCGGGATGAAAGCCGATCGCTTTGTCGATGTAGCTTAGCGCAAACGTGCGTGGATGCAGCAACGGCAATCTCTGAATCCCGAAGTACAGGACACAGAAAATGCCGGATAGCAGCAGGTACAGACCTGTCTTGAAACGCAGGTTGGCGAGGAAGCGGGTTGTCAGCGTGGCGTTTTGTCCGGCGGGCACGGCTACATCGCGCGGCATCACGAACGATGGCGTCGCGCTCACTGAATCACACGTCCTGCGAAGCGGTTCTCGACATGCTCCGAGGTGAACTGTGGACCCTTCCACATTTTCAAATACACCCAGGGCAGGAATCCGTCGATTCCTTTTTCTTGTTCGCCAATGCGGGGAAGATGCAGCCATGGAGTGGTGGGATTCTCATGGTGGGTGCGGTGGTAATTGTGATTCAGCAACGCGGCATCGAGAATTCGCGACAGCCACAGGTTGCGCGCGCCGTGGAGGACATCGCGCTCGGTGCCGTAGTGATGGACGTACTGCATGGCCGACCACAGGAAGCCAAACGCGGCGTACAGGGCGCAGTAGCGCAGCGCAGGGATGTGCAAGCTCCAGACGATCCCCATGTGGAGTGTAATTGCCAGAAGAGCTTCAAGCCGGATCAGCGGCTGGTATTTCCAGTTGTAGGCCTTCAAAAAAGCTTGCGAAGCGCGATCAAACTTCCAGAAACCCTGACGGTAGAAAAACGGCGCGCACAGCACGGCGATATTTCCCGCGGCCACGAAGAGCCAGTAGAAGCCGGTGAGGATCCCATACATCACGGTAAATTTCCAAATGCGGTTATCGTTTTCGAAATAGAGATCGAAGGCCTCGTCGTCCGAGCGATTACGCATGTGATGGCCCAGGTGACCCTGGCGAAGCAGATGGAATGGCGCCGGGAAGAACAGCGCCATGAGCGCGCCGCAGGTGTCGTTGAATGCCACGTTGCTGAACAGAATGCGGTGTTCCGCCTCGTGGATGGTGGAATACACAGAATTCATCAGCACGCCGAAACCGAGAGCCAACAACGCCAGCTTCCAGCCAGTTGCGGTGCGTGCGGCAAGGAAACAGAGCGCCAGGAGCGACAGCTGCGCAACAATGATCAGCGCGTTCAACTTCTGCGGAATTTCGTGTGACTTTTCTTCCGCGGTCATGGCACACCCATGTGGATGGGCCTAGATTATTGAGTTGCCCGTGAGGGGACCAACAAAAATTAAGGTTGTGAGAGGAATCCGACAACATCTGTACTTCCGCGAAGGTCGCGCGCGAAAACGCAGCTTAGGGGGTTGGGGTTAGTTGAGGGCCTAGTTGGTCCAGAAATTCGTAGCGCGCGCGATGATCGTCCGGGGCCGGAGCGGCATTGGGTTTCAGGTGCATCACCTGATAGTTGGTCTGGGCGTTGTACAGCGGCCAGCGTGGCAGGCCCGGCCCGTTTGGATCGCCGGTCTTCGCGAAGTTAGTCCAGTACGCGGCCATGAGTTCCGAAACTTCATGGTGTTCAGGGCGCCAAGGCAAGTCACGTGAGGAGAGCACACGAAAGACGTACTCGATGTCGGAAGCGTGCGGCGCGGTTGGCTCCTGGCCGGGTTTAGCGTCCGCGGAAAGAGGAAGAGTCTGATCGAATTCGTAGCGGAACACCGGAGAATTGCCGGACTTTACGTGCAGGTCCAGCCATTTCCAGGTGGAGAAGGCAATGAAATCGTCGCCCGCGTAGTCCTGCGCGGCGCGCCTTGCCTGGGCATCCGTTGTTGCGGAATAGGCCTTCAGAAACGCGTCCGCCTTGCTGCCGAACTTAGCCTTGGCGCGCGCGGAATAGTTTTGCAAGGTCGGCGCATCCTTGTCGAAGAACGCCTCGTACTCGCCTTCATCTCTGTTCCATCCGGCAAGAAGCGGTACGTGGCTCTGTTGTCCAGCAGCGTAGATGGAGCGGCAATCTTGCGGCAGGAAATATCCATCAACGTCCATGGAGAAATGTGTTGCCTTTGGTTTCAGCGCCGCATCCATCAGGTCCTGAGCGGACTTTGCTCGCAACACTTCGATCCCCGAGGTTCCAAACTCCGACTCCGCAAATTTCACGCCCTGGTTTTCGACTTCCTGGCGCGACTTAATCGGCTTCCTGCCGAGGCACGCGCCGCTTTCGCCGATCGCGCGCTGGAACAGCCCTTGCGCCAGAGGCGAAGCCATCAGCGCGCTAACGGACATCGAACCCGCCGATTCGCCGAAGATGGTAACGTTGTCCGGATCGCCACCGAACGTGCCAATATTTCGTTTGACCCATTCGAGCGCAGCGACTTGATCGAGCAGTCCATAGTTGCCGGACGCGTTGCGCGGGGATTCCTTGGTGAGTTCCGGGTGCGCGAAAAATCCGAATATGTCCAAGCGATAGTTGAAGCTGACTACAATTACGCCGAGTTTGGAGAGATTCCCGCCGTCCTGTCTTGGTTCGGACGAAGCGCCCGCACGAAAGCCGCCGCCGTGAATCCACACCATCACCGGCAATTTACCTTGCAAAGGATTCGCGGGCGTCCAGATATTAAGGTACAGGCAATCCTCGCTGGGTCCGGCGTCGTGGAAAATCATGTCATCGAAAATGCGACCCTGCATGCAGCGCGGGCCGTACTCGACCGCTTTGCGTACACCGGACCACACCGGAGCATGCTGTGGGGGCTTCCAGCGCAACGGACCGACCGGCGGCGCGGCGTAGGGAATGCCTTTGAAGGTGCGCACCTTTCCATCGGTGCTGACTACACCTTCGAGAACGCCGTTACTGGTGTGTAGCTGCTCGTAGCGCAATTCTTGTCCGTGAAGCAATGGGATGAACGTCAAAAGCGCGAGCGAAAGAACGCATTTCCAGAAGTGGAGTTTCATTTTTTCCTTGGCCTTGTGGGTCGTGTGCTGTTTGTTCAACGTTGTTTGCTAACTCCATAGCCTATCCCAAGAGCGTTCCTGATCCCACTGCGGTGTGGGTTCGAAGTAACCGGTGCCCGGCGCCAGATGCTGACGAACCAGGTCTTCGTTGAGCGTTACACCCAGGCCGGGGCGATCCGGAACGTCGATCCAGCCATGATTGACGATGGGCGTCTTGACTCCTTCTTGGATCAGCGACGACCACCACGGCACATCCAGGGAATGATTTTCCAGCGCGAGAAAATTCTGTGTTGCCGCGGCGCAATGCACGTTGGCCATGCAACCCACCGGCGTTCCGGCAAAGTGCAGCGCCATCGGCACGCCGTAATCTTCAGCCATGTCGCCGATCTTGTGGGTTTCCAGGATGCCGCCGGAGGTTTCGAGGTCCGGTTGAATCTTGCCCACGGCGTGGCTCGCGCACAGCACCTGGAACGGTTCTTTCAGATAGATGTCTTCGCCAGTGAGGATTGGCGTGGGGCTTTGATCGGAAATCTGTTTGAGCAGATCGGTGAATTGCCATGGAATTACATCTTCCATCCACTCCAGGTTGTATTTCTCGTAGGCTTTGCCGAGCCGAATGATCGACTTCACGCCGAGATGGCCCAGGTGGTCCATCGAAAGCGGGATCTCCATGCCCACGGCGCCGCGAACCGCGGCAACGTATTCTTCGAGCATGGCGATGCCCTTGTCGGTGACTTCCATCGCGATTAAAGGATGCGCAAGTTGGTTGGGGTGCCACTGCTCAATGTCCGTGGGATTCGTCACGGTTCCGGGAGTCTTGGACACCATCTCAATACCCAAATCCATTTTGAGCCAGGTAAGGCCCATCACTTCTTTGCGTTCCTTCATGCGTTGCGCGTAGATCTTTGGATCGTCGGACTCGGTGGTATCCGCGTAGATGCGAATTTTGTCGCGAAATTTTCCACCACCGACCATGGCGTATACCGGAGCGTTGTAGACTTTGCCGGCGATATCCCACAAGGCCATTTCAATCGCGGAGACACCGCCACCCTGGCGGGCGTGGCCGCCGAACTGTTTGATCTTGCGAAAAATCCAATCGAGCTGCAGAGGGTTTTCGCCCACGATGCGGCTTTTCAGAAAGAGTGCGTAGGTAGCGCTGGCGCCGTCGCGGACTTCGCCCAGGCCATAGACACCTTGATTGGTGTCGATGCGGATGATCGGGCAGGGACTGGGCCCGGGCTTGACGACCGTCGCAACGCGTAGATCCGTGATCTTCAGCGTCGATGGAATGGAGTTGGTGTTCACACCCTTGGGACAGGCTTCGCTGGATTCGCGCGAGAGTAGTGCGCCGCCCACGGCCAGCGCAGAAGTTTTCAGAACATCGCGACGCCCGAACGCATTGGCGCTCTTTTTATTCATGGAAGCTCATCCTGGACAAAGTTCTGGAGTCACCCGAATTCTCCCGCGTGCTCCGACGACTACAGGTCCTTGCCACAACGGAGATAAATCGAATGCCGGTGAACGTTAGATTTGGCATGGCACTGCCAAATCGAAATTGTAGAACGCATCCTACCACTGCTGGTGCGCTGGAGTGTTTGACAAATTGGCAACGATTTGAGAATTTCGATGCGCGCAACGCGCAAGTCGCCGGTCGGAGAAAAACTCTCGCACGATTTTCTTGATAGCTGGCAACTATTCTCCGTTGCATTGGGGGTTCCGGTGAGCGATCGAGTTGGCAGTGGTCCCGCACGGGCAGGTTTGCTCTTCGCGTTGGTCGCCTCCTGCATCGCGCTGTGTGTTCCGGCGGCAAACGCGCAGTTGGCCACGTTTCCCAAGCAGGAATTGATCGACTACACCGCCGCCAATCCGTTCGATCGCCTTGCGGATGGCAGACCTAAGGTGCCCGATGATCTCATCGAGAGGGCGCGGGGTCTGTCTTCGGAGGAAGTCTGGGCTGTCTTGCAAGAAAAGGGATACAACAATCAGTACGCCGATGGGTTTCAAGTTCTTCATCCTGGCAAGACGATGGTTGGGCGCGTCTTCACCGTGCAGTTCATGCCGGTGCGCGATGATGTGGAAGGGGTAGCCAAGAAGAAAGCCGCGGATAGAGGCATTCCGCGTCTCACCAATCAAACCGCGATTGACATGCTGCAGCCGGGAGATGTTCTCGTCGTGGACCTGTTCGGCAAAAAAGTGGGCGGAACGATCGTCGGAGACAATCTTTTCTATTACGTGATGAAGGCGACCCGCGGCGGAGGGCTGGTCGTTGACGGCAGCATTCGGGATCTCGATGGTCTCTCCGAGATCGACATGCCGGGTTATTTTCGGGCTGCCGATCCCACGCCAATCGGCAATGTGATGCTGACGGGAATCAACATTCCGGTGCGCATCGGAGACGTAACGGTGATGCCAGGCGATCTCGCTGTCGGGGACCGCGAAGGCGTCTATTTCATCCCGCCGCAGTTCGTGAAGGAAGTTCTTGACCACGCGGACATTACTCACATTCACGACGAATGGACCAAAAAGAAGTTTGACGAAGGGAAATACAAGTCCAGCGAGATTTATGGCTCACCCAGCGACCCGAAACTACAGCAGGAATATAAGGAATATCTGAAGAGGCGTTTGGAAGAAATCCAGAAGGAACGAAGCGCGAAACAGCCACAGCAATGAAACAGCCACAACCATGAGGTGATCGACATGCCGCAAACGCCTGAAAAGGAATTTACACGCCGGGGATTCATCAGCAAGGTTGGTAAGGGACTGGTAGTGGCCAACGCTGCCGGGGCGTTTCTGAAGGATGCCATGGCGCAGCAACCGGTGCAGGTTCCCGATCCGCCGGGGAAGAAACTTGGCTGGGCAATCGTCGGTTTGGGGAACCTTTCGATAAACGAGATTCTTCCGGCCTTTGCGAAATGCGAGAAATCCAAGGTGACAGCGTTTGTGAGCGGGCATCCGGACAAAGCCAACAAATTGGCGGAGCGCTACGCGGTCAACCCGAAAAACATCTACAACTACCAGAATTACGACGCCATCAAGGACAACCCTGAGGTTGACATCATCTACGTCGTTCTTCCCAACAGTATGCATGCGGAATACACGGTCCGAGGATTCCAGGCAGGCAAGCACGTGTTGACGGAAAAACCCATGGCTACCACTCCCGCGGATTGCCAGAAAATGATTGACGCCGGGCGCAAGGCAGGAAAGAAACTGATGGTGGCGTACCGCTGCCGCTACGAACCGTACAACCAGGAAGCCATTGGCATTGCGCGCTCGGGCGAACTCGGGCCAATTCAGGTCATTCTCGCAGACGCCGGTTGGAACGTCACCAATCCCGACCAGTGGCGCCTGAAGAAAGATTTGGCCGGTGGCGGGTCGCTGATGGACATCGGCATTTATGCCCTGAACGCCGCGCGGTACCTGACTGGCGAGGAGCCCGCGGAAATCAACGCCATGATGTACAGCGCGCCTGGCGATCCGCGATTTAAGGAAGTAGAAGAGACCATCAATTTCCAGTTGCGTTTTCCCAGCGGCGCCATGGCCAACTGCACATCCAGCTATGGCTACTTTCCGCAAAGCCGTTATCGGATTGTGGGAACGAAGGGTTGGCTAGAGGTGGATCCTGCAACCTGGTATCGCGGCTCGCGCATGAAGGTGGGCCGTGGAAATGCTTCCGAGGAAAAGTGGCTGGGCGAGCGCGACCATTTTGCGGCGGAGATGGACCACATGTCAGGTTGCGTGATGGAGAATAAAGAGCCACTTACGCCCGGCGAAGAGGGACTTCGCGACCTGAAACTAATGATGGCCATCTACGAGGCAGCCCAAACTGGGAAAACGGTGAAGACTTAGGCGGCCGACCCTTGACTCCGGACGGACAGAATAAAAGTCTCGGGGTTAAGCAATATTAAATATTTACAATACGATAATCCCTATGGTACGCTTCGCGCACTGTCCCACTTGGGAGGACACTTGAGAGCCTCTGTGCCCAGCGTCGGAGCGGGCGCCTCCGTTCAAGCTGACTGGTTTGGCTGGCTTCCCGAAGCCAAGATGCACGCGTTCCGGGTGTATGCGGAGGAATTCGAAGCGCGATACTTGATGTTGAGTGTTTCGCTGAATGAAGCGATTGGGCTTCGCAACCACGGTTCGCAAAGCAAATCCTACCAGTTGGTATTAATTGCGCCCCCGCTCTGTGAGCGCCTGACCAATTCCCTGGAAGGAATGCTTTGTTCGCTGGGAGAGCACGTAACGCGGTATGGAGTGGTGCCCAGCGTTGTGCCGCTGGATGCGGCAGACTTTCACGGGCAGCGCGGGCAGCGTTCGGCGCGTAAAAGTTCCTTGCTGAGTACCGTATTGCTGTCGAAGCGGGCGCAGTATTTGAGCAAGGTGGGAACGTTGCGGGAGATGGTCGGCTATATGAGCGATGATTTTCGTCACGCTGCCGAGGAATTACTTTCTGCTCGCAGTTCGTCAAAACCAGCGCTGTTGTGGACGGCCATGGATGAAGGGCAATTCGATCTGAATTCTTGCTTGCGGGAGTCGATGATATTGCTGAAGTGTTTCCTGCGGGTGCTGCCAAACCAGCAACTGCAAGCGTTTCAGAGAACCGTGTCAACGCATATGACCATCGTCCATCCGGAAACTCCCTGCGCTAGAATTCACGAGACGAGACTGCAAGGGGTCTGCCATCGTTAGAATGGCACCAACGGGCACCCGCAAGAACAGGCGCAAGTAGTGGCGCTCGGGAAAGCGCGGGCATTTCTCTGTGTTATAAGACAGGTTTTGAACGGGGTTTTGTGCGTTACCGGGGAGATTTCTTGGAATCCGCTTCCTGATTCCATCGGTACGATTGGCGCACCAATGCCTCGTAGCATTCGCACGCGGCCTCTTCCAGCCGGTGACGGTCGTTAATCTTTACATTGCCGCGCCGGTAGGTAATCAAGCCTCTTTTTTGCAGTGCGCCTGCAGCGTCGGTGACACTAGCGCGACGCGTGCCGAGCATGTGCGCCAGGAACTCTTGCGTCAGGGGCACGATATCCCCGCCGAGCCGGTCCTGACTCATCAACAACCAGCGAGCGAGCCGCTCTTCGACGCCGTGCAAACGATTGCAGGCGGCGATCTGAGTTGCCTGCATCCCGAGCGTTTGTGAAAAGCGCTGTAAGGTTCTGTTTAATTTCGGACAATCGCGGAGCACATCCTTGAAGTCCGCCGCGCTGATGCGGAATCCGCTGCCTTTTACCTGCATCACGACCTGCGTTGGGCTGCTTTCAAAATCCACCAGCAGCGGTAAACCAATAAATCCTTCTTTTCCGGACAATCCGACTTCGACCATTTTTCCATCGGCCATGACATTCAAAATGGACGCTAACCCATCGTTGACGAAATAGGCGAAGTTGATCGGCTGGGCGATCTCATTCAAAACCGTATGATTGGGAAGTTCCACGAACTGGGTCATGGCAATTACGGAATCGCGTTCCTTTTTTGGGAGGCCCAGGAGAATGGTGTTGCGGATTTCCTGACGGCCAGAACCGTTGGTTGAACCGTCGGAATCATTGAGCCGTGGAACGATTTTTGTAATGGCCGCCAAGTGGATACCCGCTCGTGAACACACCATCCGAATTCGCAAGGAACGGCGAGTTCGGATGTCAGTGAAACACGCTAACAAGACTTCCTAACTGTACTCTCTTTCTATCGGATGGGGCTAGCCCAAAACGGTAGATACGGCGGCGCCTTTCCTTTTCCTTAGCAATCCATGTACGCTGGCGTACAGTGAAGACGTCCTGGGCAGAACTGTGTGCTGAGGGCAACGAATAGCGATGCCGAAAGTTGTCAGGAAAGCGAAGCGCGAAGAGCCGGATTGGGCAGGGCTAATCCGGGAACTGCGCCACACTCTGCACTTAAATCAGGAGGAACTCGGACGCAGGCTGCACTATTCGGCAATGGCGGTTTCACGATGGGAGCGCGGAGAGCAAGAGCCTAGTGATCGCGGTTACATCGAGCTTGGCAACCTGGCAGGCGATCCCGGTTGCTGGTATTTTTGGGGACGCGCAGGGTTGCACAGCGAAAATTTGCTGCGAGTGATGCCGGTGCTGCGGCAACGTTTACAGAGCAGCAGATTCGCGGACTTCGAAATTGTCAATGCCGGCAGCGGGAAGCTTAAAGCCAGCACGAACAAGCTACAACTTGCGGGGATTCCGCTTCTGAAAGTCACTGCCGCGTCGCATGGGGAAAAGGGCGGCCATGCTTCGAGTCTGCTCTCAGGTCCTGTCGAGAGCATGATCGTTGCTCCCAAGGACTGGTGCCCGAACCCATCCACTACCAGCTGCCTGCGGGTTCGAGGCAATTCCATGTCACCGCTGATTTCGAATGGCTATATCATCGCGGTTGATTCTTCGGAAAACGATCACATGCGGCTGAACGGGAAAGTGGTGGTCGCATGGCATAAGGACAAGGGGTTGACGGTTTCGCGGTTCAGGCGATTCGATCACACGGAAATTCTCGAGCCGGAAAATCACGAATACGAATCGATTACCTTAAGCGCCAAGCATCGCTGGAAAATCCTCGCCAAGGTGTTGTGGTGGATCGCAAAGGCCCCGTAGGCCGGCCGAACTAGCGATCGCTCCACTGGATCAGCCATTAGCCGATGTGATTGGTTTTGGTTGCGCGCAGAACGCGATGGCGACTTACAAACAGTCAACGTGCCGCCGCGGACTTCGCTGCGGCTTTTTTCGCGACCTTCTTCTTCGACTTACCTGATGCGGGATCTCCCGTAGCCGCCTCTTCGACGTCTCCGCCATGCGCCCTTGCGATATCGGCGAGCAACAGGCCGCTGATGGCCGATTTCGGTTTTTCGGCCGTGATGTCCGCATCGGACGCGTATTTGTCGCGATGCTTGATCAATAGCCAACTTGGCTTCGAACTGCTTCCGAAGCCGCGCGTGCGAACCAGCACCCAGGATCCGTGAAGTTTCTTTCCGTTCAGCGTGAATTTCAGGTCGCCTTTTTTGAGCGCGGCGTCTACGTCAGGTTGTTCCGGTGTCCAGGTCCCGAAATCCCAGACCATAACGGTCCCGCCTCCGTATTCGCCTTTTGGGATGGTTCCTTCAAATTGCGCGTATTCGATAGGGTGATCTTCGACCTGCATGGCCAGGCGTTTCACGGACGGGTCAAGCGACGGACCCTTGGGGACAGCCCAGGAAAGAAGAGTGCCATTGTGTTGCAGGCGAAAATCGTAGTGCAGCTGTGTAGCGCGATGTTTTTGCACGACGAAGATCGGTGCGGGGCCGGACTTGTTTTCAGTTCGGCCATTCGCGTCTCCCTGGGGCTCAGGAGAGCTGCTGAAATTTCGCTTTTCACGATATGTTTTGAGTGACACGGTTAACCTCCGCCTGCATTTTACTCCATCAGTGACGCATGGGTAGATTCCACTAACGAGCGAGACGTTCCAACCCGGTTAGTGCCGATCGAATTGACTGTTTCTTCCGGAAAAAATCTGCCCATGGATCTTTCTTCTTCAGCCGTTTTGCGAAGTTTTTGATGTTAAACGATGCGGGGTCCTTGAGGCGCCCCACTTCTGCCCAATCGAGCGGAGTAGAGACCGGCGCATGTGGTCTACGCCTGACCGAATATGGCGCCACAACCGTCTGCACCGCGCCGTTGCGAAAAGGATCCAGGTACACGCGATCTCCGCGCGCGGCGATGGAGTGTTCCACGGTTAGTTCTTTCGGGTGGGCTTTCGCAAGCATGCCAACCAATTTCTCCGCGAATTTCAACACGTCGTCGGCCGTTGGTCCGGTGGTGATCGGAATAAAGATATGCAAACCGCGGCTGCCGGACGTCTTTGCAAACGAGATGAGGTGAAGTTCATCCAGGGCCTTCTTGACGTAGACGGAGGCACGCGCCGCGTCCTGGAACGATCCGCTCATGGGGTCCAGATCGAAGCAGATCCAATCGGGCTTCGGAAATGTTTTCGCGCGCGATCCAGTAACGTGAATCGGGATGCATCCAAAATTGACCAGCGCGATTTGTGTTTCCAGCGATCCCCCGACGACGTAGTTGGTGGACGAGCGATTCCCGGTTTTTGTCGCGATGCGTTTCGAAGGAGTGCCCGGTGGCATACCCTTGGGCATTTCTTTCTGGTAAAAACATTGCCCCTGCATTCCGTCGGGGCAACGTTCCATGGTGAGAATGCGATCGCGAACATAAGGTTGTAGCCAGGGAAATACCTCGGCGTAGAACGCCGCCAGGTCCGCCTTGGTGTAGCCTTCTTGCGGCCAGAAAACCTTATCAGGATTGGAAATCGCGAATTTCGATTTGCTCTTGGTAGCTTTCACTCAGGCCTCCTCTCGGCGCACTTCTTGCGCGGCTTTATCGTCGCGAAGTCCCAGGAATGCGGGATGACGGAGCCGTCCATCCGCGGTCCACTCGGTGAAGGCGATTTGCGCGACAAGCTTTGGGCGGACAAACGTGACGCCGCGCTCGCGAACCTCGTCGCTGAACGGCGACGTTTTCTGACCCAGCTTTTTAAGCGTGCCGTGGATTTGACGCAACATCGCAGTGTCGAAACCCGTGCCTACTTTCCCCGCGTACCGCAATTTCTTTTTCTCGTAGGTGCCGAGCAGAAGTGCTCCGAAATACCGCCTGGAACCGGCAGGCGCCGTGTAGCCGCCAATTACGAATTCGCTCTCGTGGTTCACTTTTACCTTCAGCCATTCGGGCGAGCGGCGTTGGACGTATTTCGACCGCCTATTCTTGGCGACCAGGCCCTCCAGCTTGCGTTTCCGTGCCATCGCAAATGCTTTCAGGCCATCGCCAGCCAGCTCTTGGGAGAGCAGCAGAGTGTTTGGGTGAGAAGCGCAAAACAATTTCTCAAGAGCTTCGCGGCGCTGGCCAAGCGGGTTTTCGCGCATGTCTTTGCCTTCGAGGTACAAGCAATCGAACACCGCGTATTTCACCGCGGTGCCTCCTTGCTGCAGCAATTGAAAACGCGAAACATGGCGTTTGTCGAAAACCACGACCTCGCCATCAAGCAATAAGGTAATTGGCTTCAGCGCGGCGACCGCCTCGGCGATGCGGCCATATCGCTCGGTACGGTGAATGGCGTTCCGGGTCATTAAGGTAACGCGCGCACCTTCCTTGTACGCGAGAATCCGCACCCCATCATATTTCTCCTCGTAAATCCAGCCCGGCCGGTCAAAGGGTTCCTTCACCAGCGTGGCCAGCATCGGAGAAACTCGAAATGGAATCTTAGTTTTCAGGACCAGGACGCTTCCTATCCGCTATTTCCTTTAGAAAAACTATTTGCCACTTGGCGTATTCTAATCTTTGCATCGTTTGTTTAACGCACTGAGTTCCTGAGTCATTTGGCAAGTCAATGTCCGACAAGCGAATTTCGTTCCACGGTCACGCGCCTTTCCATCCGGTAGCTGTGGAGCCGAGCGTTGGTGAACGCCAAACCATCTTCCTGTTATCGCCCGCAAATCTTTCCGGTGTACGCGGAAAACTGCTGCTGCGTGATTCCTGCAAATCGGACCTAAGCCACCGGCTGCGTTCCTCGCAGGCAACGCTGGGCGAAGTATTCAGCTTTGTGAGCGGTCTTTATTTTCGCGGCAAGCTTGCCTACGCTATGCGCTTCGCCAATCCTCCTGTTGGCTTTTCCGGAATTCGAGTGATCACTAGTTCCAGCGGGCTGCTCACGCCAGACCACCCTATAACCGTGGACGGGTTGCGTGCCATGGCTAAGTCTCTGGTGCATCCGGACAATCCGAAGTATCGCGATCCTTTGATCCGCGATGCCCGGAAACTCAACGACTCACTTCCGCCGGAAGCTGTCGTTGTGCTGCTCGGAAGTATCGCGACGCCTAAGTATCTCGAACCGCTGCTGGCGATTTTCGGCGCGCGCCTGTTTTTCCCGTCGGATTTCGCCGGGCGCGGTGATATGAGCCGAGGCAGCTTGCTGCTCCGGTGCACGCGTGAAGATCTCCAATTGAGCTACGTTCCGGTCGGCACTACCGGGCTCGACAACCTGTTGCGTCGAAAATGAGATACCCGAGCGCGTCGCGAGCCTCACGAGATGAGACAACGCGCATTGGTTTGAGTCCATGCCGTACATCCTGTACCTCGTATTCGCGGAAGGTGGCAAATCAAGGGGATTCTTGACTATCCAGCCGCAGCGCTTTGGGTCGCGTCGGTTTTGGCCGGAGAATGGACGTGCTCGGGACGGAATCCCAATCCAACAACGCGCGCAGGGATGCGCCGTAATATTGGAAAACGCTGTAGCAGTCTCAGCGGCAATGGAAGCCGCTGGATAGTAGTTTTTCTACTCAGGGCAGGACCAATAAATCGCTTGTGCGCGAAAACCTGTACGCGTTGCGTCATTCGTGTCGGGAATTCGCGGCGGTCTTGCACCTTCTGGAGTTGTTCATCGATCGCGGCGTGACCTAACAATGCCTGCGAGAGAATGTTCGCCGCGGCAACTGCGTCTTGAATGGCGAGATTGATGCCCACCCCTCCTATCGGAGACATGGCATGCGCGGAGTCGCCGATGCAAAGAAGTCCTGGGCGAGACCAGTGTCGCAACCGGTCGACGGCCACGGACAATAGCTTGACGTCGTTCCAATCCTTCAATTCCGTCGCGCGTCCCCGCAGAAAAGGCGCAACGCTTTCGATAGTCTCTCGAAACTCCGGCAAGCCTCGCTGCTGAATCGCCGCAAATTCGCCCTTGGCGATAACGAACGCGCATTGCCAATAGTCGTCGCGATCCAGAGTCACCAGAATTTTTCCGGCACGGAAACGGCCGAGGGTCGCGCGGGGATCGTTGGGTTGCCGCGACAGGCGCATCCACAGCACATCGATAGGAGCGCCAAGGTCGATTACTTCCAACTTGGCTTTTTCGCGAACCACGGAACGCCGGCCATCCGCGCCAATGATCAGGTTCGCGTGTACTTCGATTTGGCCTTTCGGGGTGGTCGCGCGGACACCGGTAACGCGGCCATTTTCCACGATCAGATCGGTGACCTCAGACTGCATGTGAAGGTGGAATTGCGGATAGAGCTGGCCCTTCTCAGCAATGAAGTTCAAGAAATCCCACTGGGGCATAAGCCCGACAAATTTGCAGTGCGTCGGGAGATGGGTAAAATCGGCGACCGGCACGGTAAAGTCACCTATTTGTGCACCAATTTCAGGCAGCTCCTGATGCGGTCGCTGCAGGAAGTCTGTGAGCACTCCAAGTTCATACATTAACTCGAGGGTCGAGGGATGGATCGTATCGCCTCGAAAGTCACGGAGGAAATCCGCGTGTTTTTCGAGCACGTGGACTTCGACACCCGCTCGAGCAAGAAGGAAACCGAGGACCATTCCCGCGGGTCCGCCACCAACGATGCAGCAGCCGATTTGCCTCGTTTGCAGGGATGAATTATTCGCGTCCATGGCCAAGTCCTTGCAAAAGGTCTCGGTCAGTGTAAACCAACACGCGTCGAATCTTCTGTGAAGACTTGAGTGGCGCGGCTACGACTACGTGCCGCCGCGATCGCCATCCGCGCCGATGGCCGAAGCGGTTTGTTTCCCTTGGGCCGCTGCGCTGATGGTCACTTTGTCCTGTGGAAGCTCAGGAGGCTGGCTGGCGCGCTTCTTGGCCGCTTGCGCGTTGGAAACTGCTTCGGCTTGCGCGACCAGTTGGCTGTTTTGAACGGCCTGAACACTCATAGATGTACCTCACTGATTCTATCGGCAGACGCGCTGAGAGCTTTAGGCAAAATAGAGCGAGATAAGAGTCATCTAACGAAATTTGAGAAGTATTTCAATTTGAGTCGATGGAAGACGTCCGGCTCGTCACTCGATTGGGGTCGCTAGCTATGTTTCCGCCCTACCAGTTTCCGAGGAAATGAATACGCTGTTCTTTTTATAGTCGGAAGCTCGCCGCCGCGCAAAGCTCTCATCGTCGTCAGCAATACGGATGAAAAATCCCTCAAGCGCATCGGGCGGTAGGCAAAGATGCTCATTCGTGTGGGTGAAGAAAAAACCAAGATGGCGGCTGCGTAGTTACCGTTGGCCGCTCCCGGCTGGCGTATTGATGAACCTCGGGATGCTCAAGAGGCACCAGGTGCGCTGCCGTCGACCGTGAAGTTACGATTTTGCCAGACTACAAGTGCGAACGGGAGGTTGCATGCTACGGAAGAAAGCTAAGAAAAAAGTGCACAAGCCCAGTCTATGGAGCGCGAAGAATAGCGAGTTTTCTTTCGGCAGTCGGGCGGAGCACGATTTCAAGGGTCCCAATAAGCGCAAGCGCTACCGCAAGCCGGACGAAATTTACGGCGATGTGTCCATTCCCGATGCTTCGAGAAAAGAATAAGAGCTAAGAAGTACCGTCGCCCGCGAAAAAAGAGCCGGCGACCAGAAATCTCGCCGGCTCTGATGCCTCAGTTTCAAGCGATCTACAAACCGCTGGTAGCTTTCCTTTCCGACTTAGGGTTTGTTGCCGGCGGTTCGAGTGCGAGGAGCTTCCGTCTCGCTGAGGTTGGCGTTCAAGGAACGGCTGAATTCGTTGATCTGCGATTCGGCCTGCTCCTTGGCGATGCCGTAGCGTTCCTGAATTTTCCCGATCAGTTGGTCGCGGCGACCGGCAATCTGCTGCCAATCGTCGTCAGTTAGTTTCCCCCACTTTTCTTTCGCTTTTCCAGAATATTGTTTCCACTTTCCCTCGACTTGTTCCCAATTCATTTTCGTCCTCCAGTTTGCCCATTTTGCCGGTTCGCTCACTCGACTGGGGAGGCTTTTCGAACCATGCATCTCCATCAAAGCCCACGGTCGAGCCTGCGTATATACCGACAGGGTGGAGGCGGAGGACTAGGAAGGCTGTATTTAACGGCCCGTACGGATATCCCGTGAACACTTTACCCGCAATCCTGTATGGAACAGACGGTGGCTGTGGACTAAAACAGTGTCGCAATCACGGCAGCTCCCCGAACTTCCGTGAGTCGGCCCTTCGCGAAAATGCGATGGCCACAGGAGGAAGAAATGCTACGTTGGGCTCTGGGATTTTTTGTTATCGCGTTAGTTGCAGCGTTACTCGGTTTCACGGGAATCGCCGTGGCCTCGGCCGGCATCGCGAAAATCATCTTCTTCATATTCCTGATCCTGTTCGTCGTGTCCCTTCTCGGTCACTTGTTCCGTCGTGTGTGATTGGCGGCACATCACACGCGTTTATTTTGTTTAGTGGCTGGGAGTGCGCCTAGTGCCTTGGCGATGGACAAAGAAAAGAGGAAATAACATGAGCGGAAGAACCATTCTTGGCATTGTCTTGCTAGTCGTGGGCATCATCGCCCTCGGTTATCAGGGAATTTCGTATACCACGCAGAAAAAAGTTGTGGATCTGGGGCCCATTCAAGCGACGAAAGAAGAACATCACAACATTCCCATCCCTCCAGTAGTCGGCGCCATAGCGCTTATTGGTGGTCTGGTTGTGCTGTTTACCGGCAGGCGTGGAGATTAAGCCGGGATTCGTCGCACGGCAGGAAAAAATTAAAAGGAGAAACACAATGAAACGTTGGATTTTAGCAAGTGCGAGCATTCTGGCCTTGGTACCGTGTTCGTTCGCGCGTCCGGCCGATGATAAAGGCAAGGACGAGGATCGTTTGAAGAACTCTGGAACGGTCATTCAGGAAATTCTGGATATTCCAGACGACATTCCTCAGGACGTTCTGGACAAGGCGCGCTGCGTGGTGGTGCTACCTTCGGTTCTGAAGGCGGCCTTCATTGCGGGCGGAAGCTATGGCCGCGGCGTGATGGTTTGCCGCACAGGCAGAGACTTTACCGGACCGTGGGGAGCGCCAGCGATGTACGCGCTGGAAGGCGGCAGCTTCGGTTTCCAAATCGGCGGCGAAGCCACCGACTTCGTAATCCTGGTGATGAATAACCGCGGAGTGGAAAGTCTGCTGCACAGTAAGGTGAAACTCGGTGGCGATGCTTCGATTGCCGCGGGACCAAAGGGACGCACAGCCTCCGCGGAAACCGACGCGTATATGCGATCGGAGATGTTGAGTTACTCGCGCGCACGCGGCGTGTTTGCGGGTATTTCGCTTGAGGGCACAACCCTGCGGCCGGACGACGACGCCAATCATCGCGTGTACGGAACCGACATCTCGGCACAAAAAATCATTACTGAACCGAAGATGGACTCGCCAGCGGCCGGCAAACCTCTGGTTTCTCGCCTGCAAAAAGCCAGCCCACAACTGAAACCCTGACAGAAACAATGTGAAGAGGAAGCGGGGCAGAGCTTGCCCCGCTTTTTTCTTGATAAAGAGCGGTTCATCCCGAAATAATCTCCGTGGTTACCGGTCGCCAATGGTCCGCTGTTACTTGTGATTCCAGCCGCAAGGAGAAGTCGGCCCGCGCCCATGCGAAGACGCTCTGTGACTCTGATCGTTGTTGGCGTTGTTTTGCTGTTGGCATTCCTTGGCCTGGAGTTATTCAGGCCGGCGATCGCCAAGTTCGTGCGAACCCGCACGCAAGATGCACTGGCGGACCGCTATAAGAGCGGCGTGGAATTTTCCGACTTCCAGGTTTCGTTCTCTCCGCGATTTACGATAACCATTAAAGACTTGAAGCTGCGCCATCACGCCCGCAACGACGTTCCTCCGCTGATTCAAGTTGTCGAATTAAATATGATCCCCAGCCTGGGGAGTCTTTTTGGCGGAAAGGCGCGCATTTCCAAAGTGGAGTTGGTGGGCTTGCAGATTACGTTTCCGCCCAGGGAGCCGGGTGGTCCGCCGATGCTACGCGGTACGGATGCCGACCTCAAGAACGAATACCCGGTGCTGCTGGAGAAATTTGTGGCCAATGACGCCAAACTGATTCTCCTGCGAGCGCAACCGGACAAGGCTCCGCTGGTATTCCCGCTGCATCACCTGGAGCTAGAGGATTTGAGTTTCGACGGCCCCGCCAAATTCACTGCCACGCTCACCAATACCGTTCCCCGAGGAGAGATCGAAGCGTCAGGCACATTCGGGCCATGGAATGGCGAAACGCCGCGTTCCAGCGCGGTAAAGGGGAACTACCGTTTCGAACACGCCGACCTCGGCACGATAAAGGGACTACAGGGGATCCTTTCCTCCGTGGGAACTTTCGAGGGACCTCTGGACTATCTTAGCGTTAACGGGACTACGGACACGCCGGATTTCACGCTTCGCAAGGTCGCGAACCCGGTGGCGCTGCACACGGATTTTTCCGCGACCGTGGACGGCACAAACGGAAATACCTACTTGCACAGCGTCAAGGCCAGCTTTCTGCAAACTACGCTTCTTACGCAGGGCGAGGTCGTGGATCGAAACCGCGAGATGAAAGGCCGAACGATCGAACTGGAAACCACGGCCGACCACGCTCGTGTCGAGGACCTGCTTCGGCTCGCTGCGAAGACCAAGACTCCTGTTTTGAAAGGTCCCGCACAACTGAAAGCGCACATTCACATTCCCGAAGAGGACGTGGATCTGAGCGAGCGCCTGGAGGTGACTTCGCAATTTCACATGAGCAAAGGGCAATTCACGAATCCGGCGATCCAGGACAAAGTGGACTCGCTCAGCAGGAGAGGGCAGGGACAACCGACGGACACGGATATCGCTCACGTGGAATCGGAGTTGACCGGCGCATTTCATTTGCAAAAGGGAATCATCCACTTTACGGAGCTGCGTTTCCAGGTTACTGGAGCGCGCGTCGATTTGCAGGGCACCTATGCGCTATCCGGCGATCTCGATTTTCATGGGCATCTGTTGCTGGATGCAAAACTCTCGCAGACCATGACAGGCTGGAAATCGGTGGTGTTGAAGGCCATCGATCCGCTGTTCAGCGGGAAAAATGTCGGCACAGGAACAGATCTGCCCATCAAAGTGACGGGGACAAAGGACCATCCCGAATTCGGACTTGATCGTGGCGGGAAAGAGGCCTCGCGACAAAAATCCAAGAGCGTGAAGTAGCGATTCATTGAGCCGCAAGGATTTATGAGCAGTTCTAAATTTTAAAATACAGGGATTCCGGTATTACTGGCCTAGGGTGATGGCTGGTATCAAAAGGGTGTAGGCGGGACTGACGCAAAATCTAGGGGGTTACAATGGCATCCACAACGAGCGAAGGGCGTCTCTCGGCGGTGCTCCCAAACGAGACACCCAGAATGGGGTTTAAAGAGTTGCGAATCTTAGTAGTAGATGACCACGATGTCATCCGGCGAGGCTTAAAGCAATTGCTGACTTCAAAGCCGGGCTGGGAAGTATGCGCCGAGGCGAAAACCGGGCGCGACGCGGTCGCTCTTGCCGAGGAACACAAGCCGGACATGATCGTCATGGATGTAAGCATGCCGGATCTCAACGGGCTTGAAGCAGCGCGGCGCATTCACAAGATTCTTCCCAAAGCCGGCATTCTCGTTCTCACCATGCACTTTTCCGATCAACTGGTCCGCGAAGTGGTGGACGCGGGCGCACGCGGGTACATATTGAAATCCGATGCGGACCGCGAGCTGCTAACGGCTGTGGAAGCAATCGCAAATCGCCGCACTTATTTCACGCCACGCGCTTCGGAGCTGTTGTTGGACGGTTTCTCCCGCAACGCGGCCGGCATCGAGCCCAAGCTGCCCGCGCGAGACCGGCTCACCACCCGTGAACGCGAAATCGTTCAGCTTCTTGCCGAAGGGAAAAGCAGCAAAGAAGTGGCTGGGGCCCTGGGCATCAGCGTGAAAACTGCGGAGACACATCGCGCCAATATCATGCGCAAGCTGGAAATTCACTCGGTCACGGAGCTTGTGCGCTACGCAATTAAGAATAAGATAATCGAGGCGTAGAGCGGCGGTTTTTCAGGAGAGAAGGGTGGCCTCCCTTGGTTGGTCTTGCAATTCGGCCCGGTCGCTTGCGCGCGTAACGACGCTTGCGAGTTGCACAGAAATCGACGGCGGGGAGTTCACTCGAGATGCCAAAGGTGTTGGTAGTAGACGATCATGCATTCATTCGCCGCGGGGTGCAGGCCATCCTGCAGACTGTTCCCGAGTGGGAAATGTGCGGCGAAGCGGACAACGGCAAAGATGCGGTTCGGCTCGCTGGCGAGCTTAAGCCAGAAGTGATCGTTATGGACGTTTCCATGCCCGGCCTAAATGGTATCGAGGCTACGCGCTCCATCTGCAGAAATAATCCGGGGACAAAGGTAGTTCTTCTCACGCTACATGAGTCGGACGAACTTCTGCGAAATGGATTCCAAGCCGGAGCACGAGGCTATCTAATGAAATCGGATGCCGAAGAGGAGCTGGTAAAGGCGCTGCGGGTCGTTATCGGCAGCGGTTCTTATATAAGCTCGCGATTCAGCCCGGACACGGTGAACAGCCTTCTCGCATCATTGGCGAAGTAAGACTTTGCTCTGAATTTTCTCGTACAGACTATTTATCGGAGCTGGGTTTGTTGGATACGCCAGGCTGGGTTCCTACGTAGCGATGATCTTTCCGTTTCTCAGACTAAAAATAAAGTATTCGCCCGGCGCAGTCCTGGTTATTTGATCCAGTTGACGCTTTGCTTCCTCTAATCCAACGACGGCGGTGACCCAAATGGGATGGCCGTCGGGCAATTTCTTGAAGATGTCAAACTTCGCATCTATTAAGATAGAACCTCCTTTTGGGAGCCGGTTTTCACAGTAGGTTGTGGCAAGCGCCGGTCCAACACCCAGGGAAATGTCATCTCGCTAGAAACTAAGAGTTTAGAGGACCCTTGGCACCCTTTACGGTCCTAGGACCGACAAGCCCTTCTAGAGAAATATTTCGGTAAAGCTGTAGTTTCTCCACGAAACCCTGTGCTAGAACGACAGCACGTCCCTGCCTAAGCGGTGACTTTGCGTTTGGGAAGGATATGCAATTTCGTCGAAGTGGATCTGTGGACCCCATTCGCGCTCTCGCTCCTGCCATCGTCTTGCGTACGGCGCTGGATTCCTCCGCCTGCGCATTCCACGCACAAACGCGTCCAGGGTAGCGCTCGTAAGCGCGCCTCGGGTATCTGTTGGCCGCAGCCTCCGCAAGTTCCATACTCGCCTGTTGCGAGCCTGCGCAACGACAGTTCGACCTCGGCCAGCGTCCGGATCTCGCGCTCCATGTTTGCCAGGGCCAGTTCCTTCACGACGCTTTGCACCGCAACGGCAGCCTCATCGTCGGGATCAGTATCGCCGTGAATCTCCGCGCGACGCTCGTACAGGCGGCGGATCAATTCGTCTCTTTGTTGCTCAAGCAAACTTCGAAATTGTGATTTGCGGTCTCTTTTGAGCTTGCGGGCTGGCTGCGTCATCGGACATTCTCCTCTGATTAGAACACGCGCTAAGAATTGAAGTTGTGGCGGTTGCCGGACAAATAGATTTACGATACGGAAACGCACCACGAAACTGTGGGGATAAGTACGGGCAGCAAACCCAGCAGGTTCGCCGGCCAGTTTGCTTGCAGAGCAGCGCAGGCACAATCCGAGCAAGCGCCGATGGTGGCGCGCAAGAATCCTGTAGGAGGAAATGAGCCCGGCAGGAAGAGGCCGGATTCTCGCCATGTACGGCCTACTATAATCCGGAGTTGCTGGTAACCTGGGCAGCTACTCCGATCCGCGCCCACGTCCGCATATTTGTACCCAAATCGAAGTACTTTGCGTCTAGAGTGTTATACCGATGGCGGATCAGTGCGCCTGCTTCTATTCTGACCGTTCAGCGGCGAACTCAACTACTCGGTAGTGTGGACCGGATAAACGCTGCCACACAGGATTGATCGTGGAATCTTTCGATTTACTTCCGGAGCGCATTCGCCAGCTTAAGCTGCCGCCCAACTGTCCGGAGTGCCGCAGTGGCCGTGTACATCGTTCGAAACCGAAAGGTGCGTTGGAGTCTTACTTCTTGCCAGTTCTCTCGATCCGGCCATATCGTTGCGAGGTATGCGATTGCCGGTTTTTCCGATTTTCCTCAGCGGTGCCGTGGTCGCGTTCACAAGATTACCCGGTGCGCAGCGAGCAAAAGATACGTGCTCGCCCGCCGCATCTGGACATGTGAATTGCGTTTCAAATCCGTTTCCATCTAGCGTTGCAATGAATGGGTTAGATCCTGCCGGATGGCTTGGCGGTGGTGCCGCGAATAATCAAGGTTGGCTTCACGACAATTTCCTTCACGTACGCCGCTTTTCCAGACGACGTAATCCGCTGCAGCAGGGTTTCCGCTGCGATAACACCCATTTGCCTGAGGGGCTGGCGCACGGTAGTGAGGCTGGGGTTCTGAAACGCAGCACTTTGGATGTCGTCGAAACCCACAACAGAAACGTCCTCCGGCACGCGCTTGCCAGCTTCGCGCAATGCTTGAATGGCTCCGATCGCGGAAATGTCGTTGAACGCAAAGAGCGCGGTGAACGGCGCGTCGCGTTTCAGTAATTTCCGGGTCACTTCGTAGCCGACTTCCGGCGACGGGGAATCGCTTTCCAATTGCACGGTGAGTTCTTCGTGGATCTTGATGCCCAAGCCGGCGGCAACGGCGAGCACTGCTTGCCAACGGGCTTCGGTATCGGAGCTAAAGCTTTGGCCTTTGATCAAGGCGATGCGACTGTGTCCCAGCTTGTGCAGGTGTTCCAACGCCAGATGAGCCGCAAGATTGTGATCGAGAACGATATTGGTCACTCCCGGAACTTCACGATGGCCGGAGATGGCGACCGCCGGTAACAGGCAGGCCTCCGAACAGACCGTATCGACAGCGATAATTCCCTCCACCGCCCGCTGCTGCAATAGAAACGGGTATTCCTCGATCAGGTCTTTGCGGTGGCGATGGCTGACCACAAAATAGAAGTAGCCCTCTTGCAGCAGATGGTCTTCAATGCCAGACATGACCAGCGCGGCGTAGCCTTCACTGATCTCTGGAACGATTACCCCAATCGTAAAGCTCCGCTTCTGCCGCAGCGAACGGGCCATCAGGTTCGGCCGGTAATTCAGGTCGCGGGCAGCTACCCGGATTCGTTCTTGGGTAGTTGCGGGAATAGATTTGGCGGCCGGGGAACGATTGATGACCAGCGACACGGTGGCGGAGGACAACCCCAGGTGCTCGGCCAGCTCTTTTAGACTTATGGAACCGGATGAATCTGACACCGTGCGCGGGAGGTGTGTTTTCAACTTGGACATGAGATATATTGGCGGCTAAGTCTGGCATAGGCACTCACTCAGGGCAAGTGTTGTGGGCCGCTAACTTAGAGACGAGTGCCCGTGGGTGCGCGCGGAAAATGGACTGGCGAAAACCAGAAAATCGTGATATTTTCCAAAGTAAATCGATTTAGTGAAAGAAGGATCGACAAGAATCTCCGCACCTTTCGGTCACGCCTTAGCTGTTACAACTCCAACTGCTTCGGCCCGACGCTTGTCATCCTCTTTTTTTCGGGCGTTTTAAGTAGAAAGAAAACCGATGCTTGGAATTCGCGTGATGCATGCGACTGTTCCGGAAGCAGGGTAGCGGGCAATATTCACGTGATCATTTGATGTCGAGTAACCGTAGAACCGAAAAAGGGAGCATCGAAACCGTGTCCAGCAAAAAGATCTGTTGCCGCCCGCTCGCCATTCTCCTGTTTTTGGCCACAGCGCTGTCCTCTTTCGCGCAAACTCCGCAAAAGGACGCTCCCTTCCGCGGACAGCCAGTTCGCTCTAGCCTGGCCAATCCCGCGATCGAACAGAAAGTAAATGCGCTGCTGAAGCAGATGACGCTGGAAGAGAAGGTCGGCCAACTGGTGCAGTACTCCGTGGGAACCGCAACCGGCCCAGGAACGGGCCGCACCGGCTACTCCGAGATGATTGCAAGCGGACAAGTGGGAGCGCTGTTCAATGTCGAGAATGTCCAGCAGGTGAATCGCTTCCAGCACGACGCGGTCGAGAAGTCGCGTTTGCATATTCCACTGCTGATCGGTTTGGACGTCATTCACGGATATCGCACGACCATGCCAGTTCCCCTGGCGCTAGCCTCGACGTGGGATCCCACCATTGTGGAAAGAGCGGCGAGAATTGCCGCACAAGAAGCCTCGGCGGATGGAGTTCGCTGGACGTTTTCACCGATGGTGGATATCACGCGCGATCCGCGCTGGGGGCGCATCATCGAAGGCGCCGGCGAAGATCCGTACCTCGGCAGTGCGATGGCGCGCGCATACGTTCGCGGTTATCAAGGCAAATCATTGGCGGCGGCAGACAGTATTGCGGCTTGCCCCAAGCATTACGTGGGTTATGGCGCTGCGGAAGCCGGCCGCGACTACAACACCACGGAAATTTCCGAGCACACCTTGCGGGAGTTTTACTTTCCACCGTTCTATGCCGCGTTGAACGAAGGCAGCGCCACCATCATGAGCGCCTTCAACACGCTGAACGGCGTGCCGGCCAGCGCGAATGCCTTTACGCTGACGCAGATCTTGCGCAAGGAATGGCGATTCCCCGGTCTGGTGGATAGCGACTGGACTTCCCTCGGCGAATTGGTCGCGCACGGCATCGCTAGCGATGGAAAAACGGCCGCGGAAAAGGCCATCAATGCCGGCGTGGACATGGACATGGAGAGCAATCTCTACCATGAGCATCTTGCGGAACTGGTGAAGAGTGGCAAGGTCAGCCAAGGGACGTTGGATGAGGCGGTGCGGCGCGCGCTGCGGGTGAAATTCGCGCTTGGTTTGTTTGAGAAGCCGTATACGGATGAATCGCGGAAGAACAATGGGGCTTTACCAGCGGAAAGCCTGGAAATTGCGCGAACCGCCGCGCAACGCTCCCTGGTGCTTTTGAAAAATGATCAAGTGACGGGGCACAGTGTGCTGCCGCTCGGTCAAGGCGTGCAAAAAGTCGCGCTGATCGGGCCGCTTGCTGACGACGCGGGAAATATGGCCGGCTCCTGGGCGGGACGCGCAGAGCAGGGAGACGCCATCACACTGAAAGCCTCGTTGACACAGAAGCTCGGCGCAGCCAACGTGAAATACGCGAAGGGCGGCGATATTAAGAACGCCACAGACGCACAGATTACGGAAGCAGTGGCAGCCGCGAATGATGCGGATGTTGTGATTTTGGCCCTGGGCGAGGATGCAGGCACCATGACCGGCGAAGCTGGCTCGCGCGCTCATCTGGATTTGCCGGGCCGTCAGCAAGAATTGCTGGAGAAAGTAGCCGCTACCGGCAAGCCCACCGTGCTGATCCTCTTTTCCGGACGGCCGCTCATACTTCCCTGGGCGTTCCAGCATGTTCCCGCCGTGCTCGTGGCCTGGTTTCCCGGTGTACAGGCCGGACCTGCGCTCGTAAATACTTTATTCGGGGAAACTCCGCCGACGGGAAAGTTGGTTGTCAGTTGGCCGCACGCGATGGGACAGATTCCTCTCTACTACAACGCTCTGAGCACCGGCAGACCCGCGCCCAAGACCGCCCTGACAAATGTGCCGCTGAACGGCGAGGATAAATATGTCTCCCGCTACGTGGACGAACAGAACGGCCCGCAATTTCCTTTCGGATACGGACTCACCTACACGCAATTTTCCTTTACGAAGCCAGACATAAGCGCCGCCCATCTGAGCGCCAGGAAGTTGAACGAGGAATTGCGAAAGTCCACCGGCTCCGGCAAGACTGCGCTTAC
>Ga0210394_10000868_pt1 | contig 55224 bp, 60 predicted proteins | sample IncBWC12MmetaG_FD_160121 | JGI IMG/M metagenome (GOLD analysis project Ga0210394, IMG submission 160121) | Forest soil microbial communities from Barre Woods Harvard Forest LTER site, Petersham, Massachusetts, United States - Inc-BW-C-12-M | ecosystem: Environmental > Terrestrial > Soil >...
TACATCTGTTCGCCCTCTTCGATCGGCACGCGCATATCGGACTCGCCGTGCACAAACAGCGTCGGCGTCGTCACATTACCCGCGTACTCAATCGGCGACTGCCTCACCAGCAAGGCGTGCGCCTGCGCATCCCACGGTGGGCCGAAGAATTCGCTCTCCTTTGTTCGCGGAATGTCCGCCGTGCCGTAGTCGCTGATCCAATTGGAAATTCCCGCGCCCACAATCGCCGCGGCAAACCGCGTCGTGTGCCCGATGATCCAATTCGTCAGGAAGCCGCCGTAGGAATAGCCGGTAACGCCGAGCCGCTTGTCATCCACGTGGTGGTGGCTCTGCACGTAATCCACTCCGGCCATCACGTCCTCATAATCGAGGTTTCCCCATCCGCCCCAAGTCGCCCACAGAAATTCCTCACCATAATTCGTCGAGCCGCGCGGGTTCGTGTAAACCACCAAATAGCCCCGCGCCGCAAACAACTGTTCCTCGAACGAGAACTCGTTGCCATACGCGCCGTGAGGCCCGCCGTGAATCGCCAGAATCAGCGGCCAGCTCCTCGCCGAGTCATAGCCACTCGGCTTGAGCACCCATCCTTCGATCTGCGTTCCATCCTTACTCGGATATAGAATGCGTTCCGCTTTGCTCAGCGCCACTTCGCTCAACAGCACTTCATTGAACGAAGTAAGCTGCTTCGCTTGGCCGCCGTCCAGCGAAGATACAAATAGCTCGCCGGGATGCGCGCTGTCCTGGCCGGCATAGACCAGCAGCCCCGCGCTTGCCGAAGCGCTAAACCCGGAGAGCTGGCGCTCCCCGTGCGTCACTTGTATCACCTCGCCGCCCACCGCAGCCACTCGAAACAAGTGTTCGTTTCCGCCGATCCCTGCGCTGAAGCAAAGAAATTTCCCGTCTGCGCTCCAGCTCGGAGCGCCAGGCAGCAGATCCCAATGCGACGTGGCGTTTACCGGGCTGCCGCCGCTGGCCGGCATCGTATAGATATCGACCGGCGCGCCATGATTCCACTTGGCCTTAATCACCTCGCTCAACCCCAACTCCCGCCGAAAGGCGATTGTCCCTCCGTCGGGCGACCATGCCGGCGCATCGTTGTTGTAGCCGTCGTCGGTCAATCGCTTCGTTTGCCCAGCCAGCGTCGCGATAAAAATGTCCGCCCGTTCGTAGGTGTACTCGTCGCGTTCATGCGTGTTGGCGCTGAAGATCAGCGCGTCGCTGCTGGGGCTCCAGGCCGCCTCCCGCACTCTGACTCCAAGCTGCGTCAGTTGCCGCGCCTCCCCTCCGGTCCGCCGCACGACGAAAAGTTCTTCCGCGGGCGTTGCTTCGATATTTCGCGGATCAGGCAAATAGCCGCGCCCATCGTAGCGAAAACTCATCCACTCGTAGGCTCGGCCTTTGAAGCGCTCGTTGATCAATCGCTCGGATTGGCTAGCGTGTTGCGCCGCCCTCGGCTTCGCCACGCGTGCGACAAACGCGATCCATTGATTGTCAGGGCTGAAAATCGGCAAGCCTCTCACGCCGGGGATATGCATCGCTTCGGCGTCGGCCTGATCCATGCGCAGAAACCAGATCGAATCCCCTTCGTCGTGTTCTTTCCCGTCGCGAGCCCGCCCTGAAAACGCCAGCAGTTGCCCGTCGGTGCTCCATCGCGGCCCGGACGCATCCAGCGCAGGATCGGAGAGCTTCCGCGGTGCCGTGTTTCCATCAGTCGCCGCGAGCCACAGCTCATGCTGCCGCCGGTTCTCCGCCTCGACAATCGTCGTCTTAACAAACGCAACCCATTTTCCATCCGGGGATATCGCCGGCGATTCCACGCTAACCAGCTGGTAGTAGTCCTCCAGCGCCAGCGCCCGTGTCTTTTCGCCGCCCACCGCTTCGCGCGGCCTAATCAATCCCGCCAGCAACAGCATCGCAACAACCCCGGTTTTCACGTGCATGCCAACCCTCCGCGCCGTGATTCTATCCGAAATGCTGTCCCCAGCAGCAGGGTGGGCGCACCCTAAACCCAAAGCAAGTTCGGGTGGCCCACCCTTTGCAAGATACAAATCGCAAACGGTGGGCTCCCTCTTCCCGTCCGGCATGACGTGGAGTCTCGCAAAGAAGTCGCTGAAAAAGTGGGTCTGGGTTTCAAACTCTAAGTGCCGCGTCTGGTGTCGGTTACGCGGACCCGCGCGGTGCAACCAGCCCCGTGAATTGGACCGAAGTTGGACTGAACGGAGCCAGGATTGGAGACCTGGGCCCATCTTGCTTTGAATTCGGTATCTGACGGCGTTCAAGAATCGCTAGCTGCGGGCTCTGCGCCTCTGCCGTGACAGTCTTCAGTCATTGAGGTGTCCTGTCGCCGTTTACTCTTGCTCCCGAAACACCTGCCCGTAAGTCTTGCCATAGGGATAAAAGCGATCACGTTCACCCCGTTCCCAAGCGGCTTTCAGTTCCGGCCTCGTGATGTCCCAGTCCGGACGGCATTTCTTCAAGACAGCGCGCAAGTCTTGCCGTAGCTCTTCGATGGTGGGTCGGCCAAAAAACCAGTAGCCGTTGTAGATCTTGAATATAACGAGACCAGGTTCGAGGACGATGACATGCGGGATCATCGGATTGTGCTCGGAGTCCGTGTACTCGGCGATGTCGAGATCCTTCTGAACCTTTCGTCCCGGATCGGATAAAAAGGTCCAATGAGCGCCGACGCCGTCACGGTACTCATTCGTCAGAAGCATGTTGTCGGCACTGATGGTGACGAGCCGGGAGTAACCGACTTCCATCTCGTGGTGAAGTTGAACAAGGCCCTCGGCCTGGCGCCTGTCCTTTGGGCAGTATCCTCCCCGGCTGAGCACAAGAATCATGGGATCTGGCCCCTGTAGATTTGAAAGCTTACGGTGTTTGCCCGTGTGATCGGTCAGCTCATAATCGGGAAATAGTGCGCCAGGTACAATGTCGGCTCTCATGCGGTTCAACCTTCTCTAAGACAATGCGACGTATCTGTCTTTTTATCGGGCACTCGCGTAGGTCCCGAACGTGCTGCCGAACATCGGCCGACCACTCTTTGATTGTTCTTGTGTGGCCTCGTCTTGAATCACATCCCAATGCTCGACCAGAACGCCATCCTTGACACGGACGATGTCCGCTGCAATCCAGTTCACGGGAAGGCCAAAATCCGAGAACCGTCCGTGCATGATCACGAAGTCACCTTCGGCCACGATCGTTCCTGGCTCGTACTTGAGCGTCGGCGGAAGGCTCTTGATGAGATTGAACAGGCCCTCGCGGCCGGGCGCGATATGAGCGCTGTGCTGGATGTAATGCGGTGACCAATACTTCTCGGCGGCGGCATAGTCACGTTTGTTGAAGAGCAGGTCAAACGCCTGCAAAACCAAAGCCTTGTTCCGTTCTTGAGTCGATTGAGACATGGTACCTGCTTTCTCGTTTCAGGACGTAATCTGTCGAGTGTCACGGCGTTGCGCGATTCAGGAGAAAGAGCGGTGACGGGCTTTGTGCCTTTGTTCCGCCACGCGTGCCGCGTCCCGTTTTAAACGACCACGTCGCCGCGCTGGAGATGGACAGTGTTGGTGTCATCGAGCTCGTTCCATTCATGGCTCGGTCTCCGCATCGGCAACTTTCAGAAGTTTCTTCCCGAAATTCTCGCCGCAAACAGGCGCAACCGGCTCCACCTGGGCGCTGAGCCTAAGCGGATACAGCCTTAGCGCGATACGCGGGCGCAAAGACATCCTGCACAAATTTTTCGAACGAAGTGGGTGTGGTGTTCTCCGGCGAACGCGGCTCCAGCGCAGCGAGGACTCCTGCGTTGATGGCCCTGAACATCTCGATATACACCGCGGCTTTCTTCGGCGGAATACCCATTTGCGTCAACACCTGCTGCACCTGGTCGTACGGAAACTGCTGGTAACGCAGACCCGGCCGGCCAATGCCGCGCGCAATTCCCGCAGTAACTTCCGCCATCGAGAGGTCGCGCTCGCCAAGGAGCTCGCGCGTTTGTTTGCCGGAAAAATCCAGGTTCAGGAGGCGGTGCGCGGCATAGTCGCCCACGTCGGGTGTGGCGATCATGGGCAGCTTCAGGTGGGGCAGCAGCGCGTGTCCGAACACTCCCATGGCATGGATCATGCCGATCGCCTCCAGATTGTTCTCCATGAAATACGCGGCGCGCAGATGCAGAACGTGCAAACCGTTGATCGCGTTCAGTTTTTGCTCCGAAGAATGCAGCCCCGCGACGGGCCCGGTGCCTTCCGCGACATGCGCGCCGTAGCTGCTCAAGTGCACCGCGTAGCGCAGGCCGGACTCCTTCGCGGCTTTTGCGATCCCATCGCTGTCTCGCTCCTGATGCTCCCGCGAGGTTATGGGCGGCAACATCAAGTAGGCCGCGCGCGCACCGCTGAAGGCTTTGGTGAGCGCAGCCGCATCGCTCACGTTGGCCGTGAACGCTTCCGCGCCTTTGCGCACAAAGGATTGCAGTCGCCCCGTGTCGCGCCCGATGACGCGCACCTTCCTGCCCTTCGATAGCAAGGAATTGGCGATGATCGAGCCGGTGTTCCCGCTCGCCCCCAAAATCACATACATGGCATCCGCTCCGACAGCGTTGTCTTTAAGGCCGTTCATATTCGTTTCTCCTCTTCTTAGGAAGGCCGTTCGCCACTTTTGAGGTGCGAGCGACGCGGGCCGCTAGAGCTTCGAGCCGCCGTCGACCGGGATACTCGCACCGGTGATCCAACGGGCCGCTTCTGACGCTAGGAATGCGACCACGTCAGCGACATCTTCCGGCTTGCCGATTCGCTTTAGGGCTTGCATCCCAAGAGCAGCCTCGCGACCTGCTTCAGTCTTAGCGAAGTTCGACATGTCCGTATCGATAACACCGGGCGCGACTGCATTCACCCGGATACCTTGGGGCCCAAGAATGGCAGCCCAGTTTTTGACAAGGGTCTCTAATGCTCCCTTGGTCGCACCATAGGCGAGCAGCGAAGGGTTATCCAAACCAGGTTTGCCAGCTACGGCACGGGCGCCGAGTGAAGAAATGACAATGATGTTCGAACCTTCACCCAGGATGGGCAGGAGTTGCTGCACTAGGAAAAACGGACTTCGCACATTCGTTGCAAAGAGATTGTCAAAATCCTCTATGGTGTGATCCCTGATAGTTGCAGCCTTGGAGATACCTGCGTTGGACACGAGCAGATCCAATTGCTTGCCGACGATGGATCGCACTTCCTTTGCCAGCAGCGTCGCTCCCTCTGAAGTTCCCAGGTCTGCTCCTATGGCGTCCGCGCGGCCTCCCTTCGAGTGGATAATCTCGACCACAGACTCGGCTTCCTGGACCGATCGGCCGTAGTGAACTATTACATGTGCACCCGTCTCAGCCAGCGCCAACGCCGTGGCTCGTCCAATTCCACGGGAGGCTCCCGTCACCAGTGCCGTTTTGTTGTGCCGGCCCATTCTTGCTGCCCACCTTTCACACGATCTTCTCTCACGCGGCGCCTTGTCCGACGCGACATCTGAACATCAGTCGCTGCGGCACATGTGGTGATCTTAGGAATTCCGTCGCTTTCAAATTAGTCAGCCGCGACCGCATCGGCTACGAGCGCCAGGGCTGCTCTCGCGCAGTCGACGTCGTTCTGCACGGTGGGCGCCCCGCTCAGACCGATCGCCCCGACAATTTCTCCGTCCACCTTAATGGGAAACCCTCCTCCCCACGCAGCCATACGCGCAAGCGTGGGGATGCCAGCTAAAAGCGACGGGTCGCCCTGGATAAAGTTGAAGAAGTCTTGCGTGGAGACGCCGAACAGAGCTGTATAGGCCTTATTCTGCGCCATCTCAATGGTAGGAATCGGGGCCCCATCCATCCGGCTAAAGGCCTTCAAATTGCCCCCATCATCGAGAATCGCTACATTCTCGGTGACGCCAATTTCTCTGGCTTTCGCCACCGCTGCATCAACCATTTTCTGTGCTAGCTCAGAAGAAATAGTGTGTCTCTTCACTACGTTAGCCATTGGATTCTTCCTCCCTTTCGTAGCTATTGCCTTTTGATCATCTCCGCACCTCACGCATTCGGGCCTGTGTTCTGTGTCCTCCAGAATCAACTTCGCCGAGATTCGCAACGTGACTTCGCGTACGTTGGGTCAGGTATTAGTCAGCCAGCATTCCTCCATCCACGGGAATGGACGCACCGGTCATGTATGAGGCGTTTGTGGAGGCGACAAAAGCGATCACGTGAGCGATTTCCTCCGGGGTTCCTAGGCGTTTGAAGGGTACGGTCGAGACGAGCGCCGCTTTGTTTTGATCTGTGTTGGTGAAGCGTGTGAGCATGCCCGTATCTGTAGTACCCGGAGCCACCACATTAACGCGCACACCGGTGCCCGCGACTTCTAGTGCAGCGGACTTTGTCAGCCCTTCCACCGCATGTTTGCTAGCTACATAAACGGATGCTCCGGCAGCGCCGATGCTTCCATAGGCCGACGAGACATTGACGATGCTCCCGCTTCCTTGAGGCAGCATCGCCCGAAGTTCGTGCTTCATGCTGAGCAGCGTACCCAAGACGTTGGTGTCGAAGGTATCCGCGTAGCTCTCTGCGGTCTGTTCTGTTACGAGACCCCGCGATCCTTCCGTCCCGGCATTGTTGACGCCAATGTCCAGGCGTCCGAAACGCGTGACCGTTTGGTCCACAAGGTTCCGCACGTCCTCATCCTTGCGGACATCTGTACGGACAAAAATGGCCTCTGCTCCGAGCGCTTTTAACTCTGCAACTAATTCTTTTCCTTCTTTTTCGCGACGACCGGACACAACAACGCGTGCCCCTTCCTGTGCAAAGACTATTGCGGCAGCGCGACCGATTCCTGTCAGCGCGCCAGTAATCAACACCACGGGATTTTTCATCGTATTTCTCCTCAGGTTTCGGGCGAAATAATGTAGTTCATCAGGGTCGTGCTACGATCCACTGTCGGCTCCCGACGGTCCCGATCATGCGCTGCCAACATTTTGCGAACAACCCTCGTTAGAGTTCTCTTTTGCCTACCCAATGAAGGTGCATGCGAACGCTACCATTGAGGTGAACGACCCAACGCTAGTGCTCTCCGATATCGATACGCTTTCTTCCGAAAAGCCGGGCGTCAATAGACCAGAAGCCGGGTCCAAGCATTGCCAACGCTGCACCTACCGTCGCTAGCAGTGTGCAAGTTCGCAGACTGTCGGCTCCGGTAAGGGCCGTCCATAGTTCAACCAGTATGACTAGCACTCCGGCGATAGGTGTAAAAGAGCCGATAAGAAGAAGGATCCCGGCGCCCGTTGCGAGTGATTGCCGCACCATTCCATGCCACTGAGACGCGCTCAACAACTCGGCGAGTCCGTCGTGAGTCAGCAAAATTCCAACGCCCAACCGCAGAAGTAGAAGACCCCTCCCAGGCCAACCGTTGGGAAACATGGAGAATAGTCGTTGCAGAGAAGGCCTCAACGACAAGGTTAGGGAAAGCGCAGGGCAGTCGAATCCCCAAAAACCGGGGTTGGCATACACCTCTTTCGAGGGGGCTACAGTTCGATGATTCCGCGCTTTAGGCCGATGGTGACCGCGTGGGTTCTGTCGTTCGCGCCAAGCTTTGAGAGGATGTTCTTGACGTGTCCCTTAACGGTTTCTTCGGTGATTGACAATTGGTCTGCGATCAATTTGTTGGCGTTTCCAGCCGCGATCGCCTTAAGAACTTCGATTTCCCGGAGAGTTAGAGAGTCATCCGCAACGTGATGGGCAACTTGCGTGGCAAGATCCGGCGGAATCCTCTTCTGGCCCGCGTGGACAGCGCGAATCGTGTCCAAGAGTTCTTTGCGCAACAGGCTCTTTAGCAGATAACCGCGAGCGCCGGCTTTCAGCGCTCGTGAAATCCGGACGTCGCCCGAATACGTCGTGAGGATGATAATGCGCGCTTCGGGAAATTCGTTTCGAATCGCAATCGTGGCGTCGATGCCGTTCACCTCCGGCATCTCCAGATCCATCAGCGTGATGTCCGGCCGGAGTCTTCGGAACTGTTCGATCGCTTCCCGCCCATTGGACGCTTCCGCGACGAACTGCATGTCAGCTTCATCTGCCGCAAGCGCTTGTATGCCTTGCCGCAACACGGGATGGTCGTCGGCAAGCAGAATCCGAATGGGATTAGGCGTGGTGTTCATGATCGTTCTTCTTCTTTTTCCAAAATAACCAGAAGTTGCTTCGAACCGAAGATGATCCATAAACAATCGGGGCGGGAACGCGCAATTCAATCTCGGTGCCCGCTCCAGGCTCACTCCACACCTCCAAATCTCCACCAAGTCGTTGCGCACGCTCACGCATACCGGCCAAGCCCCAATGCCCGATCCGTTCCGCTCGATTAAGCACTTTCGGATCCAAACCTTTTCCGTCGTCTCGGACCCTCAACCGAAAAAGGTTGCCGCCATAAGCGACCTCTGTTTCGATTCGCCGAGCCTGGGAATGGCTAAAAGCATTTCGCAGCGCCTCACGCGCAATTCGGAAGATTTCAATGTGGACGCTTGGATGCAAAGTCTGCGGCGATCCTTCAACCACTACACGGAACTGTACCGGATCCCTATTGTTGCCGTTGGCAACGAGTTCTTCTCCTAGCGAGGTGATTTCTTCCGCCAGGCCCTGGGCAGCAGGTCCAGGCGAGCGCAGGTCACGGATCGCGTCTCGTCCTTCGACAATCGCCTGCTCCGCTCCGTCCAGCGCTCTGTCCAGCGTACGCATCGCTTCCGATGCACGCTCGGGAAGAAGGTTGCGAGCTCTTTGAAAATGGAGGGTTAATCCCTGAAAACTCTGCAAAAGCGTGTCATGCAGTTCTCGGGCAATGCGTTCGCGCTCCACCAGCCGCTCCTCGTGCCGGACATGAGTCTGTTGGATGAGCTGCCGGACTCGGATTAGATAGACCGCGAACAAAAGAAAGACAAGAGCGCTGACGGAGGCAAGTAGAAACCATGTCGTTTGATAAAAAAACGGATGCTGAGTGATGTTGTAGACGATGCCGATGCGATCCCACGCCCCATCACTGCCGCTTGCCCGGACATGGAAGGCATGAGTCCCAACCGGGACGCTCGTGTATATCGCCGTCCGAGTGGCGTCGGCATCAAGCCAGCCAGGGTCAACGCTGTCCAGTCGATACTGTAGGCGGACCTTTTCCGGCGAGGCGAGATCCACGGCCTCCAAGTGAAGCTCGACATGATGGGTTCCAGGAGCTAATACTACCTCGCGGCCTGCGAGTTCCTTGTTTTTTCCAATTGTGACCCCTCCCACAAAGATCGTCGGCTTGCTGTTCGCCTGCTGTAGTCGAGCGAGGTCAAGCATAGCCAGGCCCTTTACTGTTGCGACCCAAAGCTTATCATCTGGCGTGATCGTCATGTTCGGAGCGCCAACGCTACACTGTATCGAATTCATGCCGTCCGCCCTATCAAAACGGGCGTAATCAAGCGGAGCATCGCGATCCGTGATTGATTTCTTCAGGTCGTTGAGTGCAACGCGGAAGATTCCGTCGATGCCACTGAACCACAGGTCATGCTTGGAAGACTCGACCATGTCCCGCACTCTCAGATTCTGGTCGACCGCGACCAGCCGGTTGTTCTCGATCAGGCTTATTCCTTTTGGAGAATTCATCGCATATAGGTCACCCAAAGAGTCCTCTGCAAGTTTGATTGATAACGGACCGTCCCTTGTTTGTGCCGACGGAAGCGGAACAAAGCGGTTGCCTACAAGACGATCGATACCCGCTTGCGTCTGGGCCCAGACGCCGCCAGAGTGGTCCTGGTAGATACTGAAAACTTGATTACTCGAAAGTCCTTCAGCAGCGGTGTAGTTCTGGAAATGCCCGTTCTGCATGTGGCTGACGCCATCAGGGGTGGCCATCCAAAGAGAACCGTCGTGGGCCACGGCAATTTGGAGTACGACTTTGCTCACTAGCCCCTGTTCCATGGAATACTGACCAAAATGACCATCCCGGAATCGAAATAGTCCGCCGCCGTACGTTCCTATCCAGAGGTCGCGGTTCTGATCCTCTGCCAAAGCCCAGACACAGGAGTTTAAGAGACCGTCCTTTTCTCTATAGACTTTGAAGCGCTCTCCTTCGAAAACAGACAATCCGCAATTGCCGCCAACCCAAATCTTGCCATCGTGGCTCGATAGAACGGCCATCGCGATGTCGTTGGGCAATCCGTCGGCGCTTGTGTACATGCGTACGACCCGATGCTTGAGTCGAATGAGGCCGTTTCCGTTTGTGCCGACCCACAGCTCGCCGTCCTTGGCGGCGTAGAAGCTGCGCGCACGGATATCACTGGCCGGAGTCTCAAGGCGGTCTGCGATAGCGCGATACAAGCCTATGCCCGAAACAACCCAAACACCACCTTGCGGGTCTTCATAGGTCCGAAATGCCTTCGTTCGGGAAACCTGGTAGGGCTGCAACCGGGCGAAAGGGCGGCGGCCGCGACGCACGATGCCGGTTTCCGTGCAATACCACATTGTTCCAGTGCGGTCCTGGAATACGTTGACGATTTCATCGTCATGCACGCCCAGACTGGCCGCCAGACCTGGATGTTCGATGACCGCGTGGCCGTCCCACTCGACGAATCCTCGTCCAGTGATTAACAGTAGGTGACCATCCAGCGATTCCGCGATTCGGTTGACTGACAATGAGGATATAACCGACACGAATTTGCCAGACTCTTGCCGATAAAGACCATGGGTGGTCCCCACCCAAATCACACCGTCGCGGGTCTGGTAGAGGGATTCGGCCTCGTCGCTTGCGCCTGGGCTCAGCTGGTAATAAGTCAGCTGCGCAGGGTCAAACTGATTAAGGGCGCTCCCAGGTATAAGCACGACTCCGGCATGCGTCCCCACCCAAAGGTCGCCGTTGGACGCCTCCACCAATGAGTCCACACCGCCTTGGGGAGGCGAGCCAGGGATGTGAAGGTCGATCGCGATAAACTCCCTTCCGTCGAAGCTGGCGAGGCCTGAGTCCGTGCCAACCCAGAGGAGGCCGTTCGCAGTTTGAACTATAGCGTTCACGACATTGTCTGGGAGGCCGTCTTCAACCGTGAAGTTCATGCGAATGTAGTCATCCGCAATCGGACTAGAGCCTAGAGCGACCACAGAGCCTGCGAGCGTCATCACGCAGAGCAGACAGCTTCGAATTGAAATGCCGTGGCGCGGCTTAGGTAAGCTCATCAAGCCCCATTTGTGCTGCGCGAAGACTCAAGTTCGTCTCTTTTTTCGCCGGATTATCTGAACGCAGCATGATAGTACTCTGCCTCGGGCAAATTCTCCCTAACGTCAGAATCCGGTACCGCTAGAGTTGTTCTCATCCCCCTCTAAAGTTGTAGCGCGCCCAGCCGCAATCGGGTGACCAAAAGAGGACTCTATCTAGGTTTGTTTGCGGAACAAATACATTTCATCATCCGGGCGTAAAACCTGGGAGGTGACGAAAATGTGCGAACAGGCCTTGGTAGCGGCAGCAAAGCAGGGGCAAGCGGAAGCATTCAGCGCACTGTGCCAACCGCACACCCGAAAGCTTATCCAGAGTGCGCACCGCATCACCAGAAATCGTGAAGACGCAGAAGATGCACTCCAAGATGCTTTTCTGAGCGCCTTCGTTCACATTAAGAATTTTGACGGCAGGTCCCACTTCTCCACTTGGCTGACGCGCATCGCGATCAATTCAGCGCTTGTGATCCTTCGCAAAAAACGTAGGTCGCGGGAAATATCCGTGGGCGAGTCGGGCGCCAGCGGATTTGGGTGGGACGTACTGGACCCTTCCGCTGATCCGGAGAAGGCATGTGCCCATCGCGAGCGGGAGAAAATTCTTAGGCAAGCGATCCGCGAGCTACGACCGAACATTCGGCAAGTTGTTGAGATTCAACAGTTGCGGGAGCTTTCCATGAAGGAGGCTGCCGGGATGATAGGCGTGTCAGTGACAGCCGCGAAAGCACGACTGTTCCACGGGAAACGGGCATTGAGGAAAGTCTTGCGGCTGAGAATAAACGAGCATGGGCCAACAGGCAGCTATCTTCGACGTGGCGGCTGGAAAGGAGGCGTTTGAATGATCTGTTGAGAGTCTCCGGCTGGTCTTCGTTTCTCAGCAAGAAATCCGAAGCAAGTCTTTTGAGTGCACCACATTTGATTCAACAAAGGAGAAGACGCATGACACTACAGAAAGTGTACGGCGCTGTGATCGCAATCGTAGGCATCGGGCTGACAGCCGCGTTTTTCACGGGAGCGGCGGCCCAGTCGAATACGCCTGCCGGCATCAAGAACGTGGTTCTAGTGCATGGTGCATTCGCCGATGGCTCTGGCTGGGAAGCGGTCGCCAACATCCTCAAGAAGGACGGGTACACGGTGTCGGTGGTGCAGCACCCAGAGACATCGTATGCGGAAGACATAAAGTTCACAAAGGCCGTGATCGACCGGCAGTCCGGGCCGGTGGTTCTGGTGGGCCACAGCTACGGCGGGGCCGTCATCACTCAAGCCGGCAACGATCCAAAGGTCGCGGCGCTTGTCTATATTGCCGCTTTCGCGCCGGACACTGGGGAAAGCTGCGCCACGATCGAGAAAGCCTTGCCGCCGGCCACCACGGGGATCAAGCCTACCGACGATGGCTACTTCTACATCGACCCGGCAGTCTTCCATGCCGATTTCGCAGCGGACGTTCCGGAGGCTAAGGCGGCGTTCATGGCTAAGTCGCAGGTTTTGATCTCCGGCGACTCGTTCACGTCCCCCGTTACGACCCCGGCCTGGAAGTCGAAACCCAGTTGGTACATGGTGGCCACCGCAGACCGGTCAATCAATCCGGACCAGGAGCGCATGATGGCGAAGCGCGCCAATGCCAAGACGATTGAAGTGAATTCCAGCCATGTGGCCTACATCTCTCATCCGAAGGAAACAGCCAAGCTCATTGAAGAGGCTGCGACCTCTGCGCCCGTCCGTCAATAGCCTGCAGTCTTGATCAAGGGCTTCGTTAGCCAAACTCGTGGCCGCGATGCTGAAACCGGCTCGCCCGAGAGTAGGGCCTCTGCCGATCCTGACGACTTCGGCGGAGGCCCAGATAAACGTCGTCTGAGGAGAACACAATGAAGGATCGTATCACCATAGAAGGCCGGGACGGCGCGTTTGCCGCTTATATGGTGCGACCGAAGACCTTGCCGGCCCCCGCCGTCGTCGTTTTGCACGAGGTGTTCGGGGTGAACGCCGACATTCGCAAGACCTGCGACGAGCTGGCCGAACAAGGCTTCATCGCGGTCGCGCCCGACCTATTCTGGCGTCAGGAGCCGGGCCTCGATCTCAACCACTGGTCAGACGCGGAATGGAAAAAGGGATTGGCACTTTACGCCGCCTATGACCGGGATAAAGGCGTCAGCGACATCATCGATACCGCGCATGCCTCGGGCCAGCTAGACGGCGCTTCGGGCAAGGTCGGGGTGATGGGCTTCTGCCTCGGCGGCCTGATGGCTTTTCTAACCGCAGCGCGGGAAAAAATAGAAGCTGCCGTAGCCTATCACGGCGGCGACACGGAAAAATACCTCGACGAAGCCGACACAATTACCGCGCCGATGCTGATGCACCTCGCTGAAGAGGACGAATTTATTTCCAAAGATGCTCAGGCGAAAATCAAAGCCGCACTCTCAGACAAGCCGAACGTGGAGATCTATAGTTATCCTGGGTGCAATCACGCCTTCGCGCGTCACACTGGCACGCACTACGACGCCGCGGCGGCAGCCAGGGCGAATGGGAGAACTTGGCAATTTCTTGAAGATCACCTGAGCTGACTGCAACGGAGGCATTCTTCTAAGTATATGGAGACTAAGCGAGACGTAGTGCCAGCAAAATCAGAGAAGGAGGACCAGAAGACGTGAAATCGACAAGTTCAGCAGCAGGAAGTGCACTCATCAAGAACCAGATGATCGTGGCTGAGAACTCCTAGGAGCAGCGCGCAATCGACCCGAGCGTCGAGGAAATCCGGCAGCGGGCCTACGAACTATACCTGGAAGGCGGGCGCACGGACGAGAGGGACCTGGACGACTGGCTTCAGGCGGAGCGAGAGCTGGCCGAGCGAATTCGCAATCGACATTCAGGCTGATTGTGGGAACTGCAGCCATGACGAAAACTGCAGAGATCAGCCTGAAAGAAGTACAAATCAAATGACGAAGAAGCAAATCATCGTGCGGCGGTTTAGCGTGACTTCATCCAAGTCGTTTCAGACCGTCGTATTCCGGCTGGAAGGCCTTGTCGGCCGTCCCGATATGAGCTGGTCTGAGACGAACAAGGCAAGACACCCCCGCTGACAGAATCGTACCGCAACCTGAAGGAACACCCCACATCGAGGTGGGGGAGCTACTCTACCGTTGTGCCGGAGCCGGGCAAATCGTTCGATGACGATTTGGTGGTCACACGCCTCTATTTACTGAAGTCCGGTAAGTATGAGGTAAGAGTCACACGCGGCAAAAGGCCGATGTGGCAAATCCCAAGCAACGAAAGGCAGAAAACCACCGTCACGCCAAACACCATAACGTTGACTGTTGCAAAGTAGTTCTGCGTACATGTCCGGTAATAGTTGACAGAACGGGAGTTGAGCTATGGGAATGGTCGTCTTGCGCTCGAAGCGAACCTAGGGCACCATCTTTGGTTTGTTGAAAGCTTGAAGCAATTGGGAGATCGACTCGGTGAGTATCGTGCTGAGGCGTGAGAGCAGATGCTCGCAGCCAGCTCTTTGAGGAATGCCTCGTCAAAATGAGGTTGTGGGTTCGTGGGTGTTTCGACGAGGAACGTGAGAGGCAAGTTGCTGGGTACCGTAGCGAACGATCCGGGAGGTGACCGGTGTACGGATTCTTGAGCAGTCTTCGTTACCCGTTTCGACAGATGAGCAAGGCGCCGGGATATGTGCTAGCGGTGGTGGTGATGTTGGGAGCAGGCATCGGAACGACGACAGCGATCTTTTCTTTGGTGGAAGGCGTGCTGTTGCGCCCCTTGCCATTCCAAGATCCGGGGCGGCTCGTGGCACTGGGCGATCGTTTGGGAGAAAACACGGGCATCAGCGTGACCGCGAGCGAGTTGGTGACATATGAGAAGGAGACGATGGCATTCGCGTCCGCAGGCGGCTATACAAGGATGACCTACGAGCTTTCGAGCGGGGGCCGACCGGAAGTCATCCATGCAGCACGGATGGAGGCGCGCGTGTTCGAGACGCTCAGCGTGCAGCCCATGCTGGGACGCGTGTTTACCGAACAGGAGGACGAGGCACACGCGCCGGTGGTGGTGATCGGCTACACGATGTTGCTAAACCGGTTTCATCGTGATCCGAGCGTCTTGGGCAGTTCAATTGTGCTGGACCGGAAGACCTACACGATTGTAGGCGTGATGCCGCGCAACTTCGAGTTTCCGCTTGAGACCGGGCGCCTGGGGCAGGCGCAGTTGTGGATTCCGATGAGCCTGACCGCCGAGGAAGTCTCGGAGGGGAACGCGGGCGACTGGCGATTCAATATGGTAGCGCGTTTGAAAGATGGCGTGAGCCTAGACCAGGGCGGTGAGGATGCCGACCGCGTGGCGGACAAGATCATGCGCGATTTCCCGGCGAAGTTGGCGGCGGTGAAAATCCGTGGAGCGGTGGCGCCGCTCCGCGAGCAGGTGGCGGATTCTGCACGGCCGCTCTTGCGGACGTTGTTTCTTGCGGTTGCGATCGTTCTGCTGATCGCATGCGTGAATGTGGCGATTCTGATGCTCGTTCGGGCGATCCGACGGCGGCGCGAATATGCAGTACGCCTGGCCCTGGGTGCGGGGGCCATGGTGATCGTGCGCGAAGCACTGGCAGAAGGACTACTGCTGAGCCTGCTGGGAGGGGCACTAGGACTCGCCATGGCGGCAGTTGCTCTCAAGACGACGTTGGTACTGCTTCCGGAATCGATGCCCCGCATCGATGCGATCGGCATGGATGGAGCGGTGGCTGCCTTTGCTTTGCTGCTTGCGGTGGCGACGGGCGCTGTATGCAGCGTGGCTCCCGCGTTTGCGGCGATGCGGACCGATCTTTTGGAGAATCTGCGCGAAAGCGGACGGAACAGTGCAGGAACCAGTCATGCGTCGTTGAGATCGACGCTGATAGTGGCGGAGATCGCGATCGCCATGGTCCTGCTAACCGTGTCGCTTGCGTTAGTACGCAGTTACCAGAGGATGTTGGCGGTCGATCCAGGATTCCGGCCGGACCATGTGCTGGTAGCTGGGTATCAGCTGCCGCTTGAGCAGTATATGACGGGTTCGTCGGAACAGCGGTTCGACCGCGAGGTACTCGACTGTATCGCAGGTAAGCCCGGGATTGCGGCGGTCGGAATGGCCGGGGCTCTGCCGGCGACGGCAGCGGTGCCGATGGCAGATTACACGATCGAAGGCGCGTCGATAGCAAGCTGGAAGATGAAGTTTGCGCCGTTCACGCTGACGGATGGCAACTATTTCCTGGCAATGGGGATTCCTTTGCGAGAAGGGCGGTACTTCACGCCGCAAGACAAGGTTGGTGTGCCGTTGGTTCTGATCGTGAGTGAGTCGCTGGCCAAGCACGTATGGCCAGGACAGGATGCTGTGGGCAAGCGGATGCACCTGGGAAATCCGGAGAGCGGGTTGCCCTGGGCGACGGTGGTGGGCGTGGTGGGCGATACGAAGCGGTCGCGCGATGAACCCGGCCGCGATCAGTTCTATTTCCCGATCGAGCAGCCGAAGTCTCTCTACGGGAACGACGCGCCGGACAAACTGACCAACGCGGCAAGTGGGTATATCGTGTTGCGTTCGGCGCTGCCGCCGGAGCAGATGGAGCGGACGTTGCGCGCGGCGGTGGCGGAGGTCGATCCACTGCTGGCGCTCAAGGAGGTGCGTCCGATGATGGATGCGCTGGCCAATGTCGAGGCGCCGCGGCGATTCAACACCGGGCTGATCGGCGCCTTCGCTCTGGGCGCGCTGTTGCTGGCGGTGTCAGGAATCTATGCGGTGGTGGCCTTCTCGGTGACGATGAGGAGGCAGGAGATCGCGATCCGGATGGCGCTCGGAGCCGAGCGTGGGAAAATCGCGCGGATGGTGCTGATCGGTGGTGTGAAGCTGGCGATGCTGGGATGCGGGCTGGGAGTGGCGGGCTCGATAGCGTTGTCAAATGTGGTGCGATCGTTCCTGTTCGGCGTGAGCCCGATGGACCCCATGCTTTACGCGCTGAGCGCGTCGGTGATGTTGCTGCTGACAATGGCGGCGTCGGCGCTGCCGGCCGCGCGCGCGGCGGCGACGGAGCCGAACGCGGCGCTGCGTGCGATGTAGTTGCCGGCCGTCCAACCAAGAAATTCTTCCATTTCAGCAATTTCTCTTCACCTGTCCCTACCGAAAATGCTGTCCGGCGCGAATGAATGAGGCAGCGCTCATTCGAGAGCGGACAAGATGCGGCGACGAGCGTCTTCAAGCAAAACCGGCTTGACGGCGCCGGCGTCAATGTCGGCCATACGGCGGGCGACTTCTTCGCCCCAGGCAGCTTGAACGGATTCGTCCTGCGTATTGTCCAGACTCTCGATGAGAGAGCCAGCAAGGTCGGCACGTTCTGACACGGGGAGAGAGAGCGCTTTTTTCAAAAGGTCCGCGGCTTCTTGGGTCATGAGTCTATTCTACTCCGAAAAAGCGCAATTGCGGCTAGAGCCGAAGAACCCATGCACCTGTCTCTGGCGAATTGCTATTTTCGCATTCCTGAGAATTTCCCGTCCTGCTACGCATTATAAGAGTGCGCCCCTTCTAAGGTAAGTTTTGAGCGTTGGCCTCAAGAAGAAAGGAGTACCTGATAATGGAAAGTACGAAATTTGTTGGCATGGACGTGCACCAGGACGCGATCACGATCGCGGTGATGAATTCCGCTGGAAAGGTAGTCATGGAGTCCATCATCGAAACGAAGGGGGTGACCATTCTGCAGTTTATCCAAGGGCTGCGCGGAGACGTGCATGTCACGTTTGAAGAAGGAACTTGGGCCGCGTGGTTGTATGACTTGCTGAAGCCGCATGTGACCAAGGTTGTGGTGTGCAACCCGAGGAAGAGCGCCTTGCTGCAGGACGGTAGCAAAGGCGACAGGATTGACGCGCGAAAGCTCGCCGAGCTGCTGCGCGGCGGCTATGTCAAACCGGTCTACCACGGAGAGAATGGCCTCCGAACGTTGAAGGAGCTCTCGCGAAGTTATCTAACGATCAGTAAAGATCTCACGCGGGTCATGAACCGGATCAAGGCCTTGTATCGAGGATGGGCCATTCCCTGTGCAGGTACACAAGTCTACGCTCTGCGCAATCGTTCGGTATGGTTGAGCAAGATTCTGGAAGCCGGCGTGCGTCGTCGCGCCGAGCACTTCTACGAACAGCTAGATGCCCTGCAGGGTTTGCGCAAACAAGTGCGGCGGGATCTGTTGGCCGAGAGCAGAAAACATAACGCCACGAAATTGCTGCGTCAGATTCCTTCGATCGGCCCGATTCGGGCGGCTGAGTTGGTGGCGCTGATTCAGACGCCCCACCGTTTCCGCACCAAGCGGCAACTATGGAACTACAGTGGTCTTGGACTGGAGACGCACGACAGCGCCCAATACTGCTACGTGGACGGGCAGTTGCAACGTTCCAGGAAACCGCAGCAGCTTCGTGGACTGAATCAAGATCATAACCACGATCTCAAGAAAATCTTCAAGGGTGCGGCCACCATGGCCAGCATCTCAGCTGGACCGTTCCACGGATTCTACGAGGCTTTGCTGGCCAAGGGGGCGAAGCCGACGATGGCTCGTCTCACCTTGGCCAGGAAGATTGCCGCGATCACGTTGATCGTCTGGAAGAAAGGAGTAAATTTCGACGCCAAACATTTGAAACAACAAGCAGCTTGAGCGTCTCTGGTGAGAGAGTCCGTCCATCCCCTGAGGATCTCATCCTTGGCGGTTGGCCATTTGGGTTCTTGAGACGCTCGGTTCGGGGGAACAGTATCAACAGAATCGTTAGGCCATGTGTGCCTTAGGGCACCGAGTCTCTGCTGCTACCCTATGCGCCCCCGGATAACCGAACAAAGCTATAGGCCACGAGTCTCAGATAGGACCATGAGTTACCGCCTATTTAAAGCGGATAACCGGCACCTGCTTGTTAGTTACAAGAGGCCGAATGGCGTCGTTACGACAAGGACATGGAACCACAGTGGGGAGGAGAAAAAGTCTCACGGCTGCAGAGAAAGACCACACTCTCACGGATCGAGGGTGCGCGTTCAAAACAAGTTGGGCTGAATGCAGAGACCAAAAAAGGTGTCGGCATCGAGCCAACGGGGGAGATTTTTCTCTTGACATTCACTCTTATAGGACGATTCTGCGAAGCGCAATCTGGTCGTTCTTTTCATCCACTTCAACGCCTTCGCCCGGTTGCTCCCCGCGAGTCGAGCGTCTGGTAGATCGCCAGTGGCTCATGCATGAAGTCAATTTGTTTAAGTTGTTTCGTATGAGATAGACAATGCACCCTGCGATTTCTAGCAAGTGTTCAGACTGCAACTTGTAGGCGGCACGCAGTTCCCTTATTATGGGTAAGAGGTCCATTATTGTGGGTGAGTCATGAATATTACGCTGACGCTGGACGACAGGCTTGTGAAGGAAGTGCGGAAGATCGCGGCGGATAGAGATACGACACTCACCGGATTGGTGCGAACGCATCTTGAGCAACTAGCGGCGGAAAACGCCAAATCAGGTCGAAAGAGGCGGGAGTTGGAAGCGCTGGAGAGAAGTTTCGAGCGGTTCCAATTCAAGTTCGGGAAGAAAACGTGGAAGAGAGAGGACCTGCATGACCGGTCCTGACTTTGTGGATAGCAACGTTTTGGTGTATGCCTACGTTTCGACCGATCCGCGGAAACAGGGAATCGCGAAAGATATCGTGAGGCGAGCGATTGCGGGGGAGGGTGCGGCTTCGACGCAGGTATTGTCGGAGTTCGCCACGATATTTCTACATAAGTTTTCTCCGCCGGCACGGCCAGAGGATTTGTTGCAGCTGCTGGACATTCTGAGTCCGATTGCGCTGGTGCCGTTGGATCGTGGCACTGTGCGTCGGGCGATCGAGGCGCGAGCGGCTTATGGAATTCACTTCTACGACGGAATGATAGTGGCAGCAGCCGAACGCGGGGGATGCCGACGAATTCTCTCCGAAGACCTAAATGCAGGACAGAAGTACTTTCAGATTCCCGTGGAGAATCCCTTCGTTTGAGGGCTCAGAAAACAAGCAGATAAAACAAGCAGATAAAACAAGCAGATAAAACAAGAAGGAGACAAACAGGAATGTCTGTCCCATCTGTCCATACTGAAAATCCAATGCGTCGCGAACGCCTGTGAAATCAACGACATTCAAGAACATGAAGCGGGGCTCGCGAGGGTGTGGCTGGCGAATTGCTATTTCGCACAGCCACGAGGCATGTAACATTGTACATGCCTTGTCTTGATTAACCCAACCACCTCTCAGTTTCACTAGTGCTGCGGAGTTCGATGAGTATCAAGGCGAAGCCGTGCTCGAACACAGCCTGCCTGGATTGATCGAAAACGATCGGAGCATCCGAGCTCTCCACGCCGCGTTTAAATCGTCGTCCGACTTAGCCGGGCGGCGAGAGTCCATAACTCTCTCTATTTCCCGGTGAATACCGGAGCCCGCTTTTCGATAAAGTGTGCCACACCTTCTCTAAAGTCTTCGGACTGCAGACTCGCCAGCATTTCCTGCTCGGAACTTTCAAACGATTCCGCCAGCGTCTGGAACATCGCGTCATACACTTGCCGTTTAATCACGCGCAACGACCTTGGGCTAACGCTCGACGCCAGGTCCGCCGCGCACTTGTGCACGTTTTCCAGAAAAGTTTCACGCGGAAAAACCTGATTCACCAACCCCATTCTTAGCGCCTCAGCCGCATCGATCATTCTCGCGCTAAACAGCAAATCCAGCGCGTTCGCGTGTCCCACGAGTCGCGGCAACATCCACGCCATTCCGTACTCTGCGATCAGCCCGCGCTGCGCAAAAGCCGTCCCGAACCGAGCCGCATCCGAGGCAAGACGTATATCGCAATACAATGCAATCACCAATCCCAAGCCCACAACCGGCCCGTTGATAGCCGCAATCACGGGTTTTGTGACCGCCGGGAAGTAGGAGTATTTCTTCCGAAAGTCCCTTCGCGTTCCCTCGCCGCCGCTGCTTGCAGGTTGCACTGCTTGGGCCCGCTGCGCTTCGTCGAGTCCCTTCTCCGCGACCGTGCTCAGTAGCGACATATCCGCGCCCGCACAGAATCCGCGCCCCGCGCCCGTCAAGACAATGACGCGAACATTTTCATCGTGTTCCGCCTCGCCGATCGCGGCGCGAACCTCGCGCTCCATGACGGCTGTCCAGGCGTTCAATTTATCCGGCCGATTCAGCGTAATGGCGGCGACCCGGTCGGCCACGTGGTACAGAGTTTCTTGATTTGGCATAGTGAGCGGGATTATATACAATGGCGGCCGTGTTAGTAACATGCATCTGTGTGTGACTATCGCATTCCAGGATCGTCTCCGAAATTTCTGCTTCCCTAATTCGTTGACAGGAGTCTAAACTATTGCCCTGTCATTTGTCGACAGGAGACCCGAGATGGCTAAGCCAACCGACCTAGTCCAAGGCACCCTCGACCTCTTGATTCTAAGGACGCTCGCGCTCCAGCCCATGCACGGGAGGGGCATCGCGCAACGCATTCGTCAGTTTTCGAACGAAGTCTTGCAGGTCCACCAAGGTGCGCTTTATCCCGCGCTGCATCGCCTCGAGCAACAAGGGTGGATTCGCGCCAAATGGGGCGAATCGGAAAACAATCGCCGCGCCAAATTCTATTCGCTGACTCCGGACGCATTACTCCTCGCCGCTGCCGGGCTCTACGGTGTTCTCGCCTATCTCGTTACCCAACGCACAAACGAACTCGGTGTACGCATTGCTCTCGGCGCGCAACGCGCACAGATTCTCCACCTTGTCCTCAAGAACGGCCTGCGGCCAGTACTGCTCGGCCTAGTCGTCGGTCTCGCCGGCAGTACGGCTGTCGCGAAGCTCATCCGATCTTTGCTCTACGGTATCGAGCCCTACGATTCGATAGTCTTCCTTGCTGTCGTTGCGATTCTCCTTGCCGTCGCCGCACTTGCCTGCACGCTACCCGCGTGGCGGGCGCTAGGCTCGATCCGTTGCAGGCCCTTCGCGTGGAGTAGCTAGAAGCGTCCTATATCAGTGGTTAGGGGTAGTGGCAGCCGGAGCTCAATAAACGGTAGCTCGGAGCCAAAGACTCAACAACCGGTAAAGGGCAGTTGGCGCGAACCCCAGTTAACGGGATCCGACCTTCACCGGCGATAGTCCCGGCCCATCGGGCCGACATCACAAATGGGACAGGCTCTTCATCCGGGTCAAACCGGTCGGTCAGAAATAATCTCGGCCTTATCCGCAGCACTACCGAAAGCTCACGGAAATGCGCCCGGCGATTGTGGTAGAGGGCGTGACCGCAACTCGATGGAAATTGCCGATGACTTAGGGCAACGTTTTTTGGACGATTACTTCCGGGTGCCGACAAACGGGGAGTCAGGTTGGCTTGGAGGCAGGGGTTGGGAAAGGTTTTGATGGAACTCAGCTCGTTAGCGGGTTATTTTTGAAAGTGTCACGAGTGCAACATAGAGTTGCTCCCTGTACTCAGCGGCTTCGAGCGGGGTGGACGATCCTATTCGCAAGCGACCGGATGAACCCTATTCGGGCCCAGGTTCCGAATCGTCGGCATTCTTCCCTTATCGGATTATTGAAGGGTTGCTCGTCGCTCATCCACAAACGTCAGCAGACAGATTCGTTGATAAACGCTAGGCGAGTGAGCAAGAGTCATCTCTTGGGTTGATTCCAAGCGGGAACTTGTGCGTAACGTAAGCAATCCTCGCGCTGTTCGGAACCGAGATTTGGAAAATCTGCAAATGCTGCTAAGAGGTCCTCAAGCACAAACCCGCATTTCTCCAAAACGTGGATCGACGCCGGATGATTCGGACGGCAAAGCGCATACAGTCGCTGTACTCCGACTTGGCAGGCCACAGCGACGATTGCGAGCCCACATTGTATATGCGTTCACGTCGCTCTCTCGTGCCGTCGTGCGAGGAACAGCACTTTCATCGTGCCGCCACGTACCTGCCGCTAACTCTACGGCCACTATTTCACGAGTGGCCTGATGTGGCATTAAGGGCCATCTCAATGCCTATCCAAAGTCCGAGGCCGCAAACCGCCAGAATGACGATCGTTATCGCGACTTTCTTTCGTACGCTTGTTGAAGGTTCTTGTTCCTGAATCGGACTTTCAGCATGAAGCGATTGCATCTCCATAGTCTCCTCCATGTGACAGTTCGCGCAGTGGCGAAGCCCGCTCCAGGGACAGGAAGGAAGGCGGTCGCAGCGCTGAACGGCGCGATGACGAGGGTTCGATTCATAATCTTGCCTCGACTGCTGCACAACTCTCGCAGCAACCTCAATCGAGTTCATTGGTGAATCGCAAGAATGTTGTAAGTTGTTTGTAAACTTGATGCAGATCCTCAATCAGAGTCGCCGTTCGGCAATCTCGCATCGGTTCCGCGACGCGTTCGCGGTGGAGCTCCTGCTTGCCGGCGGGCCGATCGAGCGGGTCTCGATTCTCCTGGGCCACCAAAGCGTGCGCGTCACCGAGCGGCATTACCATCCTTGAGTGCGCTCGCGACCGGAGCAATTGGAAGCCGATGTTGCGCGGACTCGGGAGCAAGATCGGTGGCGTTCGGTGTTATGTGACGCTGGGAATGGGGGCCAGCCAGAGAGACGCACGGAAATGCCTGCAATGCCACATAATTCCCTCCGAGGCTTTGGCTCTAGGGAAGTCCGGGATGGCCTGGTCGGCAAAGCTTCCTCACTTGAGTTCTCTCCGGTTTCGCGGTTTTACGTCCAAGTGCGCAGAGACACGCTGCAACGTATACTGAGGCGTTCAACCGCTGTACGCGAGGCCCGTATCAGGACCAAAAAGTATTCTATTCAAATGACGGATCGATCCAATGGATATGAACGTGTTGCTGCTGAGTTTCTGGCAGGGCGAGGCAGTGCTGCGCGGACGCGGGCGAAAGGCATCGGTGTGAAGGCCGTACGGGAGTGGGCGCCGACGCTTCCGAGTGGGGCCGCTGTCATCGATTTAGGCTGCGGGCCGGGATTCCCCATAACGGAGGTCCTGGTTTCGGGAGGTCTGAACGTCTATGCGGTTGACGCATCGCCATCCTTCGTTGAGGCATTTCGGCGTAACCTGCCAGGGATACCGGTGGCCTGCGAAGCTGTAGAGGACTCCACATTCTTTGATCGGACGTTCGATGCCGTCATCGCATGTGGGCTGATATTCTTGCTTCCCGCCGAAGAGCAGCAGCGGCTCATTCACAGAGTCGCTGACATACTGGTGCCTGGCGGCCGACTGCTATTTACGTCGTGTGCTGAACCAGTGGTATGGAACGATGCGATGACGGGATTGGAGTCACGATCGCTCGGAGCGGTGGAATATCGAAGTCAACTCACGGCAGTTGGGTTGTCGGTGATTCGTGAGTACGAGGATGAGGGCGAGAACCACTATTTCGATGCTTTAAAAGGCGCTCCTCGATGAAGCTCGTAAGTTGAGCCGCTAGTTATCAAGAAAAACGGCCGAGGTGCCTTCGCCAAAACATTGGAAGGACGACCTCGCACTGATGCAGTTCCTGCGAAGTCCACAAGTACTTTCGCGGCCAACGTGCAAACCGCGCCCGGAACAGTTGCCGTGTCCCAGGAGCTCTGCATCGTAACCCTGGTACGTCTGGAAGGAGTGCCATTCGAAAAGCTTGCTCTCCGGGTCGTAAATCATTTGGACTGCGCACTCGCCGGATTTTTCGCCGGGAAAATCTGTCTGCACCACGATGGACCGGAATTGAAGAGGGATTTTCTTATCGTCGTGAATTGCCTCGATCTTGGATCCGTGCGTAGAGCCCGATTCCAGGCGAACGTGCGGGGTTTGCGCGCTGGCGGTTGCGCAAGTCAACATCGCCGGCCAGAGCGCAGCCAATGCATAGCGGCAGCTTTCACCGAGAACCAATTGGATCACCTTCAGAGCTCTCGTCTGAATAGTGGGGCAGAGCCAAAGATCAGTGGAGTCCGAGTCCTTGGTGCCTGACGTGTCTTGCTCTGCTTGGGGTGCCGAGCCGAGCAACGAAAAGCAGAGAGCGAACGGAATCGGCATGAGCTCATCGTGGCAATTTCTTCAAGGCATTCTGGGCTTGTTCATCGCCGGCCGCTGCCGCTTTCTCGTACCACTGCCGCGCCTGCCGGTAGTCCTTGGGTACTCCCAAGCCCGCTGCGTAGAGGTGCCCCAAATGGGTCATTCCTTGAGAATCCCCCAGCGCCGCCGCCTTCTCATATAATTGGCGAGCGTGCTGGTAGTCCTGTGGTACCCCGCGGCCTCCCTCATACAGCGTCCCCAAGTTGCTCATTGCCAGGGCAACTCCGGCCCCCGCAGCCTTCTCATACCACTCCCGCGCCTGCCGGAAGTCTTGCGCTACCGCTTTGCCGTTTGCGTACATTGCACCCAGGTTGTTCATGGCCATTGCGTTGCCTCTCGCGGCTGCCTTCTCATACCACTCTCGCGCCAGCTGCCGGTCCTGTGTCACTCCAAGGCCGTTATGGTACAGCCAGCCCAAACTGAACATTCCATAACCATCCCCCGCCGCTGCCGCTTTCTCATACCACTGCCGCGCCTGCGTGTAATCCTGTGGCACTCCGAGGCCATGAGCGTAAAGCTCACCCATGTTGTTCATAGCCCGCCCGTCTCCGATCGCTGCCCCTTGCCCAAACAATTGTCTGGCGCGCTCGTAATCCTTTGGCACTCCGAGGCCATGATAGTAGAGCTCACCCATGTTGTTCATTGCGTGCCCGTCTCCCGTCGCTACTCCTTCCGCAAGCAATTGTCTGGCGCGCTCGTAATCCTTCGGCACTCCATTGCCATGCGCATACATGTTGCCCAGATATGCCATCGATAGGCCGTTCCTGGCTGCCGCTCCTTTTTCGAGCCACTGCCGTGCCTGCTCGTAATCCTTCGTTACTCCGAGACCGTCCCGGTACATGTATCCCAAGTGAGCCATTGCTCGGCCGTTCCCGGCCGCCGCGCCCTTTTCAAGCCACTGCCGTGCCTGCTCGTAATCCCTCGTTACTCCGAGGCCCTCCATGTAGAGGTATCCCAGGTTAGCCATCGCCCCTGCGTTCCCTGCCGAGGCTCCTTTTTCATACCATTCCCAGGCGCGCTGATAATCCTTTGCTACTCCGTGGCCTTCGTAATACAGAACACCTACGTCATTCATCGCGCGGCTGTCTCCGGCTGCCGCGGCTCGCTGGAAATCCTGAAGTGCTTCGTCGAATTGACCCGCACGGGCTGCCAATTTGCCTTGCTCGAACACATCGTTTACTGGACTTTTGGCAGACGCACTCCCCGCCTCGCTCTTCTCAGGATTTGCTTTCTTCTCCGATGGGACCGTCCTAATCGGTTGGCCTTGATCCGGCTGTCTTAGCGGTTCTGGCTGTTCCCGCACGGCGGGCTGCGGATTGGTTGACTCGGCCAGAGTCGTTGGTCTCGGGACGTCTTGTGCTTGTTTCTTCGTCGGTGATGGCAGGAACTTCCAGTAGAAAATGATCCCCACAATCAGCACAGCGAAGACAGCGGCGACGGCTTTTGCTCCGCCGGGATATCTGGACAAGAAGCTGTCGCTGGATTCGTGTGCGGCTGCTTGCGTACGTGCTGCTTGCACCTGCGCTGGTTCCGCCAGATTGCGCCCCTTTTTCATCTCGGGAACATCCCGCACGTTAGAGATTGCTGGCGCGCTCGGTTCCGGCTTTTGCCGGGGAGCTAAGACGTTCAGGAGCTCCTTAAGTCCGTGGCCATAATCGTGTTTAAAGTCCACGTGCTGCAAACGCCGCAACCGAAACGGAATCGCACAATCTGTATAAATCACCGGGATGACAGTCTTCTGTTCCTCCAGTGCGAACGAAACTTCGTCCATAACATTCGTGGAGTTTACGGAGGTGGGGGAAAGAATCACAATCAGCCTTGGGCAGATCTTCAAGGCATCTTCAATAGCGCTATCCCACCGCTGGCCAGGAGTGATGTCCAGTTGATCCAGCCAGACGTTTGCTCCCGCCGCTTTCAAGTCTGCGGCGAGCTGAACGACAAAACTGGAATCGGCTCTGCTGTAGCTGAAAAACGCTGCTAATTCGTTGAACGCCAAAGTCAATCCCCGCCGGAGAGAACCCTATCAAAGGAATTTTCTAGTGAATATAGCCCGGGAGTAATCCCACAAATTCCGCCATTCTAAGCCTTATTCTTCATAATGAAAGCCTTTTTTTGGAAGTGTAAATAGAAGACGTTTACGCTAGCTCAGAATCTCACGAACGCCATCGCGCCCGTCTAACGGGCCAGCCCTCAGCGATCACGAACCAGTTCGGAATGTTACTTTGGTGGCCGCAGCGCCGGTCTTCGACCACGATCTGAGCCCCCGGAGACCGTGGAACAGTGGGTTAGGAGCACGTCGTAAACTCAAGGGGTAAGTAATCGTGCGCGGAACGACGTGAGTATTTTTTCTTTTTCGGCTGCGGTTTTTTGCCGCTCTTTTATTTTCAACAAGTTAACAGAGAGGGCTGCTCCCGTGCTCTGCAGCGCCGGAAATTTCGTAAGTCACTGATTTCTTGGGGTTCCTATATGGCAACCAAAGTTGCTGTGCAGCACCCTTTTAGGGGTGACGTGTTATTCCCCATCCCGGCGCGTCAGCGCCGCTGCTCCGGCGCTGTGCGGTAACGGCCAGAACGGGAGGCCACCGACGATCACGTCCCCCAGACCGGGATGATCGACAGGACGAGGACGAGTGAGGCCCCCGCTACGGATCTTGCCCCCTTCCAGTGACCACGCCTTTGCGTCAGCTACCCGCGTAAATCAAGGGGTTGAGCCTTAAGTTTTGCACCAGGCTTTCGCTAGCCTCCAACTTTGACGTCAAGGTTCTCAATCTTCTCAAGTGTGAGGATCCGTTTCGGGCGTTTAGAACCGAGCGTAAATTTACCCGTAAACGTTGCTGTGATTTTCTTCCCGACCGTCCCGATATTGCCCTGTCGCCGGATTGCGTCATCCAAGGCTCTGAAGTCGGGGTGCTCATCTGGGTAGTTCCGGATGGAGTCCGGAACTGATAGCTCAACTCCGTCTGGGCCGCAAGCGGCGTCCTCAAGCCATGTTCCCCCCTCAACTACCGCGCTCTCGACGCGGGCATTTACCCGGACTCGTTTCTTATTGAAACGTTCAGGATGTTTGATCAGGCTGCACAAGTCAGTGTCGGTGATTTTTCTGTCTTGGGCGAAGGCTGTGCCGCCGAAGATGAATAGCAGCGTGGCGAGAAGAAGGCGCCCGCCTGAATGTTTATCCTTTCCCATTTCAGCAACCTTCGTCCTTGCATTCGTCTATTGCAGTCTTCTTGGCCAACTCTTGTACCTGTCCCTGCCGAAAATGCTATCCGTCGCGAATGCCTTTAAAAGCAGCGACCACCAGTACATCCCGCGCTAACCCGGCGAAAGGATGTAACAACGTTACATGTCTTGTGGCTGGAGAAATAACAATGGGCCAGCCACAGGCCGGGATGGAACGCGCAGAAGCAAGAGTACCAAGCGCAGAAAGACCACCGAGTGAACTGACCGATACTGACTGCAGCCGAAAACTAACGTTACATGCCCTGTGGCTGGAGAAATAACAATTCGCTAGCCACAAGGCTCTCTTGCGACCTGAGCATTTGCGGACGACACGCAAATGTAAAAAACAAGAAGGATTGCTAAACACCGATGAATGGCTGATCGCATGGTTTCTCCTAGCAAAGGGCTCATCCCCTGGTGCTCCACTGCAACGTCAATATGTCGATCTGAATTTTTTCGTAGAGTCAAGAGACCGAACTTGTTCTCCCGACTGGGGGTCATTGGGGTTTTTCGAAAACCAGGATGTGCTGCAATGGCAGTGTCTCCAACGTCTGCAAGTGTGCAAGCCCGACAGCTTTCATCTCTCTATTGACCTGCTCCACGGACATCTTGTGCACCAATTTAATGGGCACATCGGGATCCTCCTTGCGGTATTCGACAAAGACGACGCGACCGCCGGGCTTCAGGGCTTCGCGGATTTTGGTCATGACTTCAAAGGGGTAGGCTAGCTCATGGTAGACGTCCACCATCAGCACGAGATCCACGGCTTTCGCAGGCAGATTTGGATCCGTTTCGCTACCCTTCACCGCCTCCACATTCGTAACTTTCAGCGCCTGCGCACGTTGACGGATTGTCTGAAGCATTTCGTCCTGGATTTCGACGGCCAACACCTTACCGCCCCTGCCAACTCTCGGAGCAATGCGGAATGTAAAATAGCCAGATCCAGCACCCAAGTCCACTACGGTCTCACCGCCCCGGAGTTTCAGAGCATCTAGTACGATTGAAGGTTTCTCTTGGTTATCGCGCTCGGGGCGGTCTAACCAGGGGATGCCTCCCGGTCCCATCACCTGAGCGATTTCTCGACCCATGTAGAACTTCCCCGTACCATTTTGGTCATGAATGGCTCGCGTCTCGTAAAGAGGCCGGTGCGGCTCAACGGCAGCCTGTACATGCGGATCGACCGAGGGGGGAGGTGTTCGGGACGTAGATTCAGGAGTTTGTTGTTCGCCCGGAACAGCATGGGCGCCACCAGCGATCAATGCCAATGCGAGAGCGACAAGGACCCGACGGTGTTTGAGATTGAGAATCATGAATACCTCCCGACTACGGCGCAGGCTATCGCAGCGCCATATAGATTTCCAGCTACTTACTTCAGTTACCGGCGTGCTTGCTCAGTCGCCCACTGGTCTTCACGAGAAGTTGCTGCCGAGCCAGTACGTGTGAAGTCCTATCTTCGGAATGTGGCCGAGGTCAGTTCATTTCAGACCCGGAAGGCGCAACAGAATGTCCTTTCTGTTGCATTCTGCAAGAGGGGGTCCCCTCATCCTCCAAGATTTATGCATTACGAAACTATCGACGGACCGCGAGGTAATGTTCAATTCACGCGAATTGATCTGATTGAACAATCGCCGGGACGAGCGGTTTTGCTAACTCCGGAAACAAACAGGGCCTGACCTTACCGGATTATGGCAGGGTAGCCCGTGATCCAGGATCAACCCCGGACGGAGCACATCTCCGAGGTGGGGACAAGCCATCAACATGGATTTGTCAAACGCTACGGCTTGGTTCGCGACGACCGCCAGGAGGCTCCACCGGTTATGGTGCCCTTTCGGAGAAGTCCAGCAGGACCTTTTGCTGTCCTGCCTCACCATCGGCTAGGCGTACTGCCTCTTGGAAGTCCTTAAATGAATACCGCCCAATCGCTGGCGGCGTAAGTGCTCCGTTCGACAACATGGTGAGGAGATCGCTCGTCGCTGCCCGCACTTCGGCGAGCGGCTGGGAACCCACCCAATGCGGAAGCCACCACCCGCGAACCGTCGCTGTCGAATAAATCAAACGCGGAGCGAATAGCGGCATGGTGAATTTCGCGGGGTCCGTCTGCCGATGACTGGAAAGGGCTCCATACACAAGCATGGTTCCAGCGGGAGCGAGGTTGCGGGCAATCTCAGCGCCAAGTTCCCCGGCAACGCAGTCAATCGCTCGTTCAACGCCCTTGCCCGCGGTCAATTCCTGCAGGCGTGCCCGGAGATCCTCGTCGGCGGTGCAGATTACCTCATTGCCTCCGAGGTTGCGGATGATTGTTTCCTGCTCGCGCCGCCGGATGACGTTGATTGTCTTGAATCGATACTGCTGCGCCAATTGAAGCACCAACTTCCCGACGCTTGATGCAGCCGCCGTCTGTAGGAGCCAGTCGCCCTCCTTGAGGTTGTGACTTGATCTCGTCAATGCCCATGCAGTCAAAGGATTCGTGTAGGAAGTGGCGGCGGCCGGATCGTCGAGGCCGTCTGGAATGGGCACGAGTCTGTCCACTGGGCAAACGATCTGCTCGCGCCAGGTGTTCCACGTGTGAACGAAAACTACGCGAGTTCCAACAGTCGGACCTTGCACGCCCGGACCTACAGACTCCACAATCCCCACGCCTTCAGCGCCCGGGCTGGCAGGCAATTCCGGCTGATGGCCATAGCGCCCGCGCACCATGTGCAGATCCGATGGGTTGATCGGGCTGAGCAGCACTCGGACGAGCGCTTCGCCAGGGGCCAAAGGCGGAGTAGGGATCTCTGCCAGTTTCAATACGCTCTTCGGTTCACCGGTTTCGCGAAAGATCAATGCTTTCACCAATACCTCCTGGGTCTTTAGGCGACGGCTGATTCCGGCCGGATGTTCTACGACTTCGGGAACAAGAACCGGAGCGGGTGATGAAGGAGAACGTCTCGAAGCTGGGAAATGCTGCACGCATTCGCTGAACCAAACCCTCCGCAGTGTCATTCGCTAGGTACTCTTCTTCGCGGCCGTCAGGTACTCCCGCATCTGGGCAAACAGTCTTTGGCGCCCGGCGCGCCATGTCCGGGGCGGATTCTTGTGCACGGAAGGGTCTCATAGAGAAACACGTTATCATTGGTATCCACAAACGGCATGGGAGAATCCTTCTCTATGAGCGTTATCGCGCGCCGAACGGGAAATGACGGCCTCGGTACATTCTAGCCGCTTGGATGAAGCTGTTTGCAGCCACCCGCTCGAAGCGAAAGTTCAACAATCCAGTATCATTTGACGAAAAACGCCATATGCGTGGATGTGGCAGTTGGGTTCCGAGCGGATCGTCGGCGACTCTTACCTAATCACGTTACGTCAGAGTTGCCCGTCAACCGTCCGCAAACCTAAAAAAAAACAGATTCTCGTGCGATGGATAAGTCGCTGAAATGATCGGAAAGGACACCAGCGTCTGCGCCTGGCGAACCAACACGCTACTCGACTCGTAACGCGTCCGTCGGGTTTACGCCCGAGGCGCGATGTGCGGGAATGAGTGCAGCGCCCAGCCCCGCCGAACAGAGAAGCAAGATAGTGACCGCGATTACGGCAGGGTCGAAGGGTTTTATGTCATAGAGTTGCGACTCTACCAGGCGACCCAAAGCCCAGACAAAAGGCAGACCGATGGCTATTCCTGAAAGGATCATCGCCAGCGCATCTCGAAGGACCAGCCAAATTGCCGACCAGCGCATAGCGCCAAGCGCCAGCCTGATCCCGATCTCCCGCGTGCGCTGCGTCACGACAAAAGACATCACGCCGTATAGGCCAACCAGCGAGAGCAACATCGCAAGTGTGCTGAAGCTGCCGGACAGGGTCGCCAGCATATGCTCGGTATTCAATGATCGGGTGAGCTGTTGGTCCAACGTCCGAAGATCGGTCATCGGTAATGCTGGATCAGCGCCGTGAACTATCGCGCGAAGCAACGGGAAGGAGGATTCAGGCGTTCCGCGAACCCTCACATAGAAAGTGCCACCAGCGCCTTCGCCTTCGAAAAACGGAAAATACACTTGCTCCGACTCCTCGCGAAGCCCGCGATAACTAAAGTTAGACATTACGCCTACGATTTCAATGTTCGGCTTTGCGTCCGGTCCGGAACCCTCACAGATTCGCACTCCGAGGGGGCTCCGCCCTCCCAAGTAGCGCTTCACGAATGCTTCGTTTACGATGGCGGGGCCTGTTTCGTCCGGCGCGTGTGCATCACGTTCGTCGAAGTTTCGTCCCGCAATGATTCTTATACCCATAGTGGGGAAAAATCCCGGCGTAACTGCGTTCAGATTGACGTCGCGGTCAGTCGAGATTCTTTTGTCTGCAAGGATCGTCATCGGGTCGTTCCAGCTTCCGCCGGTCAGCAGCGGGAACCGAGCTATTGCGGACGCCTGAGTGATCGGAGATTGACGGACTGCTTCATCGATACGGCGAATCAGCCGGTTTCCTTCTGCTGGGGGGTAGCCGCTTCGCAGAGAGTCGATACCGAATGAGATAAGGCTCGATGTCATGAAGCCCGGCCCCTTAGCCATCAATGCATCCAGAGTTCGAAGAAACAATCCCGCACCTACGACGAGCGTCAAAGTCAAGGCAATCTGCGCGCCCACAATAACCTTTCGAAGTCGTACGCCACCGAATGCCGTGCCGCCTCGGTCCCGGAGCGACGATACAAGCGAGCGCCGCCCTGCTTGCCAGGCCGGAGCGAGCCCGCTCAAAAGGCCCGCCGCGACACTTGCGACAAACGCGAAGAGCAAGAGACGTGAGTCGACGCCTGCGCGCAAAGCGGTGGGGGCCGTGCCTTGGGGAAGGAATGCGATGAGAGTTCGCACGGCAATCGGAGCCGCTGCGATCCCAAGCAATCCCCCGGCAAGCGCGATCAGCAGGCTGTCGGCAAGAAGCTGCCTCCCCAGTCGCCACGGCGATGCGCCAAGCGCCAGCCTTGTGCCAATCTCACGGTCACGGGCCGATCCACGTGCCAGGAACAGACCGGAGACATTTAGGCAGGCCAGGCCTAACAATACTACCGTCACGGCGAATAGCACCCACAACGGTTCCGACAAGCGCCGCCTCAGTCCCGAATGGCCTTGTGACGCGGCGGTGAGCACGATCGACGAATTGAGGAATTCCTGCCGGCGCTCCGCTGTGATTATGGGAAATCCTGCGCGGCGCGTATCCTCCTGCAGCATCGCTTTGAACCAAGGTTGCAGGCCCGTCTGCGCTTCTTGCAACGTCACACCTTGATTCAAGCGGCCCAACACTTGCATCCAGCGCGTGCGGCGATCTAGAAGATCTTTGAAACCTGGGATGGCTTGCTCCGACATCGACGCAGGAATCCAAATTGATGGAACCTGGCCAACGTCGATACCCTTGAACGTCGAAGCAGCTACTCCGATGATCGTCAGCGGATGACGATTAACTAATACCTTTCGGCCAACCACATCGGGAGCGCCTCCGAATTGCGTCTCCCAGAAGTCGTACGAAAGGACAGCCACCGGAGTCGCGTTTGGCGTACCGTCATCGTCGTTCGCTAAGACACGCCCCACGGCCGGCCCGATTCCGAGCAAGGGGAAATAGTTACCGGAGACAATTTCCGCCGTCTCAGGGCGGTAATCGCCGCCGCTCGAGAGATTGACAGTGGTGAGAGCGCGGCAGAATACGCCCTCGAAAAACTGCTTCTGCTTATCGAGATCGCGGCAGATCGGGTAAGACATCAGATTCCAGCTGCCGAAGCCATTCGCAACTTGATCGCCTCGCCAATCGATCAGAACAAGACGTTCAGCCTGGCGAACGGGAAGCGCGTGCAGCAGCACTTGATCCACCAGCGAGTAGATGGCAGTCGTGGCTCCAATGCCGAGCACGAGCGAGAGCACGGCAGTAATACTGAACGAGGGGGTCCTGAGAAAAGAGCGTGCGGAGAAACGGAGATCGTATACGAAATCCCGTAGCCATCGAGTCAGCCAGATGTCTCGCACTTCCTCCTGGATTTGCGCGATGCCCCCCAGTTCCAGCAGGGCTTGCCTCCGAGCTTCCCCAATTGGCAGGCCGGATCTCTCAAGATCGATGATTCGCCGGCCGAGATGATAGCGCAATTCGCGGTCCAGACCGCTCTCCAGCTTATTGCGACGGAACCAGTTCGCTAGTCGCCTTATCATCTGGCGCCCTCATTGAAAATGAGCTCAACCGCGCCCGCCAGGCGCGCCCAGCTGTGTTTTTCGGCGGCGAGCTGCTTTCGCCCGGAAGCCGTCAATGAATAGAACTTGGCCTCCCGCCCCGTTTCTGATTGCTTCCATTCGGCCCTGAGCCATCCCTTTTGCTCCAGCCTGTGTAGCGCAGGATAGAGGGAGCCTTGATTTGCTTGGACCACCGATCGCGAGATTTGGTCCAGTCTTTGGGCGATCCCGTAGCCGTGCACCGGCTCCAGCGACACAATCTGTAGAATCAGCATGTCCAGTGTGCCTTGCGGAATGGGGAACTTCGACGAAGACATCAACACCTCAACCTTCTACCCATCAGCATATCAGCATGATAGGTCGAAGGTCAAGGTGTGCAACGGCCATGACGGATACGGACGATCCTGGCAGTCGCGTTCTGAACGGATGGTCGGCACAAGAAGTAATTGGATTGCTTCCTGTTCGCCCGTCACTCGCCTCGGGAAACGCAGGATGGCGAGGTCGATCACTTTGGTAGAGCTTCTCGAATCTCTTCGACGCTCTCTGCCACGCTTCGCCCCGTCGTATCGATTACGATATGCTTACGGCCCCAAGGCTCGTATTCACGAGAGATAACTTCTTCCCATGTCGGCAGTCTCAGTCCGCTGATGTCGGCCGATCGCGTTTCCACACGCTGGCGATGTTGTTGCGGGTCAGAACATATCACCTCAACTTCAGCGGCGCGTACCTGCGCCCGATGCGCAACGTCGATCCAGGCATCGCGACTCCGCTGAATGGGATTGACAGAATCCGAAATCACAGTTCGACCCAGGCGAAGGTTGTCCTCGGCAATCGCATAAGCAACACGATACCCCGTGTCGTTGACCGGTTGGTTCACCGTCTCGGAGTCGCGGATGGCTTGTTCAATCGAGTCAATGCGCACATATATGGCACCGAGCTGGCGAGCCAGCTCTCTGGCAATGGTTGTCTTTCCAGTACCCGGTAAGCCGCCAAAGATGACTAGCATGGGAGCCAGTCTGCCAGTCGAATATCTTGGGAATTTTCCATCACGCGATTGTACTCGAATCGCCAAATATTCCGGATGAATGGGCCTGCGGGAAGCAAATTACGAGATTCTGAGCGGATCGGCAAACCGGAACTCATGGCGCGATCGGGCCTCTTGGCATTACTTCCGCCTAGCCCGTCATCCTCAATTCCGAGAGGCGCCTATAAATCGCGGATTCTTCAACCGCGCTATCCCAAGGCAAAGATGCGCTGACCAAAACCGAGAATGCCGAAAAGTCTCTGGCAGTAGTGGACAAACAATTAGAGACCACACAGGCGCAAGCTGATGAAATACGCGACGAAATCGCTTGGCGACATGTTTCCCCCAAAGAATCCGAGACGATCCGCAATTCCACTCCAGCGTCTCTCCATGAATTTAAGGTAGAGGTAAGACACCCGTTATCCGACTCCGAAGCGGCAAAGTATGCCTCTGAAATTGCGGACGCTCTTGGGCCAATACTGGACGTTAACGGAACTTCTGGCGTACTAAATGCCTGGGGAACAATACCGCAGGGCGTTGCCCTATCCGTGAAAAGTCTAGATATGCCGGGGGCGGCGGACTTACAGCGTGCGCTAAAGGCTGGGGGAATTGAGGCTCCGGGCGCATTATTGTCCGCGGCAAACCTGTCCGGCAGTGCAGGGATCGTCATATTTGTATGGCCGAAACCTGCACCAAATAACAAAAAGTAAAACGAGGACGCACTGAGGTAAATGGCGCACCCGGAGGGACTTGAACCCCCAACCCCTTGGTTCGAAGCCAAGTGCTCTATCCATTGAGCTACGGGTGCTGACCGGATTCTATCATTGCTTGAAGAAGTTTGGCGGCTCCCCAAGCCGAGGATTCTAGATTACGCCAGATGCACGCTTTCATCCCGTGGAAAGCTACTATCTGGCTTCGAACCGGGTGCAAATTCAATCTAAGCCATTGCTTCGGTTGCGCTTACGGGTTCTGAGCCGTGCTTGGCCTGCTCCAAAAAGGACAGACGCCAGGATAGAGGATCCCTGTGGTAGCAAGAATTCCATCCGGCTCCCATCTGACAGAGATGTTGACACTTATTTGTTCGACTTACGGGACTTGAAAACCCGGGAAGCCAGCTCGGCTGGCAGAAAATACCCCTCAGCCTGACTGACCCTGTGTCGTCCTGAAAGCCCATGCTTCGATTCTTTCCGAACGCTAAACGCTCACTGGATTCTCTGCTTATCTTTGATCACCGATCTGGTCACACACGGGCTTCTTTTCTTCCGTCTCCTGTTCCGCTCGCGCACAGCCCTCAGCGCGGAAGTTCTGTTTCATAAGTTATCTCTTCGCGGATGCAACTTTACCGGTTTACCAGGCGTGTGATTGATTCTGACTGGCCTACCAAACGCTCGGAACGGTCGGTGAACACCGCGACGGTCACCGATCACTAAGTCATCTGGTATTTTCGGAAGAGGGCGATGATTCCCAAAGCTTAGGCTCAAAAGAGCGGATGCGTCGTAAACTTAGGGACTTCCCCCTCGTACCTCCTTAGGTCGGAACGTTTATACACATAGGTCTTACCGCAGTCATCGCACCGGACCTTGAAAGGGCCCTCGACATCAGGAACGGGCGAGAAGGGATCTGTGTACGCGAGGGGGATTCTGTGCCTAAAGAAAAGATTCTTCCGCATATGAAAAAAGTAGTTCTTGCAAAGGACCACCCAGCTATAGTGGATGTCCTCCCACATTTCTGCCGTGGGTTCTATCTTTTTTCCTGCAGGGGCAACACCTGGTGCGGGAACCTGGACGGGAGCGGGGTTAAGACAGTCCGCGATCTGTTCTGTGGTCCAGCGGAGTAAGGGATCGCGGCGCAAACAGTGTCGCGTGATGTCGAGGAAAGGTTGTGGAAGAGTAGGCGGAACAATCGGATCGGCTTGGTTCTCCGACGATGAAGCAGGAGGATGTTGGGTAAGAGTCTCGACCAGGGTCATGCCTAGAGACCAAACATCGCCCGCACCTGCAACCAGTGCCGAGCCTGCCTCCGGCGCGTCGTAAGCGTCAACCGGCCGGTAGCTAGGGCGCGGCTCACCAAGCGGTAGCACGGTATCGAAAGCGAGCTTGAGGTGATCCCCAATAGCCATGATGTTTGAAGGTTTGATGTGAGAGTGCGCGAAGCCTTTCCCGTGAATGTATTTCAGAGCATCGAGAAGAGGCCCGAGCATTTCGCGAGTCTCTTTTGCTGTGAGCGGACGCTCAGGGAGGACGTGTCCCAGGTCTTCCTCAGCATATTCCATCACTACGAGACCCAAATCCATTTCCGCAAGCTGGCAGCGACCGCCAGGTAGCAGATGGAAGAGATTAGGATGACTAAGCTTCGAAGCGCGCTGCAAAAGAGAGTCCTGGTAATCTGCCCTCGGGCCAGCATTTATGAGTTTAATGGCGAGTTTTTTTGGATGCGCGTGAGTAGATTGCGTTAAGAAGACCGCACTGTGGTCCGTGCTGCCCAAGAACTTCTGAAGCGGAAATATGTTCTTGACGACTTGGCCCTCGAGTTTTTTCCAGTCAACGCTCATAGGACACCCCCAGCGACACTTGCCGTCAAGCTGTAACGGTTTGAAAATCGCCTGCACCTTGAAGCAAAGGGCTGGTTTACATCAATTTTCGCACGAGAGAGGCTCAGACAGCAAAAATTGCTCTCCGTGAACCGAGGAGCGTATCTTGTTATCAACTCTGGAATGGCCGATTGTGGATAGTCTTACCGAGTCTCTCCGTGGCTCCACCACCGTCGATGACCTCGCGCCATTCGGTGTCAGTTAGGACAAGGCCGCCACCAAGGTAGTCGTCGTGTTACGCTGATGGGCGAGGATTGAGCAGATGTTTGGGAGCCGTGCCATGAGGAAAGTCAGTGTTCTTGTCATCGCCAGTTTCCTGGCGTGTCCCACTTTCGCAGCCAATGAAAGCAGGGAGCAGAAGCGCCTCGAAGCATGTGGCCAAGTATTCAAGGAAGTTTTGGACATCCCCGACGGGATTCCAAAGGAACTTCTCAAGAAGGCCGAATGCGTCATTGTGATTCCTTCGGTTTTGAAGTTGGCGATGGGCATCGGAGGCGACTTCGGCCGCGGTGCGATCACTTGCCGAACCGGCCAGCATTTTACAGGGTATTGGAGCGCTCCCGCACTGTTCGCGCTCGAAGGCGCAAATATCGGTTTTCAGTTGGGCGGTGAAGCCACAGACTTCGTCCTCTTGGTCATGAATCCCCGAGGGGCGAACTCCATCTTGAGGAGCAAAGTGAAGCTTGGCGCAGATGCCTCTGCCGCAGCCGGGCCGAAGGGGCGGGCAGCGGCGGCGGATACCGACATCGTGATGAGGGCAGAAGTCCTAAGCTATTCTCGCTCACGCGGCTTGTTCGCCGGCATTTCGCTGGAGGGCTCTACGCTTCGGTCTGATGGCAGTGCGAACAGAAAGCTCTATGGCCGAAGCCTCAGTGCTAAGGAGATTGTCCGCCAAGGCAAGGTCGGCGTCCCGGCCTCGGGCCGCGAATTAATCTCGCTGCTGGATAAGAAGTCCCCGAAGAACGAGTCCGATCCCGTATCGCTGAAAGAATAGCCTACCGCGCAGGGCGGCCCGATGTCGCTTCAGAATTAGTTTGTCGCCACGGTAGCTACTGGCGCTGCGTTGAGCAAGGTTATAGTTTGAGTCACTGGGGCATTTGGCAGACGCTCCTAATGGCAAGCAATGCACTTCTCCTTGACTTATCAGGCTCCCTCTTCTCATAATCTACCGGAAGACTGCCGAAGTCCACGCCCTCAGGATTCCCTCTTTGTTCAGGTGAAAACGTGGAGGTCTCGGGATGCGATCTTCTGCTCGTTCCAATCGCCAGCTTCCTTCTTCCTATATTCCGTTGGGCCTTCTTGCCGCCCTTGTTGCAGTGGCCTTGACCTTGGTGACCTGCGGCAAGACAACGACCATGACCCAGGTTAACAACGGGATGGCCACCGTCAACGTGAGCCTCAGTGATCCCCCGAGTTGCTCGCCACCGGCGGGCAATTTCAAGAGTGTTTTCATCACCATCCGCTCGGTGCAGGCGCACATCAACGCCACTGCGGACGACAATTCTCCAGGTTGGGTAGAACTCCTTCCCGAGTTGAATAGCCAGCCGGTTCAGGTGGATCTCCTAAACCTTCCGGCCAACGGCGCTTGCCTGCTCAAGACGCTCGGTTCCAACACAAGCCTTGCCCCCGGCGACTACCAACAGATTCGCCTCCTCGTTGTTCCGGATAATCCTGGCTCGGGCGCCGGGACCTCTCCGAATGCATGCGCTACTCTCGGCCAAGTGTTTAATTGCATTGTGGATAGCAGCAATAATACTTCCGAGCTTCAGCTCTCCAGCCAGGCCAATACCGGCCTGAAGATTCCACCGGGGCAAGTCGTTGGCGGCCCCATCCACGTCGCCGCCGGCCAGTCCGTGGACATCAATGTGGATTTCAATGCCTGCGCTTCCATCATCCAGGAGGGAAATGGCAAGTTTCGGCTCAAGCCTACCCTGACCGCTGGAGTGGTCAGCACGAATACAACGGGAATCTCAGGCCAAGTTGTGGACAGCGTGACCTCGCAACCCATCGCGGGCGCCACGGTAGCCCTCGAAAGCTCAGACAAGTCCGGCACGGATCGCATCTTCATGGAGGCCCTAACGGACTCCGGAGGGCATTTCAGTTTTTGCCCCTTGCCCATGGGCGCCGTCTTTGATGTCGTCGTTGACGCGGTTAGCAGTTCGGGCGCCTCTTACAACGCGACAGTCGTAGTCAATGTTCCCGGAGGAACCGATGTCGGCACCCTTCCTCTTGTGGCGGAGACAGCAACGCAGAACGGGCCTGCGACCGTCCAAGGGTTCGTCACGGCGCTGAACGGAACCGTGGGAGCGAACATTGACGTGAGTACGAGCGCGCTGCAATCCGTTTTGCTTTCTGGTGGAGCGACTCGGCCTGTCACCATTCCCCTTGTGCAGGGTTCAACTTCAAATATCGCCGTCCAATCCGCCACGCCCTGCCCGGCTACGGGAAGCCCAATCGGCGCCTTCTGCGCCCAATACACGCTGATCGTACCGGCCAGCAACCCGAACGTTGGCAGCTTCTCGGCGGGCAAGATCACTTTTTTGACGCCTGCGAGCGGCAACGTCTTCTACAGCGTCGAAGCGGACGCGACAAAACCTATGTCCGGAGGAGCGACTATTTGCTCGCAGCCTTCACTGACGACGAATCTAGACACAAACGGGATGGCTCTCAAAGTAACTGCCGGTGCCACAATCACCGCTAAAGAAGTTGACTTCATTGGCTGCTCTTAGCGATTCGGCGGATCATGGTCGCCAGAAGCAGCTGCTCGGGAGTATAGGAGCGCCTCTTTTGGATCTCCGGGAACGGCGCAAGATCTGCCTCGATCAGTGAATGCCCGCTCGCGGTCCTGGTGTAAAGTTGACTCATTTGCGGACGCGCCCACTCCCGAACTTTGTGGCTCGTCCCCTGTCTCGTAAACTGAAAGCCAGCTAAGCCCATGGAAAAGCACATCACGGTTACGGGCTGGCGGTGGTCTTCTTGAAAGCGGTCCGTTTGGCCGTGCAGGAATGGGCCAGGTAACGGCGAAATAGCAATTCGCCAGCCACAGGCCCGGAGCGCCACAGCGCAGCCTCTTATCTTTGGCTGAGCGTGGTCGAGCCTTAGTTGCTTTCTAAGTGTCAGCCGGGCTCGAGGTGGAATTTCCACGAGCGTTTTGAGATGGTAGGCGGAAAATCAGTGCACGTGCGGGCGCAGGAACCAGCTCAGGTCGACGCCGATGCCGAACGAATAGCTATTTAGTTGCAAAGGAACGCTGCGGCTATAGTCGAACTCGAGATCCAAGTAACCAACCGGCTTGTAGTCGATTCCCGCATTGTAGCCGTTGTCGCGCACGAGATCCGCGGCGCCCGTGGAGACGCTGGCGGTGGTGAAATTCTTGCGGTTTTTGGTCGGTGCCCCGGGGCTGCATTTGGCGGGGGAACTGCAGCGGAAGACCCGGCTGATCACTGTTTGATTCCCCCAGGGTGCAAACGTCGTAAGCTGATGCCGAGAAGCTGAACTTGCCAGGGTCGTATTCAACTCCGCCGTTGAATTGAGCGTTGTAGCCGAAAGTGACGAATGGACGATGGAAGAATCTTGTGTCCATTACGGAGTTGCCCACTCCGGCGTCGAGGAACGGTGAGAGATCTCCGAAGGCGTGGTCGAAATGGTTCGCCAAATTCCAAGTTGCATGACCGGTGCTGAGGCCCTTCTTCGTATCGCCCGTGGGAGCGGTAAGATGCAGGGTCGAACTGAAGTTCAGGGACGGGTTAGGGTAGTTCAACCGGAGGTCCGTGAATAAGGTGCCCACGCCAATGCCAGAGACTGCACCGGGATCGTTTTTCTTGATGGAGGAAGGGGTGCTCACAAAATAAAACGGCAGGCCCACATCAACGCCAAAGTGACGAGAAAAGTTGTATCCGAGAGCGGAGCCCAAATCGTACACGGCACCGTCACCGCTGGAGCTTCCTTCGAACTTGGCTCCCAGCGTCATTCCAGGGGTGAAGCCTCCAGGGTTATCTTTTGTCGGCCCGTTTGCAGCGGGATTCGGCGATTGCGCAAACAAAGGAGAGTAGGAAGAAAGAAGTGCTATCACACAGAAAAAGCCTGCGCCGCGAAACCCCTGGATTCGCGATTTCAGACCGCTATCAGCTGATCCATCGTTGAATTTCAATTGTCGTCTCCAATTATCTGATGCGTTTCGAATCGCGCTAGACAGTGCGAGATTTTCAAATCCTCGCCGCGAATAAGAATGACTGGATCGGGGAGTTTGAGATCGGTGTTGAAAGGTTCGATTCCCAGTTTAGAGGAAGCGGAGGCCTAGGCTTACATCGGGAACGCACCGCGGCCTCTGAACCGTTACCTGTACGAGAGACCGGGTGGCAGGTGCTGCGCTGAAAGGTAACAGTGCTTCCGTGGCTCAGGAACCCAAGAAGCCAGCCCGGCTGGCAGAAAATAACAGTAAGGATGGCGCAATTCCAGAGAGTCGAAAACGCCAAGAAATCGCCGCAACCCTCGAGCACCATTTAGCAAAGTGCGACTAGCCTTTTTTGTCCTTAGTCCAAAGAACCGATTCTTGGTTCTTGAAACGGATGACTTCGCCCTTGGCCACATCGTAGTAGAACGAGACTTCGCTCGCCACGTCATCCTGTGTGTAGGAGATGGTGTACAACACGCGGACACCTTCTCGCACTTCCTTGATATTATTGATAAAACCTGTCGTAACCTTGCCTTCGCCAGTCCCGAAACTGATACTGACCAAATTTATCTCGAACGAGCGGCCATCGTAATTAGGATCTTCCGTGTGCCACTCTCCTAAAAGCTGCTCAGGAACGTCCTTGTTGGGAGGCTGCCAAGCAAACAGCACCAAAATAATGAAAAGGGTCACAACGACCGCTGGCCAAATTATTCTTCTCGCCTCGTTTTTGTTTATCACAGATATCCACTCCCTCGAGAACAGCGTTTCCCTCCTGCAGCCTCGGCTCAGCCCACCTCGACCATCGGCTTGGAAGATTCTTCTTGCTCCGTTCCAACTCCTCCCTGCTCGACGATTCCCCGGAAAACATCGACCACAAGCGGATCAAACTGCTTCCCCTCTCCTGCCTCAATGATCTGCATCACGCGTTCGATCGGCATGCCTGGGCGATAGGGGCGATCGGAAATCAGGGCGTCGAAGCAATCCGCGACAGCGAAAATGCGGGCGTGCAATGTAATCTTGTCCCCGGTAAGACCATTTGGATATCCGCCTCCGTTTACCCACTCGTGGTGCTGCAACACGATGGACATGGAATCAGCTAGCCCGGGGATCGGCTGCAAGATGCGCGCTCCGATGTTCACGTGTTCGCGCATCTCCTTCATCTCATCGTCAGTCAGCTTCCCGGGCTTATCGAGTATCTGGGCGGGCGTGCCGATTTTCCCGACGTCATGCAGCAGCCCGCCTCGGCGCATGACGTCCAGTTCCCTCGCTGGCAAACCCATTGCTTCCGCGATCTTGATCGCGCAACTTGTAACTCGTTCGGAATGGCCGAGCGTCCATGGTGATTTGGCATCGATCGCCCGGGCCAATGCAGTCAGCGTCCCCCAATGCAGTTGTTCCAGGTCGCTCACCAGGTGAGAGTTGGCTAGGGCCACAGCCAGCTGGTTTGCGAGTTGCTTCCCGTGTTCCTTGTCTTCTTCGGTCCACGCACTGACTGCTGCGCGCCCCAGGGTAAAGACCGCGGAGGGACTCCCGTCCAGACATACGGGGACGATTAAGAAACAGTTCATGCCTCGCGCGCTTAGAGGCCTCAGATAGCTCGGCAGATTGCCGCCCTGAACTAGGACGGAAACCTCCGGTTGCTCTGCGAGTTCACGCATCTCCCCCGGCGTTACCTCGATTTTCTCAGTGTGCCTATCGCCATCCAACGCCGGACCGTATACATACGTTGTTGCCGTGCATGCCCCCGCAGAATCGAATAGCGCCATGCTCAGAAGATCGTGAGGGAGAAGCTCACCCAACTTGTTCGAAAGCGTATCCACGATCTTTTCGATATTCCACGATGAGAGGATTGCCCGGTCAATTTCATTGCTGACCTTGAACGAGTGCAGTTGCCTTTCAATTCGGCCGGACATGAAATTGAAAGAGTCTGCCAGTTCTGAGAATTCATCCCCGCTTGTTACTGTCACGCGCGACTGGAAGTCTCCGAGAGAAATCCGCCGCGTGCCCTCCTTGAGCTTCCCCAGCGGAATCAGCTGTCGACGAATTTGTACCAGACTGAGAAGAAGAACGATCCAAAGCGCCAAGAGAAACACGAGCAGGAAACTTGTCTTGAAGCGCGCCAATGGCGCCAACACATCCGGTTTCGCCTCGCTAGTGACTATCGTCCAGTGCGTTGCGAAGAAGGAACTCTCTAACGGAAGGTTCCAATAGTTCGCCAGGAACTCTTGGCCATTTCGTCTCCAGTCGAATTCCCCGGAAAATGTGTGTGTGACTCTGGTCGGGAATGCCGTTGGCGGTTCAGCTGAACAAAACAATGCCCGGCCGGAAGGATCCAAGACGCAAACGTTCATGTCCCGTGGGAGACTGTCCGCGTCCCAGAGATAGGCCGTCTGGATTTCCGCGACGAGAGTCCCCTCATTCGCCTGCTCCGCATTCACTTGGTGACTCAGGAAAACACATGGTTCACGCTCGCCGCAATCTACAGTAGACAGAATGCTCTTTCCAGAGTGCAGAAACTCTTGTTCTTTCGGCGTGAAACCAATTCGCTGCCGATTTTTTCCGAACAGACTTTTCTGATTCCCATCCGGGAAGACTAGTTCTAATCCCTCGAACCGGTTCACCAGGTTGGACGAGAGTCCACCGTGGCTTCCTGCATAAGACCTACGCTCTGACCCAAGACTGTCGCGCACGCTGTCGCCAACCAGTTTCAGGTCGGCCTCTAGAAAGTTCAGCCGTTCATAAATAGCCATGGCCTCATCCCGGCTCATTTGGTGTAATTGCCGCCGGCTCTGTTCCTCGAGCTGAGCCGTCACGTTCCGCAGAGACACTGCGGCGAGCACGGTAATGGGTATCAGGGCGCATAAAACGAAAAGCCAAAAGATTCGGCGAGCGAGCTTGCTATGCAGAAATGTAGCTTCGATTTTCATTCCGTTAGCCGCATCTCAGAATTGCGAAGCCAATCCATCGTAGCTCCCGTCGCTTGCTCTGATGACGTCATCCTGACTCTTCTGTGCTGTGATCGGTGACGTGCTTTGGCCATCCTTGCCCATGCTGTACAGGTCGTAGTCTGAATTCAGCGGGACTAAGAAGCGGTCCTTTCTCGCTTTACCATTCCCCTTCATTGTCGAGTGATTCAGATACTGGTACGGATTGCCCCACGGATCGTTAAGGTTGCCGTAACCCACTTGAGACAGATCGTCCGGCAAAGTGCCATTGATCACCTGGTAGAGGGTGATCCCGTCTTCTAGCGTATGGATTTCGCTCACTGCGCGAGCAATCCTCGCCTGGTCCATGGCGGCCATCAGGTTCGGAATAGCGATTGCACAAATCGTCAAAAAAACCGCCACCACGATCAACAGTTCGACCAAGGTAAATCCGCGGCTCGTTCTCCTTCGACGGTTCTCACCTTGCCGCAGGTCAGATGCGGTTCGTGCTTCTGTCCTGTGCCAGTACTTAGATTGCTTTTGACCGTCCAGACCGGCAAGTGACCGTGCGCCTTCAAAGCAGCAAGGCCGACGTCGGTCGGCAAAATGGATTTCAGATAACACGCACGGGTTCTCGTATTCGAGGCGGCAACACTAGCTTCTGCGCAAGCAAGGAACTGTGGGCAGCCAGGGGGTGGCTTCACTCTTTTGTCATTCTCTGGGATATTTCGGTCGGAGACAATAGGCCATGTCGTACAGGGCACTAGTACTTACGTGTCTCTGACAAATTGATACCGAAGCGAGAGCAGCGAGGTTCACCACATGCGTCACACCGCTCTTCCAAGCGAATGGGAGATCGTGTGGGGCTGTCACGAAAATGTCACGCAAATTGCGGAAAACGGTGGCAATTCCGCGGCGAATGGCAACAAATGAAGAAATGATGGAGAAAGTAGGTTGCAGGAATTTGCCCCAACTTGCTGAATCCGTTCGGTTAGCCACTCCTCTGGCAAGATTGCAAGATTTGGCAAAGTAGATCAGTAGATCGAACGGCTTCGAACCAGAAGGTCGGGAGTTCGAGTCTCTCCGGGCGCGCCATCTCATTGAATCGAAAAGAGTAAGAAGAATCGCTCTTCACCGTTGACCCTCTGGCGGTGTTCGTCAACGAGCGGGGCCGAAAGCTGACGAGTTAACGCGTCGGAACGGCAGAACAATTGATTAAACATTGAGTCGGGCTCCTTTGTGAAAGTGGAAAGGCGGTCCGACTCTACGTTGTTAGCGTCTGACAAACCACACTGGCCATAAAGAGCACTTCGACCTGCTATTATAATCGTCAAAGTGGCCAGAAAGTCTTTGCAACATTCTCCATCATCTTAGGAAAGACCTATAGTTGCTAATACGAACATGTCCGATTTGACGTTACCGGAGATTGGCCCGCCGCCAGATCGTCACTTGCTTGACACAAAACCAGCGCCTGAAAGGAGTGAGAAAACCTACGCCGCGCCGTGCTCTCGAAGCCGCCTGGCGCCCTGCAGCCCCCGAAGCGCCTCCAGCATCTCGCTGCTTCCGAAGAATAGATCGGCCCCGGAACCTCCTTCGCTTGTCGAATGGTTTTATCTGAAATCTCTCTAATCTGTTTTCTCATTTTTCGTCCCATCCGGGCGACCACTCGGCTATCCCATCGTCTAAATCATTCAGCGAGTGGCTTTGTGTCTACATGGAGAGCCAGCACATGATGAATCTCGTCCACAATCTCCGTTTCGGTTTTCGCCTTCTAGCAAAAAACCTCGGCTTCACTTCCGTTGCCCTTCTCGCGCTCACACTGGGTATCGGCGCCAATACCGCTATTTTCAGCGTCGTCTTTGCGACTCTCCTCGCTCCCATGCCGTACCCCAATCCAGACCAGCTTGTCATGGTCTGGTCCAAGATCAACGGCAACAACAACGGCGTCTCCGCTGGCGACTTCCTCGATTGGAAAAACCAAAATAAGCTCTTCCAAAACATGATCGCCTGGACTGGCGGCAGTTTCAGTCTCTCCACGGGCGGCCATCCCGAGCAGATTCGGGCCCGCATCGTCTCCCCTGGCTCCTTTGATATGGTGGGAGAACCCCTCAAGCTCGGCCGCGATTTTCTTCAGGAAGAAGGTCAGGTGGGAAGGGACCACGTGGTCGTCATGACCCACAAACTCTGGATCGAGCGCTTTGGCAGCGATCCTAAGATTATTGGCCAGAAGATCCGTATGAATGGCGAAACGTACACCGTGGTTGGAGTCCTCGCCGCCGGTCAGCCCGACCGCCTGGAATCCCACCTATTTGTCCCTCTCGCGTTCAAGCCCGATCAGATCAACCACGATTTCCACTGGCTTCTGGTCATGGGTCGCTTGAAGCCCGGCGTCACTCTCCAGCAGGCCAACGCCGACATGGACTCAGTGACGCGTCACATCGCCGAAATCTATCCCGTCTCCAACAAGGGCTGGGGCGCTTCCGTCGAGCAATTGCAGAACGACTTCATCAGTCCAGAACTTATCAAGAACATTTGGCTGCTCATGGGCGCGGTGGCTTTCATCCTGTTGATTGCCTGCGTCAACGTGGCCAATCTTCTGCTCGCCCGCGGCACCGTTCGCCAAAAAGAAATCGCTGTCCGCGCCTCCCTCGGCGCGACGCGCCGTCAGCTGTTCGCTCAGTTCCTCACAGAGAGCCTCGCGCTCTCAGCCATCGGCGGTGTTCTCGGCATTGGTCTCGCGTTCGCGATGCTGAGAGTCATCGTCGTCATGATGCCGCCTTTCACTCTGCCCTCGGAAGCAGACGTGCGCATCAATCTTCCTGTCCTTTTCTTTACTCTCGCCGCGTCGCTTCTCTCCGGCATTCTTTTCGGCTGCGCTCCCGCGTTTCAAACTTCTCGCATGAATCTGAGCGACACTCTCAAGGAAGGCGGCCGCTCCGCCTCCAGCGCAGGCCGCCACGGCCTTCGTCGCGGGCTTGTCGTGGTCGAATTCGCACTCGCCCTCACGCTTCTAGCCGGCGCCGGCCTCGTCATTCACAGCTTTTGGAAACTGTCGCGCGTCGATCTCGGCTTCCGACAGGATCACATCCTCACCTTTGGCCTCCCTGTTCCCAACGATCGCTTCTCCAAACCCGAGCAAATCAACGCCTTTTACCGCCAACTCCTCGAAAAGATCGGCGCGCTCCCCGGCATTTCTTCGATTTCCGTTAGTACCGGCATGCCGCTGCAAGGCACCAATTTTGGAATGCCCTTCTCCATCGTCGGCCAGCCCGTCGGTGACCTCTCCTCTCGCCCCGGCGCCGGCTTTACCATGGTCACTCCAGAATACTTTCATACCTTCGGCATATCCATTTCCAAAGGGCGCGTTTTCACAAGCCAAGACCTTGCCGGCAATGTGCCCGTTGCGATCGTCAACGACGCTTTCGTCAAGAAATATCTTTCAAGCCTTGATCCCCTCAAACAGCGCCTCTCGATCGAGCAGTTGATCCCCGGTCAAACCAAGCTGGGCCCAGCTCTCGAATGGCAAATCGTCGGCGTCTACCATAACGTCCACAATGGCGGCATTCGTGGAGACGGCTTTCCGGAGGTCAATGTTCCTTTCTCGCAGAGTCCATGGCCGCAGGCTGCTATCGCGGTTCGCACCGCGGGCGACCCCGCCAGCATGACCAAGAGCATCGCTGCCGTCGTTCTTTCCATCGATCCCGATTTGCCGCTCGATCAGGTCAAGACGATGGACCAGATTGTCGACGAATCCCTGTCCGGAGATCGCTTCGGCACTGTTTTGTTTGGGAGTTTTGCAGCCGTTGCACTCCTGCTGGCCGCCATCGGAATCTACGGCGTCATGTCCTTCGCTGTCGCGCAGCGCACTCATGAAATCGGCCTGCGCATAGCCCTGGGCGCCAGCCCTGCGCAAGTGCTTCGCCTGGTTCTCCGCGAAGGCATACTCCTCGCGTTGGGCGGACTGCTTCTCGGCCTCGGCGGCGCCTACTTCGCCGGCCGCCTGATGAAATCGCTCCTTTATCAGGTCAACGCGATGGATCCCACCGCCGTTAGCGCCGTCACCGCCGTACTTCTGCTCTCCGCGCTGCTCGCTTGCTACATCCCCGCGCGCCGGGCCACTCAGGTCGATCCCATGGTGGCCCTGCGCGACGAATAAACTTCTGCGGTGGCGCGTGAAGAGTGGCCTTCGTTCCTCAGGGTAAACGAGTGTGAGCGGCGGAGCGGAGCGTCGAAGCGGAAGCGTGCTATTGGCTAGTGCGGGTCGTCGGGGATCTTTGCGATCTCGCCCGACTCGATCGAGAGCAGCACGGCCAGGCAAGCGGGGACGTGCGGCAAGAGGTCCTGCATAGCGATCGATTTCGAGCGGAAAATGATGATTGTGATTCGTCGCCCGGCCAGATTCTGCTCGTACTCCAAGCCGCGGTCTACCGTCAGCAAAACATCGAAATGGGCCCACTCGGCGGCGTCCAGAAGGTCGCCGTTCTTGAGGTCGGCGAAACCAGCGTACTCCGCCGACTCACATTCGTACCCACGAAGGTAATTTCGCAGTCTCTGATTCACACACTCGTCGAGCAGAACGCATTCATGATTTGCCGGACAGAAGTTGTTGAGCGTCTTTCAGGGCGGCGATGGCCATCTCGCGGGTCACAGTCGGAAATCCTTCGAGAAATTCTTCCAGTGTCTCTCCGCCTTCGAGCGAGTCGAATAGCGCCTGGAGGGGTACACGTGTTCCACGGAAGATCGGAGTTCCCCCCTAGAATGTCGGGGTCCTTGACGATCACATGCCTGGTCGATGCCATACACGACAGTATACCTGAGAGGCAGTGACAAGTTCCTTGCGTACTGGCGCGACCTCGGCTTGGCCACTCTCGGTGCCGTGTGCATTATCGGTGGTGGCGTGCGCTTTTGGGCCTGGATTAAGGAACACAGGACTTGGGCTCTTGCTACTTGGATCGGCGTTTGTACAATAGTCTTGTTTCGTAAGAGCTTGAGGACCTGCAGAACCCTAGCTCACTTGGCGGGAACAGGCTCCATTGTCTTGACCTGAATGATGTTGGTCTTGGAATCAAGAGTGCCGGTGAGCTTGACCTTTTGTCCCGCGTACTTTTCGGCCATCTCCTGGTTATCTAGCTTGAAGACATCATGTTTGGTCAACAGCACATATCTACCGCCGCGGCTGTGGACGCAATAGCGCGTGCAGTCCTCTGCCGTGCTGCCCGCATGCCCCATCTCGATCATTTCCTTGTGCGACCGGTTTAGAGAATGGACACCCATGGAGCATTGCGAATCGGCGATCTCGCCCGCAAAGGTTGTTTCGCCTGCGCCCGAAGTAGCCGGCCCCGTGAAGATCAGGGCTGCCAGCAAGGCTGCTGAGATAAGAAATGCTCGTGTTTTAGTCATCCGTACTCTCAATCGTCTGCGTGTCGTCTAAGGGGCTCTGCGATTGGACCTACGGCTCGACGACGAACTTCATGGTCATCTCCTCGTGGCCCTGGCTGCAAATTACTGTGCAAATGACGATGTATTCGCCTGGCTCGCTTGGCGCGGTCAAATTGAATTCTTGGGTACCAGGTTTGAGCAGGAGGTCCCAGCCGGGAACCGGTTTCCGGTCCGAGGCTCGCAACAACGCAAGTCCATGCACCGAACCATCCCGATTGTGGTTCTTGGCCTTGATTGCAGTAACGCGCAGCGTGAGTTCCTCGCCCGGCTTGGCTGTTATCGTGGGCTGTTTCTGACCTTGGATTTTGTACCGACTGTCATGATCGGCCAATACCTCAATCAAGCGCCGAGGCGTTTGGCTGAGGAGTGCTGGTAAGAGGCTTGAACAAATGGCGATTGCGAACACCAGGTATCGCCAGGGCAGTCTCGTTCTAGCTGTAGACAGTCTCCCCATAGTCACTCCGTCATATAGCGCAGGATCAAACGCCTGTCTTCGTCCGTGATGAGCGCGCGGACCCTCATGTGGCGCAGAATCGTGGCCATCGCCCGCGGCGGGAACTTTGGCGGCGCCGCGTGGCAGCGACCACAATTCGCCCGGAATCTCTTCTCGCCTTCCAACCGCAATTTCCGGTTGTCGCGGATGCCCGATCCTGCGGAGTCCTCGTGTGGCAAGGCGGACTTGTCTGTTGAATCGGCTCGAGGGTCTGTGGTTGCCATTTGCTGGCCGTTCTGGGGACCGGCCGGATTCGGTGCGGGCGGTGGGTTTTTCTGATCTTGCGCAATGGCCGTGACTAAGGAACTGGCGAGCAAGGCTAATGTGGCGGCGAATACCGATTTTCGATTTGTCATTGAACCTCGCCGCGGCCGAGTGGTGTTACCAAGCGGTAGGTCAGCGCCAGCGTCCAGACATTTCCGTTTCCTTGCGGGGCGAATTGCCTGCCGTAACTGCTCATGGCGCGCAGGCCATCCATGAAGTAGTAGTTCACGCCAAACTCGAACATATTGGTGTTGACGGGCAGCACGGAATTGGCGGGCACCGGTCCGGTGAAGAACTGCTGCATGCGCGCCACCACCTGAGTGTGGCGAAACTGATTCTGGGCGAACGGTACTTGGGTCAGCCTATAGGCGGATTCCACCCAATAGCCGCTACCCACACTCGAGCGCGCTGTTTCTGCACGGAGATCTAGAGGCAGTTTGGGCGGCTGCCAAGCCATGTGAAATCCAAATAGATTTGAATGGTCGTCCTGCAAGAGATGCTGGTACGAGCCCCCAATTTCCAGCCGAGCCTGCGGGATGAAAATGCCTGCGCGGCCCCCGGCAAAACGGCTGGAGTCCATCGCGGAGACCGTCGAAAGCGTAGAATAATAGAGAGCGTAGTTGACGTTGAAATGCTCGTTGGCCTTGAATCCGCCGCGAATCATCGCGCCCGTACTCGCGTTGCTTGGGCCAATTCCGATCGGGAGAATTCGTGGGTCGCTCGCCAGATTCCTAATCCAAACGGGATAGAGCCGTTCATTGAAAATCCCGAACGGCGTCAGGAATCTGCCTACCGTCACGGTGATGTATGGACTGGCGATGAAGTCGAGCTGCGCGTATTCCTCCTCTTTTTGAACCACTCCATGGAACCCGCTCACGCCTGGTTGCTGGGCAAGATCCGATTCAAACGTCCCACGCGCCTCAAACAGCCACCGCTCGCCAAACGGCACAAGCAAGACGGGAGTGAGCAGCGGATGGATATGTGTTTCGCCAGCATCAAAAACAGTTTGAATTGCCGCCGATATCTGCAGGACCGGAATCGGTTTGATTGCTTCCGGATCCTGCAGCTGATCGTAGGACGATTGCGAGTTCGGCGGCGAGTCCGCCGATTGTGCGAAGACTTGCCCGGTGGAGAGGACCTGCAAGAGCAAGGCAGTAGCGAAAAGGAGCGAGCAACGATGGCGCGTGAGGATTGGATCTTGGCGCCGACGATCGGAGAGGGCGGAGACAGAGCTTTCGTGTTTGGAACAGAGGTACCCGGTTGGCCCGTGTTGATGGGCCAGCGCAAGGGCGACCGAGTTCCTCGTTAAGTACCGCACGAATTGCTCAACAGTTTCTGACTGGCTTTCCTTAGCATTGCCTGCCTCCCCTGATTGGTCAAACCAATATCCGGGTATCTGTGCCGTTCTCATTATTTCCAGATCGGCACAAGCTCAGAGCGGGTCTCTGACGAATTGATACGGTGGCAGTGAAACGATCGATCCGCGAAACGCGCCGCACCTAAGAACCCAAACACCGTATGATTCCTTTGGGTTTGTGCCGACGTTGACCGGATACTGCAGCGAGCGAGAGTCTTCGAAAAGTCGGGCGGCGGCTGGTGTTGGCATAGTGCTCGACAGTGTGGTTGCCATCGAAACGAGCGAAGTTTGGCTGCTCGTGGTGACGCGGTTGTATCTGCGTCAAGATAACAACTGGAATGCTTTTCAGAGCCGGGCTCTCCTTGATTTCCGTCAAACCTCCCTACCGTCTTTCTTGGGCAGGTTCAGATCGAGAAAGATGAGATCCGGACGGGGGACACTGACATACTCCCCCGTGCCCAATAGAAAAGCCATTGCTTCATTTCCATCAGACGCGACGTGCAAATTAATATTTACCTTGGCATCTTTAAACGCTTCGCGCGTAAGCCGGACATCGCCCGGGCTATCCTCTACCAACAGAACTTCGATGGGTGCTGCGCCATTTCCAATCGATGCCATCATTTTCCATCGCTTTGCGGAAGAGTAAAATAAAAGGTCGAGCCGTTTTTAGGCTGGGATTCGACCCAGATCCTACCGCCCAGGCCCTCCAGCACCTTCTTGCAGATGGCCAATCCGATTCCCGTACCCTTGAACTCTTTTGGCCCGTGCAAACGCTGGAAAATAATGAAGATTCTTTCAAAGTACTTTGGGTCGATCCCCAAGCCATTGTCCCGCACGGAAAAAATCCATTCATCGCCGCCGTTGTTCATGGCGGAGACGTGGACGTGAGGAACTTCGGCACCATGATATTTAATTGCGTTTCCGATGAGATTTTGAAATACCTGAGCCAACTGCGTCCCGTCCGTCGTAATCGCTGGCAGCTGGTCGTGGGTCACAACCGCACCGCTCTCCTCAATCGTTGCTCGTAGGTTTTTCAAGCGCTTTTTTCAACGCGCTTTCACTGGAAATTTCGCGGACCTCTGTTCGATTTCTCCCTGCGCGTGAATAGGTCAGTAGATCCTGAATCAACCTCTGCATCCGGTTTGAGCTGTCTACTGCATAAGCGATGAATTCATCGGCATCGGAGTCCAGACGCCCTTTGTAGCGCTGGGCCAGAAGCTGCGTATAACTGGCCACCATCCGCAACGGCTCCTGGAGATCGTGTGACGCGACATAGGCAAATTGCTCCAGCTCATCATTGGAACGCTTGAGGTCGCCCATCGTCCTCACTAGGTGCTCCTCGGATCTCTTGCGCACGCTAATGTCCCGGATAGCTGCCGTCACCAGAATTCCTTCGGCGCTCTCCAGCGGGCTCAGCATGATCTCGATTGGAAACTCACTTGCATCCTTCCGCCGCGCAATGAGCTCAATCCCCGTACCGATCTGTTGTGCCAGCGCGTCTTCCACGGATCGAAGGCCGTCAGCGAGTAGCCGTTCCGCAAAGCCTTCCGGAATGATGTTCTTCAGCTTCTGCCCGATGAGTTCATCGCGGCGGTATCCAAACTGTTTCTCTGCCTGAACATTCAGCAGGACGATCTCCCCGCCCGAGTTCACCACCACCATCGCATCCGGAGCTGCTTCCAACAGACCTCGGTACCTCGCTTCCGACTCCTTGCTCTCGCTGAGATCGTGGCTGAACTCAGAGTATCCCCGCAGACTTCCGTTCCGGTCGCGTAACGCTGTAAAGGTGACACTCGCCACAAATCGTGAGCCATCCTTCCGCACCCGCATGCCTTGTTCCTCGTGCCTGCCATATGCGGCAGTCAGCCGGAGTACCTCCTCCGGCCTGCCGCGCTCAATATCTTGCTGCGGAAAAAAACAGGAAAAGTTACGACCGATAATCTCTTCGGCTTTGTATCCCTTGATTCGTTCGGCACCGGCATTCCAACTGTGAACCTGGCCTTGCGGGTCGATCATGAAGATCGCGTAGTCCTCGATTCCGTCGAGGAGCAGCCGATATTTTTCTTCGCAGTCGCGGACCGCGTCCTCTGCAAGCTGAGTGCCTTGGCATTCGTCGCAGAGACATTACTGGATTCGCGTTCTACGTCGAAAGAGGGTTCATGAGTCATACCGCCAGTCTGGCCCTGGCGCTAGATTGGAGTATATTCAGTTTTATACCTTTCCCTTCTAGTTCCGTTCTGGTACACGCCCATAGCCGGGTAAGGCGCGGCAAGTT
>Ga0210394_10000869_pt1 | contig 55162 bp, 51 predicted proteins | sample IncBWC12MmetaG_FD_160121 | JGI IMG/M metagenome (GOLD analysis project Ga0210394, IMG submission 160121) | Forest soil microbial communities from Barre Woods Harvard Forest LTER site, Petersham, Massachusetts, United States - Inc-BW-C-12-M | ecosystem: Environmental > Terrestrial > Soil >...
TCCACGCAAATACTGGGATCGAGAACGATGAGGTGGCACGGTTGATCTTCTTCGTGGCGCGTGCCGGAGTGATAGACGTCGGTGAGGCGATCGAAGGTGATTTTGCCGTCGCCTTTGAATCGAGTGGACTGATCGACTAGCACGCGGTCGCGGTTGAGCTTGTGATATTCCTTGTAACCAGCCTCTGAATGCATTGGATCCACCAGGCCGCGGCCGCCGGTGACGAACTGCAGTCCCGCTTGCACCAACCCGGGATACAGGCCACCGTGAAATGCCTGGTGGAAATTGCGCACGGCCCACAATTCTTTTTTGACCCAGCTCTCATCGAGTTTCTGCTGGTAGGCAGCGAGTTTTGCGGCTGAAGTATCGCCGGCGCAAAGAGCTTCGTAGATTGTTTCGGCGGCGAGCATCCCGCTTTTGATGGCGGTGTGGATGCCTTTGAGGCGCTGCGAATTCAGCAGACTGGCGGAATCGCCGATGATCAGGCCGCCGTCGATGAAACTTTTCGGCATCGAATACCAGCCGCCATAGGGAACCGTCTTCGCGCCGTAGCGAACGAGCTTGCCGCCTTCGAGAATTTTCTTAACGTAGGGATGCGTTTTGAATTTTTGAAACGCGGCGTGCGGATCGAAGAGCGGATCGTGATATTCGAGCGCGACAACCATGCCTAGCGACACGCGATTATTCTGCATGCCGTAAATCCAGCCGCCACCGTAGAGATCGGAGCTGAGCGGCCAGCCTAGCGTGTGCGCCACGTATCCGGTATCGATTCGTCCCGGCTGCACGTCCCAGAGTTCCTTGATTCCGATGCCGTAGACTTGCGGGTTGAGGCCGTCGAGCTTCAGCCGATTGACTAGCTCTTTGGTCAATGAGCCGCGCGGACCTTCGGCTAGCACCGTGACTTTTGCGCGCAGCTCATAACCCGGCGTGAAGTTGTCTTTCGGCTTGCCGAATTTATCTACGCCTTTGTCTTCGGTGAGGACGCCGGCGATTCCATTTTTGTCGTAGAGCAGTTCCCTGCCAGCGAATTGAGTGAATACGTTCACGCCTTTTTTTTCAACGAGGCCGCCAAGCCATTTCACGATCTTGTTGAGCGATACGATGTAGTTTCCGTGATTCGCGAGAGGCGGAGGCGTGATCGGCAACTTGTGCGCGGCGGATTCAGTGAAGTAGTAGGCAGCGTCACCTGTGACGGGCGTATCGAGCGGTGCGGACTTCAGGAAATCGGGAACCAGCTCGGCCATTCCGCGCGGATCCATGATCGCGCCGGAAAGCTGGTGCGCGCCGAGTTCGCGAGCCTTCTCGAGCACGTAGATATTTTCGGTAGAGAGTGCGGGAGTCTTGCTGGCGGCGGTGTGCTTCTCAATCAGGTTGGCGAGGTGCAGCGCGCACGCGAGGCCTCCGGGGCCTGCGCCGATGATGAGGACGTCGGCTTCGAGCTGTTCGCGTTCGATTGGCACGCGTTATCCTATCTGGACCGCAGGTGAAATAGGCATGCGGGCTTCGTCGCCAGGGGGTCGTTTACCGCCTATTAGAAAATTATATCTCATTGATTTTAGAAGGTTTAACGGAAGATTTAATCGCGGAACCGTAGATTAAAAAGGGAGGGGTGTGAGGAGCTGAAGAGAGATCCCTCGACTTCGCTCGGGATGACCGAAAAACAGGAGATGACCGAAAAAGATAAGATGACTGAAAAACATGAGGTGACCGAAAAAGATAGGATGACGGAAAAACATGAGATGACGGAAAAAGATAGGATGACCGAAAAACATAAAGGCGCGTCCTGAATCTCGTACCCAGAATCCCACGATCAGGAGCCCACGAGGCTCCACTTGCGCGTGCGAATTGATTCGTTGGGCGAGGGTCGGCGTCTATTCTCATTGAGGTCTCGCTGGGCCTCATTGAGGTCTCTCTGCGCGTCCTGTGGCTAGTCTTCATAGCTCCGTGGTCACGGTAGCATGGAAACTCTGTCGATTTCAATTGAATTGATATGCCGACGCGGTGGGTTCTAGTAAAACGCGGCGAGACGTCCGATGAGCCAATAACACGCAAAACCACCGATCGTGTAGGGCGCGATTCGCCAGGACCAAGAAGGCAATCGGGACATCCGGCTTCTGAGCGCCATTATGATTAGGAGTGCCGAAAGAACGAATGAAAAGTGTCCAACCTCGACTCCGGCGCTAAAGAAGCCAAGGGCGAGGGGGATATGGGCTGCGGGCAGACCGGCGGCACTGAGTCCGCCGGCAAACCCCAAGCCGTGCAGCAAGCCGAATGAGAAAGCCACCAGCCACGGCTTGCGCTGCGCGAGTCCAGATGGATTCGAATCCTTTCGAAGTATCTCCCGGGCGACAAACAATATGCTGAGTGCAATGACCGCCTCGACCGGAGCGGGAGCTACGTGCACAAATCCCAGGGTGGCGAGCGTTAGAGTAACCGTGTGCGAGAGCGTAAAGGCACTGACCGTTAGGAGCAGGCGCCTTGTCCCGTTCACCAGCAGTAAAAGTCCCGAAACAAACAGAAGATGATCAACACCCGTGAGGATATGCTCGACGCCGAGCACCAGATAAGTCCGGGCAACTTCGACGCGACGGGGTGCTGCTTCGACGATAAAAGAAGGGGAAGAAGAAGCAAGGTGAGTCACCTGCTGGGACCCATCGACGCGTTCTACGCGCACGAGGACATCCGTGAGAGTTGCGTTGAGGCCGTCGATTCGAATCGTCGAGCCGCTAAGGCCGCCCGAGCAGGTAACGCTCCACTGTTCGGTGTAAGCACCGCTTGCGAAATTGGCGCGCGGTGCGGTGAGGTTGGAACAAGACTCCGGAAGCCGCACGTAGAGGCTGAGGCGCATGGTGTCGGAGATAGCGGGAACTTTCCAAAAGATATCGTAAGTGTCGCCGCCGGTCTGGTGGATTTGCAAATAAGCGGGCCGCATCTCGTGAGCAGCGAGATTGGCTGCGAAGGCAGCGAGTAGCAACAGAGATAAGAAGGTGCGATGCATCAGTGCGCTTGTGCTACTTTCTTTTCAGGTGGTTCGATTTTGATGGTGTACCGCCGCAGCAGCGTCAGGTAGAACTTTTCCGTTGCTTCGTGGCGCCTGGCGTCGAACCATTCGCGGCGTACTTGATCTTGGACCTCAGAGAGCGCGGGCAAGCGGCTTGCAACGCGTCCGGATAGAAAAACCATGTGCGCACCGTAGCCGGAAGAGATCGGACCCTGCCATTGATTCGCTGAGAGAGCCGAAAGAGCAGCCGCAAATTGATCGCCAAATACTTGCTTCACTTCAGCGAGAGAAACATCCTGGAAGCTCTGCGCGAGAAGAAAAGGATCGCCGATAGAGCTGAGATCCGCACGAGGGCCGGCACGTCGCAGACGCACAAGCAGTTGAGCCTCGTCGCGGGAGAGACTGGCGCCATGCTGTTCGGGATTGACGTAAACCTGCCGGAAGGAGAAAAGCGGCTCGGACCGGAACAAGGCGGGATGCGTCTGCAGGAACGCTTGAAGGTCCGCATCGGAGGGCTCGGCGCGAGACGCAATATCGTCCGATAGAAATTCGAGCTTCTGGCGGAGGCGCCGGCGCACGATGGTATCGTCGCGGTCGAGACCCATCGCGAGAGCTTCGCGGTAAGCCGCTTCTTCGCGAATGTAGTCACGAACCAAACCGCGAAGTTCATCCTCGGTGGGAGGCCGCTGCCAGGTACGCGTAAAGCCTGTGATGATGTTTTCGAGAGCGCCCTGGGTGACGACAATCTCACCGGGCTTATCCGTGCGGTGCCTGTTGACGAAGCCAAACACCGCGAAAATAACGGCCCCCAAAAAGATAAAATGCAGTAACGGTTCCCGTAGAATCTTCATCAGAAGCCTCCGCAGTTACTTGGCCGGCGTATACCAGATGGGCGAAGTGTACGCGCGCTCCTGCCCTTTCATGGGGACTTCGGGAGGCATCTTGACTTGGAAATACTTGGCGTCGTAGGCGGTCCAGCGCGGCGTGGGGATCTCCAGGACCCGAACGTAGTAAAAAGCTCGCTGCGACGCATCGAATTCCGGATCCTTCCAAACCTTGATCAGTTCGGAAGAACCGATCGTGTTGGTGTAGGTGGCGTTCGGAACGTCAACGGTGTCGCCAACGGCTGGAAGCTTGCCAGATTTGGGATCAGGCTTGCGATCGCCGGCCCAAACAACGTCATAGACCTTTTCGTGGGTTTCACCTTTGGCGTCGAGCCATCCCTTGATGATTTGAACGCGGTCAAGATTGGCGCCAATCGGATCTTTCAGAGCAGCGACAAGAAATGTGGAAGATTTGCCGACGGGCGCGCTCGACAGATCGCCACCCATCGGGACTCCTTTGGTGTATCCGATGACCGCCGGGCTGCGAGTACCGGCGTCCGCGGATTCGAAATCCCAGCCTCCGAAAAAGCGCACAACCATGCGTGGGCCAGTTGTGGCGTAGGTTTCTTTGCGTTGCATGGCATCGAAAAGAGCTTCGCGAGTATTTTCCGTGGCCCAAACGCCAACGTAACCCGATGCGGTTTGTTCCCAGCTCATCACGGTGCCAGCATCGCCCTTCATGAAGGCATGATCCGCGCGGGTAGCATTCGGTTCGTAGGGAGTCGCTTTACCGAAGAAGTTGTCTTCGTCCGCTGTGGCCAGTCCGGTGTGCGAGTCAGTAGAGCCGACCAAGCCGAATTTGTAGGGGTTCACTCCGAGCTCTTGTTCCAGCTTGAGACCATTGCGAAGAGCCGAGCGAGCATACTCGAACTGCAGCATCTCAGGCTTTTTTGCATGGCTCATGTCCAAATTGCCCTTGTCCCAGCGTTCGTAGTTCGCGAACTCGTCGTTGGGCGAGAGGAATGGGTGGGTCTCACCATCGCCTTTTATCTGCGTAGTCTCGTAAAGGCGTTCCCATCGTGCGCGCTGTTCGGCATATTCGCGGTCAATCGGCTTACCAGTGAATGATTCGATCATCGGAAACATGGTGCCATTAGAGAGATTGCCGTTGTGCGCGATGGCCAGAACCTCGCCACCGGTTTTCTGTTCGTAGGCCGCCATCCACTTCCATAGCTCCCGGGGGTTATTGCTTCCGTACGGAGGTGTGGTTGTGTAGGGTTCGACCAGACTGGCCTTCGTTGCGTCGTCGCGGAAGATGACGTTGCGGTGCAAGTTGTTGCCACTTGCGAGGGAGGTCCACTCGTATCCAATAAACGCCGTGAAGCGCCCCGGAGCATTGGCCTCTTCGGCTGCCTTGATGATTGTTTCCCACGTGGAGCGATAGCCCTGCGTACCCGGCGCGTAGACCAGCGCTGGGGGAAATTTCCCTTGTGAAAACGAGCCTACTATCTCCAAAGCCGCCTGCCCTCCTTGGCCATTTTGCATCATGTCGTACCAGCGACGCCCGGTCGGGTCGGCCAGCATCTCGGGCTTCCCAGCGGACAAATCTGTGATGAAACCCATGTTGTCTGAGTGATCACTCACGACCAGGAAGTCCAGCGGACGGGAAAGTTTCACGGGCTGGCCACTCGAGGCCGTGATTTGTTCGCCCTTCGCGAATCGATATGCGTCGCGTGGGCCCAGACGGCATCCGGCCGCTCCTGCATCAAGCGAGATCGCCGTATGCAGGTGCGTGTCGCCCCAGTAGACCCGCTCCGGGAAACGCCGGTCTGCATATGGAGAATACGGAGGTTTTTTGGGAAAAACATTTTGAAGGTCCTCTGCGGACGGCGAGGGTTCTTGTGCCATGGCCACGGCTGGAACGGAAAGTAGGACCAACAAACCAAGAATCACAACAGACATTGCCGTAGTCTTATTCCCACCCATCTCAACCTCCTGTGGCTTCGGAGCCAGCGACGAAACTGCTTGGTACTGCGAGCTTCCGGGAACTGGTTATTTCATGAATTCATTGGGAGCGTTAATGCTCACGACGGAGACTAATGCGGGGTCTCCTTGCTGTATACCGTCAATTGTTACACCCTGCGGTTGAATCTCCAGGCCAGGTATCGCGACGGAGTCACGGTGAAGCGAGGGTGGCCTGCTTCGCTGAAAGCCAGGCTGCCACAGCCAAACAGAGCGTAATCACGATTGAGAAGGCGATGGGCAAGATAAAGAGGTACTTCCAGCTGACAACCGTGATGGCAGCAAAACAAAGGGCGAATGCCCAAGCAGTGCCGCGCATGAGCGACAAGCTTGCGGCCGGAAGGCCGCCCAGCTGCCATGCCAAAATCGCGGAGAAGAGATAAAACAGGCCGACGGAGAATCCGGCCGCCTGGAAGAGGTCCCAATAGCTGCGGTGGAAGCCCTGCACGTCAAAGTGAATTGACCGCATGGAGGCGAGGAGGGCATCGACTCCCCAGGCGGGATCCGATTGGCGGAAGCCGAGGGTGTGTCCTGCGGCGAAGAGGAGAAGAAGAACGGCAGCGATTCGGTAAAAAATAGATGCTCGCATTTACGCGCTCCGGTGGTCGCGGCAGCGGGTTCCGATTCTGCCGCGCGGTGCAATGTACCATCAGGCGCGGGTTAGATGACACAAGGGTGTTTCGCAGCGTGGTCGTGTGGCGAGCGGGCGATGGTGACGTGACCGCGAGGCCGGAGGCGGCCCTCAGGTCAATTCCTGGGGAAGTCGGCGGGAATGGGACCTGGGCTACGGGGAGGGGAGTTTGTAAGCCGTTTACCAGAGGATTGAGTGGGCGATGCTGGTCCAGTACGGGAGGTTGTGGATAACGGTGTACATGACGACCGATTGGCCGACGATGAAGGCTGGCAGTACGTAGAAATAAATCGGGTGCACTCTGCGGTTGACGATCAAGTCGCGGAGGATACCGAGGAGAATCAGCAGGTCAACGCCAGCATAAAAAAAATCGTGGGGGAGCAGGCGCTCCGGAAAGCGTCCGAAAGAGGCAGCGGTCAACGCACAGGTGGCAATGAACATCAGGCGGCGATGGAACTCCGGTTTCTTCCGCCAATAAATCGCCAGCGCGAAGGTGCTGGAGAAGCAGAGCATATCAAAGAGCGGAATCATCAAGAAAGACTCCGCGTCCGTGGCATGCATTTGTAAGGTATTGAAGCGCCCCATGACGACAGCGGTAGAGACGCCGAGCGCGATAACCAGCGCACCCAGCGCGGCTCCGAACCAGCCGAGCCGGCGATGCAAGCGTATGCTGTGCGTACGCACCAACGCGGACTGCAGCAGGAAAAACAGCAGCCAACCGGAAAAGACCGCGGCATGGACATATAGGATCGGAGGCCGCGGAATAGCGGGATGAATCAGGTTGTCGCCCACCGTAAAGCTGAAGCCGTACACGACCACCGCGGGAATCAGGAGCGACATGAAGAAGTAGAAATATTGGTCGAACAGGCCGCCACGTTTCCTCGTTACGGCGGTGGCCCGAAGAAGCCTCGAATTGGAAGCGGTTACCGTTGATTTTCTCGTGCGGCGCGGCGGGTACTTCCTGGGGGATGGTACTACAGTTGGCCTGCGTTCCACTATTCAACGCCGGAAGGCAGGCCTAATTGACCTACAGGTTGCGCTGTATTCCCGAAAGACGCTAAGTGGGCCAACATCGTGGCGAGAAGCTACTTGGCGCAATATGCTTCGCGACAAAAATGACAGATCATTCCAATAGGGCTATTACATTGGCGGCGAACGCGAAGATCGCGCTTATTGCGCTGCTTAGCCGAGCGTCACGGGGAATGTCGCGAGTACTCGAAACTGAAAGAAACAGAGCAGAGAGATTCGTGGCGACAGTGCCGCCGCCATTCAGGCCATTTGAATCATTCAAACTGGGAAGCCTGCACTCGTATATTCAAAGAAGTATAATGTCTCGCCGCCGGTCCGAAGCGAAGTATTCGGCTTCCGAAGGGCGGTACAGCGTTACCGCTCGACGATCAGAAGAAGTCTCAGCCGAACCCATCATGAAACGACCTGCCGGAGTGACAATCATCGCGGTCGCGACGTTCACTGGTGCCGCGATTATAGCGCTGGGGGCCATTGCGTTCTTCTTCGTTGCGGTAATGGCGATCAGCGGAGGAGACGGAGGCGATCCGGTTTCCGCGTCGATTGCGGGAATGGGAGTGGCTGGGGGATTTTCGCTTCTGGTGCTGGCAGGAGTGGCGGGGTGCCTGGCGCTGGGAGTGCTGCAATTGTGCGAGTGGGCGCGAATTTTGGCGATCAGCTGTATCGGGATTGGAATCCTGTGCACGATCATCAGCATTCTTACTTTTATCGGATACCCCGTGGTTCCGCTCGGCCCGATGATTTTTGTTCACTCGCTTGTGATTGGCGCGGCGGGCTGGTCGATTGCATATCTCGCGAAGCCTGATGTGAAGCAGGCGTTTGCGAGCGGGCTGACCCTCCATCGATCCAACTAACAGCCAAATTAATCAGAGACGGCTCACGTGTTTTTCGCGGCTTTGCTTAGAGAATATTTACGGCGCGAGCTGCGAGCAAGGCCACGATGGTCAGCGAAATGATCGACTGCACCATCATGCCTACTTTGGCCCAACGCGAAAGAACAGCCGTGTCCGTGGGCGAGAAGGCGGTGCTCGTGTTGAAGGCGAGAAACAGATAATCGAGGAATTGCGGCGACCACATTTCTTCGGGCTCGTCGCGGATGAGCATCTGCGGAAACAGGAATGAGCTGTCGAAATCGCCGCGTGCCTTGTCACGCCCTAGCGGCCCGCCTGCATCGATTTTCCAGTACCACAAAGCGAAGACAACCACATTGGTGAGCCAAAGCGAGACGGCCGAGCGGAGGAGCGTTTGCGGAGAATCAAGGTGCTTCGGTATGCCTGTAATCAGAAGAGCGAGAGACGCAATCATAGCGGCGGTGATGATGCCAGTGGCCACGAAAGTGAGGATTCGGGAGACGTTGTAATGGCCTCGATGATTGGAGTAGACGAGCGGGATGAGCAGAATCACGGTGATGACGAGGAGGCCCCAACTGGGGCCGACAGAGAGCCGCTCGGGCATCGAACGGTGAACGAGAGCGGCGGCGAACATGGCGACGAAAGCCGGCCAGCGGGGCTCGCGGAAAATTTTGACGGGTTGGGCCATGGGTCCGTTTCGGCATGGCTGAGAGAGTGAAAGCGGCGCGACAAGTGCCAAGCCGACCATCCGTATCGTATCAGTTTTGGGGAGTTCGAGATAACCGGCGAGTTTGCGCGCAAACAAGATGCGGCGCTTCTAGAAGCTATTCGTAACGAAGCGCGATGATGGGATCGACGCGGGTGGCGCGGCGGGCGGGGATGTAGCAAGCGAGCAGCGCGACGGCCATCAGCAAAGCAGGCACGGAGATAAATGTGAGGGGATCGGTGGGCTGAACGCCGAAGAGAAGGCTGGTCATCAGCCGCGTGACTGCGAATGCGGCGACGAATCCCAGGATCACACCGAGGAGCGCGAGGCGCGCACCCTGGCCGAGAACCATCGAGAATACGTTGCGTGGCTGGGCGCCAAGGGCAAGACGGATGCCAAATTCCTGGGTGCGTTGGGCAACTGCGTAGGAAATCACGCCGTAAATTCCAATCGAGGCGAGCAGCAGCGCAAGGGCGGCGAATGCGGCGAGAAGCAGCATCGAGAAACGGGGTTGAGTCATGGAGTCGTCGACAAGGGTGGCCAGCGTGGAGACTTTCGCGATGGGCAGCGTGGGATCAACGGAGCGAATCGCTTCGCGGGCGCTGCCTATGATGGCCCGGGGGTCGGCTTGCGTGCGGAGCGCGACTTGCATCGTGAGCATGTCGGGATAGGGCTTTTGCGTGTAGACGACGTAAAACTCAGGGCCGGTGGATTCGCGCACGGTGAAATGTTTTACGTCTGCGGCGATGCCGACGATGGTCAGAGTGGGGAATTTAGCCGGGGGAAGCTTGATCGATTTGCCGATGGGGTCTTCGCCCGGGTAGAACTGATCTGCGAGCGTCTTGCTGATGATTGCGACGGGTTGCGAATCGGCGGTATCTGAATCAAGAAAGGGACGGCCGCGGAGAATCGGCGTGCCAATGGCGGAGAAGTACCCGGGCGAGGCAATCGTGTAAGACGCAATCGGATTGCGGCCGGAGCTTTTATCGAAAGTGCGGCCGGGGATTGAAAATGCGGAGGATTCCTGGCCGCCGCTCATCGGCATGGGGCTTCCGAGGCCGGCGGCCTGGACGCCGGGAATGTCGTTCAAGCGGCTAAGGACTTTTCGATAGACGCCTGCGAGGCTGTCTTTGTCGGGATAGCGCGCGCCGGGAAGCGTGAGTTCGAACATAAGGACGCGGGTGGTATTGAAGCCGGGATCAACTTTGAGCAGGTGGAAAAATGTGCGGACGAGCAGGCCGGCGGCAATGACGAGGACGAGGGCTAGCGCGACTTCGGAGACGAGCAACGCGCTGCGAATTTTCTGACGCGCGGGTCCGGACCCGGAACGCTGCCCGCCTTCTTTTAGAGTTTCGACGAGATTTTCGCGCGTGGCGCCGAGCGCGGGTGCGAGGCCGAAAAGCAGGCCGGTAATAAGCGTGACGAGAAGGGTGAACGCAAATACACCGGGCTCGAGCCGAATTTCATGGAGGCGGGGAATATTCAGCGGGCCGAAGGTTTTTACGAATTGAATCGCGAGCTGGCCGAGGAGAAGCCCAGCGATCCCGCCAAGGAACGCGAGCAGAACGCTCTCTGTGAGAAGTTGGCGAACGAGCCGGCCTTGTGCGGCACCTAGCGCGGCGCGTAGCGTAAATTCCCTGCGACGCCCGAGCGAACGCGCCAGAAGCAGATTGGCAACGTTCGCGCAGGCGATGAGAAGGACCACGCCGACGGCACCGAGGAGAAGCAAAAGCGGGCGGCGCGTGTCACCGGCAACTTGCGAGGCGAGCGGCGTGATTTTGGAGTTGAACCAGCCAGCGCCGTGCGGAATTTTTTCCCATTCCTTGGCAAGTACATTCATTTCCGACTGGGACTGGCTGATGGAGACGCCGGGCTTTAGGCGCGCGATGACTGCAAATTCGTCCGGGGCGGTGGAGTCTGCCGGAATATCGGTGATCGCAGGGACCCACATTTCCGGCAGGCGCGGAAATTGGAAGCTGCCGGGCATCTCTTCGCCGCGAGGAAATGCAAAACCATTGGGCATCACGCCGACGACGGAGTAGGACTCGCCATTCAGTTCGAGGGTACGGCCGACGACGCCAGGATCGCCGCCGAATTTTCTTTGCCACAGGCTGTAGCCGATGACCACTTCGCGGTCATGTCCTGGGTGGTCTTCTTCATCTAGGAAGGTGCGGCCGAGGAGCGGCGCGACGCCCATTGTGCGGAAAAATCCGGCGGAGGCGCGGACACCATCAATGCGAACTGGATCTCCCGTGCCAGTGAGATTGAATCCGGCGGCTTCGAATATGCCGACATCCTGGAAGCCTTTTGCGTCGCGCTGAAAATTCTGAAATGTGCGTGGGCCCCAGGGAATTTCGTTGTAGCCGAGGTCGATGCCGAGAGGCGTCTGGCGCCAGGGAAAGACGATGCGTTCGGCGTGCGGATACGGAAGCGGCTTGAGGAGCACAGCGTTGACGATGCTGAAGACGGCGGTGCTGGCGCCGATGCCAAGGGCGAGGGTGAGGACGGCGACGATGGTGAAGCCCGGCGATTTCGTGAGCATCCGCAGACCATATTTCAAATCCTGAAGCAGCGTTTGCATCTTGATGTTTCTCCAAAGGAATCGCGCCCAATTCTTAGACTGTGAATCCGCGGTTTCGATAGACAGAGCTTGAGCAATTTTCGCGCATTTATTCGTAGCGCAGCGCGACCATCGGGTCGACGCGCATTGCCCTGCGAGCCGGCAGATAGCATGCGAGCAGGGCGACTGCGGCGAGCACCAGCGAGGTGCCGGCAAGTACGAATGGGTCCGTGGGCGCCACTTCGAAGAGCAGGCCGGACAAGATGCGAGTCAAAGCGAGCGCGCCGATGAGCCCGGCGGCGACACCCACGAGCACCATGCACAGTCCACGCCCTACGACCAGACGGAACACCGTGTTGCGCTGTGCACCAAGCGCGAGACGGATCCCGATTTCGTGGGTTCGATGCGTCACCGCGTAGGCCATCACGCCATAGATGCCGATAGCCGCGAGAGCGAGAGCGAGCGCTGCGAAGAGCGCGAGCAACAGAGTATATGAGCGAGTCTCGGCGGTATCTTCGCGCATGCGTTGCGCTATCGTCGCGATGTTGTACACAGGCACGTCCGGATCGATTCTTTGAATTGCCGCCCGAAGCGTATCGATCATCGATTCAGGAGCGGAGCGAGTGCGCACGATAACGCTCATATTGATGATTACTTCGCTCTGCAGGAGTGGGCCATAAAAGACGGGTTGGGCGTCGGGATCCTGGCGCAGTGACTTGAACTTTATGTTGCCGGCCACACCCACGATTTCCATCCAAGGGTTTCTCGAATCGGCTGAACCATACTTGATGCGTTTTCCGATCGGGTTTTTGCCCGGATAGAATTTTCGGCCGAAAGCCTCGCTGATTATCAAGACGCGGGGCTTATCCAGGCTGTCCGTCATCGTAAAATCACGTCCGGAAAGAATGGGGATGCCCATCGTTCGAAAATAGTTCGAGCCGATTTCCTGGTAGGTGGTGGAGTCCTCTTCGGCGGCGGGGGGAACGGAATGATCCTCGAGAGTGAAGCCCCGCGAAAAACCGCCCCAGACGAACGGATCGATGAAGGTGACAGCAGCTGATTCGACGCCGGGAACAGTTGCGATTTGTCGCGCGAGGTCGGGACCGAAACGATTGCGCGCATCACCCTTGTAATCGTGAGCGGGAACGTAGAAACGCATCGTCAGCAAATGGTCCGGCTGGAAACCGGGATTCGCATTCAGGAGTCGATCGAAACTCTTCAGTAGCAAGCCTGCACCCGCGAGAAGGACAACTGCGAGCGCAATCTCAGAAATGACCAGCGTAGAGCCGATTCTTCGGCCGCGAGGACCAGCGCTCCCTTTGACACCTTCCTTGAGTGTTTCGGTCAGATCGTCTCGACCGGCGGTCAGCGCAGGAACCAACCCGATCAAGATGCCGGCAGCAACCATCAGAGAACAGGTAAAAATGAGGACTCCAGCGTCGAGCCGCACGCGGGTAAATGTGGGAAACGAAACCGGCAAAGCTGCGACCAGAAGATTCAATCCCCATTCTGCGATGACAAATCCAAGAAAGGCGCCGACAGCGGAAAGCAGCAAGCCTTCTGTAACGAATTGGCGGATGAGACGGGAGCGGCCCGCTCCAAGGGTAAGCCGGATGGCCATCTCACGTTCACGAGAGGCAGTGCGGCTGAGCACGAGATTTGCGACGTTGGCGCAACCGATGAGCAAAACGAATCCGACCGCGGCCAGCAGAATATAAAGCGGTGAGCGGAACGAGCCGGTGAATTCCTCCTTCGCAAATTTGACGACAGCGCCGCGATCTCGATTTTCTTCAGGATACTCGGCGGCGAGGCGGCCAGCGATTGTGCTCATTTCCGTCTGCGCCTGTGCGATTGACACTCCTGATTTTAGAGTGGCAATTCCTTTTAGCCAATGGACGCCACGATTGTGGAGAAAATCAAACTTTGCGGACGCAGGCCAGGCGGCGTCGCGGGCCATAACCGGAATCCAGACTTCGGCCTGATCCGAAAATCCGAAAAACCCTTTGGGCAGGACGCCGACGATTGTGAATTTCGCATTGTTCAGGGTGATTGTCTTGCCGGTTATGTCGGGGTCCGAGCCGAAACGGCGCTGGTACAGCCCCTCGCCAATCATTGCAACCATGTCCTTCATGGGTGTCTGATTTTCTTCGGGAAGGAAGACGCGCCCTTTTTCGGCTGGGACACCCAGCATTTCGAAATAGCCGTTCGTGACTTCTTCACCGTAAATGCGTTCAGAACTCGTATCGCCGCTGACGATAAACTCGGCATCGCTGTATGCGGCCATCTGGCTGAACACGTGATTCTGCCGTTGCCAGTCCTGAAAATTCGCGAAGGCTACCGACTCCGCACCGTGGTCTTTCACATCTTCGTGAAGCACAACCAGGCGGTTGGCATTCTTGAATGGGAGCGAATGCAAGAGGACGGCTTTTACCACGCTGAAAATGGCGGTGTTCGCGCCGATGCCAAGGGCAAGGGTGACAACTGCAACGGCGGTGAAGCCAGGCGCTCGGCCGAGCATTCGCAGACCGTACTTCAAGTCCCGCAGCAGCGTTTGCATACTCTATTCTCCGAACTACCGGCACGCATTTCTTAGACTTCGGATTCGGCGAGACCAGGCTGCCTGTATTTATTCGTAACGCAGAGCGATCATCGGATCGACACGCATTGCTCGGCGAGCTGGAAGATAGCAGGCGAGCAGCGCGACCGCCGCCAGCACGGTCGTAACGAGCGCAAATGTCGCTGGATCGCCAGGCTTTACGTCGAACAGCAGGCTTGCGAGCAATCTCGTCAATATGAGCGAAGCGGCGAGACCTGTGCTTAATCCGGCGAGAGTGATGATTGCGCCCGCCGCGAGAGTCTGGCGCCAGATATCGCGAGGCGTGGCACCAAGCGCCATGCGGACGCCGATGTCGTGAGTTCGTTCAGTGATTGTGGCGGACATGACGCCATAAATTCCGATCACGGCCAACAGCAACGCCACTGCCGAAAAAATTCCAAGTAGCAGCGTGTTGAAACGAGCTTGCGCGACGTTATCCGACATCCATTGCTCCATGGTTCGCACTTCGGAGACCGGCAGGTCGGGATCGATCGATTGCACAACCGCGCGAATAGAGCTGCTGAGGGGCAACGGGTCCACTTTGCTGCGAACGACGAGCGTCATCGAATTGTAGACGAGTTCGGGATGAGGCCAGTAAATCGTGGGGCGGGGAGTTGAATCCAGGCCGTGGTGCTTGACGTCGCCCACGACTCCGACGATTTCGCTGGGTACGTTTTGGTCTTTCATATCTATGGTGATTTTCTTTCCAAGCGGGTTCTGATTCGGAAAATACTTTTGGGCGAGCGCTTCGCTGACGACCACAACATGGGACTCTCGATTGTCTTCCTGGCGTGTGAATAGGCGACCTTGCTGAAGCGGAATCCGCATCGTACGAAAGTAGTCCGGCTCGATCACGCGAACATCGGTGCTGAGTTCGTTTCCACGCGAGGCGGGACGCCCTTCGATCGTGAAACTTGTTCCGGAGCCGATCCCTGTGAACGGCAACGAACTGCTGGCGCTGGCAGATTCAACGCCGGGCAACGCTTTGATTCGCTGGAGCAGGTCTGCGAAGAATGCGATAACTTCCGGATCTTTGCTATAGCGGGCGGACGGAAGGTCAACTTTGAACGTTAGAAGATTGTGTGGATCGAATCCCGGAGCTACGTTCAGAAGGCGAAGAAAGCTTTTGACCAGGAGGCCCGATCCGGTAAGAAGCACCAAAGCAAGGCCGATTTCGCCGATGACGAGGAAACTTCGCGCCCGCTTTCCGCGAACCGACACGCCGAAGTTGCGCTCGCCTTCCTTCAGCGAGTCACCCGGGCTCGTACGAGCCGCCAAGAGCGCTGGAAGTAGACCGAAAAGAAGACCCGTTAGAATCGTGATAGCAGTGAGGAATGCGAGAAGTCGAAAATCTACTTTCAAGGCGCGTGTGTCAATCAGTCCCCTCGGGCTTAAGGTCAGCAGCAAATCGGTTCCCCAGAACGCAAGTAGCGCGCCTGAGGAGCCGCCTGCGACAGCGAGCATCATTGTTTCGGTGAGCAGTTGGCGCGCGATACGGCCGCGGCTTGCGCCCATTGTGAATCGGATGGCGAGCTCGCGTCTTCGTCGCGCCGCTCGGCCGAGGAGGAGATTGGCAACGTTGGCACACGCGATCAAGAGTACGAATCCCACCGCCCCGAGCAGAACTATTAATGCCGGCCGAATCGAACCGAAAAATTGATCGCGAAGCCCGACAAGCTGGATGCCCCACCCCGTGTCGACCTCGGGAAATTGTTTCGCCAGATCTGCTGAGATGGAATCCATTTGAGACTGCGCCTGCGCCAGAGCGACGCCCGGTTTGAGTCTTGCAACGACCATGAGGTAGCGCCCGATGGGAGTGCGGTCCTCCGGTTTGAACGCAATAGGCGACCAGAACTGAGCGCGTTCGGCGATAAACCCGCCTCTCTGGATCAAGAGTCGGAAACCGGGCGGCATCACGCCGACCACGACGGTGCTCTTGCCTCCCAGCATGATTCTCTTGCCTACGATACCTGGAGCGCCGCCGAATTGGCGTTGCCAGAGTCCGTGGCTTAGGACCACGACGCTATCGTTCCCGGGTTTGCCTTCTTCCTGGACAAAGGTTCGACCAAGCCGGGCATTGATGCCAAGAAGCGGGAAAAGGCTAGGCGTCACCGCTTGTCCGGGAATCTGCTCGGGCTCGCCGGTTCCCGTGAGGTCGGCGCGAATATCGACGAACGCGGCCATCTGGTCAAAAACTGTACTGGCGTCCTGCCAGTGAAGGAAATTGCCGGGAGAAACGGAATTGCGCGGAAAACCGCGCGAGGGATTGTGCTCCCAGACCATCACGATGCGATCGGGCTGGCTATAGGGGAGTCGGGCGAGGAGCGTCGCGTTGATGACGCTGAAAATCGCGGTGTTCGCGCCGATGCCGAGGGCGAGAGTGAGCACCGCGATGATTGTGAAGCCCGGCGATTTCGCGAGCATTCGCACGCCGTACTTCAAGTCCTGAAGCAGCGTTTGCATCAGCGGGTCCTTTCCGCGTATTCGCTCGGTTACCCGTCGTTCGTTTAATGAGACGCCAAGTAAACACACCTCGCCGCGAATTCGCTTAGGCGTCGCAGTTGGATTGCCAGTCGCTCTAGCTGGTAAGTGTCGCAAGGCCAGCTATTTGCGGAAAGGTAGCGCCGGTATCGGGCGGCTCGATGCTCGGACGTGGGAGCGGGGATTGCGAAAGCGGACACCGCCGCGCTGTGGTTACTTCGTTTTTTCGAGTTCCTCGATGATGGCGGGGACGATTTCGAAGAGGTCGCCGACAATTCCATAATCGGCTACCTCGAAGATGGGGGCGTTCTGATCCTTGTTGATGGCGGCTATGGTGCGCGAGCCTTTCATGCCTACGACATGCTGAATGGCGCCGCTGATTCCCAGCGCGAAGTAGAGCTTGGGCGCGACGGTCTGGCCGGAGCTGCCGATCTGGCGCTCCATCGGGAGCCAGCCTTCGTCGCAGATTGGGCGCGAGGCGCAGATTTCGCCGCCTAGAAGTTTGGCGAGTTTTTCGGCCATGGGAATATTTTCGGGGGCTTTGATGCCGCGGCCGATGGAGACGAGGATTGGCGCCTGCGTCAGGTCGACAGCTTGTTTGGCTTCGCGGAATAGCTCGAGCGGCTTGGTGCGGATTTGGTCGGGTTTCAGATCCACGGTGACGGTTTTCACCGGGGCTCTTCCGCTGGCGTGCTTGGTGACGAGGTCGGCGCGAAAGGCGCTGGCTTGAAACGATGCTATCCAAGGTGGGTCGCCCGCGAAGACGACGTCTGCTGCGGTGCGGCCTTGAAACATTTGGCGCACGAAGATGAGTTTGCCGTTCTCGTAGCGGTAGCCGATGCAATCGCCGATCATTCCCTTGCCCATCGAGGCGGCGAGCTTGGGAGCGAAATCGCGTACCTGGTATGTGTGTGGGAGCAGAACGAGGTCGGGCTTCGTGCCATCGGTCACCTGGCGCAGGGCGAGCGAGAATCCGTCTGGTGTGTATTTTTCGAGCAGGTCGTGTTCGACGAGCAAAACTTCGTCGAGTTGCGAGGCGGCGAGCTCGTCTGCAAGCGGTGCCACCCCTTTGCCAATGACCAGACCCGTGAGAGAGCCTTTCGTGTGCTGAACGATTTGCTGCGCGGCTGCCAGCGTCTCGAAGCTGACTTTGTTGAATTTGCCTTCGCGCTGTTCGGTGACGAGGAGAATCTTCATTTAGAGCACCCGCGCTTCGTGCTTCAGTTTTTCGATGAGCTTCGCTGCGATTTCTTTGGGCTGCCCGGTGATGAATTCGGTTTGCTTGGCTTTGTGCGGGACGTAGATGCGTTCCACGTGCTGCGTGGGCGCATCGGGCACGCCGAGCGATGCGCGCTGGACTGTGGCTATTTCTTTTTTCTTGGCTGCCATGATGCCTTTCAGCGTGGCATAACGAGGCTTGTTGATGCCTGATTGAATTGAAAGGACGGCGGGAAGAGGCAGCTCGACCCATTGGAACCAGCCCGCTTCGAGTTCGCGTTTTAGTTTCATTCGCGAATCGGTCACTTCGATTGCCATGATGATCGTGCCGTGTGGGCGGCCGAGCAATTCCGCGAGAAGGACACCGGTTTGTCCGAATCCTTGGTCATCACTTTGGAGGCCGGTGAGGATGAGGTCGAAATTTTCCGCTTTGAGCGCGGCTGCCATCGAACGGGCAGAGCCGAGCGGGTCCAGTTTGTAGAATTGGTCGTCGGATACGTGAATGCCGCGATCGGCGCCTTTGGCGAGGGCTTCTTTGATTGTTTGCTTGGCGCGCTCGGGGCCCATTGAAATCGCCACCACTTCGCCGCCGTGTTTTTCCTTCAGGCGCAGGGCTTCTTCGAGCGCGTAGCTATCGGGCTCGTTTGTTTCGAATCCGATGTCGGATTCGCGAATCCACGCGCCGCCTTCGACGATGGCGAGGGGGGCATCTTTGGCGGGAACTTGTTTGACGCAAACACCGATTTTCAAGAAGTCCTCCGAAATGAAATGTTACGACTGTGGCAAATGGCACGTTCGCACCAAGTTCATTTGCCGGGCACGGCATGCCGTGCCCTACTGTCCTTCATGCGCGCGAATCGGCGCTACTTTTCACTCCAGCGCTTGAAGATCAGGGATGCGTTTGTGCCGCCGAAGCCGAAAGAATTCGAGAGCGCATACTCGACAGCCGCTTTGCGCGCTTGGTTGGGAACGTAGTCCAAATCGCACTCCGGATCGGGATTCTCATAGTTCACGGTGGGCGGCAGAATCTGATCGCGCAAAGCTAGAACACTGATGCCTGCTTCCAGGCCGCCCGCGCCGCCGAGCAGATGGCCCGTCATCGATTTCGTCGAGCTGATCGGAACTTGCTTTGCGCGTTCGCCGAAGACGCGCTTCAACGCGGTGGTTTCAATCGCGTCGCCGATGGGAGTCGAAGTGCCGTGCGCGTTCACGTAGCTCACATCGTCCGCTGAAATTTTCGCATCCTTAAGCGCGGCCATCGTGACGCGATAGCCGCCATCGCCGCCTTCAGCCGGCTGCGTGATGTGATAAGCGTCGCCGGACATTCCGTAGCCGACGATTTCCGCAAAGATCGGCGCGCCTCGCTTTTGCGCGAATTCGAGCGATTCGAGAATCAGCACGCCCGCGCCTTCGCCCACGATGAAGCCGTCGCGTTGCGCGTCGAACGGGCGGCTGGCGCGCTCGGGTTCGTCGTTACGCGTGGAAAGCGCGCGCATGGCGGCAAAGCCACCGACGCCCATCGGCGTAATTGCGGCTTCCGAGCCACCTGCGATCATTACTTCCGCGGCACAGCGCTGAATGATCTTGTAGGCGTCACCGATCGAATGCGCGGAGGCCGAGCATGCGGTGGCCGTCGCGCTATTCGGGCCCTTCGCGCCATAGCGAATCGAGACATGCCCGGACGCGAGATTGACGATCGAAGCAGGAATGAAAAAGGGAGAAATCTTGCCGGGGCCGCCCTGGAGATATTTCGAGTGCTCGCGTTCGATCACATCGAATCCGCCGATACCAGAGGCGATATAGACGCCGGCAGCATCCGCAGTTTCCGGCTTCAATTCGAGGCGAGCCATCTGCATCGCGAACTCGGAGGCCGCTAGAGCCAGTTGGATGAACCGGCCCATTTTTTTCAGCTCTTTTTTCTCTACCCAGACGAGCGGATCGAAATTGCGGACTTCACCGGCGATGCGGCAGTCAAATGCAGCTGCGTCAAAATGGGTAATTGGGCCGATACCACTTTTGCCGGCCAGCAGGTTGCGCCAGACCTCATCGGTCCCAATGCCGCACCCGCAGACCAGCCCTACGCCCGTCACGACAACTCGGCGGTTCAAACCTGCATTCTCCTGTTCGGAATGGGACGGCCGGGCGGACTACTTACTAGCCTTGGCGTGTTTCTCGATGTAGTCAACGGCGTCTTTCACCGTGGCGATTTTCTCGGCGTCTTCGTCCGGGATCTCGATGCCGAAAGATTCCTCGAAAGCCATGACCAGCTCGACTGTGTCGAGCGAATCGGCGCCCAGGTCGTCCACAAACGAAGCCGTCGGAGTGACTTCGCCTTCGTCCACACCGAGTTGCTCGACAATAATCTGCTTCACGCGTTCTTCAACGCTGGCCATTCTGATTTTTCCTCCGGTATCGGTAGTCGTCTAACCCTTGAGCCGCCACGACGGCCGGGGCAGCGCCCAAAATTGTACCGCCCATTCTATGCGCGGCCCAATGCTGGGGTCAACCTCTGTACCACGCAAGGCCGAAATCAAGCCGCGAATTTGACCGGCGCCATTCAGTCCTGGTCAACGAACTGCAAGAATTCGATCCGATTGCCAAATGGGTCCCAGATCGTGAATCTTTCGCGCCCAGGAATCGCCGGTTCTTCCTGAATTTTCACCCCGCTACTTTCGAAAAGCGCACGGGCGCTTCTTACGTCCTCGACCTCAAATGCGGGATGATGTTTCGTGGGATTTACAACCGCCTCAACGCCGAGGTGCAGCTCGATATCGCCAATCTCAAACCACAAACCTCCACGCGACATCAGCGATTCAGGCTTGGAAATTTCGCGCAACCCGATAATGTCGCGATAGAACGCGCGCGCCTGATCTTCTGTACCGGTGGGAATCGAGAGCTGCACGTGGTTTAGGCGCTTCACGACAAGTCTTGATTTGGCAGCGTTCGCTTTCATCATTAGCCGCCCATATGCAGGCCGCCATTTACTTCCAGCACTTGTCCCGTGATGTAACTGGCTTCGTCGCTCGCAAGGAACGCGATAGCAGCGGCGATGTCTTTGTCCGAGCCAAAGCGCCCGAGCGGGATCATCGCTTTCATTTTGTCCTTGATCTCTTGCGAGAGCACGTCGGTCATCGGGGTGGCGATAAATCCGGGCGCCACGGCGTTCACAGTGATATTGCGCGAAGCTACTTCCACGGCAATCGCGCGCGTAAGCCCAATCAGGCCCGCTTTCGATGCCACGTAATTCGCCTGGCCGGCGTTGCCTGTCTGCGCGACCACTGAAGAAAGATTGATGATGCGGCCCGAGCGTTGCTTAAGCATCGCGCCCAGCGCCTGTTGAATGCAGAGGTGCGCGCCGGTTAGATTCGTGCGCAACACGGCGTCCCAGTCTTCGAGTTTCATGCGCAGAGCGAGCGTGTCGCGCGTGATGGCCGCGTTGTTGACGAGAATATCGAGCCGGCCGAATTTTGCGAGAACCTGCTGAAACCCGGCCTTCACTTGTCCTGCGTCAGCCACGTCCATCGGCACAGCCAGAGCCGCGCCACCCGCGCCTTCGATCTCTGAAACCAGCGATGCCAATTTGTCGGCGCTTCTGGCGGCTACGCCAACCTTCGCACCTGCTTCGGCCAGGGCCAGTGCGGTGGCTCGTCCGATTCCTTGCGACGCACCGGTGACGAGGGCTACTTTCTCCTTGAGTGAAAACATCCGGTCTGATTACCCTTCCGCCGCTTCCGCGCGGGCGTGCGCGATTTTTTCAATCGCGGCTTCGAGGCTCGCCGAATCCTCGACGTTGAAAGCACGAATGGAGCGATCGATCTGACGCAGGAGGCCGCTGAGGACTTTCCCCGGCCCGACCTCGATGAAAACCGTGACGCCCGCTTCGATCATTTCGTGGATCGAATCGAGCCAGCGAACCGGCTGCGTCACCTGCCGAATCAGGGCATCGCGCGCTTCGTCACCCGTGGTGACCGCCTCGGCATCCACATTGGTGACCACCGGAAACTTTAAGGCGTGAAAATTCGCTGCGCGCAGGTCCGCTTCGAGACGCTCCTGCGCGGGAGCCATCATCGCGCAATGAAACGGAGCGGATACCGGAAGCATCACCGCGCGTTTTGCTCCGCTCTGCGACGCAATTTCAACGGCCCGCTTCACGGCCGCCGCGGCTCCTGAAATTACAGTCTGCTCGGGCGAATTTAAATTCGCGGGGGAGACGACCTCGTGATCAGCCGCCTTTTTGCAAACTTCCGCCACTTCCGACGGCGGAAGGCCGAGGATCGCAGCCATCGCGCCTTCACCGGCCGGCACAGCTTCCTGCATGTAGCGCCCGCGGCCGCGCACGATTTTAACCGCCTCCGCGAAATCGAGGCCGCCCGCAGCGACCACCGCGGAATATTCGCCGAGGCTATGCCCCGCTGCGAAATCAGGCGTGATGCCTCGCTTCTCGAGCGCGCGATATGCCGCGATGGAAACGGTCAGAATGGCTGGCTGCGTGTTTTCCGTCTGCTTCAGCGCTTCTTCGCTGCCTTCACAGCAGAGCTTGAAGAGTGAAAAGCCCAGCGCAGCATCCGCCTCGTCGAAGACGGCGCGCGATTCCGGGTATTTTTCGGCGAGGTCGCGTCCCATGCCGGGATATTGCGACGCCTGTCCGGGGAATAAAAATGCAAGTTTACCCATGTCGTGCGTGTCCGCAGTGCTCAGCCGCGCGCGGCGCCAGCGGCAGTAACTACAGCGGAAAGCTCCTGATCGATCTTTTCGTTCACGCGATTGCGGTAGAGCTCTGCAGCGACGCGCATCGCATTCTTGATGGCGACGGGATTTGAACGCCCGTGGCCAATCACAGTAATCCCTCGAACGCCGAGCAGCGGCGCTCCGCCCACTTCCGAGTAGTTCGTGCGGCTGCGGAAATCGTCGAACGCCTCTTTCGAAAGCGCATAGCCAATTTGAGACTTCAGGCTGCTCTTGATCGCTTTCTTCAGCGTGCCGCCGATGTACTCCACCAAACCCTCGCTGATTTTCAGCGCGATATTTCCGATGAAGCCGTCGCAGACGATCACGTCCACATCGCCGCGAAATACGTCGCGCCCTTCGACGTTTCCCGTAAAATTCAGCGGCGAGTGCTTCAGAATATTGAACGTCTCGCGCGTCACTTCATTGCCCTTCATCTCTTCTTCGCCGATCGATAGCAACGCGACGCGAGGATGCTTGGTGCCAAAGATCGTGCGATGGTAAATCTCGCCCATTACAGCGAATTGCGCGATTTGCTCCGCTTTCGAATCCACGTTCGCGCCCACGTCCAGGATCACGCAAAACTTTTCCTTCATATTCGGGAACGCGCCGGCCAGCGCCGGTCGATCCACCGACGGCAGCGTTCCCAGCACGAATCGCGCGACGGTCATCACAGCGCCCGTATTGCCCGTGCTCACAAGAGCGTCCGCTTTGCCGTCGCGCACCAGCCTTGCCGCCACGTGCAGCGAACTGTCTTTCTTCCGGCGAAAGGCGTGCGCGGGAGAATCGCTCATCGTCACCACTTCCGTGGCATTAACGATCTCGATCGGCAGCCCGCGATGCCGGTGACGGCCCAGCTCCTGTTTTAAGGTAGCCTCGATGCCTACCAGAAAAATTCGCGTTCCTAATTCGCGCGCCGCCAGCACTGCGCCTTCCACTTCCGCGCGAGGCGCGTGGTCTCCTCCCATTGCATCCAGAGCGATGGTAGTCATCAATGTGCCAGCTTGGAAATACAGGCGAGGGAAACTTAGGCTGTCTTGCTCTTGGTGTCAATCACTTCACGGCCCTTGTAATAACCGCAAGCGCGGCACAACTGGTGGGGCAGCTTCTTTTCGTGGCAGTTCGGACACTCCGTGAGCGGCAGCTTGTGAAGATGATCGTGTGCGCGCCGGTTGCTCGTGCGCCGCTTCGAGTGACGTCGTTTCGGATTCGGCATTACAGCTCCTCATGGCAGGCCGCGACAAAAGACGGGCCAAAATGGAAAGGGATAGTGTAGCGTTTTATTGCTTTTTGAACCAGTCCTGCTTCAAGCGGGCGAGGGGCGCGAGCCTAGGATCAGACCCGTGCTTTTCGCAGCGGCACTCTTCATTGTTGAGGTTCGCGCCACAATGCGGACAAAGACCGCGGCAGTCGCTGCGGCAGATGATCTTCATGGGAATCGCGAGATTCACCTGCTCAGCCAGGACGTCGGCGAGGAAAAGCCCGTCTCCCTCGAAGAACGCGATTTCGGTGTCGTCGAGGTTCAGGTGAAATTCATCGTCGGCTGCGATGGACGTCATAGGCCGGTAGTACAGATCGAAGTCACGGCTGATTTCTTCCACCACCGTGTCCAGGCACCGGGCGCACACTAACTCCACACGGGTGTGCAAGTTACCGTAGGCTCGGATCTGCCCTTCCACCAACTCAGCCGTCGCGCGGACCTCCAGCGGCTCCACTTGGCGGAACTCCCCGGAGTGAAAATCAAGGGTTCCCGGCGAATAGCTCTTGCGGATTCGGGTCTTACGGAGGGCGAGTTCGTTAACGTCCAAAAACATCGTTTTCCCCGCAAAAATGCAGCGAAATTCCATTATATGTCGGGCAGGCGCGATGTCAAGGAAGCCACCTGTGGAAGATTCTAAGTTTGATGCGTAACGGACAATGACGCTCTTGCTCTGGGCCTACTGAGCGGGCGCGGAGGAACTGATTGGAGTAGCAAGGAATTCGTGGCATTGGCGCAGCAGGAAGTGGTCGGTCATGCCGGCAACGTAGTCGCAGATAACGACATGCGGCTCTTCTTCTTTTGCCATGCGCGCATACTGTTCCGGCATGCGCTCTGGATGCTCCATGAAGAACCGGAACAGCTCATCGAGGGCCGCAACGGAGCGGTTGCGGTCATCTGCGATGGCCGGATGCGAATAGAGGTGCGAGAAAAGGAAGCGTTTCAGGCGCCCGTTCTGCTCCGCCATTTGCGGGGAGAACGATGCGAGGCGTTTCGGCAAGCGCCGTATTTCATCTACGGATTTTGCGCCGCTCGCTTTTAATTCCACGAGCGTGTTCTCGATGAGATCTGTCGCTAGCCGGTCGAGCACGCGTTTTAGAGCTTCATTGAATTTGAGCTTCTGCAGTCCGTCTGGATGCGTGCGGTCCACTTCGCGATAGGCCGCTTCGAAGACCGGCACTTCCTCGCGCAGTTGCTCGAGATCGAGCAGGCGCGCTTCGAAACCGTCGTCGAGGTCGGCTGTGTTGTAAGCAATTTCGTCAACCAGATCGATGAGCTGCCCTTCGAGAGGAGGCCGTTCTTCGAGGAGGTATCCCGCCAGTTCCGGGAATTCCACTGCGGAATAGTCTCGCGAATGCTTGATGATGCCTTCGCGCACTTCGAAAGTGAGATTCAGGCCGGGATGATCGAGGTAACGCTGTTCGAACTGCTCGACGATGCGCAGGGCGTGCAAATTGTGGTTGAACCGGCCGCCGTGTTCCCTCATTCGCTTGTCGAGCTGCTTTTCACCCGCATGACCGAAGGGCGGATGCCCGATATCGTGAACGAGCGCTAGCGCCTCCGTCAGGTCCGTATTGAGTCCTAGCGCAGCGGCCACGGTGCGAGCGATCTGCGTAACTTCCAACGTATGCGTAAGGCGATTGCGAAAATGGTCGGAGAAGCGCGTGGTGAAAACCTGCGTTTTTGCTTCGAGCCGGCGGAAAGCGCGGGAATGGACAACGCGGTCGCGGTCCCGTGCGTAGTCATTGCGATAGGAATGGGTGGTTTCCGGGTAGCGCCGTCCGCGTGATTGGCGCACGTCCATCGCATAAGAAGCGAGTTGCATTACTGTCAGTTTAGCGTGTCGGCTTGCCTTCGGAAAGAACGCGTAGGACGGGAATTTATAGGAAGTTGCCTATGACTTGCCCGGCAGCAGCGCCAGTTCCTGGTCCGCCTCATTTGCGATCGGAGTATCGGGATACTCAGACTTGATCTGCGCGTAAAGCTTTGCAGCTTCGGCCGGATTCTTCTGGCTGTAGTGTCCTGCAAGAGCCAGCATCACCACCGGCTTCGGCACCAGCACGCCGGGCTTGGCGATCAACTGCTGATAAAGACTGACGGCTTCGTCGCCCTGACCATTACGATCCGCCAATTGCGCGAGCTCGAATTTTGCCATTGTTGCGAAATCAGAATCTGTGTCCGCAAGCCCTTTGAGCAATTTCTTCGCATCGTCATTCTTGCCCAGTTTTTCGAGGCTGAGCGCGGCGTAATAAGCCGAGAGCTGCCCCGGCCGCGTATGCGCGTACTTCGTCGCTACATCCTGAAATTTCTTGGCCGCGTCGGTGTATTTGTTTTTCTCGTCAACGTAGCTCACTTCATTCGGCTCGGACGGCTCACCCGGCGCTCGCACGCGAGCCTGAAACACCTTCATTGCGTCGTTATATGCCGCTGCCGCTTTTATCGTTTGGCGTTCGGTATAGGACCGCCAGCCAAAAAAGCCAAGCGCAATCACCGCCGCCGCTATCACGACGTACAGCGTAAGAGCCTGATGAGAGAGCACCGCTTCGGCTCCCTGCGCCAGCGTGTCCCTCAGTTCGTCCTTCTTCAGTTCTTTCCGCGAAATATGCGCCAAAGCCGCTCCCTGTAAGTAAATTCTGGAAAAGAATGGTACCACAAAGACGCTTGCGAGCTGCTCACAGCTGCGTTTTCAGCGGACGACTTCGGTCTAGCGGAAGCTGCGAAGGGCGGTATCTTCGTCCGACTGCACGTCAAAAACCGTGAAAAGCCGGGTAATCTGCAGCAGGTCGTGCACGCGCTTCGTCAGGTGAAGAAGTTTCAGCTCGCCACTTGCATTACGAACCGTGGTATAGCCGCTCACAAGCTCCCCAATTCCCGAGCTATCGATGTAGTCCACGTCGTAAAGATTCAGGACAATTTTGCGGTGGCCTTTGTCGATCAATTCTTTGATGGTGCGGCGAAGTGTGGAGCTGCCCTCACCCAGAGTGATCTTTCCGCTGAAGTCTATGATTGCGATGTCATTAATCTCACGGCATGTGCCTTGTAGGGCCACGATAGAACCTCGTTGCTTTCATTCTACTCCGGTTATCAGCTTCCGTTGCCGGAAACCGGTTCGGGGAGTTTCTTCACCATCACCAACTCAGCACCGCCTCCGGGGGCGGTGTGCACGTTGAATTCGTCCATGAACGCGCGCATCAGAAACAGGCCGCGCCCCGAGGTGCGCAGCAGGTTCTCTTCCGCCAGCGGGTCGGGCACTTCGGTAAGCTCGAATCCCTTGCCCTGATCGAGCACGCGGACAATCATCTTGTCCGGCTCGAGCTCCACGGTCATGAAAATCTTTTTGTCGCGAATCTGCTGATTTCCGTAGTTATACGCGTTGATCACGCCCTCGCGGACCGCCATTCCCATTTTGTGAATGTCTTCTTCGCTGAAACCTGCGGCTTCCGCGATACGCATCACAATCACTTCGGCAAGATCCACGCTTTCGAGCAGCGTCTCCAGCGTGATCTCGATTCGTTGGGTTTTAGCCGCCATCCGACGCCGAGGGGCACCTTAAAAGAGCAGTATGCGTAACACACCGCGCGCGCGCAAGTCAATCCGTCGCGCCCGCGTCTGGGACGTGCCACTTATGTACTACGCTCATTCGACCCCATTTCCATAATTTTCCAGCCAAACCGTTCTATGCCCAATACGTCCGGTCGAGGGTGCGGTACTGAATCGCTTCGCTCAAATGTTTGGGCAGAATGCATTCAGCGCCTTCCAGGTCCGCGATTGTGCGCGATACTTTCAAGATACGGTCGTGCGCACGCGCCGATAGGCCGAGCCGCTGAATGGCCGTTTCGAGCAGCTTTTCGCCGTCCGCGGAAATAGAGCAGTGCTTCCGAAGCAAGCGCGAAGGCATCTGCGAATTCGCGTATAAGCCTTTTTCGAGACGGTACCGATCGAGCTGTACCTCCCGCGCCCGCAATACACGCTCTCGCACAGCCCCTGAACATTCCACTTCCGCATTCCCGCGCAGTTCTTTGTACTTCACGGCCGGCACTTCGATGTGGATATCGATGCGGTCGAGCAGGGGCCCTGAAATTTTTGACACGTAGCGCTGAATCTGCACTGGCGAGCAATGGCACTCGCGCGTCGGGTCTCCGAAAAATCCGCAAGGACATGGATTCATAGCCGCCGCGAGCATGAACCGTGACGGGAAACTGACGGAAAGCGCCGCACGCGCGATTGTGACGCACCCGTCTTCGAGCGGCTGCCGCATCACTTCCAGGACGTTGCGCTGGAATTCCGGCAACTCATCGAGAAACAGCACGCCATTGTGTCCTAGCGACACTTCGCCCGGCCGCGGAATCGCGCCGCCGCCAATCAAGCCCGCGTCGCTGATCGTATGATGCGGCGAGCGAAACGGCCGCGTCCCGATCAGCCCGCGCTTGTCTTCGAGAATTCCCGCCACGCTGTGGATGCGCGTGGTTTCGATCGCCTCTTCGAGCGACATGGGAGGCAGCACGGTGGGAATCCGTTTTGCAAGCATCGTCTTGCCCGCGCCGGGTGGTCCGATCAGCAAAATGTTGTGACTGCCGGCGCACGACACCTCCAGCGCACGTTTGGCTGCGGCTTGTCCGCGCACATCGCGCAGGTCCACCCCATATTGGCTGGCTTCCGCTAGCATCTGCTTCGTATCCACTTCGATCGGATGAAACGACTCCGGCGAATTCATCAAATCGACCGCTTGCGGAAGCGACTTCACCGCAAATACTCTTACGCCTTCCACCACGGCCGCCTCGCGCGCGTTCGCCTCCGGGACCACCACGTTCTTAATTCCGCGCTCTCGCGCCGCCAGCGCCGCCGAAAGTGCGCCACGCACCGAACGAACGCTTCCGTCTAAAGACAGCTCCCCCAGAAAAACATACGAATCGAGGATTTTGCCGAAGAACGTCCCCTGGCAACCCAGAATTCCAAGCGCCATCGGCAGGTCAAACGCCGAACCTTCCTTGCGAATGTCCGCCGGGGCCAGATTTACCGTAACAATTTGAGTGAACGGAAAATCGAAACCGCAGTTGCGCACGGCGGACTTGATCCGCTCTCGGCTTTCTTTTACAGCAATATCGGGCAAACCTACAACGCTGAAGCAGCCCTGAAAGCCCGGACCGATATCCACCTCGACTTCGACGAGGTATGCGTCGATGCCGAATACCGCTGCGCTGAATGTTTTGAAAAGCATCCCAAGTGGCTGGAAGGGGTCCATCCACTTGTGCGCCTTGTGAGCCGCTAGCGTAACTGAAATTGGACCTTAACACTAGCGATACTCGACTGCCCTCGCCGAGCGCGCTTTTGACTGTGCTATGCTTTCGGCGGCTTCTCGGAGGACGAGGTTGAAGACGACTTCGATTTGCGGCGCCTTTCTGCTGCTTTTCGCAATTGTTTCGCCTACGTCAGCCAACCGCACGCCATCCCAATCGCAGGTCGCCACCCACAACCAAGCCGTCGAATTCAATAATCGCGGCCTCGAACTCTACAAAGCCGGCAAAATCGACGAAGCCATAAAGCAATTCCGCCAGGCGCTCGCTATAGACCCGAACTTCCCGGAAGCCGATAGCAATCTCGGCCTTGCCCTCGACACCCAGGGCAGAGACGACGAAGCCATCGTTGATTTCAACAAAGCTCTTTCCCTAAAGCCGACCGACGCGATCACCGAAAGCAATCTCGGCCTCGCCCTTTTCCACAAAGGCAAGCTCGACGAATCGCTCGCCGCCTATAGGAAAGCGCTGGAGTTCCAGCCCAATTTTCCGCAGGCCTACAACGGAATAGGAGTTGTTCTGTTCACGCAAGGGCACGCTGACGACGCCATCGAGGCTTATCGCAAAGCCATCGACTCGGCTCCGAATTATGTTGACGCGATGAACAATCTCGCTGCTGCTCTCGCTTCGAAAAAAGATTGGGACGGCGCGATCAAAACTTACGAGCAAGCTCTCGTTCTCGAACCGAAAGCTTCCGATGTCCGCTCCAACTACGCCTCCGCCCTTCAGAATACCGGCCGTACCGATGACGCCATCGCCGCCTACCGCCAGGTGGTCGCCGATAATCCCAAAGACTCGCACGCTTGGTTTGAACTCGGCCACCTGCTGCACAGCCAAAATAAATTCGACGAAGCCATCACCAGCCTGCAGAAGAGCCTCGAGCTGAAACCCGACCAGGCCGAAGCGGAATTCAATCTCGCCAGCTCTTATCAGGAACAGCAAAAATTTCCGGAAGCCATCGCGGCATATGAAAAAGGCCTCACGCTGAATCCCAAGGATGGGCACGCACTCTACAACTTGGGCAATGCCTACATGAGCCAGAAGGATTCAAAACGCGCGATTGACAGCTACACGAAAGCCCTCGCTGCGCAACCCGGTCTTACCGAAGCGCAGGTTGCTCTCGGCGCGGCGCTTTTGCAATCCGGTGATGCCGAAGCGTCCGAAGCCGCCTATCGAAAAGTGATCGCGGAACAGCCGAACAACGCTGACGCCTACTTCAATCTCGGCAACGCGCTTTTCACCAAGCGCCAGTTCTCTCCCGCCGCGGACGCCTATCGCGAATCAATTCGTCTGCGCCCCGATTCAGCCCGCGCGCACTACAATCTCGCAATCTGCCTGCAGTGGCTCAACGACGAAGAGGCAGCGACGGAATTCAAAGAAGCCGAGCGCCTCGACCCCAGCCTCAAACCCCCGAAATAGTGTCTCTCGCGAAAACCCGCTCGACGCTATGCGCTTTACTCCGTCTCCGTCCCGCCGTATTCTGAGCCGCAAGGATCGCGGCCGAAAGCCGGTTCCAGCCTGTCTGGGAGGCGCGCAATGTTGATCGTTGCCGTTGTAATTCTGGTGCTGCTGGTCTTTTTCATTGTGGCGATGTACAACGGCCTCGTCAGCCTGAAAGTGCAATGCGACAATGCGTGGTCTGACATCGACGTGCAACTGAAGCGGCGCTACGACCTGATTCCAAATCTCGTCGAAACCGTGAAGGGCTACGCCTCTCACGAAAAAGGAACGCTGGAAGGTGTCGTCGCTGCTCGCAATCGTGCCATGAGTAGCGAAGGTCCAGCAGCCAAAGCCGAAGCGGAAGGCGCGCTTACCGCCGCCTTGCGCCAGGTGTTCGCCCTAGCTGAGGCGTATCCGCAGTTGCGCGCGGTGGAAAGTTTCAATCAGCTCCAGGCCACGCTCAATCAGATCGAAGACAGCATTCAGAACGCTCGCCGTTACTACAACGCCGTCGTCCGCGATCTGAATACGAAAATCGCGCAGTTCCCTTCCAACATCATCGCCGGCATGTTCAATTTTAAGCCGCGTGAATTCTTCGAAATCAGCGCGCCTGCGGAACGAGAAGTACCGAAAGTCAGTTTCGGCGGCGCCACATCCTAAGCCGCTCGCACGCCATGCTTCGCCTGCGCCGTAGATTCCCGCTCTGCCTGCTCGCGTTTATCGCCGCTCTGTTACTCGCAGCATCCACGACCCTGGCTCGCGATCTCACAATTCAGCGCTTCGATGAAACCGTCACCGTCAATCCCAATGGCACTATCGAAGTGACGGAAATCATCGAAGCACGCTTCACCGGTTTCTGGCACGGAATCTACCGCACGATTCCCGTCGAATACGATACGCCGCAGCACCTCAACTATTCGCTGCTTCTCGAGCCGCTTTCGGTCACCGATGACGACGGTCATGCGCTCAAATATGAACAGAAGCGCGAAGGCCGCTACTTGAAATTCAAAATCTCGGTACCCGATGCGCAGGACACGACGAAAACGGTCATGGTTCACTATCGCATTCTCAACGCGATCCGATTCTTCGACGATCATGACGAACTCTACTGGAATGTCACCGGCGCGGAATGGGACGCGCCAATCCGAACTGCTTCAGCGAAAATCGAGTTCCCCGACGGCGTCACCGGCTTGCACGCGACCGCCTTCACCGGCGCCTACGGCTCGCGCGAAAGCGATGCGCAAGTGGAAACGACTGGCAACATCGTCCAGGTCGGCACGAATCACCCCCTTTCATATCGCGAAGGTCTTACAGTCGTAGCTGGCTGGGACAAGGGATTCGTTCATCCTCCTTCCGCTGCTGCGAAATTAGCGCTCTTCTTCCGCAGCAATTGGCCTCTGTTCCTTCCCGTCGTTGCGTTCTTCATCATGCTCTGGCTCTGGTGGACGCGCGGTCGCGACCCCGAGCGCGGCTCGATCGCCGTGCAATACGAGCCACCCGACAAGCTCACGCCCGGCGAATGTGGCACCCTCGTCGATAATGAGGCCGCGATGCGCGACATCACCGCGACGCTCGTCGACCTCGCCGTGTAGGGTTACCTCACGATCGAACAAAAGGACGAAAGCCATCTCCTCGGCCTCTCGCACAGCAAGGAATATATTTTTCACCTCAAGCGGCCGCCCACCGAATGGAGCGCCGTCCGCCCGCACGAACTTGAAATGCTTTCCGCGCTTTTTGACGATGGCTCGATCACATCTGTAAAGCTCTCCGACCTCCAGAATCATTTCTATACGCATCTGCCCGCGATCCGCAGCCGTATCTTCGATGCCCTCATGGCCGACGGCTATTATCTCCATCGCCCGGACACGGTTCGCCAGGGCTACATCGGCGCAGGCATTGTGATCGGAATTCTGCTTTTCGTATTCGGAGGCGCACTCGGAGCCGCCACGGGCGTCGCGCATCTCACTTGGGTGATTGCGGCGATCCTTACCGCCGGGGTGATCTGTATTTTCGGCTGGTTCATGCCGGCGCGCACTCTCTCCGGTGCCCGCACATTTGAAAAGGTTCTCGGCTTTGAACAGTTCCTCGAACGCGTCGAAAGCGATCGCCTCGAACGCATTGTGAAAACTCCGGAAATGTTCGAGAAATTCCTGCCCTATGCGATGGCGTTACGTTGCGAGAAGAAATGGGTGGCAGCCTTCGCCGGTATCGCAATGCAGCCGCCGCAATGGTATTCAGGGCCTTATGGCAGCGGCTTCGTGCCCTACATGTTCGTCAACGATCTCAACGTGATGTCCGCGCAGGCAAGCAGCGTGATGGCATCGGCTCCACGCAGCAGCTCCGGCGGCTCAGGTTTCGGCGGAGGCGGATTCTCAGGCGGCGGCTTCGGCGGCGGTGGCGGCGGCGGCTGGTAAAATCATTTTGATCCAAGCACGATCAAAGTCAGAAGATCCGGTTCCTTCGAGCAATGCTGCACTTCCGTAACGCCTGCCCGCCAATCTTAAGGGAGGGCCGGCGTCTCGCCGGCTCTTTTCGCCCAATCATGAAAACGCCGCAAACTTACTTAGCCGACCGAGCCACCGCCGGCCCCTTGAAGTTCCCGCGAAACTTCCGAAACCACCCGTGCTCCCGCACTCCCTCTTCATGCATCTGCCGCGTCCAGGCGCTCAAAATACTCGCGCGATTCAAATATCCGACCATTCTTTCCGGCTCTTCCCGGCTCACCACCGGCAGCCGGCCAATATTGCGTTTAAGCATCCGAAACAGCGCTTCGTATACAAGCTCATCGGGAAACGCAACCACAGGGTTCATCGTGCCCGCCTCGCTCACCGCCATTCGTCCCGCAGGATCCTCCTCGAGCGCCCGCAACAAATCCCCCTGCGTCACGATTCCAACAAGCCGCCCATCTTCACTCGCGATCGGCAAACCTTCCGTGATGTCGTATCCGGGTTCGCGCTGCGCCATCCGCTCGGCCATTTCTCCCACCGTCATTTCGGGGGGAATCGCTTGCACATCCTTTCGCATCACTTCGTTCACTCGCACCACGTTCAACACGCCCGCTTCGTAAAACTCCGGAACCGAAAGCCCGCGGCGCGCGAGCTTCTTCGTCATGATCGAACTCGGCAGATAACGCAGCGCGATCATGTCCGCGATCACGCAGCCCAGCATCAGCGGCAGAATCGCGTTGTAGTCGCGCGTGATTTCAAACGCGAAAACGATGAATGCAAACGTGGCTCGCGACGCCGCACCGAATACCGCCGCCATCGCCACCAGCGCGTATGCACCAGGCGAAAGATGCGCGGATGGAAAAATCATATTCACCACAATCGCAAACGCCCCACCCATCGCCGCGCTCGACATGAACATCGGCGCGAGCAGTCCCCCAGAAGTTCCCGAGCCCAGCGAAATCACAAGCGCCAGCGCCTTGAAAACCGCTACGAGCAGCAATAGTTTCAGTGCGAGATTATTGTTGAGGATGTCCGAGATCGTGTCGTAGCCCACGCCCAGCACGCGCGGCACGAAATAGCCGATAATTCCGAGACCCAGCGCGCCGATCGCCGGATGCCACAAATCGTCAATCGGCAATCGGTCGAATTGGTCTTCCACCCAGTAAAGCAATTTCGTAAAACCGATCGCTGCGATTCCCGACAGCACACCCAACACAACGTAAAATGGCAAACCGCGCAACGCATCGAAATTCACGTTGCCCATCGAAAACATCGACTTCTGCCCCAGTAAAACTGAGCGAACGCTTGTTGCTAGCGTGCACGCAATCACTAGCGGGATAAACGAGCGAGAACGAAATTCAAAGAGCAACAATTCGATCGCGAGAATCACGCCCGCTATCGGCGTGTTGAACGTCGCCGCCATTCCCGCCCCGGCGCCGCACGCGAGCAGCACCTTTCGCTCGGCAGCCGTGGTGGAAATAAACTGCCCCACGAGCGAACCAAATGCGCCCCCCGTCTGAATGATCGGGCCCTCCGCACCGAACGGGCCGCCCGTCCCAATTGCAATCGCCGCCGAAAGTGGCTTGAGGATCGCGACCTTCGCTTCGATCCGGCTGCGTGAGGTCAATACCGCTTCCATCGCCTCGGGAATTCCATGTCCCTTGATTTTTTCCGAGCCGTACTTGGCCATGAATCCCACAATCAGCCCGCCGATTACAGGCGTCACAATGATCCACAGGCCAAGGTGCGTATTTTCCGGACTCCGAAAATGAAACGACCACTCGTGGTAGTAAGCAAGGTTCGTGAAAAGCCCGATCAAGTCGTATAGGACGTATGCAATCAGCCCGGCAAGAATTCCAATCAGAGCGGCAAGCAGTGAAATAAATCCTAACCGAAAGCCCTCCAGCGGCTCCAAGAACGCAATCGCTTTTCCCTCCGCTGCGCCATCACGCCCCACAAACTTTCTCTCTTCCGCCATTTCTCTACCCCTAGGTCCGTCTCCGGGTGGTTCGTTCCTTGGTCGCCGAATTTGAGCGTCCTTGGGCCAAGACCCCATTCAGAGCCCGCAAGAGCGCAGGTCCAGCGGAGCGAAGCTCGGCCCGGTGCACCAGCGTGAGATCTGCCAGCACCCGTTCGCCGCGACCAGTCAGCGCTAGAATCACTTCGCGCCTGTCCACTCCATTTCGTGAGCGTCGAATTAATTCCTTCTTTTCGAGACGATTCACCAGCTCCACAGCCGTGTGATGCTGCACCTGTAGTCGTTCGGCCAGCGCACCTACGGTCGCCTTTTGATTCGGTATCAAACCTTTGATTGCTAATAACGCTTGATGTTGATGCGGCTCGATGCCTGCCTCGCGCGCCGCCTGCTCGCTGAAGTTCAGAAATCGGCGAATCTCATAACGGAAATCTGCGAGCGAACGATAATCGATAGCCTGTTTCTTACCTCGTCTCATCAGCACGTTTCAATTATATCGTATTACGATATTTTTGAGAATAGTGGACTCGCAGAGTGAAGTTTCATTTGGGGTATCAAAGGAAACCTGGCTAGAACAGCCGTGGAAATACCGCTGGGACGCGCGATGCATACTCGTCAAATTTCGAACCGAAAGTTTCGCGCAAAAGCTTCTCTTCGCTGCGAATCCGAATTTCGTTCCCGATGAGAAACACCAAAATACCCGCCAACAACGCTTGCCAGCGGCTTATCGTGAGCCCGGTCGCCACCAGCATTCCAAACATCGCCAGATAAATGGGATTGCGCACGTGCGAATACGGGCCTCCGGTGATCAGTTCGTGATCATCAACCACGCGCGCCACGAGCGCCCACTGCTTGCCAAGCGCGCGAGCAGCTGCGTAGCAAATGCCAATCGATATCACTCCCATCGCCGCAATCACAGCCGACAAAAGCAACTCAGTCACCTTCGGCATCGGCACAATGGGCGACAAATCCGGTCGGGGAAATGCAAAACAAATCGCATAACCGAGAAGCTGGAGCAAGAAGCCCAGGTGCGAAATCGGGCTGCGCCTCGCGTCGGTCTTCGTGGCTCCGCGCTTCCCAATCACGAGAATCACGCCGAATCCCACCCAACAGGCAGCCAGCACGCAAACATCAAACAGCGCCGGTCCGTCCATCTTGAATTGCATTAGAAACGGATTCGGCATCGTGCTTATAGTTTTTTCCGAAATGACTTTTGCGTCTTCGTGTGCTCGTAACCCCGCCGTTCGTAGAACGCATGCGCCCGCTCGCGGATCACATTCGACCGTAAACTGGTCGCGCTGAATCCCTTTTCGCGCGCCCACGCTTCCGCGCGATCCAGCAGAAATCGCCCCACGGCCTGGGAGCGAAAACGCTCGTCCACCACCAGCCCGCTGATTTCCACGCGCGCATCCGCTTCCACACAACGGTACACAAACGCGCCGATCCATCCCGCGATGGTTCCATCCGCCAGTTGCGCGACGAACACAACGTGCTCGCCGGTCGCAATTAATCCTGCGAGCCGCCGCGCAACGTCATCCGCGGTCGATTGATAGCCGAGCTGACCGGCTAGTTCCGCCATTCGCGGATAATCCGCCGGCCGCGCTAAACGGATCTCGCCTGCAAAAGGTCGCGCTGCAGTGCTCATGCCTTGTTGCGCTCCGCTACCCAAGTGCTTTTTTCAAAATCGCGATCTGCCCGCCGTGATACAAATCGTGCTGCACCACACCGTGCAGCGTCGCATAGCGCGACCACTCCGTCCCAGCCGGCGGAGTCAACAATTCCTCGTCGCGAACCTGCGCCACCGCCGCGCGAAATTGCGCCCGGCTTTCACGCAAATTCTCGAGCGACCGCCGCCATTCCACTTCGCTCACCTCCCACACCGGCGGCCAATCCACCTCGGGCGTCACGTCAACTGGAGTTCCCGCAAATCGCCGATGCACGATCCGGTTCCAAGCTGCAAGATGATTCACAATTTCCCAAATCGAATGCGCGCCACGCACAGGATGCATCGAAGCCTGCTCAGCCGTAATCCCCTCAAGCAACTGGTTCAACGCCGGCCCATGCCACGCCTCTCCATCTATCGCCCGATCCATCTGGTCCAATATCCGAGAAATTTCGCTCATCAACCGTACCTCGTATCGCCTCAAGTGGCACAGGCACTCCTGTTTACCCTGAGGACCGAAGGGCCTGTGCGCCTTTCCTTGAGGCACCCGTTCAAAATCGCCAAGAACCGGACCTCGCGAGAATCAAAACTCAGGCAGTCTCGGGTTTCTCATGCTGGCAGCACTCCCTCCAATGAAACAAAACCGTAGCCCAGGTCCCGTAGCGGCCCAAGGCCGCGACTGACCTGAGGCCCGCAGCAATCAAGTTCAAAACACCTTCTCCGAATCGAGCAAAATCGTCACCGGCCCATCATTCACCAGTTCCACCGCCATATGCGCCTGAAACACTCCAGTCTCCACCCGCACGCCAAGCCCCCGCAACTCCCGCACAAACTCCTCATAAAGCGCCTTCCCCAATTCCGGCGCCCCCGCCTGAATAAAACTCGGCCGCCTTTGCCCCCGTGCATCCCCATACAAAGTAAACTGCGAAATTGCCAACGCTGCCCCACCCATATCCAGCAGCGAACGATTCATCTTTCCGGCATCATCGCCAAAAATCCGCAGATTCGCCACTTTCTCCGCCATTGCGTTCGCCGTCGTCACCGTATCTTCTTTCCCCACCGCAACAAGAATCACGAGCCCCGGCCCAATCTCGCCGGTCGCTTTACCATCCACGCTCACGCTCGCTCGACTCACCCGCTGCACCACAGCTCGCATGGCAATTATTGCGCCGCAGCGCTTGGATTCACAGGCTTCCGCGGCAAGAGCTCCGGAAGTTCAGCCAGGTTATACGCCACCGCCGCCATCACTTGCGCCCCCTCCACCAAATCCGCTTCATGCGCCTGATCGAAAGTGTCGGCCTGCGAATGGTGAGTCTCGAAATATTGCGCCGGATCCTGCAGGCAGAAAAATCCCGGCACGCCCGCCTCATCGAACGGCACGTGATCGCTCCCCGTCATCCACCGCTCCGTCAATTCAAGCAGCCCCAAGGATCGCAGCGGCGCCACGACTGAATCCATCACCTCGCGCGCCGCATAATTCCGCATCAGGCTGATGCTCGTCACGCGCCCGGTCCCCGTGTCGTGAATCAGCGCCGCTGAAACTCGCGGCATCTCGTCGTGATGCGCTTCGACGTAGGCGCGCGATCCGTTCAACCCCTGCTCTTCACCTGAGAAAAGCGCAAATCGGATCGTTCGCTTTGGCCTCAGGCCCGATTTTTGCAGCGCCCGCGCCGCCTCCAGCACCACCATCGAACCAGTGCCGTTGTCCGTCGTCCCGGTGCCCAGATCCCACGAATCCAAATGCGCGCCGAGCACCACGATTTCATCCGGCTTTTCGCTTCCGCGAATTTCGGCGATCGTGTTGTAAACAGTCGTCGGCCCATCGGCAATCGTGCTCTTGATATCTATCTCCACTTCCACTGGCCCGCGCTTCATCAACCGCCAAATCAAGCTGTAGCCTTCCGACGTAACGAACGCCGCCGGAATCGGCGCGATCGCATATTGCCGTCCGCCCAGGCTCGTCATATTCAGCAACCCGTCGGGCTTCCCTGAATCCGTCAGGCTCGCCAGCACTCCTTCCTTCTTGAAAAATTCATTACGCGCCATAATAAATTTGCGAAACGCCGGATCGAACTCGCGCGGCTTTTCGCCCGGACGCAACGGCCGCATCAACAAGAACGAATCGCCGTAAGGAACCAGCACAGGATTCGTAGCCGGCTCGTCTGGCGCCGGCAACGGCAGCGGTTCGCTCGTAATCACGATCGCGCCTTTCAATTTGCCCTTGTACTGATCGAGATCCTCCAGCCTTTCCGCTTTCACATACACCACCGGTCCGCGCACAGGGCCCTCTGTGTTCGCCGCCCATCCATACGATGCGATCGTCAGCGGATGTTCCGTCGGAGTCAAAATCCGCGCCGTCGCAGTGCCACGCGTCCAGATGTGCGCAATCGTCCATGATTCCAGGTGCGGATTCCCGAGCCCATAATCCGTAAATTTCTGTTTCGTCCATTCATTCGCCTTCTTCAAATTCTCCGAGCCCGTCAATCGCTGACCGATCATGTCGGAAAGGTATTCCAGGTTCGACATAATCTCGTTGTGGTCATGCACCTCCGCCAGAATCTTTTCGTCCGCCGCTGCAAATGGATTTTTCGCAGGAGGCGCACCCTGTTGCGCCCGCAATGCCGCGCCTCCACCCCATACAATCATTGCCGCCATCACAATCGCCACAAATCCGCCGCTGCGACATGCTTTCATCGTCTCCGATTCCTCCGCCCGTTTGGGCCAACTGAAAACATTTGATTTTATGCTAGACGCGCCGCCAATCCCTCACGTTTCTAACTCTGTTCTCGCTTCCTGCGGAGTATGCTTGTGCTGGAAGAAGTGTGCTAAAAGAAGATTGTCACGGACGCGCCGCCAACAAAATGAAACTCGCCCTCATCGGCACTCACGGAGTCGGCAAGACCACCCTCGCCTACGAAATCTGCTCGCTCCTAAAAAAATCCGCCTACAACGTCGAACTCGTCACCGAAGTCGCCCGCCAATCTCCCTTCCCCGTCAACGCCGCCACCACTCTCGAAGGCCAGCTCTGGATTCTTCACGCCCAAATCGTCGCAGAACTCGACGCCGCCCGCCGCGCCCCCCATGTCATCTGCGATCGCGCCGTCCTCGACAACTATTGCTACCTCGTCAACAAATTCGGCCGCCAGCCCCACCTCGAGCCCTGGCTCGCCTGGTGGATGAACTCCTATTCGTTTCTCGTCGGCGTCCCGCCCGTCGCATTCGAAATCCCCTCCGACGGTTTCCGCTCCGAAGATCGCGCCTTCCAGCAGCGCATTCACGATTTGCTCAACGAGCTTCTCGCCGCGCCACCATTCAACAATCTGCACGCGCCCATCCTCTGGCTCGACCCCAGCGAGCGCCGCTTCTGGGCCCAGCGCATCTTCGCCGCCGCTCTGCCGCTACTCGAATCCGCCCCAGCCGCCCGCGACGCCACCGCGCGCTAGTTTCTGAGCGCCTATCAATGAATCCTCATGAAATCCAACGAACGTTGCAAGCCGCAGTGGATTCAGGAGAGCTTGGTCTTGAAGAAACTCTGGAACACGCAGCGAAGAAGCTGGATGAACTTCTCGGTTGGGATTCACTCGACATGGTCGAACTGTCCATGGCGCTTGAGGAAAAGGGCATTGTGGTGACGACCGTTGGCGAATTGATTCAACTCCTGGAAAGCGGCTACGACGACACAGGTCTGTGAGACATGGCCGAAGCCCAAGCTGAAGTGCCCCAACAAAAACGTTGGCTCACCCGCGGCGTCCTCGGCATCGGCCTCGCCAGCCTTTTCTCCGACTGGGGCCACGAAGCCGCCACCGCCATCCTCCCCGCATTCCTCGCCAGTCTCGGCGCGCCCGCCTACGCGCTCGGCATCATCGAAGGCGTTTCCGACGGTCTCTCGAGCTTCGCAAAATTAGCGGGCGGCTGGATCGCCGATCGCCCCACGTTCCGCAAACCCGTCGGCATCATCGGCTATCTCGCCACAGGACTCTCCACCTTCGCCTACGCCTTCGCGCACGCCTGGCCGGCGATTCTCATCATCCGCGCTCTCGGCTGGGTTGGACGCGGTGGCCGTGGCCCATCGCGTGACGCACTTCTCGCCGACGCCGTCGCCACCGGCACCGAAGGCCGCGCCTTCGGCTTCGAGCGCGCCATGGACACGATCGGCGCCGTCCTCGGCCCTCTCTGCGCCACCGCGTTAATCGGGATCGTCGGCATGCGCGGCGTTCTGCTCTGGTCGCTAGCTCCTGGTCTCGCCGCCGCCGTAGCTTTCGCCGCTCGCGCGCCATCTTCCAAGAACGAAGAATCGCACCACGCGCGAGGCTTGATCGCAAGCTTCCGCGACCTCCCGAAAAATTTCTGGCATTTTCTCGCCGGCGTCTTCGCTCACGGCATCGGCGACTTCGCGCCCACGCTCCTGATTCTTCGCGCCTCTCAAATTCTCGCCCCGCGCGTCGGCGCCGGACGTGCTGCCGCAATCTCTGTCGGCCTCTACACCTTTTACAATGTCATGAACGCAGCCTCGTCCTATCCAGCTGGCGCTCTCGGCGATCGCATCGGCAAACGAGGCTTGCTCGCCGCTGGCTACTTCGTCGCTACAATCACCTTTGCCGCTTTCATCCTCGAGCCGCCCACTCTCCACGTCCTCATCGTTCTCTTCGGCCTCGCAGGCATTCACTCCGGCGTCCAGCAATCCCTCGAAAAATCCCTCGCCGCAGAATTCCTTCCCCAGCGCATTCGCGGCTCAGGCTTTGGCGTCCTAGCTACCGTCAATGGCATCGGCGACCTCATCTCCAGCATCGTGGTCGGCGCACTCTGGTCAGCCGTAAGCTTAGCCGCCGGTTTCTTCTACGCCGCCATCTTCACCGGCATCGGCGCCGCCCTAATCTATTTCTTCACTCCTCAGCCCACAGTGAAATAAGATGTACCGCGGCATGAGAAAAAACAGCTACCCGTAGCTCAGGTCCCATTCCGGCCGCTTTCTGGCCAGAATTGACCTGAGGCCCTTTATAACGATTGGCAAAACTTCATATGGAAGGATGAAAATGCCCAAAGCCTATTGGATCGTCGCGTATCGCTCAATCTCGGATCCCGCCGCACTCGCGGCCTACGCCAAAATATCTCTTCCCGCCATCCAAGCCGGCGGCGGCAAGATCCTCGTGCGTGGCACCCCAGCCAAAACTTTTGAGAACGGATTGAACGAACGAATCGTGGTCGTCGAATTCCCCAGCGTCACCGCCGCGACCGCCGCCTACGAAAGCGACGCCTACAAAGCCGCCCTCAAAGTCCTGGGCAACGCCGCCGACCGCGACCTAAGAATCGTAGAAGGTGTTCAGTAGCGTAGGCTTCAGCCTGCGCCCCGGTAACTTTCGAGGGAGCCGATCCATCCCGCAGGCATTCCAATTACGTTCTTGATCTTTGGTTTTCGTTCTTAGTCTTTACGCTTACTCCGCGGCGCCCTCTGGCACCTCGGACAAAAAAAACTACTCCTCCCCGCCACAATCGCCCGCCGTATCACTCCGCCACACCGAAAGCATTTCTTTCCCTCGCGCTGATACACCCGATGCCGCAACTGAAACTCCCCACGCTGCCCATCGGAGTCCACATAATCCGACACCGACGACCCACGCGACCGAATCGCCTCCGTCAACACGCCATGAATCGCCTTATACAACGCCTTCACTTCCCCCTCGCTCAATTTCGTCCCCAGCCGTCTCGGATGAATCTTCGCCCGCCACAAACTCTCATCCGTATAAATATTCCCCATCCCGCGAAGCACGCGCTGGTCCATCAACAGCGCCTTGATCTGCGCGCTCCTGCTGGTGATCGCCCGCCGAAACTCCTTCTCGCTCATCTCCAGCGGATCGAGTCCCAACCGGCCAATCAGCGCCTCGCGCTCCCCATCGAGCAGAATCCGTATCCGCCCAAACCGCCGAATATCCGTGTAACGAAGCTCGCGCCCGTCATCCAGCACAAGAAAGAAATGCGTATGCGGCGGAACGGGAGCTTCCGCGGGAGTCACCACGATCTGCCCGGTCATGCCCAGGTGCATCAGCAACGCAATTTTCCCATCATCTTCCCCGCGCCCTTCCCGCTCGAGCCCGATCACCATGAATTTGCCGAATCGTTCGATGCCAGTAACGCGCGTCCCCGGCAATTCCCTCTCCAGCGATGCAGGATCGTCAATAAAATCCGTCTTCGCACTCAAACGCACGCCCGTGATGCGCCGTCCCGGCAGCACCAGCCGCAAGCCGCGCACCACAGTCTCCACTTCAGGTAATTCCGGCATCTCGTACTCAAAGGTAGCACACACAAATCCCGTCGCGGCAGCGCCCTCGCGTTGTGCTAGACTCCCGCCGTTTTAGAATCACTCTTACATTCTTACGTCAAGCCACGGCTTCAGCCGCTGAGGGTGTTCGCTACAACCAAGGAGAATCGCATGCGTCGATTCGCAATCCTGATCGCAATTCTCTTCGCATTTCCGCTCTGGGCCCAAACCGTCGCCATCCGCGCCGGAAATCTCATCGATCCCGCCACCGGCTCCGTCGCCAAAAATCAAGTCATCATCATAAAAGACCAGAAAATCGCCGACGTCGGCTCCAGCGTCGCTATCCCCTCCGATGCGCAAATAATTGACCTCTCCAACGAATGGATCATGCCCGGCATAATGGATTCGCACACGCATATCACTTTCCTGCTTCCCAATATGTACACGCCCCTCGAAGCCAACTACCTCGAGGTCAGTAAAGGGATGCGCGTCCTTCAAGGACTCAAAATCGCCCAGACCCTCTTGAATGCCGGCATCACCACGGTCCGCGATGTTGGCAACGAAGCTGGCTATGCCTCCGTCGATGTCCGCAATGCCATCAACAAAGGCTGGTTCACCGGTCCCACCATTCTGACCTCCGGAAAAATCATCGCTCCTTTTGGCGGCCAATCTTCGGGCGTTCCACCGGAAGTCGGACCAATCTGGCGGTACGAATACATCGACGCCGACGGTCCGGCGGAAATTCGCAAAGCCGTCCGCGAAAATATTTTCTATGGTGCCGATCTGATCAAGCTTGTCTCAGACAACAGTGATTACTTCTATTCCGAAGAAGAGATTCGAGCCGCCGCCGATGAAGCCCACAAGGCAGGGAGAGCGCTCGCCGTGCACTGCTACAAAAAGGAGGAGGCGGACAATGTTATCAATGGCGGCGCCGATTCGCTTGAACACGGCTGGTATCTCACCGACGATCAGCTGCGCTTAATGAAGGCGAAGGGAACATTTCTTGCCGGTACCGAATTCCCAGAGGCACATTTTGTACAGGGTGGCTATCCCGATGGAAAAGCGGTATCCGCAGCAGCTTTGGAGCGGCTCCATCGCGCCTATGCCCTTGGCGTCAAGTTGGTGTTTTCCACCGACATCGTCACGGCAATGCCCGGAGAATCCCGCGCCGAAATGGCCTGGGACTATCTCGCAGGCTGGCGCAAAGCGGGCGTTCCCCCCGCTGCTGTGCTCAAGGCGATGACCACAAATGCCGCCGAGCTCCTTCGCATTCAAAAAGAACGCGGCGCCATCAGTTCAGGCCTTTTCGCGGACATCATCGCTATGCCCGCCAGCCCACTCGACGATACCGAAGCCCTCCGTAAAGTAAATTTCGTAATGAAAAACGGCGCCGTCATAAGAAACGACGCACCCAGGGCCTCAAAATGATCATGCCCTTCGGTAGCACAGGCATTCCTGCTTGTCCTGAGGGACGAAGGATTTACCCTGAGAACCGAAGGGCCTGTGCCCACGTAATGCCACAGCACGATTCCCAATGTTTGGCGCCCGCGCGACGACGTTCTTTTCGCCTTTGTACTTTCTTCAGCAGGGGCACGGCATGTCGGCAGATCCCGCACCATGGAAGTGCGCATTGCGAATGTTTAGCGGCGGCTGGTCCTGAGGAACGAAAGGGCTTCAGCTTCGCAGCTTTTGTTCTTAGTTTTCGATTTTGTACGAGGCGGCAAAATCAAGCCGTCGTTGTAGGTCGCCCCTTCAGGGGCGACACAACACAAACCAAGAGGTAGGGGCGTCAGCCCTGAAGCACTCTTGTTGAGTTTTGGTTTTGTCAGAATGCGCTTTTCTATCTCGCTACGGAGGATTTTCATGCGTCGATTCGCAGCTCTGTTCGTAACTGTGTTCGCAATCCTGTTCGCATTTCCCCTCTGCGCCCAAACCGTCGCCATCCGCGCCGGCAACGTCATCGACCCCGCCACAGGAAAAATCGCCACAAATCAAATCATCCTGATAAAAAACCAGAAAATCGCGGAGATAGGTCCCAGCGTCTCCATCCCCTCCGACGCGCAAGTGATTGACCTCTCCAACGAATGGCTCATGCCCGGCGTGATGGATACTCACACCCACGTCACCTTCCTTGAACACGATCTCCAGCACACTCTCGAAACCAATTACCTCATTGAAGGAAAAGGCACCCGTGTACTCTTCGGCCTGAAGACCTCGCAAATCCTTCTCAACGCGGGCATCACCACCGTTCGCGATGTCGGGAATGAAGCCGAATACGCCTCCGTCGATGTCCGCAACGCAATTAACCGGGGATGGTTCACCGGCCCGACGATTCTAACGTCAGGAAAAATCATCGCTCCCTTCGGCGGACAGGGAAAAAACATTCCTCCCGAAGTTGGCCCGGTCTGGCGCTACGAATATATCGACGCCGATGGCCCCGAAGAAATTCGTAAAGCCGTTCGCGAAAATATTTTCTACGGCGCGGACCTCATCAAGCTCGTCGCCGACAATACCGGTGCCTACTATTACTCCGAAGAGGAAATTCGCGCCGCTACCACCGAAGCCCACAATGCAAATCGCGCCGTAGCCGTCCACGTCCTCGGCGGACAGGCCGCTCGCAACGTCATTATGGGCGGCGCCGATTCGATCGAGCACGGCTGGACCCTCGATGACGACCTTCTCCGCCTGATGAAAGAAAAAGGAGTGTTTCTTGCAGGCACCGACTTCCCAGCGATCCATCTCAAAGCGGCCGGTTACCACAATGCGGACAAAATCGGCGCCAACATCATCGATCGCCTCACCCGTGCCTACAAAATCGGCGTGAAGCTCACCTTCTCCACCGACACCGTCACCGAAATGCCCAACGAAACCCGCGCCGACATGGCCTGGGACTATCTAGCTGTCTGGCGCGCCGCCGGCGTCCCAAACAATGAAATTCTCAAAGCGATGACGACCAACGCCGCCGAACTCCTCCGCATCCAGAAAGAGCGCGGCGCCATCGCCACCGGCCTCTACGCCGACATCATCGCCATGCCCTCGAGCCCCCTCGACGACATCGAATCCATGCGCAAAATAAATTTCGTAATGAAAAACGGCGCAGTCATAAGAAACGACGCGAAAGGCTCAAAATAATCGTGCTTTTCAGTAGCACAGGCATTCCTGCCTGTGCCCCAACATCAATTACGCCACGCAGCCGACGAACACCGCCATAGGTGACGCACGATTCTTTCCGACTTGCCTCAGTAGGGGCACGGCATGTCGCAGATCCCGCATGAGTTCGCGGGGCCGTGCCCGATCGACCGACTGCCGAGCGCGCAATAGGACGTCGCGAATTAAAATTCGTGCCGCCTCGATTCCACACAGCAGCTCTCACCCGTAGCTCAGGTCCCATTCCGGCCAAGTTTCCGGCCGGACGAATCTACCTAAATTGACCTGAGGCCTTGGAGGAAGCGAATCAATCGGGCATCGCAGTGGGACGCCCACAGCCCCGAACCCCACCGCGTTCCATTCGCGCACCCTCTCCGCCAATTTCCAGGTGCAATTCAAAAAGCCCAACCTGATACTTAACATGTGTTTGCCTGATCTTCACCTTGGCGGATGGTGACAAAATGACCCCCTTTCAGATCCTCGTATTGTTGATGTTGGCGTACATTTGCTATCGCCTGACCGTTCTCGGCTCCACGTCTTTTCTCAAATCCCTGGCGACATACCTGATCTTCGGCCTCGAGAATGGATTGCGTCACGAAATCGCGTCCGCCGTGGGCTCCTACCGGTCAGATGGCGATTATCAACTCGGGATGCACGAGCAACTGGTGGCTGCACTGAAGAAAGTAAAAGGAATGCCGTGAAATAAATCCAGCCGAGCCGGATTAGAAGGATGTTCTAGTGCGGTCGTGTTCGAATGCGGAAATAGTGACCAAACTCTGCTGGCGTCTTATCCCGCTCGTCACCTCGTCCGCCGCAAACGCCCGTCCAATCCCCAAACATCCCCGGCCCGTGTCGCATAAAAAATCACGAACAGAAATAGCAGCGGAATATGGTCCAGATTCGCGCCGAAATATTGCCAAATCGGCGCGCCATGTCCGGGCGCGAACCACGTCGACAGAATGAAATTGATCATCAAGATCACGCCGCCAATCGCCGCTGGTCGCACCAACAAGCCAAGAATCAAGCTCACTGCGATTCCCAGCTCGCCCCACGCCACCAGCCGCGCGCAAAACACCGGATGCCCCAACGCAATATTCACCAGAACAGGTTTGTAAAATCCAACCACCTGCCCCTGCTCCACCCAGCCGCGAACCCAATGCTCAAAACCAACGGGAGTAAATTCGCTTCCCACAATTTTGTATTCCGCGAACAGAAAAAAGATAATCCCGATAGCGATTCGCACGCACGCAATTGCCTTCTCGCCAACGCCGCCCGGATTCCCGCTTGCTTCCGCTTGCACTGTCGTCACGCTCACTTCGGCGGCAGCACCGCAAACACGCGGCAAGGCCCTCCCGATCCTCCTTCGAGTTTGATTGGCGCGGCAATAATGTACGCGCCCGCTTCCGGCAACTCCTCGGTGTGCGCCAGATTCTCCAAATTGTACAAACCCGCCGGCAAATCCACGCGATGCACCTCGTAATTCTTGGAAGGCCCGTAATCAACGCTCAGCGTGTCGATCCCCAACCCCACCACACCGCGCTCGATCAGCAATTTCGCCGACTCCACCGAATACCCCGGGAAATGCATCACCTTGCTCGCGTCCATATTCCTGTAGCTCGCCGCGTTCGACGCTCGCCCGCCCCACGACGTCCTCAGCACCGCAATCGCTCCGCGCGGAATCTCCCCGTGCTCGGCTTCCCATTTCTTCACTCGAACCACGGTCAGCCGATAATCCGCGTTTTTCTCCACCTCGTCTCGAACATCAATCACCACCGCCGGCCCGAAGAAATGCGCCTCCGGAATCTGATCGAGTGTGATTTTCCCCGGAGGAAAATGCGCTGGCGCATCCATGTGCGTCCCGTAATGCTCGAGCATCCAGAAGCTCCGCGTGAAGTAACCATCTTTCTCCACCGTCGCATTCGCCTTGGCTTCAAACACATGCTCGTCCCCCGGCCAAGCCGGAAATTTGTCGCTCACCGGATACGTCATATCCACTACAAGATTCCGCCCGTCACTCACCCCTTCAATCCAGTTCCCCTCCGCAGCAGCCTTGTGCTTCTGCGCCCCAGCCGACCCCGCATACACAGCCACCATCACAGCACCCGCCACCAGCAACGGGGCCGCGAAAATTATTTTTCGCATCACAGAATCCTCCGAACCCGGCGCACATTCTATCCGAGTTCCCATTCTCAATTTTCTATTTTCGATTATTCAGTTCGAATGCCGCAGGAATGTCAACCTAATCTGCCCGCTTGATCTTCTGGCGTTCAGCGCCAGAGGCGCGGCAGAAGTTAGCCCAGTCCGTAAGGACTGGGTCCGTGATGCATAAATTCCCCAAGCGCCGTAGGCGCGACACAACTTAGCCCGAGGCCGGGAAATGCCTCGGAATTCAAAACCGCAGCGCATCGGTTTACCCTGAGCGTCGAAAGGCGCAACCTCGCCCGCGCAAGTCCTTCTTTTTTCGCGCGGCCGTTTCACCGCGAATCGCACGCCCGGAAAACTAGGACTTCGGGAGGCGCCGCCTCAATTTTCTATTTTCGATTTTCCAGCCAGGTAATCTAAGGAAGCGGAATCCCGGGCGACGCCACCACGCCCGCCATCCGCAAAATCTCAGCGTACTCTTCATCCGTCAGCGGACAAATCGTCAGCCGCGTATTCTTCATGAATTTGATTTTCCGCAGCAGCTTGTTGTCGCGCAACTCCACCAGCGACACCTGACGCGGCAGACGCTCAATCGCCCGCAGGTCCATCACCATTTTCTTTGTGTCGGTTTCGTGCGGATCGGGATACGGGTCGCGGCTCACTTCCGCCAGCGCATACAGCGCGTGCTCCGCCTTCCCGTGGTACAACAGCGCGCGGTCGCCCTTGTGCACCTGCTTCAACTGCCGCAGCGTGTCAGGACGGCTCCCCGCGTGCCGCCACATTTCCTTCCCCTTCACAAAAAGGGTGTCCCAGTGATAGACCCGAGGGTCGACGGCCAGGAGCCATCGCCTTGGTTTAGCCGGAGGTTGGTTCATTCGTCGAATTCGTCGCGCGCACTATACACGTAACCGTCAAAAAGTGGAAAATTTTTGCAGACCCAGCCATTCGAGCAGCTCGGATAGGTGCCCATAGTTCAGGTCCCCCCCGCCAGCCCTGGCCACCTCACCGTAGCTCAGGTCCCATTCCGGTCGCTCACGACAGGAATTGACCTGAGGCTTTTGATTTTGAAATTGTGCTACTGACTGACGCGCAAACTACCCAATATCCACGAAAATATCGTCGCCGCGTACTTCCACAGGGTAGGTTTCAACTCCCACGGTAGGATTCGTCACCAACTTGCCGCTGCACACGTTGTACTGCCACCCATGCCAAGGACACGTCACCACATCCCCAGCCAGCTCGCCCTCAGCCAGCGGCCCTCCTCGGTGAAGGCATACGCTATTCATAGCACAGACTTTACCGCCCACATTCGAGATCGCCAGCGTCTTCCCCTCCAGCTGGAACTCCCGAATCGTCCCGTCCGGCACCTCAGCCTTCTTCAACGTCCGCAGAAAAGCCATCCACCAGCCTCCATACGCAACCGTACGTTACCCTAATTGGCTACCGCGCCAGGTACACAAGCTGTCATCCCGACTGCGGCCCGTCTCGCTGTCATCCCGAGCGCGGTCCCGTTGTCATCCCGAGCGTAGTCGAGGGATCTCTCTTCGCCTTGCGCCCAGCGCCGGCCCGGCACCCGCTGCCGCCCGCCTACCGCGGCTCCGGCGTCTGCGCCACCATCACGCCGCGCTTGAACTCCTCCACCATCCGCGGCTCCAGCCGCACTTCCGTCGGCCGCTTCGCCAACGTCATCTGGTCAATCTTGTCCTGCAGCTTCAGCAGCGCGTAAAAAAGCCCCTCAGGCCGCGGCGGACACCCAATCACATACACATCCACCGGCACAATCCGGTCCACGCCCTGCAGCACCGAATACACATTGAACGGCCCGCCCACGCTCGAGCACGCTCCCATCGATATACACCACTTCGGGTCCGGCATCTGCTCCCACACCCGCTTCAGCACCGGCGACATCTTCAGCGTCACCGTCCCCGCCACAATCATCAAATCCGCCTGCCGCGGCGACGGCCTGAACACCTCCGCCCCAAATCGCGCAATATCAAATCGCGATGTCGTTGACGCAATCATCTCGATCGCGCAGCACGCCAGCCCAAACGTCAACGGCCAGATCGCGCTCTTCCGCGCCCAGTTAAACACATAGTCCACCGTCGACAGCACATAGCTACGTTCAAACCGATTATCAATTACGCCCATGCGTCTATTTTACTCCCTACTCGCTGTCATCCCGAGCAAAGTCGAGGGATCCCTCTTCGGGCCGCTCTTCTGCTCTTAAACTGTCATCCCGCTTGCCCTGAGGTACGAAGGGAGCGCAGTCGAGGGATCTGCATTTTGCCTTCGCTGTTTCCCTCGTAGCGCCGGCTTGTCCTGAGCGGAGCCGAAGGGCATCCTGCCGGCTCTTTAGCCTTCGCGGTTGATTATGCCGCTCTTCTCGTATAGCTGTCATCCCGCTTGCCCTGAGGTACGAAGGGAGCGCAGTCGAGGGATCTCTCTTTCCCGCGCGCGTCTCTCGACAGCGCGTCTCTCGACAGCGCGTCTCTCGACAGCGCGCCTGCCCGCCAATCTCAATGGCGGGCGAGTATATCAAAAGCCTGCAGAGACTCGAACCCGAGGCACGCAATTATTTCTGACTCATCAGATACAGGTCGGCGTGGCCGCCGACGCGCGCATACACCACGCTCGAGAGATCGCGCGAATAATCGTACGCGTTGCCGCCGGCGAGCAGGGGAAATGCAAAGGGAAGCTTCAACGCAACCTGGGGCTGGCCGATTAGTTTTCCACCCTGCCAGCCTTGGCGGTAAAACGTTACGTCGTGCTGCGACGGCACCGCATACGTAAACGACTTGCCGTCCGGTGCGAACGAAATACCAAACGTGACTACGCCAGGCAAAAGCGAAATGCACTTCTTGTCCACAAGCGAGAACTCGTAGATTCCATTCCGTTCTCCGGCGCCAACTAAAGTCAGCAGATACTCTCCGCCGGGCGCTACGTCGAAAGCAAAACCGCAACCCTCAACCACCTTCTCCGCAGGCGAACCCTCAGCGCTCTCTCTCCAGATCGACCCCGCCTTGGCTCCCTTCTCGGCGCTGTTGATGAATACGGATTTCTGATCCTCGCTCCAAAGTACCGCTTGGATGCTCCCGCCAGACCATTGAAGTTCGTGAAGACCGCTGCCATCGGCTCCCACGACGTACGGTTTGTCGGGCGATCCAGGGACCTCCTCCACGAAAGCAACACGAGAATTGTCCGCCGCCCAATAGCCGGTGGCAATCGACGTCGCCGTGGCGATTTTCACCTTGTTGCTGCCATCGATGTTCGATACCCAGAGCTCTACCCGGTCCTGCGAGGGGATCGTGATATACATCACGCGCTTGCCATCGCGCGAGACCACCGGCTGGGTGGCGTTTTGCGACGCGATGTCCGCGGATTGCTTTGAATGCACATTGTAAATGGTGAGCAACCCGGAGGCTTTTCCGTTCACGAAGTAAATTCCTTTTCCTCCCGGGTCCGGCATAGGCGAAGTGTCCGGCCCCGTCCCGAGAGTCACCTGCGTCAACGCCTTGTCGCCCAGGCTGTACTTCCAGATATTCGTGAGCCCGTTTACCGTGCGGCTGAACATTACGGTCTTTCCAGCTTCGGCCCACACCACGCTGGGCGGATCCGCCGGTATCAATCCCAAATCAACGGACGCTCGCTTCGACAGATCTACTTCGAAAGCTTCGGCACCTTCCAGGAAAGTGACTGTGTCGGCGCACAACACCAGTAAGCGCTTGCCGTCGGGGAACGGCAAGATCCGCCGAATCGGATTCACGCCAGCACCAAAACGAAAGACTTCTTCCTCACCCAGTCCGGATCTGTTCGCTCGAAAGATGCCACCGGTCCTTGAGTAAAAGATGGAGCCGCCATCGGCCGAAGGAGTCACTCCGTAGCCCGATACCACACGAGTCGGTTTTCCGCCGAGCGTGGGAACGCCCCAGCCCTCGCTTTTCCCGAGAAACCTGCCGTAATAGATTTCGGTCCCGTCTGTGGAAAAGCTACTCAGAATCTTGTCACCGTCGTCATTTGTGAGTTGCAGCGGCTCGCCGCCAGAGTTCAGCATGACGAATACCTGCTCGATACCGCCTACCGGTGAGCTGAACGCTATAGTATGGGCATCCGGAGAAAGCCGAGCGCCCTCCATTGGTTTGTCCCAATGGCTGATTTGCGTGATCTTCGCGGGGCCGCTCGGAGCCGTCGAACCGCCCTTGAAGTGATAAATCGCGAACACCGCTGCTGCGAACATCGCGACCGCAACCGCTGCAATGTATTTCACCCGCGCCGACTTCGTCGCAGGCGGCGAGGTAGCCTGCACCGCCGTCGTGCTCACCGAACTGCTGCCGCTGCTCGCCATTTCCGTCGCAGGCGCCGGCGCTTGCTCCTGCGTCGTCCGCGTTCCCGATGACGACGAAACTCGCCCCGAATCAGTATCCCGTCGCAGCCGCTTCAAATCGGTGCGAATGTCTGACGCGGACTGATACCGCATGTCGCGGTCCTTATCGAGCGCCTTGTTGATGATATCTTCGAGCTTCGCGGGAAGATCCGGATTCAGCCGCACCGGCGCCACCGGCGCTCGATTCAAAATCGCCTCGGTAATCACGCCCGACGTTTCGCCGCGAAACGGCAGCGCCCCCGTCGCCATCTCGTACAGCACTACGCCAAACGAAAACAGATCCGTCCGCGCGTCGAGTTCTTTCCCTCGCACCTGCTCCGGCGACATATACGCCACCGTCCCCACCGCCGTACCCGGGCTCGTGAGATCGGCCACGCTCACTCCGGCCACGCCCTGCGCTGCGCGCGTCACATCTTGCGTCATCGTATGAATCGCAGCGCGCTCCACCTGCTTGGCCAGCCCGAAGTCCAGAATCTTGGCGTGCCCCCGCTCGGTCACGAAAATATTCGCCGGCTTGATATCGCGGTGAACGATCCCCTTGCTGTGCGCCGCCTCCAGCGCGTCTGCAATTTCCACGCTGATGTCTAGCAGCAGCTCCAAATCCATAGGACGTCCAGCGATGCGATGTTTCAATGTGGAGCCATCGAGGAATTCCATCGCCAGGTAGGTCTGCCCGCCGTCTTCGCCAATTTCATAAATCGTGCAGATATTCGGATGGTTCAAAGCCGACGCCGCGCGCGCCTCACGCCGGAATCGCTCGAGCGCCTGCGCATCCGACGCCAATTCATCAGGAAGGAATTTCAGCGCCACGTGCCGGCCAAGGTTCGTATCCTCAGCCTTGTACACCACACCCATCCCACCGCCACCAAGCTTCTCGATCACGCGGTAATGCGAGATGGTACGGCCAATAGGCGACTGAGACTCAGGCATGCTGGGCGCCCATCTTAGGTCGCCCACAGGTGCAAGTCAACGCACCTCGCAGCTGTTGTCTTTTCTCTCGTAACGCAGGCTTGTCCTGAGCGGAGCCGAAGGGCATCTTGCCGGCTCTTTGCATTTCGCGCTGCTCGTCGCACTGCGCTTGTCATCCCGCTTGCCCTGAGGTACGAAGGGAGAGCAGCCGAGGGACCTCTCTCCGCTTTGCAAGAGCGATGTTCACACGTTGGCTGTGCTCATTCGATCCGCGCTTATTTTCGTAAAGCGCCAGCGGCGCGGCAGAAGTTAGCCCAGTCCGTAAGGACCGGGAAAGCAAGAAAAAGAAATTACAAGCGCCGTAGGTGCGACACCTACCCAAAGACAAATTTCGGATCGAATTCCACATTGTGCTTGTTCAATAGGGCGAGAAATTCCGTTTCGAAGTTCATTTTCTTGTGATGGGATTCCTGGTTTCGAATGTATCGGACGACCGCAGGAATATTGGGAGCGCTTACGCTGTCGCCCTTTCCCTTGTAGCGCCGGCTTGTCCTGAGCGGAGCCGAAGGGCATCCTGCCGGCTCTTTGCATCCCGCTGTTGCGCGTCTCCTTAGCTTTTCGTACCGCCGGCGTCTCGCCGGCTCTTTAGCCTTCGCCGTTGGTTACCGCTCTTCTCTTAAACTGTCATCCCGCTTGCCCTGAGCAATGAAGGGAGCGCAGTCGAGGGATCCGCATTTCGCCTTCGCCGTTTCCCTTGTAGCGCCGTCAACGAGAGCGCCGGAGGCGCGGCAGAAGTTAGCCCAGTCCGTAAGGACTGGGAAAGCAAGAAAAAGAAATTGCAAGCCCCGTAGGTGCGACACCTACCCGAAGACAAATTTCGGATCGAATTCCACGTTGTGCTTCTTCAATAGGGCGAGAAATTCCGTTTCGAAGTTCATTTTCTTGTGATGGGATTCCTGGTTTCGAATGTATCGGACGACCGCAGGAATATTGGAAGCGCTTACGCTGAAGGCTGCGTAGCCCTTTTGCCACGCTAGCGGGAAACCCTCGTCATTTGCCCATTTGGAGGAATTTGATTTCAGCGTGTTGACGCATTTGGCGATCGCTAATGTGGCAGGAATTTGGATCAGGAGGTGAACGTGATCTTCCATTCCGTCGATTGCGTGAACGAAGATTCCATCTTGTTTGCAGATGCCCGCGAGATAGGAGCAGAGCCGGGATTTGAATTCCTTTGAGATCAGCTTGTGGCGTTCTTTGGTGCTGAAGACAAGATGGATCGTGTTTTGAGTGTAGGTGTGAGACATGTGTCGCGCCTACGGCGCTTGTGAAATTTATATATTACGGACCCAGCGCTTACGGAACTGGGCTAACTTCTGCCGCGCCTCCGGCGCTCAACCAGAAATCGCTCGGCCTCAATCTTCCCGGTTTTCCCCCCGCAGGATCATCAGCTCCTTCAGGAACTTCACGGCGTCGCCTTCGCGCAGCTTGACGCACATGCGGCTCAGCGTTTCCTGCTGGCGTCCGTCGAGGACTTTCATTTCCGCCTTCACCACCTTGGCGTGCACCGGGAAGACGTAGCGGATCAGGATTTCGCCCATTTTCGTCAGGC
>Ga0210394_10000870_pt1 | contig 55137 bp, 51 predicted proteins | sample IncBWC12MmetaG_FD_160121 | JGI IMG/M metagenome (GOLD analysis project Ga0210394, IMG submission 160121) | Forest soil microbial communities from Barre Woods Harvard Forest LTER site, Petersham, Massachusetts, United States - Inc-BW-C-12-M | ecosystem: Environmental > Terrestrial > Soil >...
AGATCGTCGGGGGCGTGGGGGGTGCTGTGTTGTTTACTGTGATCGAGACGGCGGCGCTGGTAGTGGTCTGTCCGGCCGCGTTGCTGGCGACCGCGGTGATCGAATGGCTGGCATTGCTCAGAGTCGTGGTGTTGAGCGAGTAGCTGAACGGGGCGCTGGTCACCGCCGCTCCCGTGTTGTTCCCGTCCACCTTGAACTGCACGCTGGTCGTGTTCGCCGACACGGTCGTGGTTACCGTCACCGTGCCCGCTACGGTTGCTCCGGAAGCCGGTGCGGTGATGGAGATCGTCGGCGGCACGACATTGTTCACCATGACCGAGACGGCAGCGCTGGTCGCTTTGTTTCCCGCACTGTCGGTAGCTAAGGCGGTCAGATTATGCACGCCGTTTGACACCCCCGTCGTGTTCCAGGAATACGTCCAAGGCGCGGCCTGGATCGGCGCGCCCAGATTGTTGCCATCGAGCAGAAACTGTACCGAAGCCATGGTCAGACCCGTGCTGGCCAAAGCGTTGGCCGAGACCGTGACGGTGCTGCCGGAAACCGTAGCCCCGGCGGTCGGAGCTGTGAGCGAGATGGTCGGGGGTGTACTGACGGCCGCGGGCGTCGAAAAGGTCAAGTCGGCGCTCCTGGCCACATTGCCGGAAGCGTCCGTCGAGACCACCTGAGAATGATACAAGGTAGATGCGGTCAGGCCGGACAGGCTTACCGAATGGTTCGTTACCATCGCGCTGTTAACGGCGGTAGATTGTCCGTAACTGGACGAGGGGCCGTAGAGAACCTGGGAAGAGGCGGAGACGGTAGTGGTCCAGGTGATGGTGACAGCGCGTGCACTCAGGGAGGAGATGCCAGCGTTGCTTACCGCGATCGTGTCAGCGGAGCCGAACTTCGTATTCGAGGCGGTCAACCCCGTGCAGCCTAAGCTGCAAGCGGCCACAACCAGGACCAGCAAGAACAGGAAAGCCTCAGAGCGGACCTGGCGAGCGGGCGAAAACCCCCGCCGTGCACGTTTCGAGCCTCCGGAAAACCCCGCTTCCAAGTGTCTCATGAACCCCCCTTGCAGTCCCTAACTTGTGTTACCAGTTCAGCGTACGGGTGGGTGGAGAACGGGAATAACTGGACGGACGGACGGTTCTGGAGCAGTCTTGGAAACTGGTCTTCCTCCCCATACTGTCCTGTCGGTCAGCGCGAATCACAACTAGAGGTGGTTAGAACTAGGGCTTCGCCGGCAACATCTGGTGTGCAGAACTCCGGCGCAGGCGTGAAGCAGACTGACGGCACGGCAAAAGGAGAGCGGCCGACGACGTTAGACTGCAAAGCCGCGAAGCGCGGACGGAACGTCGCGCGGGCCTCCGCGAGCAGTTCTTCCGAGAGACCCTCCTTCACGCGGCGGCTTTCGTGAAGCTGTGGTCGAATGCTGTCGCGGTGAACCCATGGGCGCGCTCTCAGCAGACGATCTCGTTGCGATGGTGGGCAATGTGGCGTAGGGCGTTGCGCGTGGCGACCGCCAACGTTGAATACGATAGGGATATTCTCAGCTTGCAGCTTGGTCGCGCTCGAGTGGCTTCGCCGACCTCAGGCGTGCCACAAGTCAAACGGAACCTCAGGGTAGTACTTTGGATTCGTGAGTTAGTACGGTCGCTCCATGGTGCAAACCAGCGTCAATCGTTAGCCTCTTGTTCTGAGGCCCAACACTATGGCGAACGCCGACTCGTCGTATTTTCTGACGGATAAGCGCACCGAAGCCGCCACGTCGAGAGCGGTGCTTTCCACGCGGTTTTGGTATCAATTTCTCGTGGCTTTGCGCCCGTGGACGGAAGCGGCGCGCCCGGTCCTTTTTTGGACTCTTCCCGCCGCGCTCGCCCTCTATGCAAAATCTGTCATTCTCGATGCGGGTGGGGGCTACTTCCTTTCAGCCGTACTAGCTGGCCGGGTGGACAACGGGCAATCCATGCTTACCGCCTGGGAAAAATTCTCATTTTATGTCGCGGATTTGCGGTATGGATGCGCCCTGATCCCGCTAGCGCTCATCCTCTTGAGTCGGTGCCTGCCGCGTCGCTGGCGCTTTCCGTTGTGTTTGTTGGTGAGCCTGGTTGCCTCTCTGGCGGTCTACGCGCAGCTGCGTTCTTACCAGGCAGTAGGTCGCTTCGTAACGCTCCAAATGTTCTCCACCGCATTCAGTTGGGGCTGGCAGGAGCCCTGGGCCAACCTGAGCTATGTGGTTTCAAAGAAACTGCTTGGTGCGCTGCTTCTTGTGATTCTTGCCGGTGTGGCTGCCTGGCGGCCTTTGCGGAAGTATCCATTGTGGCCGGTCGTTAATAAATGTCTCGACGCGGCAGGTCTCACGTGGTTCCTGGTCGCTGGATTGGTGGTTTCGCTGTCCTGGGTACCAGCGGCGATTCCGACCACCTCTTTTCACCGCAGCATTCTGTTCTCTGCGGTCAAGGCGTATTGGGAAGATGGTGAAGTGGACACTCGAGAGTTTGCGAACCTGCAAGCCCCCGCTTTGCTCGAACGATATCGAGAACTGGTTCACGCGCCCGCACCGCAGAAAGACCCACGATATTGGGGAAAAGCGAAGGGAAGCAACATCTTGATCGTGGTGCTGGAGACAACCCCGGCCCGCTATCTCCAGATCGACGGCCCGCTGCGTGATCTCCCCAATTTGCGACAGCTGCGGGAACGATCCTTCGTGGCTGCGAACCATTTCACCACCTATCCGAGCACGAACAGAGCGATGTTCTCGATGCTTTCCTCGTGGTATCCCTCCGACCTGATGGAGGAGGATGAGAATCTGCACCCGGATCTGGTGGCGCCTGGCATCATGCGGACTCTTTCCGGGCTCGGCTACAACACAGCGAACTTTGGTGCATCGCGATGGGAAGGCGGCATGGATGCCGAGATGTACCGCTCCTTGGGTGTCCAGCGGCTGGTATTCCCGCGATTGCAGCATCCTGCGTTTAAGCACTTCAATGAGAATCGCATGATCGGTTGGGAAGCACGCCGCGTGGCGCTGGACGAAGATGTTCTACGGCAGTTGGACGACGACCTAGCTCGCCAGGACGGGTCGCAGCATCCCTTCGCCGACGTATTTCTTCCTCAGATTAGTCATTTCCCTCTTCCCCAGCTGGATCCCGCGCTGGCCGGTCAGGACTTGGCCGCACAGGAACACGCCATTCTCGTCAAGGAAGACGGGTGGATCGGCCAGATGCTGCAGGCGCTCGAGCAGCACCACCAGCTCGACAACACGATCATCGTGGTCACGGGTGACCACGGCGTTCGCACGCGCGGAGAAGATGCCAGCCTCCCCAGCGGCATGATTGACGAGTATTCCTTCCATGTGCCCATGATGGTTTACGCTCCGCAGGCGCTGCAACATACCGTGACCATTCCCTGGGTGACCTCCCGGATTGATGATGCGCCGACGCTGCTCGATTTGCTGGGAGTCGATCAGATGCGAGACTTCGAACAAGGCACGCCCATTTGGAACGCTCAGCTCGCCCAGAGATCGACGTATTTCTTCGAATATTCGCAGAGCGGCGCGGATGGCTATTACGCGGGTGGGAAATTCTTTATGTGGAACCGCCTTTCCGACTCTGTTTATGAGAGCTCAACTCTTCACTTCGGCCCACAAAATCTGGTGCTCAGAGGGTCGCCAACCTACTCTGATGTGATCCACTCCATCTCTCGGATGGCCGGCCTGCAAGAAGTTTGGGAGTCGCGCTTCTGCAGCGGCGAATCGGTAAGAAACCACCTCTACGATGATCCCAATTCCCTTCCGACCCCGGTTCGCTTGCAGAACCGCACCGATTCCCTTCACTGAAACCCACTTTAGCCGGGATTTCCGTCTTGACCTCCCGGCCGACGGTAGTAATTCATTTGATTTTGAGGCGTATTGGGAAGTTCGAAAGAAACAGGGAAGGAGACTTATTCAATGCGAGGGCCCTGGCCTCGTGCTCCCGGGATCTAGCGCTTTGAGCCGGAACTCGGCTCACATCCCTGCAGTCGCCAGCCTTCCGACCAAGTATCGCCCAAGAGTTCCCCTGTGACCTCGCGAAAATCACTACAGTTATTCCCAGACGATAGGACGATAGGTTGATTGGGTGGGGACGGACATTTTCGGTAGCGAAAGGGTATCCATCTGTTCACGAATCATTTTCCCGTTCGTCCCAATCTTCTCAACGCTCTTTATGTAACTCACTGAAACGTCAACATTTAGAACAACAAGATTTTGGCAGTACGATTGCATGCTAGAGACTCTGATGAACGCTTATTTGAATTTTTCCCCGCTACCCGACGGCTTAAGTTTCCTGCTCCTCGGCGTAGGATCCATTCTAGCCGCTCTTTTTATGAGACGAAGGATTGCGCGCGTGCGGGAAGGCAAGGACGCGAAAGGGATGTCGGCCGTACAACACGGAAATGCAAACCCTATGGGGCAGCGACCGGGCAGCAAGCAGCCATCTTCAGCGGCGCCTTTCAAGGTTGAAGAGCACTCGCTTATCTACCATTCTAGCTCGAACGGGCACTAATGTTCGATTCGATCCGATTGCTCGTACATAGCCTTTATGATGTGCAAGGTCTGATTCAGTGGGGAGGAGTCCTTCTGGTCTGCCTCATCGTTTTCGTTGAGACTGGCCTTTTCGTCGGCTTCTTCCTCCCGGGAGACTCCCTTTTGGTCACGGCCGGTGTGTTTGCCGCAACGGGCCTCTTGCATGTCGGCACGTTGCTACTGTTCTCCACACTGTTCGCTATTATTGGAGACCAAGTGGGCTACTGGATCGGCTGGCGAGCTGGCCAGACGCTCTATCGGCGCGAAGACTCGCTCTTGTTCAAACGGCGGCATCTCGAGCAGGCGAGCCAGTTCTATAAAACGTACGGCGGCAAGACTGTTATTCTGGCGCGATTCATGCCGATCGTGCGTACATTTTGCCCGCCGGTGGCCGGCGCGGCATCGATGCGCTATCGGAGTTTTTTCTTCTACAACGTAGTGGGTGGTAGCTGCTGGGTCGGTAGCATGGTTCTCGGTGGCTATTTCCTAGCCTCGCTGGTGCCGAACATCAGCCAGCGAATTCATTGGGTAGTTGCCGTAGTGATCGTGCTCTCCTTCCTGCCTGCGATCATTGAAGGCTTACGCGCCCGCTCCCGTCGCTTGGCAGCTCCGTCTGTACTCCCAGCCGACAGTTCGGAACGCGCCTAGAAGTCCATCCTCATCTGATTGGCTGAGGAACCTATCGTTAGAGAATGCGACGCAGATGTCCACGGTGAAGAAGACAGAGCGAATTACGTCGGTCGAGCAATGAATGCATAGGCGTCTGGTGATGAAATCCGCCTGGGAGAAGCAAGCACAAGAATGCGCATAACGGAGCACACAACCGATAAAGACGCGGTGGTCGAAGCACCCTTCCGCTCTCCGCGCGATCTCGGCCACTTGGAAGAGGCACACCCAAAGCTTGCAGCCATGGCTTCGGAGCCGGCCGACACTCCACTCTGCGTCGACCTGGACGGCACGCTTGTGCGTACCGACCTGGTCTGGGAATGCATCGTCCTCTTATTCAAGGTTCAGCCGCTGGCTCTGTTTCTCATTCCCGTGTGGCTGCTTCGAGGAAGAGCACATCTGAAGCGGGAACTCGCCCAGCGCACGAAGCTTGATGTGGCGACGCTTCCCTATCGAAGCGAGTGCATTTCGTTCTTGACCACCCAGCGCAAGCAAGGGCGCCGAATCGGGTTGGTCACGTCAGCTGACAGCTCGCTGGCTGAAAAGGTCGCAGGGCACCTTGGCCTTTTCGATTTCGTCTATGGCACGCAGGCCGGCCAGAACTTGAAGGGTGAGGCAAAAGCAGCTTTGCTCCGCAAAGAATTCGGGGACGCCGGCTATGAATATGTCGGCGACTCCATTGCGGATTTGCCGGCCTGGAAGGCAAGCCGCGCGGCGTACGTGATTGGCAGCGACAAGTTCGTGCGCAAAGTGCGGACCGTTACCCGCGTGGAAGGCGTGTTCAAAAACCAGGCGGCCGCGATGGGCCCGTGGCTGCGCGCCATTCGCGCTCATCATTGGGCCAAGAATCTCCTCTTGTTCCTGCCCCTGCTCCTCGCTCATCGCCTGGAGCTGCGGCCGCTGCTGGCCACCGCCGTGGGGTTCGTGCTCTTCAGTTTCTGTGCCTCGAGCATTTACATCATCAACGACCTGCTGGACCTGCATTCCGACCGGGCGCATCCATGGAAAGCCAAGCGCCCTTTCGCCTCGGGGGAAACTTCAATTCCTGTCGGTTTAGCCATTTCGAGCTTGCTCATCGCCACCACGACCGCATTGGGGTTCCTGTTGAGCGCTAGGTTCGGCGCCGTACTGATGGTGTATGTGCTCGTCACGCTTTGGTACTCACTTCAGCTCAAGCGAATTCTACTGGTGGATATTTTCGTTCTTTCGAGTTTCTATACCTTCCGGATCTGGGCGGGTTCGGTAATTACTTCCATTCCACTTTCCGACTGGTTCCTTGCTTTCTCGCTCTTTTTCTTTCTGAGTCTGGCCTTAGCGAAGAGGTATTCGGAACTCGTCCACGCAGGCGAACTGGTGGGCAGCGGAAATTCGGGGCGCGCCTATGTTGGGGGCGATCGTGATCTGCTCATGCATCTGGGCGTGGGCAGCAGCTTTTCGGCTGTGATCATTCTAGCGGTTTATGCTCACAGCAATGAGTTCCTACTTTTGTACAGGAGGCCAGAACCGCTGCTTCTGACATGCCCCGTGATCCTGTACTGGCTCAGCCGCGCATGGCTGAAAGCACACCGGGGCGAACTCAATGAAGATCCCATCACACTTTCGATCCGCGATCCTGTGACCTATGTGGTCGCAATCATCGTTTTGGCCGTCCTGGCCCTGAGCAGCAGAGCTCTATAACGAACGCGAGTCTCGCCTCTTCGAACCTGCTCCAGAATGGTCGGCGGCGCGATCGCGAACGACGTTCTCGGCAAGAACCACCAGCGCCCCAATACATTTGTGCTTTACGTTGCGTGACTGTCCTTGTGTCGACCTGGGTTTCGAAAATTGAACCGCTTTATGGGTTTCGCAGTTTTTGCAATACTAGTTTGTGATTCCGGAAGCAGCTTCGGACGCGCTGCGGGAGATCCTGGGGAGGATCGTGAGAGACCGACTAGAAGCAACGAGCGGCGTGAAGACAGTGACGTTTTTAGTTCCTTCCACCAGAAGGCGCGGCGGCTGCTTTAGTCGCGGCGTAAGGCCAACTAAACAATGAGTGGATCATGGCGACGGCTTCGAAGCAATGTGATCCTTTCGAACCAATGGCTCACTGTGGAGAAAAATGCCTATTTGGCGGGCAGCGAACCGATTGATGACTATTTCATTATACGCCGACAGCCTTTTGTTCTCGTCGTTCCAGAAACTGATGAGGGCGTCATCCTGGTTCGACAGTATCGTCCCGCTACGGAGCGGTTCTATTTGTCGCTTCCAGCGGGCTATATAGATCCTCTTGAAGATGTGCTGGCCGCCGCGGCTCGAGAGTTGCTTGAGGAGACGGGAGTCGTCGGAAGGAATTTTCGCTTGGTGGGTAGTCTTGATCCGCTCCCGGGATACCTCTCGTCAGCGGCTCATATCGTCAAGTGTTCTGTGCTTATCGGAACCGTGCCCGTACGACATGATGACGAAGTGGACGAAGTCATCGTGGTACCGTGGTCCGAAATCGAGAAACTGATCGGCGCAGGGCATATTGATGAAATGCAGGCAGTCGCCGCGTTGCTGCTTGTGCGGCTAATCGGCGGGTAGTGCTGGGCCCGACCGATCAAGTTCGCGACCCGCCTGCGTGTCTTCGGCGAGCGTGTGCGACAGGCGTCTTTGTGGCTGCGAAGCCAACAGGACGAGTTGGAGAGTAATTTCGATCTTGGCGATACCCGCTCTCTTCCACGTACTCGGTTTGCCGCTGTCATGTGGGATCCGCGTGCTCGTCCCGACCCCTGCCCGCGCCAGTAAGTCATTTATTGTCATATGTTTGAATTAGTCGAAGAGAACCCCATTTGCAGTTTGCGTTGGACCCCTAGGGCACGTGGCATGCCGCCCTATTCCCTCTTTAGGCAAGTCGTTTCCTTTTCGTTCTGGATTTCTCTAAATTTCGTCCGTAAGCCCAAGTGCCCAAAGGGAGCCCCTTTTGGCAAGAGGATTGCTCCTCTACGGCGGGGATTCCCGTCGAGCGGAGGATGGAATCGACTCTTAAGAGACGCGGCCGAGCTTCTTTTTCATTGGGCATAGCCTGCCCAATGGCGAATGAGGCCGACACTGCGGAACGTTTTGTGCGCGAGGTGTTGCGGCAGTGCGGCGGGTTCAGGGAGGTCCAGATGTTCGTCGTCCTGGACAGGGCGACGACTGACACCACGCGGGCAATTCTCGAACAAGTCGCGCAAGCCGAGCCTCGCCTGCGTGTGGTCTGGGCCCCGGAGAACCGCTGCGTCGTAGACGCCTACATTCGCGGTTACCGAGAGGCGCTAGCCGCCGGCTGCGACTGGATCCTCGAGCTTGACAGCGGTTTCAGCCATCAGCCGGGCGATATCCCCCGATTTTTCGACCGGTTCGAGGAGGGGTACGACTGTGTCTTCGGGACGCGTTTCGGACCGGGGGGGCGGCTCACGAACAGCTCGTTCAAGCGCCGGATCGTCAGCCGGGGTGGGACCCTGCTTGCGAATGTGCTGCTCGGCACTCGTCTAACCGACATGACCAGCGGTTTCGAACTCTTCTCGCGCCGGGCGTTGCAGAAAGTGTTGGATCGGGGAATCGAATCCCGCGGCCACTTTTTTCAGACGGAAATCAGGTTCTATTGTTCCCGCCTCCACATCGCCGAAGTACCTATCCATTACAAATCAGCCAGCCCGCGCCTTTCCGGCGCGGCCATTTCCGAAGCATTCCGCGGGCTGTGGAAGCTGTATTCTGAATCGAAGCAGCCTAGGGAGAATTCCTTGTGAGGACTCGCGCGACAGCTCTCGTGATAACCACTATTTTCAGTCCCAATGCCGCGCTGGAAGCATTTGCCGAGGGCTGCCGCAGACACGGAATTGAATTTTTCGTCGTCGGAGATGTACAGACGCCGTCCAGCTTTCACCTCGATGGCTGCGACTATTACAGCGTTAACCGCCAACGCGAGAGCTGCCCGGAATTCGCCGCAGACTGTCCAGTTCGTCACTACGCCCGGAAGAACATCGGGTATCTGCTGGCCATGCAGGCCGGAGCAACTCAAATTCTCGAATCGGACGATGACAATTTGCCGCGCGAACGCTTCTGGACGGAGCGACCCAGGCGCTTACGGGCGCGGACGGCGCGGGGCACCGGTTGGACCAATATTTACAAGCACTTTACGAATGCGTTGATCTGGCCGCGTGGGTTGCCGTTGGATGCCGTGAACGCAAAAATGACTGCGTACGATGAGCTGCCTCTGGAAGACGTTAACTGTCCCATTCAACAAGGCCTGGCCGATGACAATCCTGACGTGGACGCCATTTATCGCCTGCTGATGCCTCTTCCGGTGCGCTTCCGCGACGACCGGAGCGTGGCCTGCGCCTCCGGATCGTGGTCACCGTTTAACAGCCAGAACACGGCGTGGTGGGCCGAGGCGTTTCCGCTGATGTACCTGCCGATTTACTGTTCGTTTCGCGCTACTGATATCTGGCGGAGTCTTATCGCGCAGAGGGTGGCGTGGGCGAATGGCTGGGCTGTGCTTTTCCACGAGCCGTCGGTCTGGCAGGAGCGGAACGAACACAATTTGATGCGCGATTTCCGCGATGAAGTCCCCGTGTACCTGCACGACCGCGATATCGGCCGAATCCTAGGGGAACTTGATTTACCTTCGGGCGCAGGAAGCATTCCCGCAAGCATGCTGCGTTGCTACGAAGCCTTGGTTGGAGCTTCGATTATGGACAAACAGGAGATTCCACTGCTCAAAACCTGGCTCGCTGAGGTTTCTCGGCTGACGGGCGTCGCCCCACAGCGGCCGCTCCGCACGCTCCCGACCGCCGCGACGGCAAGAGCTCGGGCCGCTGGATTTTGAAACTTGGGCACCAAGCCAAATGGACTGACCGTGATCGATGCCTAAAAAGGTCTCGCATTTCACGCAGCGGGTACGCGCAGATTCTGCCGGATGCGCGCTGGCTGGCCTTCCCCTAATCGGGCAGCCAAGGCCGACACTCACTTTCGAACCAGGCGTGAGAGTTTCTATCGGGTGAAATTGGAGAATGGAAGGGGTTAGTCATGCGAAAAAGAGCGCTGATAACGGGGATTACCGGGCAGGACGGATCGTACCTGACAGAATGGTTGCTGGCTCAAGATTACGAGGTCCATGGCTTAATCCGGCGGGCGAGCAGCTTTAATACAGGCCGACTGGACCACATTTACCAGGATCCACATTCGTCGGACAAGCGGCTGTACCTGGAGTACGGGGATCTATCGTGCGCCGATCAATTGACTAATCTGATTTACAATGTGGAACCTGCCGAGATCTACCATCTGGGCGCACAAAGTCAGGTAAAGGTCAGCTTTGAGATGCCCGAGTTTACCGGCGACATTACCGGGCTCGGAACGACGAGGATTTTGGAAGCCGTTCGACGCAGCGGAATCAAGACGCGGTTCTACCAGGCGAGTTCTTCGGAGATGTTTGGAAGCGCACCGGCGCCGCAAAGCGAGCTGACGCCTTTTCGGCCCCGTAGTCCTTACGGGGCGGCGAAGGTTTACGGTTACTGGATGGCGGTTAATTATCGCGAAGCTTATGGAATGTTTGCGAGCAACGGCATTCTTTTTAACCATGAAAGTCCTAGGCGTGGCGAGACGTTCGTGAGCAGGAAGATCAGCCGTGCGGTGGCGAGCATCTTAGCTGGTAAACAGAGAACACTCTACCTGGGTAACCTAAATGCGAGCCGCGATTGGGGATACACACCAGAGTACGTTGACGCTATGTGGCGACTACTTCAGCAACCGGAGCCTGGCGACTATGTGGTGGGGACAGGGGAGACACACACGGTGCAGGAGTTTGTCGAAGAGGCATTTGAATACGTGGACCTGGACTGGAAGCAGCATGTGGAGATCGATCCAAGATATTTTCGGCCCACCGAAGTGGATCACCTGCGGGCGGACGCAAGCAAGATACGTCGCGAAATACAATGGGAGCCTCGTGTGACCTTCAGAGAATTAGTGCGAATCATGGTGGATGCCGATCTGGAGAATGCGGGATTGACGCCCATCGGAGCGGGGGTTCGCATTGTAGGAACTAAGTTCGGGGGTTGGCATCGGTGGAGCAGTTCCGTTTCTAGCGTTGTCGGTGCCGCGGCTGGTGCCGCGCTGGGAGACTAGGGACAGCCATGAGCTATTTGGAAGGAAAACGGGTCCTGGTCACTGGAGGTGGAGGATTTCTAGGGCGCTTCGTTCTAGAAAAGCTGCGTGAGCGCGGCTGCGCAACAATTGTGGCCCCTCGTAGCGCCGAAGACGACCTTAGGGATGTGAGTTGCGTTGAGCGCGTCCTGCAAGAGAACCGACCAGAGGTTGTAATTCACCTCGCTGCCGTTGTTGGTGGAATCGGCGCAAATAGGGAAAACCCAGGGCGGTTTTTCTACGACAACGCAATAATGGGAATTCAGCTCATGGAGTACGCTCGCCGAGCGAGTGTAGAAAAGTTCGTATGTTTAGGCACGGTCTGTGCCTATCCTAAGTTCGCTCCCGTGCCTTTTAAGGAAGAGGATATTTGGAACGGCTATCCTGAGGAGACGAACGCGCCATACGGCTTAGCAAAGAAGATGCTCCTCGTACAGGCCCAAGCCTATAGGCAACAATACGGTTTCAACGCGATTTATCTTCTGCCTGTGAATCTGTATGGACCGGGAGACAACTTCGACCTGAAATCCTCTCATGTTATTCCGGCACTGATCCGCAAATGCATTGAAGCCAGGGCAGACAACCAGTCGCGAATCCTTGCCTGGGGCTCAGGAACAGCTTCTCGTGAATTCCTTTACGTGAGAGATGCTGCCGAGGGTATCGTAGTGGCAGCAGACCGATACAACAAATCCGAACCGGTCAACTTGGGATCTGGCGAAGAAATCACAATTCGTGACCTGGCGAAATTGGTCGCTGAATTGTGCAGGTTCAACGGTACAATCGAGTGGGACGCAATGCAACCGAACGGTCAACCCCGCCGGTGTCTAGATACGGAGCGTGCCCAGAAGGAGTTCGGCTTCAGGGCGTCAACCGATCTACCCACTGGGCTTCGAGAAACAATCGAGTGGTATGAGAACGCCCACCTAGAAAAGCCCATTAGCCTTGGATCACGCTAGCGGCCGAAATCGTTTGTTTTGTGGCCTTTTCCTTCGTAGCACGAATCTTTAATTCTCAGTGTTGGTTCCGGCGATTCCGCTTGTTTCTCCCCGTATTGCCCGCTTCGGGTTCACCTGGCGAGGTCATTGTAGCTCGGGTTAGCAACGAAGGGCGTGACGGGCGTTGCGTTTTCTACTTGATGAACATTTCGGGCGACCGCGGTGCGATATTGGTAGTGATGGCCTCTCTTAATCAATGACTTCTCGAAGTAGAGCCAAGAGAGGCGCGCCAGTGCGAACAACAAGAGGCCACTTAGGGCCGTGAGTCCGAATGTCTGGAGGCCAGTCATCTCCGGGGTCGCCTTACCAACTAGACCATAAACGAGCCCGATCACCGGCAAATGAAACAGATACAAACCATAGGCGATGATTCCAAGCTCGGTGAGCCCGCGGAATCTGAATAGACGACTCACGAAACCTCTCTGAGTCACCGCCAGCAGCAAGAGGGAGAGATAAAATAGCGCGATCAAGGAATAGCCAAACGACGCGAGCGCGAATGAATCATTACTTAAATGTCTATGGATAAGCTCCAAGATGCCAGCCCCCGATGCTATCGAGGCCGCGCCGACGACCGTCTTGTGTGCGACGAGCCACTCCCAGCAGGCTGCGTCTCTTACCGCGCACGCTGCCAGCACGCCTAACAGCAGCGCGTCCATCCGGCAGGGAGCTAGGTATGCCGTCGCATAAGCCGCACTCTTAGGGTCGAGAGCAAACCACAGCGCGACGCGAATGAGCGGAGCGAGGAGGACTCCAATGCCGAGCACGTACGGCAATGTTTTGCGGCGGGTAAATCGGATCACAAAAGGCAGAGTCAAATAAAATTGTTCCTCAACGGCAAGAGACCACGTGACAGCGAGTGGCCAGTAGCCCAGAGACTTAAATTTCACCATCCAGAAGTTCTGTCCGAAAGTTAGATACGCATACCACGGTATCTTTGCCCTGCCGAACAGCCAAGCGTGAGTGCTAAGATGTGCGTAGAAGATAGCCACAGTAGACAGGCAAATTGCGCCGTACAGCGGCAGAATCCGGTAAACACGCCGCATGTAAAACACCTTGAAATAATTGGTAGAATCCCTCGCATCAAGCAGGATCCCGCCGATCAAGAATCCAGAGAGAACAAAAAACAAATCTACACCGGACCACCCAAAGGACAACAGTGTTTTAAGTCTCCAGGGCAAGATTGAATCACCCTCGAGAGCGATCCAGTGGAAAATGACGACGACCAGAATCGCCATGCCGCGAATGCCGTCAAGCTCAGGAACCCGATTACTGAAGTCCTTCATACCCGCTTCAAGCCTCCGAAACGACCCTCCGGACGAGGCGCACTCCGTCCACCACGAGGCTACGGAGGGCACACACCCGATCCGCCAGCGATCGGTAACCGCTCCCACAAGACGTTGCGGGAATTCTTTTGCAGGTAGAGACACTTGCCCTGCAATCGGACTGGCGTGTAGTACTTTTGCAGGTACGGGCGTGCTTGTTCTTGGTGATCAAACAGTTCAATGACGACGTCTGGTCCGAGTTGCCCGATCGAATGGCTATAGTCATACTTCATGTGACCTGGCCTGAATTCGATCAACCTACGAAGTCCGTACGCATCAGTTCTCATCGGCTCATGAGCAATGTACTTATCGGTCTTCCCCAGTAGATCTATGCTATAGCGGTCCAAGAAGTACGGAAGGGTGCCTGCCCGGCCAACCAATAGTGTCGCATCGGGTGTCGTAATCTGGCCAAGCAGGAGCGCTTTCTCCACGTCCGCATTATTCTCATCACCGGGGCCGGTATGAAGCGGCGCCTTGATGAGAAGGAGTTCCGCCAGCGCATCGACGCCGTGAATGCTGTTTACGCTGACGACGCTGAAGACAATTAACAGCGGGAAAACGCACATGCGCCAGGCGGTCGTCGCAGCTCCCGTGGGTCGCGCACGCGTCTGCACAGCATTAACGATCATCTTTGCGATATGGAAGAGACCATAAGACAGCAGGATGAAGAACCCCGGCATCGCGATGCAAATATACCTATTACTGCCCCCCCAATATTCCCAGGCGTCCCCACCAACATAGACGCTGTACATCATCTGAACGACAAGCACCCACAGCAGTAGGGAGAGCCGCCGATCACGCCGAGCCGCAACCAGTATAAATGGGATAGCGAACAACAATAAATTGGCTTCCCATATGAACTGGGCCAGCACGTAGAGACCCCGGCTGACTCTGAAGATGAATGGATAGCCGATCAGTTTTAAGTAATAGGTATTGGGGAAAATGTCGCCGAAATACCACAGCCTGAAAGCCGTCGGAGCAGCGCAGAAGGACAGGAGTATCACCGAACCCCAAACGATGTGTCGACGGCGCTGGGTGCGATCGACCGCCGCGAGGAACAGCATCAGTGCCACAGATGGCACCAGCACGTCCGGCCTGAGCCAGGTGCCTACGCCAAGCAGGATGTAGAACCATGCCGAAAACGTCTTGTCGCGCATACACGCTAGTGCCTGCAACAAGCAAACGCTCATGAGCAAGACCAACGCGCTGACTTCCAAACCCTGCAGGCTCCAAAAATTGATCGGCAGATAGAAGGCAGTCAGGACTACCGCCCCCAAAGAAACTGCCTCAGAACCATCCGACACGAACAGAGCGATCTTTCGGACGAAATATAGATTGATGGCCAGGAATATCGCCGCGCTGATCTGAATCACGAGGCTTGTCTTGGATTGCGCGATGGGGAATAGGTGAACCAGGGCCATAAAGAGAATCCAGAGCGGATCTGTATAACCTTCCACTCGTTCCCCTCCGCGGTTCCAGACCAGCCCGTAGCCGTGAGCGAGATTCCTCGCGTACCGCATGCCGATCATCGCGTCATCAAATAGCGAGAAATACCGCTCGCCATTGACTACAAAACTGTTCGGTAGATGAACAGCGCGGCGTAGAGCAGGAAGGCGACGACAGCAAGCACGAACAGGATGTAATCCCTGCTCAGGGATTTTGGCCGCTCGATCGTCATGGGAGCACTTTTCGGCGCTCGGACTCCAGGTTCAGGGTTCCACGTTGCTGTGCTGTCGCTGAATAGCCTGCTATCCATTGGATATCCGGGCCTGCGCCCCTCCTTCTTGTAGTCAATATTCGCCGTATAATGAGTCGGTTACGTGAAAGCCCAGAACGGTCCGCTTGACCGGCGGCTGCGGTTCTCCGGCAGGGTCAACGACGCTAGAGTAATCTCTATCGTACCCCACGCTTCCCTATGCACTCTTCCTGCCGTTGCACTCCCGCCCCCCCAGCAACGATAAGTCACTGTAGTTTCATATATTTGCATAGTCGAACGAAACGCCATTTGCACTTCGCCTTAGGCCTCTGTTCCACGTAGGCATGAAGCCCTGTTCCTTCTTTAGGCAAGTCGTTTCTTTTCTGTTTTGGAGTTTTCTAGGTTTTGGTCCGTAATCCAAAGTGCCCAAAGGGGATAATGGATTTGACCTGCCCCCGTTTTTGCGTCCGGTCATAAGCTGGCACTCCGGGGTTCCTGCACATCCGATCCGGTCCACGCCGCGGCGACGGAAACGGCCGGCGTGGGGGAGACGCCGGTCGCACGGGAGATGATCGAGTCCTGGCGGGTAGACACAACACAGTGCGCCTGCACAGCAGTCTGGTCTATCGGACGCCGGAAGAGTTCGTTGCGAGTGCCGCCGCGCGTATGCCTGAGATCCACGAACCAGTTCTGGTTCAAGCATCATCCCGGAATTTCCCGTTGAAGCTTTCGATGAAGGCGTTCTGCGTGGGCTTGTCGCGCTCGATGAAGTGCAGCGCTACCTGGTTCTGATATGCCCATTGATCCACGACTCGGCTGGCGAACTCCGTTCCGTTGTCGACCTGGATCGCGGCCGGTGTTCCATGTCGTTCTCGCAGCTCCTCTAGTATCCGCACCACGCGCAAACCCGGCAGCGACGTGTCCGGCTCGATCCGCAGGGCCTCTCGCGTGTAGCCATCCATCAGGTTCAGCGTCCGGAATTTCCGCCCACCGGCCAGTTCGTCATGGGTGTAGTCCATGGTCCGCAGTTCGTTCGCCCGCGTCGGAAGTGCCAACGGCACTCGCGCTTCGGCTCGAGATCGTTTGCGCTTTCCTACGCTGCACCGCCAGCCCTTCCTCTCGGTAGAGTCGATAGACGCATCGGGCATCCCTGGCCATGGGACTGGCTACATCGTGTACGTCAACGTGGTCAACGACCGTGGCGGCACGATTGCCCTCTGCGAGGCGACTCTTGAATTGCCCTGGGCAGATCGTTTCTTTGCTTGGATACGAGATCCCAGCGAGATATACGAGACAAAATGCTAAAGCTTTCCCGGCGAAGGCTATCTGAGTTACCCAAGAAAGGAAATCGAGCGCGACGAGTCCACGACGCCTAAGGCTGCCTGCGTTGTTCACGCGCGGGAATGCGCACAGCCGCGAGGATTTCCGGATCAACCGGGGTGGAGCCCGAGGATTGCGTCACAACGCGCACGGCCAGTCTGACACGCGCTAGCGATTGCAGAAAATGGGATCGCCGCGTTCCCCTAGCCGTGTAGAATGGGCGAACGACTCGATTAGGTTTTCGGGGGAAACTGGAGTCAATATGAAAGGCGTCGTGCTTGCGGGCGGGACAGGCAGCCGGCTCGATCCGCTCACGCGGGTTACGAACAAGCACCTGCTTCCAATCTACGATAAGCCCATGATCTATTATCCTATCCAAACGCTCGTAAACGCAGGCATTCATGAAATCCTGTTGGTCACGGGCGGAAAGAACGCCGGCGAATTCCTGCGCCTGCTGGGGAACGGCCACGACTTCGGATTAAAGCACATCCACTACAGTTATCAAGAAGGTGAAGGTGGCATCGCAGAAGCCTTGGGGTTGGCTGAGTACTTTGCGGGCGGCGAACCCATCTGCGTGATCCTGGGCGACAACATCATCGAGAACAACATTTGCCTAGCGGTCAAGAATTTCAAGAAGCAAAAGCAAGGCGCAACCATTCTGCTGAAGGAAGTTACCGACGCGCAGCGTTTCGGCGTGGCGGAAATTCGCACGAACCGCGTGGTCGGGATCGAGGAAAAGCCCAAAGCGCCGAAATCCAACTTCGCCGTCGTCGGCATCTACCTCTACGACAAGACGGTCTTCGATAAGATCCGCCAGCTGAAACCCTCCGCACGCGGAGAGTTTGAGATCACCGACGTGAACAACTTCTATATTGCGGAAGGAAGGCTTAGGTACGAGATCCTGGACGGCTGGTGGACGGATGCCGGAACGTTCGAGTCTCTGCTCCGCGCCAACAATTTGGTAGCCGAAACGGGCGCTAATAGGATGACCCGCCAGAAAGCGCCACAGACTGCGACGCGATGAGACTCTTCGTCACGGGCGGCGCGGGCTTCATCGGCTCAAATTTCATCCGCTATGTTCTTTCGCTGCGCAAGGGCCATCGGGTCGTCAATTACGACAAACTGACGTACGCAGGTAACCTGGCAAACCTCGTCGAGGTTGCGCAAGATGGGAATTACTCTTTCGTGAGGGGGGACATCTGCGATGCGGCTGCGGTTGAGGCTGCGATGCGCGGTTGCGAAGCCGTGGTCCATTTCGCGGCGGAATCACATGTGGATCGAAGCATCTACGAACCCGCGCCGGTGATCGAGACGAACGTTACGGGGACGTTCGTGCTCCTGCAAGTGGCGCGGACGCTTGACATCGGCCGATTCGTGCACGTTTCCACCGACGAAGTCTACGGTGACATGCAACCGGGCGCGTTCGCCGACGAGGACTCGCCGCTCGAACCCAGCAGTCCCTATTCAGCCTCGAAGGCGAGCTCCGACCTTCTGGTGCAATCCTTCGTCCGAACCTATCGATTTCCGGCAGTCACTACGCGATCATCGAACAACTATGGCCCGTTTCAATTTCCGGAAAAATTCCTGCCCTTGATAATCAGCAACGCCCTCGAGGACCTACCGCTGCCCATCTACGGCGATGGGAAGCAACAGCGCGACTGGCTGCACGTAGAAGATAACTGCCGAGGCATTCTGGCGGTCTTGGAAAGAGGACAAGTCGGCGAGGTTTATAACATCGGTGGCGACGGCGTGGAAGAAAATGTCTCCCTGGCCCGCCGCGTCCTTCACTTGATGGGAAAATCGGAGACGTTGCTCTCCCATGTTAAGGATCGTCCCGGCCACGATCGCCGATATGCGCTTCGTTGCGACAAGATCGCGGAGCGGCTGGGTTGGAAGACGTTGATCTCTTTCGATGAGGGATTGCGGCAGACGATCGACTGGTACAGGAGCAACACGAGTTGGTTGGCCGGAGTGCGTGGGGGCGAGTACCGCTCCTATTATGAAAAATATTATGTGAACCGCGATGCTTCCATGCGCACCGTGACGCCGTCAAACTCGAAAATGGTTCTCTGACCTCCTACCAGAACAGGCTGGCCTAGAATTCTGATAGAGTGAATTGTTGATGGGCGCGCGCATCGAGCGCGGCCACTACTCGATCTCCGAGGGCCGGATTCATTTGCAAAGACTGGAAACATCCCTTCCCGGTGTCCTGGAGTTGCGTCCGACCTTGCACCGCGACCGGCGGGGTTTTTTCCTGGAGACGTACCACCGCGCGGTGTTCGCCGATCTAGGCATCGGGGAGACGTTCGTTCAGGATAATCACTCTTGCTCGGCCAAGGGAACGCTGCGTGGACTTCATTACCAGCTACGTCATCCGCAAGCTAAGCTCTGCCGTGTCATCGAGGGCGAAGCCCTGGACGTTGCCGTTGACATTCGCGTGGGCTCTCCACATTTCGGGAAATGGACAAGCATCGTGCTGTCCGCCAGCACCTGCAACCAAGTTTACATTCCTGTCGGATTTGCGCACGGTTTTCTAGCCCTGACCGAAACGGTGCAGTTCCTCTACAAGTGCAGTGAATTCTACGATCCAGCGGACGAGCACGGCATCATCTGGAATGACCCGGGTCTGGAAATCACCTGGAGGGCGACAAATCCACTGGTCTCCGAAAAGGACAGGAAACACGCCACCCTAACGGACGTACCAAACGAATTGCTGCCGCAATACGGGAAGTAGATGACGCTTAAGATCTTGCTCACCGGCAGGGATGGCCAACTGGGCCGGGCATTGAGTCTCTGGTTGCCGCGGCTCGGCGACGTCATCGCCACAGATCGGCGTCAACTGGACCTTTGCAACCCCAGCCAGATTCGTCAGACGATCCGTTCCCTTCACCCTGGGCTGATTGTCAACGCTGCCGCCTATACCAACGTGGATCAGGCCGAATCCGACCAAACTTCGGCGCAAGCCCTAAACGTGGATGCTCCGCGAACACTGGCCGAGGAGGCGAAGCAGGTAGGGGCCGCTTTGGTGCACTTTTCAACGGACTATGTTTTCGATGGAACCAAGCGCACGCCTTACGTTGAAGATGATGTTCCGAAGCCTTTGAGCACGTACGGCAGGACCAAGCTCGAGGGCGAAAAAGCCATTCAGGAATCGGGTGTATCGCATGTGATCTTTCGCTCGGCGTGGGTCTACGCGCGGGAAGGACGCAATTTCCCACTTACGATCTTGCGGCTGGCCACGGAGAGGAGCGAATTGAGGGTCGTAAGGGATCAAGTCGGCTCCCCAACTTGGAGTTGGGAAGTTGCTGCAGCTACAACTAATGTCCTGTCGCAAATTTACGGCTGTGAAGACCCGCGTGTTGCGTTCTCCCGTGTTGGCGGAATCTATCACATGACAGCTGCAGGCGAGGCCAGTTGGTTTGAATTTGCGACGGCCATCATGGAGGAGGCCCGACGGCACGCGCCCGACAGCCCCTGGTTCATCGCGGCGACCGGTCAGCGGCCGCTGATCGCTCAACACATCTCGCCCATCACAACCGCCGAGTATCCCACCCCAGCGCGCCGTCCGGCCTATTCCGTTCTATCGAACGCGCGCCTCGCGGGCACGTTCGGGACGCGTTTACCGGACTGGCGAGCACAGTTGCGCTCTGCTTTCACGGCGCGCCTGACCGCATTGCCAGAAACGACCGACTCCGATTGAGCGAGGAGGCGAGACGGCGTGGCGCTCAACAGAGCCTCTCGGTTTCGCCTGAGGCTCGGTCAGGACGCTGCCGGTACGGAGGGGGCTGCCTGGGGCCGACCGAAGCTCACGTATTCGAAGCCCAGCGCCTGCATCTCGGCCGCGGAAAGCATGTTACGTGCGTCGAGGATCAGCGGCCGCGCCATTTCGTCGCGCACACGCTTCCAATCGAGTTGCCGAAATTGTTCCCATTCCGTCAAGAGCATGAGCGCATCCGCACCAAGCGCGGTTTCATAAGCGTCATGGCTATAGCGCACATTGGGAAGCACGGCTCTCGCCCGCCCCATGGCTTCAGGGTCGCAGGCTCGAACCGTGGCGCCTTCGGCAAGCAGCCGGCGCACCACTTCGATGGCGGGTGCGAGGCGAATGTCGTCGGTGTTCGGCTTGAATGCCAGCCCCAGCACGCCCACCTGCTTATCCTTTATCACCCACAGGGCTTTTCTTGTTTTCTCCAGCAATATGTCCACCCGCTGCTTGTTCACACGCTCTGCTTCTTTCAGCAAGCCGAAGTCCACGCCCGCACGGTCGGCCAAACTGATAAATGCCTGGATATCTTTTGGAAGGCAGAATCCGCCAAAACCCAGGCCTGCGTTCAGGAATTTACCGCCGATCCGAGGATCGAGCCCCATGGCCCGCGTCACCTCATCGACGTTTCCGCCGAGCCGCTCGCACAGATCGGCAAGCACGTTGGCATAGGATATCTTCAAGCCAAGGAACGAATTCGACGCATGCTTGATGAGTTCCGCGCTCGGAATTGTGGTCACCAGAAACTCCGGCCTGGCCGCCGGGGGGCACTTCCCAGGGTGTACGGGGCACGGGAAGCGGCCCGCCAAGATGGGTTCGTAGATTTCGCGAAGCTGCGCTTCCGTCTCCTTGTCTTCCACGCCGACGACGATCCGGTCCGGGTGGAAAAAGTCCGAGACGGCTGTACCTTCCCGAAGAAATTCAGGGTTTGAGGCGACTCGAAACTTCACGCCGCCGCGCCGGGCGTAGACCGCCAGAGCTCGCTGAAGCTGCTGGCCGGTCTGCGCTGGAACGGTGCTCTTTTCAATCACAAGCTTTGGCGTTGTTGATTCCGTAGCGATTAGGCGCGCGACGTTGTCTATCGCCGAAAGGTCGGCCTCGCCACTTTCCAGCGGCGGTGTGCCCACGCAAATGAACACGGCGTCGGCGGTTCGCACGGATTCCCCGCTGTCACCCGTGAAGCGTAATCGCCTCGCGCGCATAGCGCCTTCGAGGACGCCGTCGAGACTCGGCTCATAGATGGGGACTCTGGCCGCCTGGAGCGCGGCAATGCGTGCCTGGTCATTATCGGTGGCATTGACTTCATGGCCGGCAGCGGCCAAGCAGCTGCCAGTAACCAATCCGACGTAACCGCATCCGATCACCGACAGTTTCACGCTCAGTCTCCTCCTCGACGGGTCCGGCGCCGCCTTACGGAAGCATTCTCGCATTTTGGCTCGGTCCCGAGGCGAAAAGAATAAAAATGCTCCGTCTTTGTTCCTGGTTGGGTCGGCACGTTGAGCCGCGTGTCTCTCCAATAGGTGCCGTGGCGTGCGAGCCTTTCCTTGAACCAGGCAGTCGATCCGGATTGCGTCAGGTTTCGGATAGGCGAGTTATCAAAGCGTGTGAGAGCCGCAAAAAACTCCACTGGCCAGTTGGTCCAAGCCGTATGGCAGGATTGCAAGAATACCTTCGTGCCCCAACATTATAGCTAGGCCGGGGAATTTCTGGAGCCGAGCTTCAGTCTGCTGCGCCGTTAGAAGGCACGACCGCCGATGGCTGGCGCGGAGAGCGTTTCGGCGGCAACCCGGCTTGGCGAATCTTGTAGAGCAGAGCCCGATAGCTGATCTTGAGTTCACTCGCCGTTCGCTTGCGATTCCAACGATTCGCTTCGAGGACGCTCAAGATAATCTTGCGCTCGAGTTCCAGCACGGCTTGACGAGTAATTTTCTTCAGCTGAATGGGTCCATCCGTGGTGAATTCCTGGACTACGTTCGTGCGGCCCCAATGCAATAGCTCAGCACTCACGGCCTCTTCCGATCCCAGTATGACGTAGCGTTCGATCAGATTTTGGAGTTCGCGGATGTTCCCGGGCCAGGGGTGCTTTTCGAGCAGCCGCAACAGGGCCGGGGAGATCTTGCAGGTGGCGACGCTGTGCCGCTTTTGGTGTCGTTCGAGGAAGTAGGTGGCGAGATCCGCGATGTCTTCGGCGCGAGCACGCAGCGGCGGCAGCTCCAAGCTGACGACATTAATCCGGTAATAGAGGTCCTCGCGGAACCGCCCAGCGGCGATCTGTCGTTCCAGCAGACAGTTCGACGCGCAGATAAAACGTGTGGAAACTGCGATGTCTTCTCGGCCCCCGATGCGCGAGAAGCGGCCGTCCTGCAGGAGTTGCAAAAGCTTGGCCTGCAGTCCCAGGGCAATTTCGTCAATTCCATCCAGAAAAAGCGTGCCGCCATCGGCAAATTCGACGCGTCCCGGCTTGGTGGCGTGAGTGCCGGTAAACGCGCCTTTTTCAAACCCGAACAGTTCGCTCTCGAGCAAAGTTCCTGGAATCGCTGCGCAGTTGACTCGCACGAACGGGCCGGCAGCCACGGCTGAACGAGCATGGATGTAACGCGCCAGCACGTCCTTCCCGGTCCCGCTATCACCTTGAATGAGGACCGGCACGCTCGCATGAGCGACCTTTGTCACCCGCTGACGGATGACCTGCATGCCGGCCGAGCGGCCGAATATCATTTGCTCGGAAGGGAAATCGTCAGCAAGAGTGGGTGAAGCTACCTTCTGAGTGTTGGCCAAGGACGCTAGTTCCCCCGCCGAATGAGGGAGCACTCAGAGCGCCAAACTTTGTGGATTTCGACGGCGCCGGCGAGGTCTAGCCGACCGCGACGAAGTCCCCTAAGGTGCTTAGAATAATGAGGTTAATATGAGTCTGTTACCGGTGGCTACCGTATGGCATGGTGGTCATGGGCCCCCAGTTTCGGGCAAGCTGAGGGAATTGATTTTCACATGCTGAGAAGAGCTATTCCCTACTAAGCCTCGGGGCGGACAGACTGCTCTGGCCTAGAGTCCTGTCTCCCCCCACTGGCAAACCGCCTGCACTTGCCGGGAGGATAGCCGAGCACCGGGGTGCAACAAATTGTAGGAAGGCAAGGGCATTTTCCCGAGCCGTAGCTCCCGGCAGATTGAATAGAACCTTTGGCGCGTGTATTCGACAGGATCGCTGACACTCGGACGCAGCCATTCGGAAAAATTCAGGTCGCGGCGGCCCGCATTGACGTGGTCTACGATCAGCCAACAGACCGGAGCGACATTGCTGTACCACGGCCAGCGCGTCACATTCGAGTGGCAGTCATTGCAGGACCGCGCGAGGATATCCTCCACAGCGGGAGGCACAGGCACCGCCGCTTCAAGAGTGCGCTGTTTCACAACCGCGGGGTTTGTTCGTGCAGGACGGTAGAATTGAATCGCCACCACCAAAGCAATGCAGCCCCATGCAACTCCTCGCACAAATGCCGGCATCGTGCTCCCGTTCCCGCCTTGATTTTCAGCTCGAACTGCCCGGTCGTATTGTCTCCGAACTCCTTCCATTCGCGCCGAGAATTATCGAAAACAAATCAATAGACGCTCCGACGCCGCCTCCGTCTTTCGCCCTGTTTTTCTCCACTTATGTTTACATTTGAACATCGCTCGTGTAGCATGCCGCGTGGTTTGGCTGTCGTCAGTTCCGCTTCCTGATCGAACGCTGGGTCCTTGGAATGCGATCTCGGAAAGATTGGGGAAGTCGGCTTGCTTTAGCCGCGGCGATTGTCTGCGCCTTGATGCTACTAGGGGTAGCCGTATCCGGTTCACCGGCTCCTGTGCCTGGACCTCCTCCGGATCCCGCCGGGGGCATTTTTTCTCCTGCTCATTCGTCAGTGCTTGACGCTGTTCTCGATTTCTTAAGTTGGCGCTCGGAGCCTGTACAGCCGATTGCCTTCCCGCACAAAACGCACCTCGCGAATGGTTTGATGTGCGAGGCGTGTCACATGGGAGTCACGCAGGGGCCGGTCGCTGGCATTCCCGACGTTCGCTTCTGTATGTCCTGCCACAGAGTCATTGCCAAGGACAAGCCGGAGATCAAGAAAGTTGCCGCGTATCTGGCGAGCGGCGAAGACATCCCGTGGGAGCGCGTCTACGACTATAGCCCGACCGCCCACGTCCGGTTCAACCACGCCCCTCACATTCGTGCGGGGGTGCAATGCTCGTCTTGCCACGGCGATATGACCCAGCAGACCACAGCTTCGCGCGTCGTAAATTTAAACATGGGCTATTGCCTGAGTTGTCATAAGCAGCGCGGCGTGTCCGTCGATTGCCAAACGTGCCATTTTTGAGCTTGTTCCTGGCCGCGGCAAAGCGGCCCGAAGAAGTGCCGGAGGGTTCATGGAGCGTCGTGCCTTCTTCAAAATTGCGGCCCTGACGGGCGCTGCGGCCACGCTCGATTCCTGCGGGAGTCCGGATCATCAGCTCGTCCGTTTCGTTCCGGAGGAGGTTCTGGTTCCCGGTATCGCCACCTGGAAACCGAGCCTCTGTACGCTTTGTTCCGCAGGCTGTGGCCTCCTGGTGCGCGTCATGCAGGGCGAAGCTGAGGTCGTGCGCAAGGGAAAACTCGGCATCATCAAAATGGGGCTGGCGAAAAAGCTCGAAGGCAATCCCACGCATCCCGTAAATCGCGGCAAGCTCTGCGCGCGCGGTCAGGCTGGACTTCAAGTAGTTTACCATCCCGATCGTTTGCGCGGGCCTCTTAAGCGCACCGGGGAGCGCGGCTCCGGCGCGTTCCAGGAATTGAGCTGGGACGATGCAATGAAGGAGCTGACCTCGCAGCTTTCTACGCTTCATTCTTCGGGCAATGCCGGGTCGCTCGCCTTTCTCACCTCGCCCCTGCGTGGCCAGCGCCGCGAATTGATCGAACGCTTCTTGAGGGCTTACGGCGCCCCTCCTTCGACGGCCTACGAGCCCCTCGACGACGCTGTATTGCGCCATGCGAATCTCCTCAGTTTCGGCTGGGCGGAGCTTCCGACGCTCGATCTAGCCCGCGCCAACTACGTCGTCTCCTTCGGTGCGGACTTCCTGGGCACTTGGGACTCTCCCGTCTCCCAGTCCATCGGTTACGGCGAGATGCGGCAGGGGCGCGTGGGGCGCCGTGGCAGATTCGTGCAGGTCGAGGCCCGCATGTCTCAAACCGGCGCCAACGCCGACGAATGGGTTCCGTGCCGTCCCGGAACCGAGGGCGTGCTCGCCCTTGGAATTGCTCATGTGATTTTGAGTGAGAAGCTTTCCTCACACGATGCGCGGCCGCGCGCTGGAACTCTCATCGCCGGGTGGGCTGAGGGCTTGCCCGACTATACCGCCGACATGGTGGAGAAGCGGAGTGGAGTCCCGAGCGCGACCATCAGTCGCTTGGCGCATGGAATTGCAGAGAACGGTCCAAGCACTGCCATCATCGGCGGAGCGCCCTTGGCTCAAACCAACGGCTCGTTCAACGCACTCGCTGTGAACGCCCTGGCGGCGCTGGTCGACCCGGACAACGGAGCACTGCTGGGCTTCATGCCGCAACCGCCTCTAGAAAATTCTTACCCGGCCGTCAGCAAACCGCAGGATAGCTTCGCCGCCCTCAATGCTTTGACGAAAGCAAGCCCGAAGCTCCTGATGCTCTACAACGCGAATCCCGTTTTTTCCGCTCCGCCGGGTTCGCAAGTCCGCGATGCCATCGCCAAAATTCCGTACATCGTGAGCTTCGGCAACTTTCTTGACGAAACAAGCGTTCTAGCCGACTTGATTCTTCCTGACCATGCGCCGCTCGAGTCTTGGCTGGACGATGTTCCCGAGTCTGGCGCGGCCGGGATGGTGGCGAGCCTCGCCGAGCCCGCGGTTCATCCACTCCATGACACGCGCGCTATGCCGGACGTCCTTCTCGACCTCTCTCGCGGCCTCGGAGGCAACATCGCTGCCGCAGTGCCTTACAAAACCTATGATGAAATGCTGCGCACAGCTTTCGTGGCGCTCCGCACGCACCCCGGTTCTATCACTGGCGCCACCGACGATGACGATTTCTGGGACAAAGTACAGGAACAGGGCGGCTGGTGGAACGTGTCGGCATCGGTCCGGGCCGTCCGGCCAGCTCCGCCATCAGCCATGCCTGCAATTGCACCGGCCAAGCTCGCCGATCCCCAATTTGATGGCGACGCCACCGTTTATCCCTTCCACTTTTTGCCCTATGCCTCGCAGGCATTTCGAGACGGATCGCTTGCCCATTTGCCGTGGTTGCAGGAAATGCCGGACGCGCTTACCAGCGCCATGTGGTCGAGTTGGATCGAACTCAATCCCAAGACCGCTGAGCGATTGGGTCTTGGGCAGGGCGATCTGGTCGAGATTGCGTCGGAGCACGGAAAATTGAGTGCTCCTGTCATGCTCTCTCCCGGCATCGCTCCGGACGTCGTCGCCATGCCTATCGGACAAGGGCACCAGAGCTTCGGCAGGTATGCGAGCGACCGGGGCGCGAACCCGTTCTCGATCCTTGCGTCGCTCACGGATTCAGAAACCGGATCACTGGCCTGGGCCGCTACACGCGTTAAGCTGACGCGATCCGAACCTGCCGGGCGGGGCAAACTTATCCTTTTCTCGGGCGGGTTAAGCCGTTTCCCGCACCCAGAGGAGCCGCGGTAGAGTTTTGAAGATTCCTTGAGTGCTGTTTTGGGAGAGAGGGCTAACAAACGAGCATGGCTCACAAATGGGCAATGGTGGTGGATCTGGACCGCTGCACGGGTTGCGAGGCGTGTGTGGTAGCCTGCCACGCAGAAAATAACATCCCGACGGCAGGAGACGACCAGGCGGCCCGTGGCCGTGCCAACCACTGGATCAGGGTCGAAAGCTATTGGGAAGGCGAGTATCCTGACGCCCGCTTGCGCTTCCAGCCCGTCATGTGCCAGCAGTGCGATGATGCGCCCTGCGAGCCGGTGTGTCCCGTCTTCGCGACGTATCATACGGCCGAAGGCCTGAACGCCCAAGTGTACAATCGCTGCGTCGGAACGCGATTCTGCGCCAACGCTTGTCCCTACACAGTGAGATTTTTTAATTTTTACAATCCCGTCTGGGACAAACCTCTGAACCTGCAGCTCAACCCTGACGTCTCGGTCCGTAGTGTCGGCATCATGGAGAAGTGCACGTTTTGCGTGCAGCGCATTCGCGCAGCCGAAGTCCAAGCGGAAGGCGAAAAGCGCGATCTGAAGGACGGCGAATTCAATCCCGCCTGCGTCCAGTCCTGCTCGCCCAAAGCCCTCGTCTTCGGCGATTTGAACGACCCGAACAGCGAAGTTTCCCGGCTGGCAAACTCGAACCGCAGCACCAAGCTGCTGGGTGAATTGGGGACCCTGCCGAACGTAACTTATCTGCCGCGAGGCGTGTAATTAAATGAAAAAAACGCCTGAACAAATCCAACAAGATTTGCTGCGGCCCATGTTTCATTCCAGCGCCCGGTACTGGGTTGCCGTAGCTTTGGCGAGCTGTCTGGTGCTGGCAGGCGCTTGCACATTCCTGTATCAGGTCTATACCGGCATAGGGATCTGGGGGCTCGATTCGCCGGTCTTTTGGGCTTTCGACATCACCAATTTCGTCTTCTGGATCGGCATCAGCCATGCCGGCACGCTCATCTCGGCGATTCTACGTCTGGCCAATGCCACTTGGCGCCGTCCGGTCACGCGCTGCGCCGAGGCCATCACGGTTTTCGCGGTCTCCATCGGCGCGATCATTCCCGTTTGCCACATCGGTCGGCCGTGGCTCGCTTACTACCTGATTCCGTACCCAAGCGAACGACATATCTGGCCCAACTTCCGTTCGCCGCTGGCATGGGACTTTTTTGCCATCATCACCTATTTGACAGGAAGCACCACGTTTCTGCTGCTCCCCATGATTCCAGATTGGGCAGCGGTTCGCGACACCTCGACAGGCCTGCGCAAAAGGATCTACGGAATCCTGTGCCTGGGCTGGCGGGGCACGCCACGACAGTGGCACCGGCTTGAAACCGCAATGCACGTCATGGCGATTGTCATCGTTCCGGTTGCCGTCTCTGTGCACACCATCGTCTCCTGGGACTTCGCCATGACGCCCGTACCGATGTGGCGCTCCACCATCTTCGGTCCCTATTTCGTTGTGGGTGCTATTTTCAGCGGCATCGCGGCGTTGATCCTCGCCATGGCCCTGTTGCGGAAATTCCTGCATCTCGAGGAATACCTGCAGCCGATTCACTTTCAGAATCTCGGCAAACTGCTCTTGACCATGAGTGCGCTTTGGTTCTACTTCACCTTTGCCGAGCGCCTCACCACCTGGTACGCGAATGAACCCTCGGAAATGGCCGTGTTCTGGACCACCATCCGGCAAAACTTTGCGCCGCTCTTTTGGACCATGGTGGTCTGCAATTTCATAATTCCTGTTCCGATTCTGGCCATCAGGAAATTGCGCACGATTACCGGCACCTGCATCGCCTCCGCTACCATCGTCGTGGGCATGTGGATCGAACGGTTCTTGATCATCGTGCCCGCGCTCGAGCACAAATATCTTCCCTATACGTACGGTCATTACCGTCCGACTTGGGCCGAGATCACGCTGATGGCGTCCTCGTTCGGATTTATGGTCTTGCTCTACCTGTTGTTTGCGAAATTCGTGCCCGTGATTTCGGTATGGGAATTGAAGGCCGGGCTGCACGGTGCACCCGCGACACCACATGCCAGCACGGTCATCTCGGTACCGGTTGGCAGCGGGATTGAAGATAATCCGCTGCCAGGGGACGTATAGCGATGAAAGCGATCTACACTCTTTGTCCCGATCCCGACTCGGCGCAACGTTTGGTCGATGCGCTGCGCATCGCCAGCCTGGACCTGGGTTTTACGGACAACCAAATCGTGGTCGTTTCTGGCGAGCCGTACGAGGGCTACGAATTTTTCGACCGGTACGCCAAGTCGTACACGTTTCCGCTGGCAGCGATGGGAGGGCTGATTGGGGGGATATGCGGCTTTCTTCTTACAACACTCACACAGAAGGCGTACCCTCTGGCCACCGGCGGCATGCCCATCACGCCCGCCTGGACAAACGGCATTATCGTTTACGAGCTGACTATGCTCGGCGCTATCCTGACCACTCTGGCGTATCTATTGGCCGCCGCCCCCCTGCCGAGTTGGGGAGCCCATCTCACCGATCCGGAAATTTGGACAGGGAAAATCCTCGTGGGTGTCACCGATCCGCCCGAGGCCTCTGCCGCCGCGATCGAAAAGAAATTCCTCCAGGCTGGCGCTTCCGACCTTAGAAGGTTCCCAGCGCCTGCCGCGCGCTGATTGTTCTGGCGGATTCCCTACCTTCGGCTGCGGAATTCGCGAGCCAATTCAGACAGTTCGAATGACGCTTGGCCAGACGCCCCAAGGCGCCTACCGGCCGCGTTAGGACTTAGGACGCTGCTTCAATCTTGGTGACCTTGATGGTCTTGGTGGACTCGTTGTAATCCCCAGTCACCTTGACCTTCGCTCCGGCGAACTTGACGGGCATCTTCTGATTATCGAGCTGGTAGGTCATCTTCTTCGCCGCATCGTACAGAACATACTTTCCGCCGATCGCGACGCACTTATTCGTACAGTCCTTCTCAGTCTCCCCCTCCTCGATCATCTTCTCGTGCCCGCCCAGAGCGGCGCACTGACTGTCCATGATCTCCCCAGACAACGTTTCAACCTTGGGGGCCGCCAGCAGCACGGCGGTCAGCACAGCCAAACACGGGAGCGATACAACGAGGCCAATCACAAACCTCTTCATTTTGTTCCCTCGGCTAAAGCAGTTGGTCGATCACAACGATTCCCAACCCAATATACCATATTCGATCCGGACCAGGGCGCTACGGCTGCTTCGGGCTTCGTCCCTCCGGGGTTGGGACAGAGCCAGGATAAATTCCGGATCGGGAATCGCCCACCAGGCGGCGCAACAGTTGCGACCCCGCCCCGCTCCGCCCTCAGAAATTCGCTCCTAAGTCCATCCGGTCCAGGCGCGCGCGGCGACCCCAGGTGTTCTCCGGTGAAAGCCCCGATCCCTGTTGCCAGGCGCAGTCAGGTAGAACTACCATTACCTGCAGCCTCACCGTCGGAGAGGTTTCCATGATCGTGCAAGACCTGATCCGAGAACGTCGCGAGATATTTTCGATTACTGAAGAGATGACCGTTCACGATGCCGCTCGTTACTTGCGTGACCGCCGTGTCCGCGCCGTCGGCGTGCTCGATGCGGGCGGAAAACTGGTCGGCGCGATTTCTCAGAGCGATATCTCCGATAAGGTGGCCGCCGAAAACAAGTGTCCCGCCTGGATGCGCGTTTCGGAAATCATGACGCGCGAACTCGTGACGGTTACGCTGGATCAAACTCTCGAGGATTGCCTCCGCAGCATGGAAAACCATGGAATCTTTCATTTGCTCGTGGTGGACGCTGCCGGAAAGTTTTCCGGGATGATCTCCGTTACGGACCTGCTCCGCTTGACCGCATCGGACCACAAGGCACGCGCGGATATGCTGGAGGCCCTGCTCTTTCCGCCGCGCTAGGTCAGAGGGCTGGCGCCGATAGCTAGGGCAGGATCGCGCCGAGGTGAAATGCGATTGGGGAGCTGTGACGAAACAAGAAGGGCAAGCTAGGCGACGAGTCGGCCAAACTAAATCTTGCTGTCACCTAGTAATCGCCGCAACACCTGCAGTAGCCGCGCGCGCGCTTCCGGATCCATGGCGGCAAATTCAACACCCATGCCTTTACCCCGTTGGGAGTCTCGTACGACCGCCGTCGCACGAACCTCTCCGCCTGGGACTTCGAAGTACAATCGAATCAAATCTCCCATGGGAGGAGGGTTGGGGGTGTCGATGAAAAGACCGCCGAGGCCAAGCGTTGCCACCCGGGCGACGTTGCGTTTACCAATGCCCTGCCACGCAATTTGCATACCGGCCGGCAAGCCGATGCGCGGGTAGCGCCGATTTTTTGCGGCTGAAGTCACCGGGATATTCCCTTTACCTTCCTGCTTCTAGCGTAACACCCTCAGTGGCTGTTCGAACGCCCGGTTGTTGAATTCGCTAACGGTAGGGTCTCGGCCGACCGGCCCGTTCGAAAATCGCTCCGCGGCGACCCCGGCGAGTTGTTGTTGCCTGATCTGTGACTTCGTTTCGGCACAACGCTTGCCGGCGGCTTCCTGTTTCGTATAGTCTGAAAAAATCGTGAAACGTGTGCCCGACAAGCGACCTCTCAAGGTCTGCATCTTGTCTCCACACCCTCTGGTGCTCGCTGAATTCTCGCGCGCTCTCGCGGGTCCTGGTTTCGATTTGACTTCCCGACAACTTGAATCGATGCTCGGGCCTGACTTGCGCCGGCTGTCGGTGCCGCGCGCCTCCGTCTACGTCGTGGACGCCCACGCTTCACAGCCGGCAACCGCGGCGCTCATCGCCAATATCCTCGAATGCTCGCCCAACGCGCGCCTGCTGGTAGTCGCCGAAAAATTCAGCGCCTCCGAGAGCCATGGCTTGCTACGGCTGGGAGCTAAGGGCCTGCTCACGTACGCAGAGGCCCGAGACCAGCTCCCGCGAGCGTTACCCCAAGTCGCTAGCGGCGGATTCTGGGTGCCCAGGTCGACCCTCTCTAACTTTATCGACGCGATCCTCAGTAACGTTCACGGACGGCGGCCGAACGTCGAAATGGCGAAGGAACTCAGCCGGCGCGAGCAGGAGGTGCTCGACGCTCTGCTCGAAAACCTTGCCAACAAGGAAATCGCCAGCCGCCTGAACATTTCGGAACGCACCGTGAAGTTTCACGTCTCCAACTTGTTGAGCAAGTTCGGTGTCCGCCGTCGCGCCGACCTCATCCTGCTCTGCTTTCAGCGTCGCCCGGTCGCCGTCTAGACCACCAGCCCGTTTCAGCCAATCGTTGTTCCAGAACATCGAAAGGATTTTCCGACGGGGTTGGAAGACGATTGACGGATTTCGCACATCGCCTTCGCAGCGGCTTCTGCGCTGCCTGCGATTTCTTGTTATAGTCAAGCGTCTCACGGTCAGGTCGCGCGGCGGCCGGACGGAACAGGAGCGCTAACCTTCGCTATGCCTATCGAACGGAAGGCCGAATACTTCAAGGGATCGCAACTCAAGGTCGGAATTATCGGATGCGGTTACGTTGGCCTGCCGCTGGGACTGCGCTTTGCCGAAGCGGGGCATCGGGTGGTCGGCTTCGATACCGACCCCAGCAAAGTCGAAAAGCTCAACCAGGGCCAGAGCTACATTGGACACATTCCCGGTACAAGGATTCAGCAGTACGTTCGCTCCAAGCATTTCTCGGCAACGAATGATTTCACTCGCCTCGCGGAAATGGATGCTGTCGTGATCTGCGTGCCGACGCCGCTCGACGAGCGACGCGAGCCTGACCTTTCCTATGTCGAGGAAACGGCGCGCGCCATTCAACCTAACCTCCAGCGCGGCCAACTCATCGTGCTCGAGTCCACAACCTATCCAGGAACCACCGAGGAACTTGTGCTTCCGATCCTGGAAGCCAACGGTTTGCATTGCCCCATCGCCCATGGCCCCGACGCCGAGCACATTGCCACCGATTTTTTCCTGGCCTTCTCGCCCGAGCGCGAAGATCCCGGCAACAAACAATTCGGCCTGGCGCAAATCCCCAAGGTCGTGGGTGGCGTTAATCCACCCAGCGCCCGCGCCGCGCTGGCGCTCTACGCGCAGGTCGTGGCGCGAGTTATACCGGTCAGTTCCACGCGCGCGGCGGAGATGACCAAGCTCCTCGAAAATATTTTTCGCTGCGTGAATATTGCGCTGGTGAACGAGCTGAAGCTCTTGGGTCTGCGCATGGGCATTGACATCTGGGAGGTGATTGACGCCGCGGCAACCAAACCCTTTGGATTCATGCCGTTCTACCCCGGACCCGGTCTGGGCGGACACTGCATTCCCGTGGACCCGTACTACCTGTCCTGGAAGGCGCGCGAATACGATTTTGCGACGCGGTTCATCGAGCTGGCCGGCGAAGTCAACACCGCGATGCCGTATCACGTTGTGGAAGCTGTCGCGAGCGCCATGAATGACCGGCAGAAGGCGCTCAAAGGCTCCCGCGTGCTGGTGCTCGGCGTCGCGTACAAAAAAGATGTGGACGACCTGCGCGAATCCCCGACGCTGAAGATCATGCAACTGCTGATTGAACGGGGCACGAGCCTGGACTACAACGATCCGTATTTCCCCCAACTCCACAAGATGCGTCACTACGACTACGCGAACATGCGGTCAGTTGAACTTACGCCGGGCAACCTCTCCGCTTACGATTGCGTCGTTATCGCCACCGACCATTCCAATTACGACTATCCCGCAATCGTCGAATCGGCGCAGTTGATCGTCGACACGCGCAACGCCACTCGCCGCATCGCCCGCCATCGCAACAAAATCGTCCTCTGTTGAGCGGGCGATGAGCGCTTACCGCGAGAACATCCAAACGCAACTCCGTGACAGCTGCCGGGTTAAGCAAAGCTTTTCCGATCAACTCCTTGCTCACATCGAGAGTTTTGCCGAGCGTTCCGCCGAGGCGCTGGCCCGCGGCGGCAAGCTTGTTTTTTTCGGTAACGGCGGAAGCGCTGCCGATGCCCAGCATCTGGCCGCGGAACTGACCGTGCGTCTCCGCGAGGATCGGCCCAGTCTCGCCGGCCTGGCGCTTACGGCGAATTCTTCGGTGCTGACGGCGGCGGGAAATGACTTTGGCTTCGACCGAATCTTCGAGCGACAGGTGGAATCGCTCGTCGCTCCGGGCGATGTTCTGGTGGCCCTGTCGACCAGCGGCAACAGCCCGAATGTAGTGCGCGCCATCGAGGCGGGTGCGCGCCGCGGCGCTTTCCGCGTGGCGCTCACCGGTGAAACAGGAGGCGAACTGGCCCGCCGCGTGGACCTGCTGTTGAACGTTCCTTCACGAGACCCACAACGTATTCAGGAGGCCCATATCACCATCGGCCACATCGTGTGCTCGCTGATTGAGCGCATGCGCCCGCTCGGCTCCTAGCCCCAGGTCTTCGGGGTGTTACCTTTAGAATCTTCCTGTACGGGGATAAGCTTGCCTTCGACTCGCGAGTCACCTAGCTTAGAAAACATGAATAACTGGTCACACCCTCCGGGCCAGGAAACAAGCCGTCGCCGCAGCCAGCGCGTCCTCCTGAATGTTCCGATTACCGTTTCGAGTGACGCCCCGCAAGGCGCGTTCAGCGAAGACACCCAGACACTTGTCGTCAACGCTCACGGCGCTCTGATTACGCTGGCTGCCAAGGTTTCCCCGGGGCAGTCGCTGCAAATCAAGGTCCGCTCCGCGCCCGAAACGCAGGCTTGCCGCGTGGTTTATCTGGGTCCTTCGGTGGATGGGCGAACGCAACTGGGCATTGAATTCACCAAGCCCGCGCCGAACTTCTGGCATATTACTTTCCCGTCCGGAGACTGGACCACCGCTCTTTCGGACGATGTCGTCGAAGCCAAAAAAAAGTAAGCGGTCGCTAAGGGTGGCTCGTGAGCTCGACGCGCGCCGTGCCGATCGGCACCTCGGCCTCGATCAGCACCGGTGTACGCGCTGCGTCCCGCGCGAGCCAGAGGGAAAAGCGCGTATCGGCGACCTCCTGGCCGTGCTCAAACAAGCGCACGTCAACCCGCGAGGCGTCGAACTGCCCGGCCGGCACGGTCGCTTGCCCCACAGCTTGGCCGAGTCGTGCGACGACTTCGTAAAGCTGATGGCCGTCGAAGACGGGCGCGCGGATTTCCGGCGTGGTCTTCCAGTCCGTTGCGCGCAGCACGTAAAGGAAGTCGATCGGGTCGCGGGTGCCGGGCAAAACGCGCGCCGCAGCGACATCGGGCGGTGCCGGGTCGCTGCCAGTCGTCATCCTCCAGGAGTTATTTTCCTGTTTCCCCGCTTCATGCAGGTACATTTCATATTGCAGGGAAGTCAGCGTGACCGCATCGGTGTAGGAATCAAACTGGTCGTCGAGCGGGTACACGATGTGCATTGTGTCCACGGTTTGCGCGCGCGCTTGAAAATGCCAGGCAGGGTGGCCGAAGAAGTTGCGGTGTTCTGCGACGGCGAACTCCAGCGTCGCCGCGTTCACCGAGAACTTCGACCAGAGCACGCGAAACGAAAGGCGCTCGCCTCCACTGAACGGCACGCCGGCTTCGCTCGGCGCTGCTGGCGTAGGGCGCGATTTGGACCGCGCAGCGCTTGGCCGGTGTGCTTGCTGCGACGCGCCGGTCACAATCAGCGTAGCGCCGACCAGCGCCGCGCAGGCAAACCGTGCGGTCCTCGCGAGACGGATTGGACGTTCGTTGAACGTCATCGTATTGAGTTCGAGGCGGGCCGGAGGTGTTTCGTTGTATCTTCCGACCGGCGTGTCTCCTACGGGAATGACAACCCGGAGTCGGCACGTTATAGTGAAGCGTATCTGAAACGGGCGCCAGTGGCTACGACTGCGTAGCACTCGGTTGCTCATGCGGCAGTCCGCGCGTCGTCCCTGATCACCTGAGCAAGAATGCCGGGTGGGCGTGCCCAACACAGAGGAGGACCCTATGCGCTACCTGGTGACGGGCGGCGCAGGATTCATCGGTTCGAACACCGTGGATGAACTGGTCCGACGCGGCCATCAAGTAACCGTGCTCGACGACCTTTCTACCGGCAGTGAGGAAAATCTGGCCGGCGTGCGCAGCCAGATCGATTTCATCGTTGACACCATCACCGACAGTAAGGTCCTCGAACGAGCCTGTCGCGGCGCCGATTATGTCCTGCATCTGGCGGCGCGCACTTCGGTGCCGCGCTCGGTCCAGGACCCTGCCGAAACCAACCGCATCAACGTGGACGGAACCCTGAACGTTCTTCTGGCCGCTCGTGACGCAAGAGTGCGACGCATGGTTTTTTCCAGCTCTTCGTCTGTTTATGGCGAGACTCCAACGCTGCCCAAGCGCGAGGACATGCCGACGGCGCCTATCTCTCCCTACGGCGTCTCCAAGTTGGTGGGTGAGCTTTACGGAGACGTCTTTCGCCGCGTCTATGGCATGGAATTCGTCGCTTTGCGTTACTTCAACGTCTTCGGCCCACGGCAGAATCCCGGCTCCCCATATTCCGGCGTGCTTTCGCTGTTTGCGAGTGCCATGCGGGACGGTGCCGTCCCAACGGTCCACGGTGACGGAGAGCAGTCGCGGGACTTCACCTTCGTGCAAAACGTTGCCCAGGTCAATATTCAGGCCTGCGAAACCCCGGGTGCCTCCGGGGCGGTTTTCAACGTGGGCACTGGCGGACGCTACACCCTCAATCACACTCTTCGGCTGCTGGAGAAATTCGCCGGGCGCACGGCCAACGCGAAATACACGGAGCCGCGCAAGGGCGACATTCGAGACTCGCAAGCCGACATTTCGCTCGCGCGTCGGCTTCTCGGATACAACCCGAGCGTGGGATTTGAAGAAGGTTTACGCCGGACCTGGGATTGGTACTGCGCCGCTCGTTGAGGCTGCGTCTTTGCGTTTTTTCGCGGCGGACTGATCTCGCTGGATAGTCAGCCACCGGGGTGGTTCGCGATATCCAAGAACCCGGCCAGTTCCACCAGGCTATCCACGAGCAAGTCCGGCGGAGATGCGGCCAGGCGTTCGCTCCCGAGCCCGTAGCTCACGCCGCAGGCCCACGTGCCGGCATTGCGGGCCGTTTGAACGTCCACGTCGGAATCGCCAACCAGCATGACCTGCCTCGCTTCCGCCCCGAAATCGCGCAGCAACACTTGCATGCCGGCGGGATCTGGTTTTTTTGTTTCAAAGCTGTTTCCGCCGTAGATGAACCGAAAGTACGGCGCCAACCCGAGGAGCTCGATGATCCGCTGGCTGAAGCGCACGGGCTTATTCGTTAGCACGGCCATGGCTAGGCCCTCCAGCGCCGCGAGCCCTTCGCGCACACCGGGGTAGGTAACCGTATTGTCCAGCATGTGATCGTGGTAGTAGGCTAAAAAAAACTCGAGCCCTTGTCGGCATTCCTCCGCCGTTGCGCTCGGGCCGAGCACCTGTTCAATCAGGCGCGGCGCGCCTTGGCCGACGTAGCCGAAGATCTGGTTGTGCGCAAGCGGCGCGCGGCCCATGTGCGTAAGCGCGGCGTTAACCGCATGCGCTAGGTCGAGTTCGGAATCGATCAGCGTTCCGTCCAAGTCAAAGACGAGAAAGCGTACGCCGGCAAACCGGAATGGCGCTGTGGGTGTCGCACGGGACATCGAGATCGTCCTAGTGGCGAAGAATAGCGCCCTATTCTAATCGAAAAACAGCCTCTCTAAAGTCTCGAAGCGTGTTCTTCCCGCATGACTGGCTCGGCTGCAGCCGGGCTGCTAGAATCTCTTGTTTTGTACCTCGCCCCGGGAGGCGCTAAAGCGATTCATGGCTGAGATCTTTCCGTTCCGCGCGTATCGTTACAACCTCGAGCGGGTCAACTTGGCCGATGTGGTCACTCAGCCCTACGACAAGATCACGCCGCAGATGCAGGAGAGTTACGCAACGGCCAGCCCCTACAATTTGGTCGCTGTCGAGAAGGGCAGGACCAGTCCTGCCGACTCACCGGCCGACAACGTCTACACGCGTGCCGAGCACACGCTCGCCCGATGGATTCGTGGCGGCATCCTCGTGCGCGATTCTCTCCCTGGAATCTACGTCTATTTCCAGGAATACACCGTGCCGGACGGCACTGAGCGCCGCACGCGAAAAGGCTTCATCGCACTCGGCCGTGTCGAGGACTACTCCGCCGGCGTCGTTTTCCGCCACGAGCAGACGCTTTCCGGCCCCAAGGCCGACCGCCTCGAGTTGCTGCGCCAGACGCGCACCCAGACCGGCCAGCTTTTCATGCTTTACACCGATGCCCGGCGCCGCCTCGACGCGCAGCTCAACGCTGCGGCGCTTGCCGCCGCGCCTGCCGCGGCGTGCGACGAGTACGGCGTCATCCACCGGCTCTGGCCGGTCTTCGACCGCGACGTCATCGCGAGCATCGCGGACGAAATGGCGCCGACACGGCTGGTCATTGCGGACGGACATCACCGTTACGAAACCGCCCTTGCCTACCGCGATGAGTGTCGCGCGAAGAGTGGCCGTCGCGACCCCGATGCGCCGCAAGAAAAGGCCATGATGACGTTTTTCAACACGCAGGACGAAGGGTTGCTGATTCTGCCGACGCATCGCGTCGTCGCCAATCTGCCGGGCTTCGATGCTGAGGCATTTCTCTTGAAGGTGGCTGGCGCCTTCGACTCCGAAGGTTATGCCTTCGACAGCGATGTCGCGCGCTCGGCGGCCTACGTGAAATTTCGTCGCGAACTCGCCGCACGGGGTCGCGACGGCGGAACTATTGGCATGTACGCAGGCGGCGAGTTTGTCCTTCTCAGCCTGCGGTCAGGCGTCGACCTGGCCGCGCAGTTGCCCGATTTGTCCCCCGCGCAGCGCCGGCTGGATGTGGTGCTGCTCCACAGGCTGTTGCTTGAGAAAGGTCTCGGCATCACACTTGCCGCCGTCGCGGCCGAGCAGAACATCACCTATGAACGGGAAATGGATGCGGCGATCGCCGCCGTGGATCAAGGTCGGGCCCAAGTCTGCTTCTTGCTGAATCCAGTGAACGTCGCGCAGGTGACGGAGATGGCTTTGGCAGGCGAGGTCCTGCCTCAAAAATCCACGGATTTTTACCCCAAGCTCTTAAGCGGCCTCACGCTGTACCGGCCGGAATAGTCGTTTTCTCCCGAAACAATTCCGGCTTGCAACGCGCCGCTCGTCCGGCGCAGTCTGCGACTCCAGTCTCACCTAAAGCCTAGGAAATGGAAATTATTTTCCGAAGCTGTGTATAGCCGCCGCCTCCGAGTCGTATACCTCGAAAACGGTGAGAAGTTTGGTGACCTGCAAAATCTCTTGGAACCGCGAACCGAGGTTCGAGAGCTTGAGCGAAGCTCCTTGTGAGCGCGCGCTATGATGCGACGCCACCAGGGTGCCCAGGCCGGAGCTGTCGATATACGTCACGCGATCCATGTTTAGAACGATCTTCTTCTTGCCGGCGGCCAGAAGGCCTTTCACTGTTTCGCGCAGCGAATTGCTCTCCTCGCCGAGCACGATACGCCCCTCCAGCCCCAACACAGTCACGCCATCCACTTCTCGGCTGTTTATCTTCAGTGCCACGGTCGAGTCTCCTCTCGGTCTTCAGTTCTCAGGTTCGGGATTCCGGCCGCGTCCGGCGGACGCGCGGCTCAATAGTAGTCCGAACAGGACATATAGTAGCCGCACACGGGACACAGCAGCTTGCACCGGCGAGGTTCCAGTCTCTCGGAACAAACCGGACAATAGTTTGAAGGCGTCTCCTCACCGGTCCGGTTCGAAGCGCGGCCCGAATCAGCGAGGCGGGCGGCGGATTCCATCACTGGGTCTTGCACGGCTGAGGGTTATAGCACATCCGAATTGACGTGGGAAGCGACGCGCCGTCTTCCTACACCCGGACACCACGCTAGACGCTCCAAGCTGCTCCAGCGCATTGCCACTGGGCTTCGGGCCGATTTGGGTGTAGAACCAAGTGCAACCGGGCCCGCTGGCCGGGCATCTGTTTATTTAGAGACTCCTGGATATGAGCAGGGGAACTAAAACCGCGCTAGTCGGATTGCATGCCGTCGCTCTGCTCCTGTTGTTTGCGGATCTCGGCTGGACGCAATCGAGGGGAATGGCTCGCCCGATGTCTGTTAGTGGAGGCCGCGGCGTTCGAGTCGCGCACCGGATTGCCACCCCGCTTAATCCAAGTTTCGCAACGATCCGTGGCGTGCCAGGCTTGGGCTTCGATTTCGAGCACTTGGTAGCGATCAGTCGCGCGTCGCCCAACCGCTTTGGCCGTGCGCGTCGAGTGCCGTTTATTACGCCCCTCTTTTTTGACCAGGGTTTCCCTGGCTACTACGACTACGACTATGGCTACGACCAGGGTGTTCCCTACGATGCTCAGCCGCAGCCTCCTGTCGTCCCGATCCAGCAACCTCCCCAAGCGTTCGCCCAGCCATCCGATGCGCAACCGTTGCCTGCCCAGACGCCTGCGCAGGCGGTTCCGGAAGCACCCCCACCGGAGATTGGTCAACTCATCCTCGTGCGTCGCGACGGACAGGTCGTACTTGCCGTCGCGTTCACTACCGCGGCCGGTCGGCTCACGTACATCACTCGCGATGGGGCGCGGCACTCATTTCCTGTCGCTGAATTGGACCAGGAGACGACGCGCCAGATGAACGACGCGAACGGTACGACCGTTGCTCTCCCCAACTGAACTGTTTCTTGCCGTTTGAATTTTATTGTTTCGTCGAGCGAAATGGTTCGGGCATGTAGAAGCCTGTTTCGGGCAGACCGGCACGCTCGAACTGAATCGTCGCGTGGTGAATCCCAAATTCCAGGGCGAGGCGCTCGCGAATGCTCGCGAGGATCCTTTCGCTTTCTTCCATGTGCATGTCCGGGATGCGCACGTGGCAGGAAAGCGCGTGCATGTCTGTGCCGAGGGTCCACACGTGAATATCGTGCACTTCCTGCGCGCCGGAAACGCCAAGAATTGCGCTGGCAATTTCGGAAAGTTGCATCTGCCGCGGCAGCCCCTCAAGCAAAATATGCCCCGATTCACGCAGGATACCGACGCTCGACCACAGTACCAGCCCCCCGATAACCATGCCTACCGCGGGATCGATCCATAGCGCTCCGCTCGACCGGATCACCAGAGCCCCGGCCAGAATGCCGATGTTTGAGAGTGCGTCACCTAGGTTGTGAACCAGCAGCGCCCGAAAATTTAGATCTCTGCGGCCGCGCATCAAGGCCAGTGTGATTCCGCCATTGATGGCCAGCGCCAGGAGCGAAAGCCCGATCATCCACCGTGCGTGCACCTGCACCGGATGCAGGAACCGTTCGATGGCCGCCCAGAAAAGCCCCGCAGCGACCACGACGAGCAGAATTGCGTTCGTGAAGGCCGCGAGAATACCGGCGCGGCGGTAGCCGAACGTTCTCTGGGTGTCGGCCGGCCGCAGAGACAGGCGCGCCGCAAGCCAGGAGATGAGGATGGTCGGCAGGTCCGAGAGATTGTGCACGGCGTCGCTGGTCAACGCGATCGAGTGGCCCAGGTAACCGCCCGCGAACTCTGCGACAACGAGAAACAGCGTCGCCGCGAACGCCGCCGATAAAAACGCGGAGGCCAGCGCCTCGCGGTCATGACTTTCGTGGGCGTGGTGTGCGTGCATCGAAATTATTCTACTACCTCATCTGACCCTGTGCGTCGCGGTGTGTCTTGACTTGTTCCGCCGGTCTGCCATTCGCCGCCGCGGGCTTGCGCCGTCCTATCTGTACGAAAGAGATACCTATTCCCGTGTTGGGAACATCGCGCCGAAGTCAATTTGACTTCGCTCTTACCCCTGCCTACTATTCCGATTGGACTTCCATACGCGAGGAACTTCCAGCCGCGGTGCTCGTTGCGGCCGGTCAAATCGGCGGCGCGGCCCCAAAATCATTCCGTTACATGCCTGAAAACATCGCCAAGTTGACTTTCTGGGGCGTGCGCGGCTCGACGCCCACCGTGGACCAGGAGACCTGGCGCTACGGCGGCAACACACCCTGCCTTGACCTCGCCGCTCCCGACGGGAACCGCTTCATCCTCGATTGCGGCACTGGGCTGCGCATGCTGGGAAAGCGTTGGGCGGCGGACGCCGCGGCGATCAACGCGCACATCTTCGTTACGCACTACCATTGGGACCACATCCAGGGCCTTCCCTTTTTCGCTCCGCTTTATTCGCCGCAGAACAGGTTCCACTTCTACAGCTTTCGCTCCGAATTTCTCGGTCGCGACAGCCTGAAGCGCGTCTTCGAGACGCAAATGGCACATCCCTACTTTCCCGTCAACCTCAGCGCCATGTCGGCGGTCCGCGAGTTTAGCGAAATTACCGGGGGCGAAACCTACACCGTCGGCGAGACACGCATCACCGCTCGCTGGCTGAACCACCCCCAGGGTTGCCTCGGTTTCCGCTTCGAGACCTCGGCCGGAACGATCGTTTATGCCACCGACAATGAACCTGGCGTGCCGGAGTTCGACCGCAGTTTGCGCGAGCTTGCCGAGGGCGCCGACGTCTTCGTCAACGACGCGCAATTCACGCCCGAACAACTGGCTGCGGACCGCAAAGGATGGGGCCATTCGAGCTGGCTCGAAGGTATTCGCGCCGCGCAAGATACCGGGGCACGCAACCTCGTGCTTTTCCACCATGACCCGGATTCTTCCGATAAAGCGGTGGACGGCCTTCTGCGCGACGCACGCGCCAAGCTTGAAAACACCTGGGCCGCCGCCGAAGGGATGGAAATAGTGCTGTGCGCGCGGCAAGCGCGCGTCGAGATTTCCGGCGTGCGGCAAGGTGTCCGGCACGCAGCCCGTTTTCGCGCTCGCGTGGCCGGCTTGACGTCCACGGGCCGGAAGTTCGAAGCGCAAACCGTCATTCGCAACTTGAGCCTCCACGGAGCTTTCGTCTACTTGGATCACGCTCCGAAGCCGCAGTCGGAGATCGAGGTGGTGATCGAGAACCCGTCCGCCTCTTCGGCAGAAGAGGATCTGGCCCTCCGCGGCTACGTCGTCCATATTGAGCCTAGGCCGGACAGGACCTTCGGCGTGGGGATCGTATTCACCGACTAGGGCCCTGGGCCGAGATGCTCCTGCACTGGCAGTCCCTGGTTTAGCGTCGCCCCTCCGCAGTTCGGTACATCCCAACAACGAATTGAAGGACGAAACGAAGCGCCAGGCAAGCGAGCGCCCCGCTGGGCTACAATAATGGTACCGAGAAATGGCTGACGCAAACGCATCGGTAGAACAGAAGCACCGCAAGGCCGGCACTCCAGGCGTCCAAACGAAACTGGGATTGTGGGCGACGTTGCGTGCGATGCGCCATCGAAATTTTCAGCTCTTCTTCAGCGGGCAACTCATCTCGCTAATTGGTACCTGGATGCAGAGTATTGCGCAGGATTGGCTGGTCTACCGGTTGACGGGATCTTCTCTGCTGCTCGGCCTGGTCGCCTTTGTGGGTCAAATTCCGGTGCTAATCTTGGCCCCCGTCGCGGGCCTGGTCGCCGACCGGCGCAACCGTCACCGCACGGTCATCACCACGCAGGTGGCGTCCATGGTACTCGCGCTCATTTTAGCGGCGCTGACGCTTGCCAAAATCGTACACGTCTGGGAAATCATGGTGTTGGCTACTTTGCTCGGCATCGTCAACGCTTTCGACGTCCCCGCGCGCCAGTCGTTCCTGATCGACATGGTGGGCCGCGAGGACTTGCTCAATGCCATCGCGCTCAATTCATCGATGTACAACGGCGCGCGGGTGATTGGTCCGGCCATCGCCGGCATTTTGGTGGCCTCCATCGGCGAAGGCTGGTGCTTCTTCGCGAACGGTGTGAGCTATATTGCGGTCATCACCGGGCTGCTGCTGATGCGCCTGGATCGGCCGGGCGCGCTCCAGCGAGCCGGCTCCGCCCTCGAAAACATTGTTGAAGGATTCCGTTTCGCGAGACATGCCGCGCCCGTCCGCGCGCTTTTGCTGATGGTGGGGCTCGTCAGCCTGACCACGATGCCCTATCTCGTGCTCATGCCGATCTTCGCGAACCGGGTCCTGCACGGGGATGCGCGCACTCTCGGCCTGTTGATGGGCGCGACCGGCATTGGCGCTCTCGCCGGCGGGCTCACGCTGGCGTCAAAGAGGGGCGTCGACGGATTGGGGCGTTGGGTGTGGATCGCTGCGATGTCGCTCGGCGCGAGCTTGATTCTGTTCTCCCTCTCGCGGCACTTATGGCTGTCGATCCTGTTTCTGGTACCGGCCGGCTTTGCCATGCTGATTCAGATGGGCTCGAGCAACACGCTGCTCCAGGTTATGGTGCCCGACCGGCTGCGCGGGCGCGTTATGGCTCTCTACTCGATGATGCTCATCGGCGTCGGGCCCATCGGAGCTCTGCTGGGCGGCGCGCTAGCCGCGAAAATCGGTGCCCCCAGGACTGTGGCGATCGGCGGGGTCGCATCCTTGGCCGGCGGCGCGGTGTTCGCCAGGCTCTTGCCGGCGCTGCGCGGGCCCGCGCGGCAGCTCATTCGCGAGCAGGGCTTGACGCTCGAACAACCGCCCGACTCGGTTCCGATTCCGCGCCCCTGAAAAAGTCCCGCGCCGCTCAACGCCGCAGCCGGTAGGCGGAGACGCGGTCGAACGTCGTGCCGTATGGATCGGCCTGCTGGTCGGCCTCGTCCATCGTGATGCGTGCGGTCCAGAGCAGTGTGAATGCACCCTGCCGGCTGAGCGCGTCCGCGCACGTGGGATTCGAGTAAAGCAGGTCCGCGATCCCGGACCCTGCCGAGGCCGCCGCGGCGAGTCCCGCCGCTAGCCGTTCCACCAGCTCGCACGCAAACGGATTGTAGAGGAACACGAGCAGGGGAGTCCGCGGCCACTGAAATTCCGCCGCATCCTTTTGGATGACGCGAATCTTGGACCGCGGCCGCGCCACGCGGCTCCAGCGAGCGACGTTTTGCTCCGCGATGCGCGCCAGTTTTGCGTTCAGCTCCACGCCGATCACCTTGCGGAATGGCATCTCCGCCGCCAGCAGAAGCGCGCGTCCCTTGCCGGCCCCCAGGTCTACGAAGCTGTAAGCCGTGAGGCGCCGTGCGGCCACCGGCAGCGTGTCGCGCCAGCGCCGGCACGCCTCACGGAATACCGACGGCGCGATAGCCGAGTAGCCGAAGTTGAGCGCGTCGTGCTCCCGCCCGGTGGCGATCTCTCCCGGGCTGAGATAGCCGCCTGTATCCGTGCCGTGCTTCTCATCGAACGGGTGCACTGCGTGTCGATTCGGCGCAATGTCCGACACCGTCATGAAGCTGCCACCTCCGCGGTCTTCCTCAGAGTATCGCAAACCAACGACGTTCCGTGCGTCGCTAGGCCGGCCGACAGGCGCGTTGTTTGCGAGTTGTGCCGATGATAGACTTCGCACATGGCAAAGAAGAAGTCCGTTCGCAAAGCCCGCAGGAGCGAGAAGAAGCCAGTGCGCGCGAAGAAACCGCTTCGCGCCCGAAAGCCTGCTCCCACGAAAAAACTGGCCAACGCAAAGAAGCGGGTTCGCGGCAAGAGTGAAACTGCCAATCGCTTAGTGCTGGAACGCAAGGGGCTGGGAGCCGATGCCGCCGGCCAGTCGGGAGATATCGAGGGTTTGTCGGGCACAGCGAGCGCGGATTCGGAGAGCGTCGCGGAATTGGTAGAAGAGGGGCAGTCTTTCGAGGCCGGTGTGGTGAGGGGTGTGGAGGATGCGCCCGACCCCGATGAATCGGAAGTCACCACACACGAGGTTCCGGAGGACGACGTTCCTTCCGAATACGACGATAAATAGTCCTCAGGCCTGCCGCGTAAATCCACGGCCGCTGCGTGAAAGACCGAATGGCTCCGCTTCTCTAATTCTCTTTCGGTGTAAGATTTGCAAAGGTGCGGGCCCGTAGCTCAGCTGGTTAGAGCAGCGGACTCATAATCCGTTGGTCCAAGGTTCAAATCCTTGCGGGCCCACCAACCTTACGACCGCCCGGATGCGTCAGCAAATCCGCGCCCTCTTGGGGTTCCAGCCGCCAAAGAAACAGCCGAGCGCGAACTCTAAACCCATTCTCCGGCGCGCATCACAGGCTCTGAATCGCCCGTCCCGTTAATACCGTCCACGTCTATGCGACTCGATCCGATCATCCAGTCGACGTGAATCAGACTGTTGTTTGCGCCGCGCAACGCCAGTTGCTCCTGGGTGAGGCTGTCGCCGTCCCGTAAGCATGTGCTGTAGGCCTGCCCCAGCGCTATATGGCAAGCCGCATTCTCGTCGAAAAGGGTGTTCATGAAGAGCAATCCGCTTGCAGCAATCGGCGACGAGTGCGGCACCAGAGATACTTCGCCGAGCCGCCGCGCTCCTTCGTCCGTCTCGATCATCCGCTGCAGGACTTGTTCGCCCCGCGTGGCATGAGCCTCCACAATCTGCCCGCCCTCGAACCGCACAGAAATCTCTTCGATCATCGTCCCCTGATACGACAGCGGCTTTGTGCTGGTTACCCGTCCTTCCACGCGATCTTTGTGCGGCGTGGTGAAAACCTCCTCGGTCGGCATATTGGGAATGCAGTACCGGCCATTTCCCGCCGTTGTGCCGCCGCCCAGCCACAAGTGATCGTCGGCAAGACCGACGCGGAGATCCGTGCCGGGTCCTCGGAAGCGCAAGGTAGAATAGCGCTTCTCGTTCAGCCGGCTGGCGCGAGCATGGAGGTTCGCGTCGTGCGCTTTCCACGCCGCCACTGGATCCGGTTGGTCCGCACGCGACGCTGCGAAGATGGCGTCCCAAAGCCTGGCCAGCGCTTCGTCCTGCGGCAGATCGGGGAATACTGCCGCCGCCCACGCGGGAGTGGCGCAGGCTACGATGGTCCAGTTGATCTCGTGGCGCGTAATTAATTCCAGCGCTGGGCGGTACGCTTTCGAGGTTGCGCGATTCACCCGACTCACCTTTTCCGGATCCTCCTTTGACAGCAATGAAGGATCGCTGCCGGTGATCGCCAGCCGCGCTGCGCCACCCCGGAATGCCTGAGCCATGCCTTCATAGAGCCACGAGGCGGCGGCATCGAAGCTAGCGTCCTGACCGTAGCGAAAGCGAAGCAGCGCTGACTCCTCGTCAGTAAACAGCGTGGTGACAACGGACGCGCCCGCTTTATAGGCATGCTCCGTGATGCGGCGCGCAAGCTGGATTGCATCCAGTGTGGCGGTCATCACCAGTTGCTGTCCGGGCGCGAGCCCCAGTCCAGCGTGCACAGCGACCTCGGCGAGACGGTCGAGATTTCGCTCGAATTTAGTTATCTGGGTAAACGGTCCTTTGCCAATCGCGGTGGTCGAGGTCATAGCCATGATTATCACGCCGGGAACCGCACATGACAATGCGGAGAGCAACGGGCTTCAAGTAAGCAGCGGCAACGGACTGGCTTGTGGCCGTTCAGCCCGCTTGCCTGAAGGTAAGTTTGAGTTATCATTGCGCGGTCTGAACGGTACTACGATCGACGCGCGCGCCATTAGGGAGGAGAAGCATATGAAACAACGCCGATGGACAATCTTGTCGCTTATGGCGGCTCTGGTGAGTCTAGCCTGCCTTCCGGTGAAGGCCGAGGTTCTCGACAAGACCAGGAATATCCGAGGAATCGCTGTCCATTACAAGGTGGTGCTCCCAAACAACTACGACGCCAGCAGAGCCTATCCCGGCGTTTTGGCGTTTGGCGGCGGACCGCAGACCATGAACACGGTGGACAGCGTCATCACCAGGAATTTCCGCGATGAGGCCGAAAAGCGCGGCTACATCGTCGTGGCCCCCGCGGCGCCGAACGATCAATTGTTCTTCGAGGGCGGAGAGCGTATCTTCCCCGAGTTTCTGAAACAGATTCTGGCCGACTACAAAATCCAGGACAACAAGTTCCATATCGCGGGGCCCTCGAACGGCGGCATTACTGCATTTCACGTCGCCTCGCTGAATCCCGAATACTTCCTGTCCATCACTGCGTTCCCAGGGTTTCTGTGGCAGGAAACCCCAGCGCACATTCAGGCCATCTCCAAAATGTGCATCAATATGTTCGTCGGAGAGGTGGACCCGATGGGGTGGCAGGACATGATGAAGAGGCAGGCGTCGGAGTTTCGCGCCAAAGGCATGACCGCACAATACACTGTCGAAAAGGGGCAGCCCCACCGTTTGGACACTCTCGCAGGCACGGGCGCAGGCCGGCTGTTCGATCTGTTCGAACAGGCCAAGCACGGTTGCGGCAAATGAAATGAGCGCTCCGCGGCGCTAGTGGCCCACAGGAGCACGCTCTGGTCGCAAACTCGTTGTCTCCATGGGACCAGAAGCGTACGATGCCCGAGCCGGAGGTCCAAATCGGATATCCCGGTTCCTATGCCAAGGCCAATGACCACGGTCCAGCGGCACATCCTTGAACAGGAGCGTGCTCACCCGCAAGCCACCGGCGACCTGACGGGCCTGCTCTGTGTCTTGCCGATCGCCGCCAAGGTGATCTCCCACCAGGTAAACCGCGGAGGGCTGGCGGATATCTTCGGAGGGACCGGTGAGGCCAATGTCACGGGAGACTTGGTCAGGCGCTTGGACCGGATTGCGCAGGACACGATCTACAGGGCCATGGATCACGGCGGTCACCTCTGCGTGATGGTCTCCGAGGAAAGCCCCGACATGATCCCCATTCCCGCAAAGTTTCCCAAGGGCCAGTACGTTCTGCTCTACGACCCGTTAGACGGCTCCTCAAATATTGAAGCGAATGTCAGCATTGGCACGATTTTTTCCGTGCATCGCCGAATTTCTTCTTCCGGGGACGGCACGCTGGGAGATTGCCTTCGGAAAGGATCGGAGCAGATCGCCGCCGGCTATTTTCTCTACGGTTCGAGCACGATGATCGTTTACACCACCGGGAATGGCGTCTACGGGTTTACTCTGGAGCCGAGCATCGGCGAATTCATTCTTTCGCACGAGCGCATTCTCACCCCGCCCAAAGGCAAGTATTACAGCATTAATGAGGGCAACGCCGCCTCCTGGGACGAACCGACGCGACGATACGTTGAGCATCTGAAACGTAAAGACGTCGCGACCGGCCGCCCCTACTCGTTGCGCTACATCGGTTCCCTCGTGGCCGACTTCCATCGCACCCTGCTCTATGGGGGAGTCTTTCTTTATCCCGCCGACTGCACCAATCCGCAAGAGCCCAAACCGAAACTGCGCCTTCTCTACGAAGTGGCTCCTATGGCTTTCCTCGTGGACCAGGCCGGAGGCGCGGCAACGACCGGGACGCAAAACGTGCTGGACGTCCAGGCCGGCTCTCTCCATGACCGGGTTCCCGTCATCATTGGAAGCAGGGAGGACGTGGCGCTCTACGAAAAGTTTTGCGCCGATTTCAGTCGCCTTCCCGCGAACGCCGGAACTGATACGCGCTGAACCGCAAAATCAGACTTCCGCCATGGAAGCTTTGAGAACCACCGTCCTTTATCTAGCGCAGAAGGGAGCATTGAGATGTCTCTTTCGGGTTTTGTGAGATTCTGGTTGACGGCGCTGATCGTCGTCCTGCTTGCGCTCCAGGGAACTCGCGCTCATGCGCGGCAGCGGGGAGGGACCGCTCAGACGGACAAAGTTCAGCCCGTCAACAGCGGTCCCAATCCATATCGCGTTATCCGGGATTGGGCGCGGATAGAGGGAAGGCCGTGGGGCGGCTCCAACGGCGTCGCCATCGACCGCGACGGTAAGTCCGTGTGGGCAACCGACCGATGCTCGCCGGGGACCACGCCGGGTTGTCTCGGTACCAAAGCGGATCCAGTCCACGAATTCGATCAGTCAGGCAAGGAGATCAGGAGCTTTGGCGGGGGGATGTTTGTGTGGCCGCATGGCATCCACGTCGATCGAGATGGGTACGTGTGGGTGACCGACTCTCGAGCGCCGACCCGGACGACCTCAAGAAGTTTCCTGGAGAACAAAACAAGGGAAGCGTAGTCGTCAAGTTCAGCCCCGAAGGCAAGGTCCTCATGATACTGGGGAAACCTGGCGTAAGGGGAAATCCTCCCGAAGCCCTGACCGACCCGACCGTCGTCGTGACCGACCCGAACAATGGCGACGTTTACGTGGCAGAGAGCCATACCGACGTGTCGGATCCCAATCTGGTCGGGCGCATCTCCGTGTTCGACAAGAACGGCAAATTCCTCAGAACCATCGGCAGAACGGGAACCGGGCCGGGCGAATTCCGGACGCCGCACGGCCTCGTGTTCGATTCTAAGGGTCGGTTGATCGTCGCCGACCGCCACAACCATCGCATCCAGATACTGACGAAGGACGGAAAGTTCCTCGGTGAATACGACGACTTCGGCCGAGTCAGCGGGCTGGCCATCGACAAGAACGACGTAATTTACACAACCGACTCGGAGTCGACTGAAACGGTTCACCCGGGATGGCTCAGGGGGATCCGCATCGGCAGTCTCAAGGACGGCAAAGTGACGATGTTCATTCCGGCGCACAAGACGGATTCTCCCGATGGCGCCATGGGAGAAGGCATCGCCATCGACGCCTCTGGCAATGTGTACACCGCGGAAGCACAACTGAGGGGCGTGACAAAATACGTCAAGAACTAGAGAATCGAGCGCACTGGGGCAATTTCCAAGCAAGCCTCGGGGGAAAGCCCACAGTACCCCACACCCCTACACGCGGCCCTGATCCTTGCATTACTTCCGAGTGTGCCATATCCGGTAAGTATCAGCGGGCAACGAAGCCCTCGCACATCTGGCAGAAATCTTCCCCAACCTGCCGCACCACAGGAGATACTACGGCGGTGATCTCACCCACGGCCGCTGTGCTCGGCGAAATTGGGTTGCCCGGCCCCGTCCACGAATTGGCCTTGCGCCGCTGGGACGTGGTTGTCGTGGGAGCCGGCCATAACGGCCTTGCCTGCGCCGCGTACCTTGCGCGTGCGGGCAAGCGTGTACTGGTCCTCGAGAGCCTAATGCGAGTAGGCGGTGCCTGCACGATCGAGCAACCGTTCCCCGGCGTTCACATGTCCCCCTTCGCCTATCTAGCCGGACTGCTACATCCCTTGGTCGTTTCAGAGTTGAATTTAGCCGAGCGCGGCTTTCAGTGGACGCCTGCGCTTGCTGGGCTTTTCGTGCCATTTCACGACGGCTCGTGCATTCAGCTCTGGGGTAGCGACGACCGCTGCGAGGGGGAAATTCGCAACCTTGCTCCAGGAGATGTGGAAGGTTGGCGCGCGATGAATGACGTGCTTAGCAGATTGCGCGAAGCCTTGCGTCCGGCAGGCGATGGCGATCTGTGGATCGGTGAGCCTCCCACTCAAGAACAGATAGAAGAGCGCCTCGGGAAAGACGAACAGGCAAGGCACGTGCTCCTCGACTGGTCGATGGCCGAGTTCGTTGAATATTACTTGCGCGACGAACGGCTGCAGCTTGCGTACCTTGGGCAAGGAGTAATTGGGACCAACGCCAGCCCGTTCGATCCAGGAACCGCCAGCATCCGTTTCCATCATTCGTCAGGTCGGCTGGGTGGAATGCCCGGCATGTGGGGCTACGTGAAAGGCGGGATGGGGATGGTTTCGTTCTACTTTTGCGACGCCGCGCGAGATGCGGGAGCGGTGATCGCCACGGGCGTCCCCGTCGCGCGGATCGTGGCTGGTGAAGGCGTGATTCTCGAAGACGGCGAATTCATCGCTGCACCCGTCGTCGTTTCAAACGCCGACCCCCGGCAAACGTTGCGACTGTTAGGCCCTGCGGTCGATCCCGTGTGGCGTGAGCGCGTCGAGCGGATTCCGATGGAGGGCTGCACCCTGAAGTTGAATGTGCTTCTCCGTGAACTCCCCGACTTCACCGGCCGGCCCGGAACCGATCAACCTCACCACTACGGGCAAATCAACACACCACTCACCAAAGCCGAGTGGAAAGCGGGGTTTGCCGCCGCGCGCCAGGGCGAATTGCCTGAGTATCTATGGTGCGAACTGTACTTCCAGAGTGTCCACGATCCGACCGTTACCCCCAGGGGGCAACATACGATGAGCGTCTTTGCGCAATACGTCCCATACATGCTCGCGCGCGGCACGTGGGACGAGCGGAGAGAGGAAGTCCGCGAACTCGCCGTCAATTCTCTTGCCCGCTTCTGCTCCAATATGGAAAGCGCCATCATTGATACGCAAGTGCTGGGTCCCCCGGATATCGAGCGGAAGGTCGGGCTCACCGGCGGTCACATTTTTCAGGGCGAGTGCCTACCTCCGTACATGTGGTCAAAACGGCTTTCGGCGCGCACACCTATGCCTGGCGTCTATTTGTGTGGCGCGTGCACGCATCCTGGAGGCAGCGTGATCGGCATTAATGGGCGCAATGCCGCCATGGCTATTCTCAGCGATGCGACCTAGCCCTGCTGCCACCATGACCGCACGGGCCTTTATGAAGACGTATTGTCGACAACTCTGACCAACCAGTGGAGACTTGCGGATGAACAACCAAACGGACGAACGGCCCGCCGGAGCTGCAGGCCGCCTGCAACGGTCGGTGGGCTTCTACGGACTGATGTTCATCTCGCTGGGTTCGATCATCGGATCGGGCTGGCTGCTCGGCGCGCTCAACGCAGCGGAAGCGGCCGGCCCGGCTTCGATTCTGTCCTGGATCCTCGCGGCTTGCATGCTGGCGCTGCTCGCGTTGACGTACGCAGAACTGGGCGCTACTTACCCTGTCGCCGGTGGGTCGGCGAGGTTTCCCTACTACTCGCACGGGCCGATCGCCGGATTCACGGCCGGGTGGGCGTCCTGGCTGCAGGCCGTTTTCATCGCGCCCATCGAAGTGCTCGCCGCCATCACTTACGTCAACAGTGTTGGCTGGGTCAACGCGCACTTCGACATGATCAACAAGGTGGGCGACAAAGCCGGGCTCCTCAACGGCCTCGGTCTCATCGTGGCAATCTTCCTGATGGTGATTTTCACGGCGATGAATCTCGCCGGCGCCAGGTTCTTTTCCGACAGCAACGTGATCGTCGTAATCTGGAAGACGGCCGTGCCCTTCCTTGCGATCGTCGTCGTGGCGGCGCTGCAGTTCAAGCCGGCCAACTTCCACGCAGGCGGCGGCTTTATGCCGTTCGGCTTCCATGGCGTCTTCGCGGCGCTGACCGGCGGCGTCGTGTTCGGGTTGCAAGGCTTCGAGCAGGCCGTCCAGCTCGCCGGGGAAGCGCGCGACCCGAAAAAGGACCTGTCCAGGGCGATTCTCACGGCCATGGCCATCGGCGCGGTGCTTTACGCGCTGCTGCAAATCGTGATGATCGGCGGGCTCGACCCTGGCAACATCGTCACGGGTTGGGCCAAGCCGCTCGGCACCGACCCCTCCAACTTCGGGGCTTGGTACACGCTCGCCCTCGCGGTGGGCGCGGGCTGGCTCGCCAAGGTGCTCCTCATCGACGCCGTGATTTCGCCCGCGGGCACGGGCGTCGTCTATGTCGCCGCCACCGCGCGCCTCTCCTACGCCCTCGGCGAGGAGCGCGAGATGCCCAGCGTGCTGGCCACAACAAACAACAAGGGCGTGCCGGTTGTGTCCATCCTCGTGGCGGCGTTCATCGGATCGCTCGCGTTCGGGCCGTTCAAGAGCTGGACCGCGCTGGTCAACGTGGTCACCGGGGCGACGGCCATCATGTACGCCTTCGCGCCGGTATCCCTGGCTGCTCTCCATAAGGTCGACCCTGGCCGGCCACGGTCCTACCGGACGCCTCTGCCGAAACTCGTGCTGCCGGCGGCCTTTTGCTCGGCCAACCTGATCATCTATTGGGGTGGTTTCGAGTCCACCTGGAAGCTCGCCTGCGCCATGGTGTTCGGCCTGGCGCTGTTTGCCGTCGGGACGTGGCGTTCCGGCACCGGCGCGCAGCACGCAGTTCGCAATTCCATCTGGATCGGCCCCTGGCTCGGAGGTCATGTGGTCATCGGCGACCTGGGTCGCTATGGCGCCGGCGCCAGCAACATCTTGCCCAACTGGGTCGACGTCGCCGTGGTGATCGTCTTTTCCCTGGCGATTTTCTACTGGGCCGTTAACCTCACCTTGACCGGGGAGCGGACCGCGGCGGCAGTCGCGAAAGACGCCCAGCAGCTCGCCTACGACGTGAGTGACACACCTTCAGCGGTAAAACGGTAAAATTGGCGCACCGGCGGTTGTGCCTCCGTGAAAAATCGCTTCACTGTATCGCGAACGGGCGAGACCGGCGTACTATGGCGCGGTCTCCGAAGCCTCAAAATGGAAATACCGGCTTGATTCGTTTTGTGCAGGGCCACTGGGTCCGTTAGGACCCGCGCCTGCACACAAAATGGGGTCTTGGAGGGTGCGCATATGAAAATGCCCAGTATCGGCTGGATCATTTTAATCGCGGTTTTTCTGAGTCCGCTCGGCGGTCGAGCCCAAAACCAGACACTGGTCTTGGACGGCGGGACCCTGATCGACGGCACCGGCAGAAGCCCAATCAGCAACGCTGTGGTTGTCGTCGAGGGGAATCGGATCAAGGCAGTCGGCACAAGAGGGCAGCTAACGTACCCGCAAAACGCGAGGATCATCAAAACGGACGGGAGGTTCATCCTTCCCGGCTTGGTTGACGGCCACATCCACCTGATCCCCTCTTTTATGCCGCAGATGTTCCTGCACTATGGTGTGACGACGATTGGGGACACCAACAATCAGACGGATTGGATTCTGCTGCAGCGGCAGGAACTGAACGGCGGAAAGATCAAGGGCCCGAGATTATTTGTTTCCGGGACGGCGTTGGGCGGACCGACTGCCGTGACCAACACCCAGGAATACATCGTGGTCAAGTCGCTGCGGAATCCCGAGGAAACCAGGGCGTACGTCCGGCAGCTCGTGGCGATGGGCGTGGACTTTGTCAAGACCGATTACAGCCTGACACTCGATGAATTGGCGGCCGCCGTGGACGAAGCGAAAAAGGCGGGTGTGCCGGTTGTGGGACATTCGCAAAATATCCGCCGGGCGTCCGAAGTGGGTCTTAAATACATGGAACATACAAACACTCTCGGATGGGCGATTCTCGAGGAAATGGGACCGGACAAAGTGCTGGAGG
>Ga0210394_10000871_pt1 | contig 55061 bp, 87 predicted proteins | sample IncBWC12MmetaG_FD_160121 | JGI IMG/M metagenome (GOLD analysis project Ga0210394, IMG submission 160121) | Forest soil microbial communities from Barre Woods Harvard Forest LTER site, Petersham, Massachusetts, United States - Inc-BW-C-12-M | ecosystem: Environmental > Terrestrial > Soil >...
ATCTATACCCAGACACCTGGTCAGACCCAGGAGCAAACCGACGATACCAAAGACCGGTTTGAAAAATCCGCAAAAGATCAACTCGACCGCGTCACGGTCGATATGCCCGGCGATGTCAATATCAATCCGGTCGGCCAGTTGACGTTGTCCGGCACGCAAACCGTATTCGACACCACCTATTCGATCAAAACGGTGGTGTGGCGCTACTCGGTCGAGGAAGGTTTTCGTATGACGGTGACGGCACAGAATCCGCCAGTGGCTGATGAGTTGGGCGCGGGCTAATCATGTTTGAACAATTCATGTCGGTGATCAGGCGCGAGATCGAGCGCTCGATGCGCAAGGTGCATAAGGCGACGCGCGTCGGTTTGGTGTCGAGCTACGACAAGGTCAATCACGCCGTCAAGGTCCGGATACAGCCGGAAGGCACCGAGACCGGTTGGATTCCGCTGACTGGCGTCGCGGTCGGAAACCAGTTCGGAATCATGTCGGCGCCGTTTCCGATGGACCAGGTCGAGGTGCATTTTCACGAAGGCCAGATGATGGTCGGCCGCATCGGCACGCGGTTTTTTTCCAAGGAGGATGCACCGCCGCAGATCGATCCTGGCGAACATCTCATCATCCATCAAAGCGGCGCATCGACCTATTTCAAGGCTGACGGCACCGTTATTATCGGTGGCGCGTCTACCAACAAGACCGGTAAACAGGGCGGCGGCACGTCCGGCAATCTCACGACGGGCCAATCCACAGGTGCGGCAGACCAGACGCCGCCGATGAAGCAAACGCCGCAGCCGAACGCGCAACAGACCATCACGCTCAAGCCGGACGGCACCATGGTGATCAGCGTGCCGAACAACGACATGAACGTCACGGTCGGGCCGCCGCAGGCCCAGCCGTGGAGCGGCGGCGGTGGTAAGCCAACCCCGGCATCGACAAGTTACAATCTGACCAGCGATCATCAAGTCAATATCACGGCGACCAACAAGGACGTGACCGTTACCGCGGGCAAGACCAAGGTCAACGTCGCGGCCAACCAGGGCATCAACCTTTCGTCATCGCAGGGCGATATCAATATTCTGGCGTCGTCCGGCAACATCAATCTGCCGGTGCCTGGCGGCAAAGTCGTGATCGCCAACGGCACCAAAAAGGTCGCCATGTTGGGCACCGTCGATACTGGCGGCTACATGGATATCGCCGCGTTGGCCGCACAGGCGTTAGTACAATGAGCGACCTGAAATTTTTCATCGGCGTCAACGACGGCATCATGGCGGTCTACAACGTTGCGATGCCAATCACGATTGGCGGCGCGCTGAGCGGTCTGCAATATGTGATCTATAACGACGGCAAAGGCGAGATCGAAGCGGCGACCGGCGTTGGGATTCGCACCACGTTCGCCGATCCGTCGCCGTATCAGACCTATCTTAACAGTTGGCTTACTGCCGCAGCCGCAGCCGCGCCGGCCCTGACCCTGGCGCAGGCGCAGCAAATCAAGACAGAAATGGTCAAGGCGATTTTCGATGCCAAGCGGCAAAGCGCGCTGGCCTATACGGTTTCGGCTGGTGCCTATAGCTGGGATTGTTCCGATCAGGCCATCATCGCGCTTAACACCGCCTTTGCGGTGGCGATGCAAGGCGGCGTGACCACAGCGTTGTCAGATTTGATCACTGCCATCGATGCGGCATTGACCTTGTTGAACAGCAATTGCTTGGGCAACGATCTTGGTCTTGGCCTGGCCATCACGGTGTTATCCGCTGCGGTGTCAGCAGGCACTGTCGTGTTGGATGCCGGCAGCATTGTCCTTCCTGCCAACGTACCAGCCGCGAACCAGGCCGCCGCTGGCTTGGAAGGCAATATCGTTCGCAACAGCGCGCCATCTCTTGGCGCGGCGGACGCCGTGCCGGTAGCGATGTCGTGGACTCCGATCGGGCATGCCATCGTGTCTCTGACATCGATCGACGCCTCTGGCTTAATGTCCGCCATTGCGACGCGCCGCGCCGCGGCGCTCTTGGCCGAACAGACTCTGATCGCCAATATCGCTGCGCTGACGACGGTGGCGCAAGTTGTCGCGTTCGACGTAACGGCCGGCTGGCCGTTCTGATTTTTTCAATCGATTGGTGTAGCCGTCCCGCCGCGATCTACCTTTTACAAATTCATTCAGTGTTTTTTCGACACCGCATGTTTTGCACGTTTTAGTCGTCATTTCATATACTTATCAGGCAATCGCTCATGGCGCAAGACTTACAGCAATGGTGGGGCCAGGACCTGGCCTTGTCGCCATCCGGCGACCTCGCCACCGCCTATGGCTTGAACAAAGACAACCAGCGCATTTTTCGCAGGCTTTGCACCAACGGCTCACTGACCGGTGGGCGGGTCGGAGAATATCTGTTTCATCCAACATATGGCGGAAGCGCGCCTTGGTATGTCGGGCGCACCACCGATGAATTGCTGCTTGAGGGCATTGTGCGGTCGCAAATGTATTTGGAGGCTTCGGTCTTGCACGATCCGGAGCCTGACATCACGGCCACGCTGCATCCTGACGGCTCGTTCCAGGCGGTGATCAAATACACCAATGCTGCCGGTTTGGCGGTGCCGCCGTTGCTGTTGGAACTGACGGTTTAACTTTTCATTTTCATTTTAATTTTCTGTTTGGGGATTATTCGCAATGGCATTGCCGTCTGCCCCATTTACCAAAACATTTGCGCAGATCGTCGCCGACTTCACCGCGCAGGCGCAAGCTTCATCCAACGTGCCGCTGGATTTTTCCGAAGGATCGATTTTTCTGGCGCTTGGTGAGGCGGTTGGCGGCAACGTCGATTGGCTGCAAAAGCTCTATCTGTTCGCGCTCTTGGTCGAGCGCTTGCAGACCAGTCAGGGTCCATGGGTCGATAGCTGGACCGCCGATTTCATGCCGGTTGTGCCCGGCACCAATTCGCCGCGACTGCCGGCCAGTCCGGCAGCCGGCATGGTGACATTCTCGCGCTTCGCGCCGCAGAGCCAGGTTGTTGTGCCGGTCGGCGCCCTGGTCGCGTCCTTCGATGGCAGCAAGGTTTATCAGGTCCATGTCGATCTGACCAACAGCGCCTATTCGGCCACCATCATTCCTGGCGGCGGTTACATTCTCCTTGCCGGCCAAAGCTCCCTCAATGTCGCCGTGACTGCGCTGACACCGGGATCGGGCGGCAATGTTCTGCCCAACACCATCACGCTCATTCAATCGTCAATGGTCGGCATCGATGCTGTGACCAATCCGGCGCCTTTCGTCGTTGGACTTGATCCGGAAAGCGACGCGGCACTCAAGGCACGATTCAAGCTGTTCATTCTGTCGTTGCGTGCCGGCACCGAAGGCGCGATCGGCTTTGCCATCACCTCGCTGCAACAGGGCCTGCAATACGTCATTCATGAAAACGTCGATCCGAACGGCGCCATCGATTACGGCGCGGTGACTGTGTACGTCGATGACGGGTCCGGCAATCCGCCTGCCACGACCGTGTCGTTGGCCAATGTTGCGGTCAACAACATTCGCGCTGCCGGCGTGCGGCCGGCCGTACTGGCCGCCACCACGTTGCTCGCCAACGTTTCGTTGAGCATTGCGATTGCTGCCGGCTATCAGCAACCGGCCGTGATCGCGGCCGTGCAGAATGCGGTCGGCGCCTATCTTGATGATCTCGGTCTGGAAACGTTGCTGCCATATACTATGATCGAGAATGTCGCCTATCAGGCATCGGCAGGTGTGACCAATGTCACATCCGTTCTGGTCAACGGCGGCACCGCCGATCTGACCCCAGGCATGGGGATTACCATCAAGGCCGGCATTCTGGCCGTGGCGTGAGGGCAGCGCTATGGCAACCGGCGACCAGATCGATTTCAAGCACCGCATCGCGCATCTGATTCCACCGTCGTGGTTTCATGGCGGTCAGGTGCCGGTGCGCGATCTATTGACCATGGCTGCCGGTAAGAATCTTGGCGACATTTATGCTCTTGAACAATATGTGTTGTTGCAGACCCGCATCGCCAGTTCAAGCGGCGTTTGGCTCGATCGCATCGCCTATGATTTTTGCGGCCCGCGCTTGCCGCGTCGCAACAATGAGCCTGATGGCGCCTATCGCATTCGCATCATCGCCGAGATTTTTCGCCCGCGCCAGACCAGGGCCGGCATCATCAAGGCGCTGACTGATCTGACCGGCAAGGTGCCGGAGCTTTATGAACTGTGGAATCCAGGCGACTGCGGCGCCTATGCGTCCGTTATCGATCAGCCGGCGCCAACGACCTGGAATCCGGCCGACAATGGCGGCGCCATTTTATCCAACGGCAATCTGACCGCAACCGGTCAGGCGAATACCTACACAACGGTGCGCTCGACCACGTCGCATGCGACCGGCAAGTGCTACGCCGAGTTGGTGTTCGGTGCAGGCGGCGGTGTCGTGGTCACTGGCTTGACCGATATCACCACAGTGCTTTCCAATTATCTTGGAGCGTCCGGCGTCGGAGCCGGGGTACAGCCCAATCAGCCGGTGATATTGCACTCCGTCATGACGCTGCCAAGTGGCGGCAGCGACGGGTTCGGCACGCCGTCATTCGTCAATGGCGATGTCTTGCAGATCGCCGTCGATTTCGGCGCCGGCAAGATTTGGTTTGGCAAGAACGGAACGTGGGCCAACTCCGGCAATCCGGCAACCGGCGCCAATCCGACTGCCAGCTTCACGGCGCCGTTGTCGTTGTATCTTGCCGTTTCGGTCTACTTTTCCGGTGACGTTGTTACGCTGCGCACCCTGGCCTCGCAGATAACCTACACCGTGCCGACAGGATTTGTGACCTGGGATCAGGTCACGCCGTTGGCTGTGACGACGCCGATCACGTCGTTCGCCTACGACTGCGCCGGCATGTACGGCGACTTGACGCTGCGCAACCAGATTTTCATCACCGCGTTGCGCGCCGATGCCGCGACGGTTAACGGTGTCAGCGGCTACGGCAGCGTTGGCGGCGGCTACGATGTTGGCGCGCTCGAATACATCCAAGATGTTTGGGTCACCGCCCTGATCACCGATGCCGACATGTACGCGACCGTCGCGGCAACTGTCGCCGCTGGCATGACGGGATGGACAGCCATCGCTGACGTATTCAATCCGCCGCCAGTCATCACCGCACCGGTCGCGCCGCCGACCACCTGGAACGTGGCCGATGCCGGTCCGTTTATCGCGTTGTCCAATAATAATTTGACGGCAACATGCGCGCCTGGTGCGCCGTCCGGTTGGAATACGGTGCGCTCGACCACTTTTCGCGGTGCCGGCAAGCTCTATGCCGAGATGCAGGTGGTGCGGACGAACGGTAGCATAAGCGGCCCGTTAGGCGGGTTTGCCAACATGTCGTTGCCGGTCACGGATTATATTTCACACAGCAGTGGCGCCGGTACGGCCATCACGACAAGCAACCCTACCGTTTTTGACGTTGCTATGACGACGGTCAACGGCCCGACCGGGTTTGGCACGCCGTCGTTTGTGGTCGGCGACATCATGAATTTCGCCATCGATTTCAGCCTTGGTTATATCTGGTTTGGCAAGAACGGCACCTGGGATGCATCTGGCAATCCCGCAACCGGTGCCAATCCAAACGTGTCGTTTACGCTGGGACGAATGTTGTACCTTGCTATGTCTGGCGGGTTTCTAAGCCATGCGTTGGCGCTGCGCACCACGGCAGCACAATTCACCAACACGGTGCCGGCCGGATTTTCGCCCTGGTACTAAAAACCATTTTCCTGACTCCAACAGATCGAGCCGCGCGTCGCGCGGCTTTTTCATTTTGAGGACCTTCCACAATGGACCGTCAAACAATCTATTCCGGCCAATTGCCGCGCACCGTCGATCTGTTGCAGACCCAGCAGAACATGATGGTCGCTTTGGCCAAGTTGAGCCAGAGCGTGCTTGGCACGCCAACCATCGTTGACGGTTTTACTTGCACGCCGACCGCGCCAACGGCGACGATGAACGTCATTCTGACGCCCGGCACGCTTTATCAATTGGAAAACCTGGAACAATCGGCATGGTCGTCGCTGCCGGCCATCACCTCGGCATCCATTATCAAGCAAGGCATCCAGCTTGCGCCGGTTACTCTGACGCTGCCTGGCGCGCCGTCAACGATAGGCTACAGCCAGTTCTATTTGCTTGAGCTTGCCTATCAGGATTTGGACGGCGGATCGCTGGTGCTGCCGTACTACAATGCGGCCAATCCGCAGGCGAATTTCTCTGGACCGGCCAACGATGGTCTGGCGCAAAACACCATCCGCCAAGGCGCCGTCGCCTACCAACTAAAAGCTGGCGTTGCCGCGCCGACATCGACGGCGACCGTTCCGTCCGCCGATCCAGGCTATATCGGTGTGTTCGCCATTGAATTGAGCTACGGCCAAACCACCATTACGTCCGGCAGCATCACCAATGTGATTGGTGCGATGCCGGCGCTCCCGACCGCCAATATGCCGTTCATTCCCGTGACTCTGCCGCAAGTGCCGGTGTCGAGCCAGGCTGGCCTTTGGACCTATGCGGCGGACACGTCTCTCGGCGCTCAGTTTGCGACCTCCGGGACGACATCCACGTCGAGCGCGGTTCTGTCTCTGTCTGCTGTCACCAACATCGTGGTTGGCATGAAGGCGTTCGATATTACGACGCCTGGTGCCATTGTGAGCGCTCAGACCGTGCTGTCGATCAACACTGGCGCCCATACCGTTACGCTCAGTGCCAACGTAGACGCTGCGGTTGGCAACGGCGACACGATTGCGTTCGCCACCAACCTGTTGGTGGCCAATCCGTTCTATCCGCCGATCTCCACGCTGATCGTCGGCATGGCGCTGCGCGTCAAGCTTGCCCACGCCAACACTGGCCCGCTGACTCTCGATGTCGGAACCGGCGCCAATCCGGTGGTGCGTGCCAATATGTCGGCCTGCGTTGGCGGCGATTTCCCTCTCAATGCCGTGCTTGATCTGGTCTGGGATGGCTCGCATTGGCAGGTCATGAATTATTTCGGCCCGCTTGGCGGCGGTAGCTCGATCACCAACAATTACTATTCTGGCGGCGGTATTCCGTATTGTGCTGATACTTCGGTAACAGCCAACCTGATTACGGCGCCGTTCAATCCCGCCATTACCACGCCAACGGCCGGCCTTGTCGTAGTGGTCAAGCTTGCTAATACGGTGACCGGTGCGACCACGATCACGGTCAATGCGCTTGGTGCCGTTGCGGTTGTCAATCAGTTGCTGCAGCCCCTGACCGCAGGCGTGGCGGTTGCCGGCGAAATGCTGATCATGACTTACACCGGAACGGTCTGGCAAATTTTTGTGGCCGGACTCGGTGTGGTTATTTCACCGCCTGGTTTTGCCAGCTATGTCGATCTGATCGGTTCTGCGCCCGGCAACACCAAGACGGCCAGTTGGACCGTAGGCGAACTGATCGCCGAAAATATTCTCGGCGGCACGGCGTACAAGGGCGCCAATCTGTCGCTGTCGTTCAACGGCGGCGGGACCGGCGCCAACGGTATGGACACTGGTGCGACGCCGATCAGTGCCGACGTGTCGGTGTATGCGATCTTCAATCCAGGCACAAGCACTTGGAGTACGTTGGGCTGTGCCGGCACCACCTCGAACGGCCGCGTTTATGCCGGCGCCAATATGCCGGCCGGTTATGTCGCGTCTTGTTTGATCTGGTCTGGCAAAGCCGATGGCTCCGGCAATTTGGGGCAATTCGTTCAGTGCAACAGCAACATCGATATCGTACCTAACCAGATTTTCAACAACGTGACTGCTCCGCTTGTCGGTGGGCAATCGACGTATGCTGGCCAAGGCATTTCTGGTGCCGTGCCGGCCAACGCACGTTTTGCCAAAGGCTTGTTGGAAAATGATTTCGGTCCGTCAACCACGCCGACCGGCGTGAGTTCGGTGCCGACCGCCTATGCCAACCCGATGGGCACCGTGTTCGTTCCAACTGGTCTGGGGGCGCAATGGGGCAACAGCGGTTTTCTGTTTTTCATCGATCTTCGGCTCGCTACGGCGCAGACCGTTTATTGGATGGGGCCTCCCGGATCGGCAAATGCGATGTGGGTTTCCGGCTATCGCATCTGATTTTTTCAAAACATTTTGGAGGTCGCCATGGCGGCATCAAGTTATGATGATTGCTTGTCGCGTTGCTTGGTCCATGAAGGTGGCTATTGCAACGACGCTGGTGATCCTGGCGGACCAACCAATTTTGGCATCACGATCGCTGATGCAAATCTGCACGCCGCCAAGTATGGCTGGATCAAAGGTCGCAAGGTCACCATCGCCGACATGAGGGCGATGCCGCTGTCGTTTGCCAAGCTGGTCTATCGTGGCGAATACTGGGACTCGTTGCGCTGCGATGACCTGCCGGCCGGCGTAGACGATTCGGTGTTCGATTACGGTGTCAACTCCGGCATCGGACGCAGCGGTAAAGTGTTGCGCCGGCTGATCGGCATGCCGGACACGACATACATCGTGACCGACGCGGAGATTGCCGCGATCAACAAGCGTGATCCGATCGCGCTGTTCAATGCCATCGATGCCGAGCGGCTGACGTTCCTGCGTTCGCTTGGCCGTATGCGAAAATTTCTGCCGGGCTGGACCACGCGCGTCAACGAGGTGCGATCGTTCTCGCTGCATCTGGCCAAGGTCGCGGCCAGCGTGCCGCCGCTGCATCCGCCGCTTACGCCGACCGCACCGAGCATCGATAGTCCGATGGCCAAGGGCGCCGTGCCATCTCCGGTGACACCGGTTCGGATCGGTACGTCCGGCGCTGCCGTTGTGGGCGCAGGCACGGTTCTGGCGCAGACCACCTCCCCTGAGATCGCACTTGCCGCTGCCCTGGTGGGCGGCGGCGCGGCGCTGGCGTGGGGCTTGTGGGCGCATCGGCGATACCTTGCCACGTTCAACGAGCAACAGGAGCGTGCCGTGTCCGTTTTTGCCGTGGTGCCTCCGGTGTAAACCGCACAATCTTTTTATAACAAACAAAAGCGGAGGTCCGCCGTGGCAGAACTTGTCGTATTTCACTGTGGCATGCCGAGCGAACAAAAGATCATCAAGGCGGCGTTCCCCGACAACGTCGTGCTGAGCGGAACCGACAAGTTCAATCTGCCTGATCTGGTGCCGGCCGGCACGACACGGCTGGTCTCGATCGGACTGTGCGGTGGCCTTTACGGGTCGCTGAAAGTAGCCGGCGTGGCGCTGGCGAGCTTCCTGGTCGATGGCCAGGGCAACAAGTGGCCCTGTGACCGCACCTGGAACGTCAGGTTGCTGCGCTTGGCCAAGATCGCAACCGACCCGGTAGCGTCGCCGACCAATCCAGATTCTTACGACACGGTGCCGGCCGCATGGGCGGCCGGCGTCCGAACCTGTCCGTGGTATTCCTCCGGCGTCATGGATCAAGGCGATACCGTGCCGCAGCGCCAGGCGCTGTTCGCCGCAACGGGTGCCATGGCGATCGATGACGAGTCGATCTATAGCGCCAAGGAAGCCAAGCGCCGCGGCATTGCCTTCAATATCGCGCGCCCCTTGTCGGACGATGCTTCGGAAACACTGCCGTTTGCGTTGCGCGGCAGGATCATGAACGCCAACGGGTCCGCCAATCTGCCGTATTTCCTGAGTCAGATCGCCACCGAGCCGCTGTGGCAGACGTTGCAAATTCCCAAGATCATCATGGATTACAACGCCTCGCTGGCCGCCTTGCGTGCGTTGACGCAAGCAATGAGCGGTTCGCCGACGTTTCACAACTCGTAAGACCTTTGCGTAACCGGTCTAACTCCGGCACGTCATTGCCCGGTGCCGGTTGCGGGTATAGAGCCGCACTATCAAACAAATAATAAACCGTTCGTTCCCTTGTCCAGCGATGGAGTTCATATGGCACCGCCCAACGGGAAGGCGAAGCAAGTTCTTTTGCATACGGAATCCGGCCGCTTCGGCTCGACCCTGACCGACGATGAGATCAGCAACGCAGTTGATGTACTCACTGCGCACGACGGCAACGCCTCCGCGGCGGCGCGCTCGATCGGCATGCCAGAGACATCATTCCAACGGCGCGTGAAGGCCGCGGCCGAGCGTGGCCTGCTTGGCACGATTCCGGTGCTACCTGGTTACTTTATCAAGAACACCTCGACCCAGCTTGGGCCTGACGGCGAACTGCAGCGCGAATGGATCAGGCAGGCCAAGGAGCCTGGCGAGACATTCGAGATGCCGGCCGGCCATATCATCAAGGGTATCTCGGCATTGGTCGGCGGCGACGGCCGCACCATGCAGCAATGGGTCAAGACCCGCAACGATCAGGACAACATAGACTGGGTCGAGGTTCTTAAAAACGCCTTCGCCGAATACAAGGGACGCGCCAAGCCGATCAAAGCGCCGCTGCGCGCCGACAAAGATTTTCTCAATCTCATTCCGTGCAACGACTGGCACATCAACATGCTGACCTGGTGGCGCGAGGTCGGCGAAAGCTGGGACTTGAAGATTGCCGAGCGCGTCATTGGCGAAGCCATCGATGTCGTGATCGGCCGCACCAGGCCGGCCGGCACTGCCGTCGTGCTGGGCGGCGGCGATCTGATGCACAACGATGACAACACCAATCGCACCGCCAAGTCGCACAACTTGCTCGACGCCGATGGGCGCCACGAAAAGGGTGTCGAGGTGGCGCAGCGCCTGATGGTCCGCACCATCGAAGCGGCACTGCGCCACAACAAAAAGGTGATCGTGCGAATCCTCAAGGGCAATCACGACGAATATTCGTCTGTTGCCATCGCGCACTTTCTCAAGGCGTGGTTTCACAACGAACCAAGGATCAAAGTCGATCTCGATGGCTCGCTGTTCTGGTGGTATCGGTTCGGGTCTGTGTTGCTTGGTGCCACGCACGGCCACACCGTCAAGATTTCCCAGATGCCTGGCATCATGGCGACGCGCCGTGCCGAGGACTGGGGCCAGACAAAATTCCGTTACGTGCATGGCTTCCACATTCACCACAAGGAAAAGATCGCCACCGAAGGCGAAGGCGTGATCTGCGAGACCCATCAAGCGCCGATCCCGCAGGACGGTTTTAATTTCGGGTCCGGTTATCTGGCCGGCCGTTCGGTGCAGACCATCACGTACCACAAGGACATCGGCGAGCATGGCCGCACGCGTGAGGCCATCATGGATGCAAGCGTGGTGGGCCGATGAGCAACGACAACATCGATCGCAACTACGATTGGATTCAGACCTACAGCGGCCATCGCTTCTATCCGTTGGCGCCCGACTATCAGGATATCGAGATCATCGATATCGCCGCCGCCTTATCCAAGCTGTGTCGCTATGGCGGCCACTGCCTGCGGTTTTATTCGGTGGCCGAGCATTGCGTGTTGATGGCGCGCAAGGCGCCGGCCCATCTGCGCCTGGCCATGCTGTTGCACGACGCCAGCGAGGGCCTGGGCCTGGTCGATATCCCGCGGCCGGTCAAGCACGCCATGCCGGAATATCTGGCGATCGAGCGCCGGCTGACTGCGGCCGTGGCGCACCGGTTCGGCCTGCCAAACCCGTTGCCGCCAGAGGTCCATCAATACGATGAGCGGATCATCGTTGATGAGCGGGCGCAAAACATGCGCGACACCGATCACTATTGGCACCACGCCCCTCCCCGCGTCCAGCCGCTTGGCGTGCGTCTGCAGTTCTGGACGCCGCAGCAAGCCAAGATCGAGTTCTTGTCGGACTGCGCCGCCGCGATTGCCGGCGAACTGATCTATGAGGCCGCAGCATGAAGCTTTATCTCGCCGGCCCGCTTATGACGACTGCGGAACGCATGTTCAACGCCGAACTGGCGCGGCTGTTGCGGCTCATGGGATACGAGGTGTTCCTGCCGCAGGAATCCGAACAGCAAAACACCGAGTCCAACGCGATCTTTCTGTCAGATGTCGCCGGCATCGATTGGTGCGACGTGATCGTGGCCAACATGGACGGTCCTGATCCTGACAGCGGGACCTGTTGGGAATGCGGTTACGGGTTTCGCAAAAAATCTGTGGTGGTGTATCGCACCGACATCCGCAGCGAAGGTCAGCCGTTCGGCCCGTACAATTTGATGCTGCACCAGGCCGCTACCATGGTGCTGGATTTGCGCTGGCTTTCGGTCAACAGGATCGCCGTCGATATCGATCATGCACTGCGCACCTTGCCATGATCACAGCCACACTTGGCGTGGCCGGTGCGCTGGTCGCAGTCAATCTCGCCTCGATTGCCATTGCGTGGCGGCGCATCAAGCCGCCGCGCGATAAGCTCACTACCAGGCTGGCGAAGATCACACTGATCCGGCCGGCGTGCGGCTGGACCGAAGATTACGAGATCAGGACACTGGCGTCGAGTTTCAAGCTCGACTACAGCAACCTGGAAATCATTTTTTGCGTTGCCGACGCTGCCGATCCTATCGTGCCGGCCATCCGTGCCTTGATCGCGGATCATCCGCTGCACAATGCCACGTTGCTGATCGGCGACGACAAGTTCTGCGCCAATCCCAAGCTCAACAACATGGACAAGGGCTGGACCGCCGCCACTGGCGATTGGGTCATCATCGCGGATTCCAACGTGTTGCTGCCGACCGATGCGGTGTCGCAAATGATCCTGCCGATCCTGCCGCCCGGTGTCGGCCTGGTTTGTTCGCCGCCGCTTGGCGCCAAGCCGGATGGCTTCGCCGCCGAACTGGAATGCGCGTTTCTCAATACATATCAGGCGCGCTGGCAGTTTGTGGTTGATCAATTCGGCTTTGGCTTCGCCATGGGCAAGGTGCTGGCGTTCGATCGCGACCTGTGGAACGCATGGGGCGGCATCCGCGTGCTGGCCAGCGAGATCGCCGAAGATGCCGCGGCCACCAAGGTGGTGCGAGCGCACGGCCGATCGGTGCGCCTGGTCGGCGCGCCGCTGCCTCAGTTATTGGGCAAACGGACGTTGCGCGCCGTGTTTGACCGACAAACGAGGTGGGCGAGGCTGCGCCGTGCCACGTTCCCGGCGACCTTTGCCATCGAATTGTTCTCGACCGTCGCGGTGCCGCTGGTCCTGTTGGCGAGCGGCGGCGGCCTTGCCACGCCGCTGATCATGACCATGGCCACGTCGATCTGGTACGGCGCGGAGATGGCGCTGGCCAAGGCCAAGGGCTGGCACGTTTCATGGCGCTCGCCGTTTGCGTGCGCGTTGCGCGACGCGCTGATCCTTTGGATTTATGTCGATGCCTGGCTGCGCGATGATTTTGTCTGGCGCGGCAACAAGATGAGCGTTGGAACAGTTTGATGCCAAACCACCATCGCGCCCTGTTCATGTCAGACTTGCATATGGGCGGCCGGCATTTTGATCTCGATCGTCTGGCGCATTTTTTCAAGAACAGGACCGCTGATCGGCTTTATCTGGTCGGCGATATCCTTGAAGGCATGTCGCGCGTTGCTGGCCGCGCCATTGAGGTGTTGGAAAGCGTCGCGCCCAGTGTCAGCTATATTTACGGCAACCACGACTTTCTCCGCGCCATCAACGGCTGGACCTCGGTCGATCATGTGTTTCACGATACGGCGGATGGCAAGCGCCTGTTGGTCACTCATGGTGACAAGTTCGATCCGCTCATGAACGGATGGCGCGTCATCTTTCATGCGCTGCCAGCGGCCGTGTTATCGCGGTTCGTGCATCAGCAATTTGTCGTGGCCGCCAAGGAGACGGCGATTAGCCAGGGTTGTTCTGGCGTGATCTGCGGCCACTTGCATCACCCTGAGATTCATCACGAGGGCGGGTTTCTCTACATCAACACCGGCGACTTTGTCGCGAACTGCACCGCCATCGCGGAGGATGGCGACGGCCACTTCACGTTGCTTTACGGTTGATCGGCGGTTAACTTTCAAATTTGATGCCGGTCATGGCCCACATACTACCGCCTGTAGATTGTCTCATGAGGCGATCTCTCGCCCTGCGGCCCGGTGGTCGAGGACGCCGACAGTTTGCGCAGTTGTCACAGCCAATTGGCTTTTGGTATCGACGCTTTCGGCGTTTCAATTTCATGGCGACATACGTCCTGTCAGCGCTTACTTCCAGGCACTGTCTCCCGAAATACGCTATCTACATTGGGCCAGTGGCCGACGATGCACTCAACAAAGCGTTCCGCGTGCTGGCGATGACCATGGAGAATCAAGGTATCTGACGCCTTCATGCGCGTGCAGTTGCGGCCCGCATATGCCGGTGCGATAAATAGTAATGTCAGCACGATGATAGACATTTTGGTCATTGTTCGTTGAACCTGATCATCACGGCAGGGATGGTTGGGCATTTGTCATCGATCACATCTCGAATATGAAACGACGTGATCAGGATGCCGTTATCTTCGTTGCGTGGATAGATGGCGGCGACAAACTTGCCGTGATTATCCAGCACCTCAACGATGCGCCGGCCTGTCTGTCGATGAAACGCCGTTCTGACGATCATTCGACGCGCCCGTTTTCGCCGATCTCTCTGGCCACGATCGCCTCGATCTGATCTGCCGGCACGCCCTTGGCGACCAACTTGGTGCGAAGCTCGGTTTCGGTCGGCTTGCGATGCGGCTCTGGATATTTGGCCGGATCGATCTCGCTGCACCAGCCCGCGAACGCCGCCTCATCGAATTTGTCCCCGGCGTAGTGCGCCGCGATTTCTCTGATCCGCTCGATCGGCACCGGTTCGCTGCCGACATGGTCATCATCGTGCCATTCCATATTGGTGATGCCGTGGCGCAGGATGCCGGCCGTGCGATCGGAGTCGAGCAGGAAGCCATAGGCCAGGTTGCTGGCGCGCAATTCGCGCCGCAGCGTTACGGTGCGGTGATAGTGCGCGTCGTAATATCGCGCTTCGCTGTCCTCGATCATCGGTGCGGGCGGCGCGTCCAGCATGACGTTGGTCTGTGTTGCGACGCCGATCAGCGCCTTATAGGTGCTGGCCGCGATGGGCCGCTGTTTGGCGCGCTCGATATATTTTTGAATGTGGTTCTTTGGAATACGGCCTGCGGCAAGTTTTTGCCGCAGGCTCAATTCCTGTGTCGCGCTCAGCGCGACGTATTCCACTTTGACCCGAACATGTCTCGATTCCAATACGAGACCGGCGATGCGCGCTTTCAATTTCCATGACCTCATGACCTCACCTCGCGTGTTTCAGTAGGCGACCCACTCTGCGCCTGTTGCCAGGTCGCGGCGCCGGCCTGAATTCAAGTGTCTGTGCCAGCCTATCGGGTCTCCGGTGCCGTCCCATTGGTCGAGCGCTGTCTTTGCCAACGCCAAGGTGGCGAAGCAATATTTATCGTCGTATCCAAACTCGTTGATATCGACGTGCATGGTCCAGTGGTACATAAGCCGCCTGATGCCACAGATTCTGCCGTTCGGCATGGTTCTGTACGCTGCATATTCGCTCTCTAAGATTTCTTGCAGCGTGATCATGGTTCGATCACCTCGGTCTCGATGCGCCGCGTGAACTGCACCAGCTTGATCGTAGTGCCGGTCAATGCCGCCGTCTTGGCGATGGCCATGGCAATGGGTCGCAGGCTTGCCAGCCTGGCCCGGTCGGCGGCGATCAGCGGCATCATGGCGCCGCCGATCATGGCGGCACAGACGCCTTCGTTGCCGTCGCGCGGATCGAGCGACACGAATGCCCAGATCGATTCGATTTTGGGCATGGTATTTTTGGGCTGCAATAGCAACGTGGCTTCCAGCGTCATATCGGCCGGGTCCTGGATGCGGTCGTAGTCCGCTCTGGCATGCTTCATGCGCTTTACCGCTGCGGTGGATATGATCCGCGCGGGCCGCCTGGCGGTGTGGCCTGCGCCGCGGCCGGCTGCACCTTGCCAGGCTCGACCACGATCAGTTGGCCCTCGTCAAATATGCGGGCATCGATGATTTTGCCGTCTTTGTCGAGCGTGTCAGGCTCGATAGAAATTCGCACACAGCCGTTCAAATAGACGTGGTGTCCTGTCGCGATGCCGGTGAAGCCGGATACTCGGTCTTGAACTTTATCACCTAGATTGACGCTCATTGCAGACTCCGTTGGTTGACCACTCACCCTTTGCCGTTGGTTGTCTTGCGCCGCCGAAATTTGCGGCTGGCGCGCAATTGCTTGCGTGCCATGCGTTCCAGATTGGCCTTGCGTTCCGCCATGGCGCGCTCGATCTCTTTTTCGTTGAGTTGGTGAGCCTGGATCGGCGGCGGGATGACGTAACCAAGGCCAGCCAGCACGCGAGCCACGGTCGAGTATTGCGGGCGCTTGGTGCGGCCGGTTTCCCAGTTGTGAAGCGGGCCAGCATGGCGCTACACCTTTTCGGTTGTTGCAGCCAAGGCTTTTTTGCCGGCAGGCGCCATGACGTATTTGCCGATGCCTACTCTTTTGAGCAGCCTGTCTTTGGCCATGTATGACAGCATCTGACCGGCCGCGGTGGTTGATTGGCCTGTGCTTTTTGACAATGTCGCGCTGGTGACTGGGACTTTCAGATTGTTGATAAAGGTCAGGGCTTGCATGGTGCGCAGTTTGCCGTTGCCGCGTGACGCGACTGTGTCGTCTGCCACCATTGCGATCTCCGGCTCAATGCCCCTTCTTTTGAGTATGGCCACGGCATCGCCCAGCTTGTCGGCCGGCGAATCGACGCTCACCGAGTAGTCGAGGCCGATGGCGCGCAGGTCGCGAATGGCTTGTGTTACTGAATGAGATGTGAAGCGTAATCGAAACATCGGCATGTCTGGTTATCTCCTTGGCACCGGTTTGGCGCAGTGGCGCCCACACCTGCAATGCCTCGTTTAGCAGTCTAGGGCCAAACGGGTGCCGGTTGCAAGATAATCCTTGACGGTTGTGTGCGTATCGGGCAAATATACGTGTCCTTATACGTTCAACCACGAGGGGTAACCGGAATGATCGCGCAGAAGAAACCGAACGCCGTGGATGTCCATGTTGGTAACAAACTCAGGCAAGCTCGCTTGATGGGCAGCATGTCGCAAACCGATCTGGCCAACGGCGTAGGGCTTACGTTTCAGCAGATTCAGAAATACGAAAAAGGCACCAATCGTATCGGCGCGTCACGGCTGCAACAGTTTTGTCATATACTGAAAGTGCCGCCTGGATATTTTTTCGAGGGTTCGCCTGTGGCCACTCCCAAGAGCAATGACCCTGATGTGGCGATCACTGCGTTTTTGTCCACCAGTACCGGCTTGGCGATCGTCCAGACCGCCATGAGGCTGGATGCAAAAGCGCAAAAGGCGGTTGCGGAATTTCTCAATCAGTGGGTTTTGTTCACGCGGCGTGCCGCGTTTAACGAATGAATGATCCAGCCATATTTGCCGCGCTATCGGACAATCGGTGTCCGGATTGCAACGGATCGAATTGGCGCCCCGGTCCGCGCGGCGGCCTGGCTCAGAATATCGAATGCCGCAGTTGTCTGGCTCGCTTCAACGTCACGCGGTTTGACGGCACTCTGGTCTTTGCCGAACGTATAACAAAACACTCCGATGGCGGCCCGGCGTGGTCTGACCTGGCGATCAGGTCGGCCGCCAACATTACCGCCAAGGTGCTTGAACTGGCCAGCGCCATTGCCGATCGGACATCGGCCTCGCTGGCGGCGCAAGGCGCTCCGGTTACGCGTGACGTTTGCAAACACGTCGTGAGGGAACAGGCGAGCAATGTTCTGTTGATGTGGCTGTTGGGCGAAAAGCTAGACCTGCCGAGCTATGTCTTGGCCGATGACGGTTCCTCGATCACCTGTCTGGTCTGCGGCACGACCAGCTACAACGTTAACGATGTCGAGAAAAAATATTGCGGGCGCTGCCATCGGTTTCATGAGGCTGCCGCATGAGCGCGCCGCGCACTCTGGAACAACGCTGGCCGGCGCTGCCGTGGCGCGTGCCGCTTCATGTCACCTGGCCCGACGCTCAATTCTATGCCTGCCGGCTTTGCATCGGCCTGCACGGTCTGACACGAAATTCGCCGCACCAATGGGCGACTGAGATCGAAGCCCAACGCCATATCGATAGCGAGCATCCGCAGGGACCGATGCAGTGACGTTACGCAATGGCAAGCCGCTGATTGTTGCGAAAGTGCCGTGCGGGTCCTGTCCTTATCGCAAGGACGTGCCGTCAGGTATCTGGGCGCGCAGCGAATACGACAAGCTGTCGCTGTACGATGGCCCGACTTGGGCGCAACACCACGCGCTTTTCCTGTGTCACCAGCGCGACGGTTGTTTATGTGCTGGCTGGTTGGCGTGCCACGATCCAGGTGAGTTGTTGGCGCTTCGCTTGCACAGCCGTACTGGATCAACGCGCATTGACCCTGCGGTCTATGATTACAAAACAAACGTGCCAGTGTTTGCATCCGGTGCAGAGGCCCGCGCGCACGGCATCAAGGATATTCGCCGTCCTAAGCTCAAGGCCCGCAAAATGATTCTTGGCGTCTTGCATACCATCGGGAGGGCACGTCGCAGATGAAACGCACCGACCATTGCGCTCAGTGCCAGTTTTTTTGGGGCACCGTCTATGAGCCTGGACAAGATGCGCGCCCAAACTCGGAGCTTGAGTTGAGGTATGGCGAGTGCCGACGCTTTCCAGCTTGGGTCCAGCGGCGACCGAAGGATTGTTGCGGTGAATTCACAATACGAGAGTGATCACCAGTCCTGATCTGGCGCCAACTCGCGGACGGTCCAGCGGCCGTCTCGGCCAACGGTAACCCATGCATAAGCAACGCCGTCCTTGCTGATTTTCTCGACAATGGCCTTTGGCATTGTGCTGCGCAGCGAACGTGTTTGTATGATGCGTGCGCGGTCGCGCATCACATAATAATCTTCGTTCTTTGTGATCTTGATGACGACTCGCGGTTTGGCTGGGACGTTCATGATTGTGGATTCCAAAGGTAAGACAACCGGTTGCCGTGGAGCAACCGGCGTCTCCCGTATGACTTGTTCATGCTTTGATAAGGTCTGACTGATCCACCATGATCAGTCGTGGTCACATGGCACGTCTCCCTGGTCGTTGATAGGAAACCGTCATCCGCCGACTCCGGCATAAGGCTCGCCGCGCGGTGCGGCGAGATTGGAGAACCGTGTCAATGCGGACTCAAATTGCAATTCCAGCGTTCCGGTCGGACCGTGGCGCTGCTTGGCGATGATCAGTTCGGCTTTGCCAACCACGCGGTTGCCATCGGCAAGCCATTGCGTGAACTTGTCGCTGTTCTGTTCCGATGGCTTGCGCATCAAGTGGTAGTATTCCTCGCGAAACACGAACAGCACCACGTCGGCATCCTGCTCGATCGATCCTGACTCGCGAAGATCGGCAAGCTGTGGGCGCTTGTCGTCGCGGCTCTCGACCTGGCGCGACAGTTGCGCGACGGCGAGGATCGGAATGTCGAGGTCCTTGGCCAGCGTTTTCAGTCCGGTGGTGATCTCGGTTACCTCCATGACTCGGTTCTCGTTCTGCCGGCGTACCGAGCCGTGCATCAATTGCAGATAATCGATCACCAAGAGTGACAGCCCGTGCTGGCGTTTCAAGCGTCTGGCGCGGGCCGTGACCTGTGCGATGGACAGGCCGCCAGCTTCATCGATGTAGAGCGGCAGCCCAGCCAAACGTTCCGACGCGTCGCGGATGCGGTGAAATTCAGGTTCCTCGAATGACCCGCGCCGGATCAGGTTCGACGGAATGCCGGTCTGTTCGGCGATGATGCGAGTCGCCAGTTGCTCGCGTGACATTTCCAACGAGAAAAACCCAACTCCTTCGCGCTCCTTTCCTTCGTCACGGCACGCTTGTGCGACGTAGTAGGCAATGTTTGTCGCAAGCGCGGTCTTGCCCATGCCTGGCCGGCCGGCCAGGATGATCAGGTCCGATTTTTGTAACCCGCCCATTTTCCCGTCGAGGTCGATCAAGCCTGTGGCAAGACCCGACAGGCCGCCGTCACGCTGATAGGCTCTGGCCGCGAGATCGACCGCCTCGGCCAGCGCCATATCGAACTGCACAAAGCCGTCGCCGTACCGCGAGGTTTCGGCGAGGTGATAAAGCTTGCTTTCCGTTTGCTCGATCAGTTCGTCCGGGTCTTGCGCCATGGCGTGCCGGGCTTGCTGATTGAGATCGTCGCTGATCTCGATCAGGCCGCGGCGTGTCGCGAGGTCGCGAATGAGCCGGCCGAAATCGACGGCATTGAAAATCGTGGTGGCCTCTGCGGCCAGGTGCGCCAGATATTGGTTGACCGTGAGGTCTAAATTCTCGAACTGCGGTAGCTGATCCTTGATGGTGACCGGAGTGACGGCGCGGCCGGCGCGGATCATGCGCGCCATCACCTCGAATATCTTGCCGTGCATTGGTTCGTAGAAATGCTGCGGCTGTAGAAAATCCGACACGCGATCGAAGGCGACGTTGCTGATCAGGATGGCGCCGAGCAAGCCCTGTTCGGCTTCCAGTGAAAACGGGTCTGGCAGCACGTCGTCGGTCATGGCACGTCACAGCACCGCTAGACGCACCGGACAGGTTCCTGATCCGATCATGCCCAGCGCTCGCGCCGCCGCGATCGAGACATCGATGATCCGGCCGCGAATAAACGGACCGCGGTCATTGATCGTGACGGTGACCGATCGGCCGTTGCGGGTATTGGTGACCTCGACGCGTGATCCGAATGGCAGGGTCCGGTGCGCCGCCGTCATGCCACCGCCGCGTCCGCCGTACCATGAGGCCATGCCGGTGTTGGTGGTGTACGGCAACGACGTTTTGCCGCGGCATTGCTGCCACCATTGCGGAGTTTGTTGCGCGCGACTCGGCGGCACTTGGCACCATGACCAAGGCGCGGTCTCACGGATATCGCCAAGCATGTGCAGCAAGCCGATGCCCAGCGCTGCGACCATGGGATGGACGCGATGCGTGGTGTGACCGGCCAGCGCCGGCTTGGCGGGCGACAGCACGACGATGCAGGCGGCCAGTGCTGCCGCGGTGGCGATACGCATATTGAGGACTCCGGTTACGCCCGCTCACGTATATTTAACCGCGTCGGGACCGGCGTCGTCAAGGGGCCTGAATTGGAACTCCGTCGCGCCAGTGTTGGTTTGGATGCCCCACTGAGAAAAGTCAGGTGCGGTCCGCATCTCCGCAGTGAAGGCCCGGCTATCCGTTGGCCTTATTCCTGGTCATTTAGCGCCGCAGACTTGCTCCCAGGTCGGACTGATCTACTTTCCGCCGTGGGCATTGCCGCCCATATTTCGCTCACGGTACATTCAATCGATCCGCTGCTTTCGACACCCGGCTGGCGCCGGGGTCGCACCCGATTCAGTTATTCCAGAACGACGCGATCGGCTTGCTCGATCTGGTCGCGCAACGCGTCGGCAGCTTCGGACTGCCGGTCAAATTGTTCGGCCAGCCGCTCCCAGCCGGGTTCGCCGTCCTTTTCCAGTTTGCTAGCGGCCTTGCGGTATTCATCGGCCGCAGTGAATAGCGCCGTGGTCAGCGTGGTGCGCTGATCCTCGGTGAGTGCCGGGTAGTTGGCCCGGCGCAGTTCTCTCAGTCCTTGCACCATTGTCAGATTCCTTCCTTTGCTTCGCGACAGGCGCGGTCGCACGCTTCATAATCCCGCGCCCGCATCTGGCCGCCGATCAATGCAGCGTCGCCCGCTTTGCAGATGTAGGCGAGTTGATGGACCATAAGCCGCACCGCAGGATCGGCGCAGACATCGCCGCGTTCCTGGCGGACCTCGCGGCACGCCTCGATGATCGAGTGCGCGATGCCACTTGGATTACAGGCGCCCGTTTGAATCATGAGCGCGTCGGCGTGACGTTTAGCCATTGTTGTCTCCCGTGATTGGATTGCACTGTGACGCGGCGGGACCTACCGCCGCGCTCAGTGGAATCGCTTTAAGTACCGCAATGCGGTGGTTAAGATTTCTCGACATTTTCGTCAATCCATTCGCGGCCGGCATCGGTGAGCGGCGTGAACGTGAACACGCTGCCGTGGTTGGATACTATGACATCTGCCATGGTGGTTTCTCCCTTTGGTTTCAACGTGCGCGCCATGATGCCCCTCGCTGTGCATTGTAGCGAAATTCGATGACTGAGGCGTCCTTATAGTGCGCTTCCAAGAACGTTACACGTCCGCTTGCATTGCGACGCTCGCCAACGATTCGCGCCGGCTCGAACAGCTTGCGCGGGGTATTGCGATACATGGCATAGCCGCCCGTCAAGGTGACGGCGCTGGCGTCGGCGACCAACGCGATGATTTTTTTAGCGGTTGTCATCGCGGGAACCCCGCTGTCATCCGCGCCCACTCGGCATCGGAATAGTTTTTCTGGATTTCGGATTCCTTTGGCGTGGCGCGCGTGCCAAGGATGAACTCGACATCGACCACGTCGCCGTCTTTCAGTTCTGCCCAGTGTGTTTTGACGTAGTGATGTGCGACCTGTCTGGTGTGGCTTTTCTGCCGCTCCGGATTGTAGCCGCCTTCCCAGTCGTGAGCGCCGACCAGCACCACGTAGCGGTCTGGACAATCGCCATAGCCGGCGTGCCGTAGTACGGCGCGCTGGGCCTCGTTGTCGGCGGTCGGTTTGATCGCCAGCATCGAGATCGTTGTGCCTTCGTCGCGAATTTCAAGACATTTGATTTCCATCACAGTCTCCCGTTTGGTTTGATTGCACTGTGAGGCGGCGGGACTTACCGCCGCCCTCAGTCCAGTCAGTGGGCACCAACGTCAAGGCCGGGCGCTCCCCATGGCGCGTTGGCGAGATACCCGCGCACCTTGTCGGGGTAGCCGTGCGCCGCGAACAGCACCGGCATTGAAGGCTCTGGACCGTTGTGTTCCAAATCTTCAAACTCCATGTCGGTGAAGCAAACGACCAGCGACGCGTCCGGGGCGTTTTCCTCGACCCAGTTGAACAAGGGTCGCATCCGCGTCCCGCCGCCGCCCTTCGGATCGAACTCGATCTCATCGCCAGCGTGGTATTCGTCAACCCGCGTGACCCGCGTGTCGCCGTACACCACCACGACCTGATCAAGCACGCCATCATCCAATGCCGCCTGCGCTTCCTCGTTGACGCATTGTAGCGCTTTGGCATCGCACGATGCAGAGGTATCGACCAGGAACACGCCCTTGTTGATACCGTCGCGTTGATTGCCCGGCAGGATCAGACCCTGGCCGGCAAAGCGCCGGTTGGGTCGGTTCCAGGTCTGGCTGACCAGCGCGCCTTGATCGAACCATGCCCGCAATGTTTCGCGCCAGTCTTGTTTGCCGGCGTTCATGCGCTCGATCTCGCGGGTCATGTAGCCCGGCAGGTCGCCACGCGCTTTGGCCAATGACACGGCCTGCCGCGTGATCACGTCCCACTTGGCGTCCTGTTCGGCGATCTCTGCCGCGTCGGGCGCCGCGTCCAAAACCTCGCCGCACTGGCCCGCATCATTGCCGCCTTTCGGTGGCTCCGCTTGGCCCGCGTCGCTGTCCTGGTCGCCGGGTTGGTCGCCAGCGCTCGCGCCGTCGCCATCGGAAGGCTTGTCGCCTTCGTCATGGTCGCCGTCGCCGTTGCCGGCTTCCGCGTCGGCCTCGCGTTCGGCCTGTTCGCCGTCCGCATGGCCTTCGGCTTCCTCGTCCGGCTCATCGCCGGGTTTGGATTGCTCGCTAGCATCGTCGGCGCCCGATTGATCGTCTCCGGATTCGTTGTCCGCTTCGGCATCGCCGTCGCCCGATTCTTGTTCGGACTGGCCCGGTTTGTTTTCGGGCTGGCCCTGGACGGGCTGTTGCTGGTCTTGCTGTTCTTTCTCGCGATTGGCTCGATCGAGTTCGCGGCAGCGGTAGATATCTTCCGCCGACATACCCTTGTAATTGGGCTTCCAGTTTTCCGACAGCCACACCATGTGCGTCGCCGGCAGCTTGAAACCCTCGCCAAGAATATCTTGGTCGAGCGCGAGATCGCACGCCGCATTCCATTCCTTCGGATCACGCGCGCCGCGCCGTGTCGAGTGGTGCCGCGCGTCGTGTTCGCTTTCGTGAACCTGTGTCCCTTCGATTTCGGCTTGGGGCAGGCTCATTACAAAATCGGGATTCCAGTAGTGATGTTTGCTGTCGGTGCCTGCGGTCTTGACCGATCGTGACATGATCGGCACGACGTTGGCGACCAAACAACCGTAGAATGGCCGACTTGCAATGACCGCGGCTCGCGCCTTTTGGACGCGCTCCGCTGCCAGTTTTTCAAGGTTTTCCATTGGTGACTCCTAAAGAGTAAAAATCGCACGACACCGCGCCGGGCCTCACTCCGGCGCGATAGCTTGCGATGTCAGGCCATGAACTTGGACATGTCCCGCATGATCGACTCGGCGGATTTCTGCACCACCGCGCGAACGTTGTCATCCTCGCGCAGCTTTGCAGTTTCCTCGACGCACAATTCGTCTTTGATCCGCTTGGCGATCTTGGCCAGTTTCGGATCATCGGTCAGATTGAACGCCGGCAGCCGTGCCGCCAGTTCGCGAACATTCGGCACCAGCGAGTCGAGAAAGAACTTGCGTCCCTTCAAGCCAGTTTGCGGTTCCGATTTGAACTCGGCCAGCTTTTTGACCATGTGTCCGACCACGTCGCGGATTTGTTTCGCCGTGTCCTGCATCGCGACATCGACCGCGTTTTTCGACGTGGCCTTGATCTCCGCGCGCATTTCCTCGGCGATTTCATCCTCGACATCGGCGCGAAAGTCCGTTGCATCGGGGAACGGCATCAAGACCAGATCAAGCTTGAACTTGCCTCTGATCTCGCTCGCTTCCGGATAGTCCGATTGTTTGAACAGTCCGTTCAGCGCTACTTTGCGTTCCTCGACAAACTTGGGATAATCGCGACAAAAATCGTCGGCTGCTTGGGCAAAGTCCCGTTTCAAAACGCGGAACTTATTCGCGAACTCGCCGTAGAGAACGTTCGGCAGAATTCGCGGCCCTTCATCGGCCCACGGTTTGGTCAGTTTGTGGTGCAGGTCGCGCGCATGTGATACCAGCTTGTTGATCTCTTTGAGGCGATCGGCCTCGATCAACAGCTTGTTGTATCGGCCGGCGTCCTTTGCGGCGCCGTGCGCCTCGTTGACTTCGTCCGTTACGCGCCGATCCAGCTTGCGCGCCGTCCATTGCGAAATGTTGACGGCGACCAGCACGGCCTTGCGCGAAAGCGGCGATGCCACTGTCTTTGCTCTTGCCATTGTTGTCTCCTATGTGTGCGGAATCGCACGACACCGCGCCGGGTCTCAATCCGTCGCGGTAGCTTGCGTTTCTTATTGGACAAGCACATCCTGATTGGCGCAGGCCCATGCGCCATAGGCGCTTACGTTTGCGAGCGCTGGATCACGACGAACAGCGTCAGTCACCGTCAACACCTCAAATTCGCGGCGCGGATTTGGCTGTTCGCTGCCAATTCGCTTGGCGTAAGTGATGAGTGATGGCATAGTTTTTCGAGTTGCTATCGTCGCTAGGCCAGTGCAAACCGCGTAGCGCTCAGACGGCTCTGTCGGTATCTTGGCCGTCGTAGGATTGGTCAAGATATCGTCCAGCGTGCCGAGCGATCGATACAGCCCGATAAACGCGTCCAGTTCGCCGGCAACTTGTTCGCCGACCAGTCCAGCAAACAACAATTGCCGGATCGCGTCTGGCGCACCGACGTGCTTGCTGCACTTAGTGAGGGTTCGCGGTGTCGGAAACGCATCTTCGTCGCCCTTCGGCATGATATGCAAAAGTTCGCGACGAAACCTGACGAACGCGATGATCTCTGGCGCCACGTTGTTTTGCACCGCCCAAAGGCACCACGCTTCAACGTCTGGAATGACGTTAATGTGGCCGAACCGATTTCGGTTCGCGGTCGGTGTTCGCACCGTGGCCGTTCTGTCGGTCATCTTGTTGCCGGTCGCCACGACCTCCCAGTTTCCAGGGGTGCCGAGTTTTCCAGGCAAGATGTATTCGCCGATCTTGCCCTCAAGTGCGAGGCCAAGACACGCATTCATGACCTGTTGCGTTCCGGTATTGAATTCGTCCAGCAACAGAATACCGCGCTCGCCGTCGCGTTTGATTTGCGGCAGTTCGCCCGGCACTAGCCAACGCGTCGTTCCTGTTTTCAGATCGGGCACTGGAATGCCGTGAAAATCGACGGTGTCTCGAATGTTGGTCAGAATCGTAATGACATTACGTTCCTGTTTTTTTCCAACTTGATGCACCAATTCAGTTTTTCCGATTCCAGGTGACCCGTGAATCCAGGATGACTGGCCAGCCCCGATGTAGTGTTCGAGTAGCTGTTCAGCCTTGTCCATGGTTACGTCTGTCATAGTGACTCCTTTCGATTGATCATATCGTGACGCGCCGCGAACGGCGCGCTTCGATAGGGTCAGAAACACCGAATTGAATTGGAAAGTTTTTGTGTGAGGCCGTATTCCGAAATCGTGCTGATATCGATTGCGGTCGGCGCTAACGAGACTTTATTTTCCCGTTCGATAGCGTCTTGAACGCCGGCCGCAGCGGCAGCATTTAGCTTCGCTTCAAACGCCTTGGAACCGCGCGGAATTTCAGCAGATGATCGCGTTGTCATTTTTTGGTCCTTTCCAAAATTGAACGTGTCGTTCCATTTGGCCTTATTGACGTGAACCTTGCCGGCCGCGTGGTCGGCAACAAATTGATTGGCGCGCACCATCGCCAACTCGGCCTCTGCCTCGTTGGTGAAAGGAAACACGATATCGAACAAGGTGCCGTCCTTACATTTGGCCATGACGGCATCGGCCAGCGTGACGATTGCAAACATTTGTCAGTCCTCCATTGTTGTGAATAGGTTTGAACCGTCGCACTCACTGCCCTCCACCGGGTACTCCCACTCTGTGGTTTTTGCCGGGGGGCAATGGATTGGCCGAACTGTGCGACGGTCCAAATTGGTGACGGCATCCAAGATTGTCATCCAAACGTATCCGGACTCTTTGACCAGGATGCCGCGTCTATTGGTGTGATCCGCCCCGGCTCAAAGTGTCCGGGGCCGGCCGCAGGTAGCTCTCACTGCGGTAGAGTCGCGCGATGAATTTCGTGACGGCGCCCGTGAGCGCCGCTGGCGAAAGTCATTTGAACCAAGCAAGAATGGTTGCGCAAAATGGGCAGTTGACCCATTTTACAGACGCCGTAAATCGCTCGGTTTCCTCCGCTTCCATATAAGCTTGCGAAGCGGCGTAGCCTTGTGCGAATTCAGCGTGGATGGCGGTCATTGACGCGGTCATTGTGTAGTGCCCCGTTGAGTAGCGATGAATTTACTTTTTGAACGGCCAAGTCAGGTCGAATTTCCAAGACATGACGATCTCCCTTGTTGTGTGGTTTTTTAGTTCATCGAAAACAGGATCAGGCGACCGCCAAGCCATGCCGCGATATGCGCCGCGCGGCGCTGCCAAATCCGGGGCATGAACGTCGATCCGCTTCCGGCCCGGCACCGTGATGGCTGGGCTTACTTGACGGCTGATCCGTTTTTCGATGAACTTTGTTGGTGGCACGGCTGCCGAAACGATCAGCAGACGTGTCACCAAAAAGCTTTTCTCAGTGGGCCATCCATCCGCAGGGCATTCCAGCCTACAACCGCGCGAGCCACGTACCGGACCATATGAGGCGAGGGAGGCCGTATTCGGCTTCATTCCCGGACCATGTTAAGGCGCTGAGCGCCAAGGGCGGCTGCAATGAGAGAGGCATGTCCACCGCCCCACCGGGGCCGGCACGTCTTGGTCTCTCCTGCCCCACTAAGATGGGGAGCTTATGGTGGTCCACAAGTGTGCCAAGGCAAAATAGTTCTGTGTGTTTTCAATTGGTTATAAGATTGTCGGTTTGGCAAGTCTGGCGAGATATGGGGCGATTTGACCAGATTGGACCGAGTTCCGGCCGGGAACCTGGTGATTTCAGGGCATAGGCCCGCAAAGGGCCAGAGAAGCCCCGTGGTAAGCCTATTTCTGAGGGGATGGCAGGTAGCGGCCAGGTCCGGCGCCGTCACGGGCGAGGCCGCGGCCAGGCCGGTTACGGCCGGGACCGCATAAATACCCGGACCTGGTCGGAACCTATACGTTGGAACACGGTTATATCGTTGGCGCGGGGCATTCCGCCCATGCTCGCCACCACGTCAAGGAGAACGCAATGTCAAGCAATCATTTCGCCCCACTGATCACCGCAGTCGAAGCGGCACCGCCGAATCAACGGACCGAAAAGCTGATCACCGGGATTGCCACGCAGATGCAGCAATCCAGCGTCTCGCAGGTACAGCAACTCGGCCAGGACCTGCAAAGCATCGTGCCGCAGTTGGTCAGGGCTTGCCAGCAGCAAGGCTGAGCGAGCAGTCGGAAACGTTGAACCCCCGGTGCGTCGCGCGCCGGGGGTTTTGATTCAGGAGGCCACTAAGGGACGGGTATGTGCCTATTTTCGTTTTGAATAGTAGGCGATCACTTCGGCTGCGATTATCTTGTAGATTGGCGAATTGACAAGCGGACCATATCTCCGCTCAAGGTGCCGCACGAGCTTTCGCCATTCGGCCCGTTCCCGTTTTTCTTTGGCTGGCATTCGTTTGGTCATCGGCGGTTAGTGCCCGTTTTCCAGTACCGTATTCGGCGCGCGAAACGTCTGCTCCATTTTGTGCCAGCCATCGCCGCGCAAATAGACCTTCGCGCGCTTCCGAAACCTGATCCAGAGCGAATATGATGATCGCTTATAGATGCGCGCAATTCGGTGCGATAGCTCGGGTCGCACCAAGCCAATGCGTCCCGGTTTCCATATCGCAACGTTTCTGATCGGTACGCCGTAGGGCGTCGTGCGGTCGCCTTCGAGTTCTTCGAGGTAGCCGCCCCACAGTATGACCCGAATGGCGTAGGCTGGATGCGTGTGAAAGCACTCGGCGTCGTCAGGACCGACCATCTTGTGCAGATCGATGTGGTAGCCGCGCCCGCAAAGCAGATGCTTGACCCAAAGCGTAGGCCGCCCGTCCATTGTGCCACGCCATTCATCCCACTGCATTTCAACCTTCCTGCTTTGGACGGGTATGTCGGCTACTTGGTGAGTTCTACAATTTTTTCCAATGCATCGCGCCAAACGACTGCGCCTTCTTCGGCTGATGTGCGCAAGCCCTTTTGCGCGACGCGGCGAACTGCTGCGATCGCTTTATTTGCTCGATGATTTTCCATCGCAACTTCTCCACAGCGACGGAAAAGAACATCGGCAACGTCTTTTGTTGGCGCTCGTCGCATTCTGATAGTCTCCATGCTGTTCGGCGGTTAACTGGTGAGTGCCGAACGCCCGAGCGATGTTAGCTCGCGCCAGCGACCAGATGCGGACGGTCCGCCATCCCGAAAGAAACCGCGATCCGTTAAAGAGTGGATGACGATATTGCACGGCTCATTTTCCAGCATAGTCACAAAGTTGCTGCCGTGGTTGCGTTCGGCGTATTTCAACTCCCGAAGTTCGGCATCTGTTAGGTTCATGGCGACATTCGTCCTGTCAGCGGCGTCACGCGTCCAGCGCGGCGCACTCGTTGCAGCAATAGACCGAGACGTGATCTGGTGGAATTGGTTTGCAGCACTCCATCCGAAAGCAATAGCGCCCCCGCGCGGCGTTGTCATGAGGCAACCAGCCTCGGCGCTGGCAGTGTCGGCAGCCGTGCCCGCCGCACGCGTCGCACTGGACCGCGCCGGCCGGCCAGGGCTTAACCTTGGGGATGTCCATCACTGTATCAGTTCATCGATCCGGCGCTGTTCTTTCGCGGCAGTGACGATCTCGGCGAACGTTGGCTTGCGGCCTTTGGCCAGTTCCAGCTTTTTGTATTCCTCGACCGCCATGTCCATTTCGGCGCGTTCGGCGTTGGAAAAAAACGCCCTGTTTTCTGGTGACGGCATGAAGCCGGTTCGGACGTAGATATAGACCAGGGCCGGAGATTGGTCGCCAGCGCCGCACGCTTCCATGGCTTTTAATATTTCCGTTTCCACTTTGTCGGCGTTCATTGCGACCGGCGTGTTGCCAGGTGCGTCAGGATCGAACATGACCGGTTCGCCAGGCAAGGGGTCGCGGCCAAAGCGCTTTTTGAAACGCTTGTGACTGGCGTCCAGCGCCTTTTGTAGACGCGGGTGATCGGACCCCGGAATGATACGCCCCATGGCGTCGCGTAAGTCGATTTTGTTCATTGCACTATTCCTTCAATATGTGCGGCGAGCTTGTCGAGCGCCGCGCGTTTTTCGTCGGCGTATTCATATAGGTCATAAACGCCACGGACGCCACCGATAACGTGTCCGATCACGCGTTCGGCAATGTCCGGCGTAGCATAGCGCGACATGACGCTGCGCGCGGTGCGGCGCAGATCGTGTAACGTCCAGTGCGGCATTGGCCGCTTACGTCCGCGCAAGTCCGCGAGTGTCTTGTCCAGTGCCTTCTTGGCCTTGCTGTATCCGCTGAACGGCGTCTTGCCGTCATCGCTGGAAAACAAGAAGCCACGACGATTGCCGAATAGGCGTTGTAAGGCTGACGTGATCGGAACGAGATGCGGCTTTTTGTGTTTCATGCGGGACCCTGGAATGACCCACTGGTCTCCCGCAATTTCCTCGCGATGAATGTGCGACACGTTGGTGCGGCGTTGACCGCTCAATAGCAACGCCCGGATAAAAGCGGGATAGCTGGCCGGCACCTGATCGCCAACCAGGTCGAGCGCTGCCCACAGATCGCGGATTTCTTGATCGTTCAAAAAGCGAGCGCGCTGGCGTTCGCTGGGTTTGGTCCTGGCTTTGATCATTGGCGGTCGGAAATCGTCGTCGCGATCGGCGTGCCAGCGAAACGCGGCGCGTATATAGGCCAACGCTCTGTCGGCCATCACTGGTCCGCTGTCATCGGTGATGTCATCGTGCAGGCCAGCAAGGTCGGATTTTTTCAAATCATAAATCGAGCGCTTGCCAAGTTTCGGGCGCACCAACCGATCAAAGGCGCTGGCGATAGCTGGCGCGCTCCGCAACGCACGGCCGTGGACCTCGCGTTTGATGTAGTTGTCGAGCAGCGCGTTGACGGTGTTTTCGGCAGCGGTTTCTTGCTTGGCGCGCTCTGCGATAGGGTCGCGATTGTCGGCGATTTCGCCGCTGCGCTTTTTGGCCAGGACACGCGCCTCATCCGCCGTGATTGATCCGTGTCGGCCAAGCCGATAAGGTCTGCGCTGACCGTCGCCGTTGCGGTAGCGCAGATCATACACGACCGCGCCGCTGGCCAAGCAGCGGGCGCGAAAGCCGATGATCTCGGTATCGGCGATGGTCTGTCCAGGCTGCAAGGCGTCGATGAAACGCTTGGAAATTCGGGCTTTCATCAAACCATCCGTGGTCCCGCTGTGGTCCCAGTCTGGCGGTATTCGCGAGATTTTTGGGTAACAGCAAGTAACCAGGAAGATAACCATAAAGTTCCATTTTTCAATAGCTTACGTCAAACACCGAGCGCTCTCAGTGAGTTGTTAAAAAAGCCTTAAAGCGACTTTTAATCACGGGGTCGTGGGTTCGATCCCCACCGCGCTCACCAAAAATCAAATAAAAATCAGCTATTTACAGGAGATGTTGGGAGCGCTAATGCTTTTTGCCTGGCTTGCCGTGGTCCCGCTGTGGTCCCGGATTGGTGCTTTCGGACGTGGTGCGGCGTTTGCTGGCCTCGATCCACGCGTCCAGATCGTTGGTGTCATAGAGGACCCGACCGGCCGGTTTGCTGTAGGCCGGGCCACCGCCAGTGACGCGCAAGTTATTTAGCGTGCTGACCCCGCAGGGGATGTAGGCTGCCGCTTGGTGAACGTTCAATCGCACGATGCTTACTCCTACTCTTTACGCCGCCTTGCCCCGCGCCGCTGCCACCGCGATGGCATCGAGCCTGGCGCGGACCTCGACGTGCCGTCCGGCCTTGATCGCACCGTAAGGCGTGACGCCGCCGAACGCGGGGTTGCCGGTGAGCAGCCACGCCGACGCATCGACCGCTCCCATGATGACGACCGCCTCGTTATAGATGTCAGCCCGGTGCTGGGCGTTCTTGAAGATCAGAAACGCCATTCTCTCTCGCCTTCCTTCGTTCCGCATTGAGCCGGTCGCGCACCGTGATCCGGCGTAGCAGGCCAAACCGCAGGCCGGCCGTATCCTCTGGCGCCCGCGCCGACGCCTCGTTGACCGCTTCCTGGCAGTCCTCGATCGCGTTGCCGTAGGCGTAGCACAGACAGGGAACATTGTTCTTGGTCCAGGTGATGATGTCAACGCAACGCTCGCAAGTTTTAATGGTCGTGAGATCGCCGTCCCATTTGCCGCGGACATGTTCGTATTGCTCGCCTGGCTTAATCTCACCGCCGCACTCGCCGCACTTGTGCAGCTTCCTGGCGCGGCGGATTTCACGATGGAAAAACTCTGGCGCGTCGTAGTCGCAGTAGCAAGAATCCGCCATCTCGTTCCAGGCGTCGCTGTGGGTCATAATTGACTGTCCAGCACTTTTGCGAACTGGTCGTCTGACAATAGTTCCGATACCGTCATTGTATCGCGGGTCGGTTGACCGTTGCGCAGGCTTGCCTCTTTGAGTCTGCGACACATACTGCCCTCTTTGTCGCGCACATCGAGTTCATACCAAGCGATGGTGCCCCATGGGACACCGTCGCTGGTGAATGTTTTGAACACCAAGCGGACGCTGCGAAGATCGTCTTTTGCGTCACTCAAATCCTTGTCGCTCACGCCGGTTGGCGGATGATCTTTTGTCACGCGCATTTTCGGCGGTACAATTTTTTTTACATCGGCTAAGAGCGCCCGTTCGATGGCGTGTTTGTTCAAAGCGTTTCTGAGTGTGTCCTTAGCAACGCGGGTTGAAAAAATAGCGTACAGATCGCAGTTGCGATTCTCGGCCAGCTTGGCGGCAAGGTCTTTGATGATGGCGTTGTATGTGTCAATGACGATGCGTCGTTTGTCGCTCATGGTGCTACTCCAACCATCGCCGATTTTAGATCAGCGATTTCTTTTATCAAAGTTTTTATCTGTTGATTTCTTTCATGCTTATCCGGTTTAGACACACAGCCCTATATCTTGTGGTCACTCAAATCCCAGCGCAGCAAGTCGGCGGCACCAAGAGATAGAGCCAGAGATCAACGGCGAGCGACCAAATGTTTGTCCTGTGAGGTCAATCATGGATACGGCTCAAGCTTGGTGTCGCCGGCTAGAAAAAGCGGATGCTTGGGTTTTTTCAGGAGCGTTTTGCCAAGGCAAAACATCCGGCTCAGATAGCCGGCATCGATCAGCGCTTGCTTCGCTTCATCGCCGTAGTGCGCCAACGTTTTAGCCGGTGCCAGAATGCCATGACACATGATGATTTTGTCGGCGTGGTGCGCAAAGCGCAGGATCGTTTCCATGTTGCGGTCGGAGCGCGGCGTCACGGCCAGAAGATCGTTGGGATGGGTGGCGCGATAATCCATCACGTTGCAGATTACCGCGTGCGAGTAGCCCCATGATTTTGAAAATCCTATGATGCGCGTGACGGTCGGATCGTTGACCTCCGCGGTCGCAGTCGATGGATTCATGCCAATCCATAACAGATAAGGCGAGGCGTGGTCGCCGGCATCCCAGAGCCGGCGCAGCCACAGCCGGTATTGTTCCTTGTCGCCGTAGTATTCCGCGGCGCCAGTGACACCCTTGGGCAGTGCGGTCGAGACCTTGCCGCCAGGATCGTGACGCGGCGGACCTGGATCGGCAAACCAGCCTTGGTCAAGTCGGCAGTTCATGCCACATCCCAATTGTCTTTGGTGGCGAATTCCATCGTCAGGCCACCGGTCCGCTCCGAGATGATTTCGTTCTCGAACTCATGACGGTTTTGCAGCCGCCAGTCTTTGCCGAGTTGTTTTTTGGTTTCTGCCAGCGACGCTGCTACGGCCTTTTCGATGGCGTCTTTGGTTGGGTAAATCCCGACTGGCAATGAATAGGTAGACATGGCGCTGCGTTCGCCATCGGTCAGACGAATTTTCAATTCGATTTCAAACGGTCCGTTCATGTGTGATCGCCCCAGCCGTTGGCGCCTTCCCAGTGGGCCAGCCACAGCGTGACAAAGATCACGACCGGCAGGATGGCGAAATGAACCATGAAGCTTGCGATGGTTGGCGCGCCCATGAAGCCGGCAGTGCCCCAGATGGCGAAGCCCAGAATGGTGGATGGCTTGCGGTGCAGGTGTGGCATTGATGGTAGTGTCATGGGCGCGCCTCGTTTATTGCGTGACTCGCTGGCGAAGCTGCACGATGGTGCCGCTTTTGAGGTGCCAAAATTGCAGCCCGGCAAGGCCGCAAATGACGATCGACAACAACATCCATGCCAGCGATGCCATCGACAATGCGCCGGTCGATGCTTTGTTGATCGCGTGCATGAAATAGGTGTTGGCGGCGGCGTAAAGGCACAGCGTGGCGCAGTACAGATATTCCAGCGAACTGACGTTCTCGAATCCGATCACGTCGTCGCCGCTTTGAACACGCTCTTGTGCGGTTGCGTGGTGTGCGGTCTGGGCGCGAAACAACTGCGAGACGGCGATGGCGGCCAGTCCGGCATCGAGGATGAACTTGTAGAGGTAGTAGTCAGACATCGCGCCTGACACCATCGAGTTGCAGACGAAATCGATCAGCGCCATCGGTATCAGATAGATGGCGACGATTAGATTGAAGCCGAATCTGTTGAGGTGCATGTTGGTTCTCCTACGTGTTGCCCATCACCATTTCAATTTCAGTGAAGCGCGATCGGCGGGTCAGACACATGCAGCGTGCGTCGTGCGCGCAGTTGTCGGCACACCGCTGCGATCTGTTCATCCCAGGTCAGCCGCAGCATGATCTGGACCAGCTTGGCGTGGTTGGCGCTCTTTGGTGTTGACATGCCGGCGCGTTGCGCCTCATCGATCAGTTCGGCTTTCCACAATAGCGACAGCGTTGCTTCCGGGATTGGCTGATCCCAGATCGCTTGGTTGCGTTCAACGATGTCGAGTTGATCTGGCAGCGGGCCATAAGGGTTGGGCGGCCGATCAACAAGACCGATGCCGACCGAGATTATATTGTGGCGGACGCATTCTGCATCCTTGATGTGCCGGTGCGGTGAGATGATCCACAATTCGGGGACCGCCATGCGGAACATGTTGATCTGGTGAACGAGGCGCTTGGTATCGTCGCGATCGGATTTGATTTCGATGGCGATGATGTTGGCTGGTTCGATAAAGGCGATGTCGGCGCGAGCCGTGCCGCGATCAAAGACCAGTTCGTGCAGCACGCGGGCGGTTGGCCACTTGGGCCGGCCCCAGCGCTCGACCGCTTCGCGGATCATAATTTCCTGATCCGAGCGATACACGTTTCGCCAGCCTGGTAACAGGACGGCCCGCGCCGCGGCGTCAGGTGTGGTTTCGTGGATCAGGCCCATCACGCAGCCCTCTCGACGCGCACTGGCACGACGCGCCAGCCGGCTTTGCGCGCTCGCAACCACATTGATTTCGGCCGGTTGTCGAGGTTTGCCCCATCGCGCTCGCGGAATAATTCGCTGATCAACACGCGCACCGTGTCGGCGCGGAATCCGATATGGCTTGGTTGGATGTCGCCATATAATTCGCCGCAAAACATTCGGATACCCATCACAGCACCTTCACGTCGGCGCATTCCAGAACGAGGCGGGCGCCGCATTTCATGAACGGCTTGCGGTGATAGACCAGCTTGGCCGGCCCGATGATCTCGACTTGGTGCGCATAGACCGGCTTGGCATCGGCGCGCGTTCGCGCGATGCGGATCGGCGGTTCATCGGTGCCGGTCACCGCGTTCTTGCGGATTGTCGAGGCGTTGATGCTGATCAGTTTCATCCGATGTTTAGCGACGCGTAGCGCGGCATGCCGTTCTTGTCCGGTGCGCAAGTCTCGATTGCCACCGGACACGTTGCGTTCGGCCGCAGTGATCGCGGCGTGCCATCGCTGCGCTTGCCATAAGCCAGATTGTTGTAACGATGCCATGCGGTGGTTTGGCCGGTATCGAACACGACGCGCACCATGGGGTGGCGATAGTCCGGCAGGAACACGCCGTTGCGCGTCATGCTGGTGAATTCGTCGGCGTCGAAATTGAGCGGCATCCGCGTCATCGGCGCCAGCTTGTCCATGGCGTCGGCCGCTGCCGTCGCCGGCACGCCAAGCAATGCGGCAAGACCGGCCGCGATATGGCGGCGATTGAGGATCAACTTGGCTGGTCGTTCGCGATAGCCGATCAGGTCGTTCATGCTGCGCTCCGTAGCAGTTGCCGTGGCAGGCCCATGGTTTTCAGGTCGGTGATGGTTTCGTGCGCGGACCTGTGCGTAATCCAAGTGCCGCCCTTGGCGACCCAAAGGTCGCGATATTTATCCCAGTCATCGATCAGCACATCACCAGGCTGGCAATACGAACTCTTGTCGCGCGATCGACAACAGATGATCGGAACGTGGCTGCCGATATGGCGCACGGCCCATTCTGTTTTGTTGCGCGTTGCTTCCTCTGCGATCGAATCCGGGATGCCGGTCAGAATTGTCGGATGGAACGGCGCGATGAAATTCCACAGCGTCCACATGTCCGGCATCTGCGGAATGCCGGCGTAGAAATTCTTTTCCAGCCGCACCGCGCGCCAGTCCACGTTGTCGTCTACCTTGCTGCACTTGATGCCGAACGTCGCGAAATAATGCGCGTCGAAATCCGCCAGCACGCCGTCCTGATCGACAAAGAGGTGCATCACGCGGCCATCATTTCTCGTTGTGTGTTTGGCACGTCAACGCAGCGCGCTTCGACCGTCATCGCCGCGGCGGCCGACCATGGATTACTGCGAATACCGCGTCGTGGCGGGCGCGCCAGCACGGCGCCTTTGATCGTGCGGTCGAGGATCGGATTACCGATCCGACAGGCGCTCAGTACCGTGGTGTGGTCGGTGCGCTCGAACTGTTGCGCGATCCGGAAAAATGAAAGTCCGGTGAAGCGGCAGGCCAGCGCCATGGCGATGATGCGCGGGATGGCGATGTGCGCGATACATCTGCGGCTCAAGATGTCTGCCGGCGTGATACCGTAAGTCCTGGCCGTGATCGCGCATATTTGCCTGATGCTGGGCCGCAGCAATATATTGCCGGTCTCTCTGGCGATCGTATGGCGCGCCAGGACCATGGCGACGGCATGGTGCGCGAGATCGAACAGCATTTTGCGCTTCTTTTGTCGTTTGATGCGCTGCAGTACCAAAAGTTCCTGCCGATGCGACAGCCAATCTGGCCGTTGCGGTTGCGCGCGCCGCGGTCGGCGTGCCGGGCCATCACCAAAGACCTCATCGATCAACGGATCGTATCTGTCACAGGCCGCAGTCACCGTATCTTCCACAATCCGATTGAAACGGGTCGCGATATCGATCATGGGCACTTTGGTGAGGCGGCAGGCCAGCGCCATGGCGACGCGACGCGCGGCGACAAATTCAAGCCGGTTCGACTGGCCCGCCATTTCGTTAAGCGTGACCTTGAAGATGTGACCGACATACTCGCTGATTTCCTCGACACTCAGTTGTGCCGGTTCGGCCGCTGGCAGCGCGTGCGCGTTTTTTAACGGCCACTCCTTGGTCATGTTTTGATGCCGGCATTTGACCACGACGACGGCCAACTTGGTGGCAGCACGGATGTGCTGTCGCCGTTTGGCCCATTGCCGTTTGCTCAGAGGTTTCATGCGGCCTGATCCATGCGTTCCAGTATCAGTTCGATCAGGGCGGCAGACGGCGGCGGATAGCGCTTCGCCAAATCGGCGAGCGGGACGTGATCGAATTCTGACTGGAATATTTTGTGCGCGACCAGCACGTTGGTGCTCTGCCATTGCTTCGATGCGTCGCCAAGCGACATGGTCGCCCATTTTTGTCCGATCGGTCCGCGCAGTCCTTTGATCCAAACAAAGAACGGCCCATCTTCGATGTGATCAAGCGCGTTCATGCGATGTCCTTTTTGCGCGCGGCACATGCCGCGGTCATTGTCAGATAATCCGGATCGTTTTTTTCGATGCCGAGGTTGAGGCGGACGATGGCTTGGTCGCGCCACCACTGTTCCAGATCGGCCACGGTCTGAGCGTAGCTGGCCGCCAGACACGCAAGTCGTACATAAGCGTCGCGCTGTGCGGCGAGGGCGTCGATCTCTTGGTCGGTCGCTTCCGCGATGAGCGCCGTTATAAATCCGATCATGGGCGCCAACGATGGAGCGTAAGTGCGGCCGGCAACGGCGAGCCAGTCTGACGGACACAACGGACTGGGGGAGGCGTGTCAAGCCGGGGCGTCTTACAGATGCCGGCCGCAACGCGTCCATACCCGCAAGGCCGCTTCGATATGGAAACCAAACATCTGATCGACGGGGGGACGATCAGGGTTGTGCAGTTGTTCACATCAAGCATTGGACGCGTTTGGGTGTGGTCTCCGATGCGCGCTATTGACGATGTACGTATAATTAACCGTCTCCTATTCCCTGTCAAGCCCCTCTGCGCATCGGCCGATGGCCGCGGTCAAAACCGCGTGACTGGATCGTCGGGTTGGACCTGATTTTCTTTTTCGGCTTGAGCCGGCGTTTCGGCACCGCCGCGAGAATGAGCGCGGCATCTTTGTAGCGGCCCTGCTTGCTGGCGATCTTGGCGCGGTGGATGGCGTCGCTGGCCTGAATATCCCTGACCCGCGCCGCCTCGCCAGTGTCGCTGTCGCGTGTCGTTACCGTGATCGCGGCGCCAGGTTTGCGGCCGAACGTTTTCAGATCGTGATCCGGCTTGCGGATAGCGAACAGATAATCGAGAGAGTTCTGCGGCGGAATGAAATCGCCAGCGATGGTGTCGTAGTTACGAAATTCCAGTGCCGGATCGTGATCGTATTCGATCCGCACGCCGGGACCGAACGGCACGCCGTCCGGATCGGCATCGCGTTGCTGCGCCAGCACGGCACGCTTGATCGGCTTCGGCGTCGCCTTGCGATAAAGCCCTACAAGGAACGAGCCGGCTTTCAGGATCATGCTGCGGCCTGCGGCACAAGCGGCGGCACTGGCGCGATCAGCCGCTCAAACCATGCGGCAATCCGGCGCGCAAAGGCGTGTCCCGGCAGCGCTGCGTTGATGGCATTGGCGTCGGCGCGAGCCTCGCGCTTTTTGATGCCGCGTTTGGATTGATCTGGCGCGGTGCGCTTTTCCGACAGTCCGGCCGCTTCGCTGGCCTGTTCGATCAGCGAGGTCGAGCGCCAGTTCTTTTCCTTGGCGGACGGCGTGCGAAAGCCGTTCGGATTGATCTGCGCCAATGCCAGCGCGTGGTCGGCGAATTCGGTGCGGTCAAGCTTGCGGCCGACAACGAGGCGAACCTGGCGTATCTGTTTTGGTTGCATCGTTGGTGCCGCGGCGAACTGCACCGTGGTGGCCTTGATGCCGACCTGATGCGCGAATTTCGGGCCGGCCTTGGCGGCGTCCGTGATACCTTCTCGCAACGCTGCGGCGCGTGCTGCCGCGTTCTTAAAGTGCATCACCGGCATGGTGCCCAGCGGTTTGATCTGGCGCACCAGGTGCGGCGTGCGTGGCTTGGTCTTGATGGTTTCGATCTCGGCCTGTCGGCGTTTGGCTTCGCCCATGGGCGGCTCCATCCAGTAGGGGTTGCGCAGGCGGTCCTGCGGTATGTTTCAGTTTGTCCTTGCCTTGTTTGATCAGTTCATCGACCGGGTATCCGGCCTTGCGTAATTCTCCCATGGCGCGATCAAAGTAGACGCGGAATTCGCTTTGATCCATTTTGTCAAGTGCGATCGAGCCTGGCATCACGATGGTGTCGCCGACGTGTTCGCCTAGCTCCATGCACAGTTTGAACGCCTGATCGAGAAATTCCTTGGCCCACCACGGCAAGCCGTCGTGTTTTAGAATCTTGACGATCAGCGCGGCCAGTCTGGTCAGGATCAGATGTCCTGGCCCCACGTCCAACATCCGGATTTTATGGGTATAGCCGAGCGCGATTTTGAGCGCGTCGTGCAGGTCGGTGGTGCGGCCGTATTTGTTTTCAGAATTCTCGACACAGCCGTGCAGCACGCACCAATACAGCGCCAGGTGTTCCGGCGATCGGGATTGCCAGAACTGCGCCTCGATTACCGCGCCGATCGAATAGTGCATGAGTTGTTCGGCGACCCACGGCGCCGCTGGCTCAAAGCCGGCCAGCGTGCGCCGCAGTAGCACCTTGGGATGTTCGGCGCCGCGTTTGGTCTTGACTGACCGCGTCATTGCACCAACTCGAATCCGTCATCCACTTTGGCGACGGCTTGCTGGCCGTTGCCGTTCGGTTGCTTGAGTCCTTTGGCGATGCAATCGATCTCAGCTTTGACATCAAGCGCGTCGGCTTTGTGCATGGCCCAGAACCGGGTCATGCCTTCTCTGTTGCGCAACTGCATCGATGCCAGTTCATCTAGCGTCGAAGCATTGCGTGCCGCGGTCAGGACGGTGTCGCCGTAAGCGCCGGCCGCAACAAAGACCAGCGTGCCTTGGTGATCGACCCAAGGATATTCGTCCTTGGACATGCCGACCGCTTTGGCGCGGCGTTCCGATTGCTCGATCTCGATCATCTCGGCTGCGGTCCAATCCGACGCGATGGTTTTGGCCATCGTTTCCTCGGTCTCGACGCCGGCCCAATGCTCTGGCCAGCCTGCCGTCAGGCCGCGCACCGTGGCGCATTTTGACAACATGACGCGCGCCATCTTGCCCCACTGTCCCGACGTATCGAGGATCATGTGGTCGGCCGGATTCATGCCTTCCTTGAGTTGCCGCCTATTGATGGCCTTGCCGGAATCCTCGTAGACCTCGCCAGTTGGCACCCATTCATAAATATTCGGGTCCGCCTTGAGCGGAGCAAACTCGGTCCAGAACGCTTCGCCAGCGACCGGCTCGCCGCCCTTGTAAAGCTTGGTCTCGACTTTGAGCAGGCCGGCCGGGTTGTTCGGATCGGCCGGCATGTTGTCGTTGAACTCTTGCGTGAGCGCTGAGCGCATGTCTTTGGCGAACACGCATGCGATCTCGCCAAGCTTTTTCTGTCGGGCCAGTTCATAGGCCGTGTACGTGTAGACCGTGTCGCCGGGTTTGGCCGGATGATAGTCGCCGCAGCGCGCCGCCAGCACGCGCTGGCCGGCCTGGGTTGTGATGATGGTCGGCTTGCGGCGCTTGGGCGCCTCGCCTTGCTTGCGGCGTTTGTTCTCGTCGCCGTACACGATCATGATCAGGTGACCGAGAAACGGATCGAGTTGCTTGGCGATGGCATACTGAATGAACATCTCGAATTCAGAATCCGTCGCGTCCGGACAGATGGTCCGGCGCATGGTCTCAAGCTGGCGCGGTTGCCAGTGGCCAAGCCGCAGGCTTGCGGCTTCGACGCGGGTCAATTGCTGGTTCATTGTTTTTCGTAGCTCCAATTCGAGGTAAGGGAACGCGTGTTTTGTTGTTTGTTATTTGCGGCGGACGATCAGATTCTTGCCTCCGCTTTCGATGCGAGCGCCCGGTATCAGCGGGAAGCGCGCCAGGATTTTTTCGATCGCCGCGAGCGCCGCGTCCGGATCGTTGATGCCGTTCAGTTCGGCGACCGCCAGATCACGGTCGTTATGATGCGGCAATGCCGGATCGGTCAGGATCGATTTCAGTTCGGCGACGCGCGCCGTGACATCGCCAAGCCTGTTGGCCGTGGCGACGCGGTCGCGCAATGCCTTGAGCGCTTTGCCCAGTTCGGTCTTGACCAGCACCGGATCGGGGCGCTTCCAGAATTGCGACGGGATGGCGGACTCGTCATCGATCACGATCTTGTCGGCGGCATCCGCCAGCGAGATGGTGCCGAGCGGGGTTTCCTGCTTTTTCCATTCCGCCACCGTCATGGCCTGTTCGATCATGCCGCGGCGCGACGCGACGCGTTTGGTCAAGCGGGCCTGACGGCCGGCAAGTTCGGTAACGCGCGCCTGGATACCGGTGATCAAAATCAAATCTTCATCTTCGGCACCGAGCGCCTTGGTCAATTCCAGTTCCAGCGTGGTTTCGCCGTCGAACGAGTCTTGCAGGACTCGTTCATCGTCCGGCGACAAGGGTTCGCCGGCTTCGCTGCGGACCATTTTGGCGATGTTGAGGCGCAGCGTTTTTGCCGCCTCGATGGCGCGATGCAGATTCTGCGGTTCGGCAGACATGTTGACTCCATCATTAGTCGTGTAAGGGAACGGGTCGTTTTTTAGCGTTGTGATGTTGGTATAGATGTAAGCCACAAGTGCCGCGGGTTCAAGTGCGCCGCGGCAATTTCCGGTGCCCGCAACTTGCCGGCGTTATGCGCCGACTTGTCGCGGTTCGAGGGCGGCGATCTCGGCTGGCGTCAAATCGGCCAGCGTCTTGAGACCATGCGGCGTCAAGACATGGTGCGCGTCATTGATCCAATAGCGGTTGCAGGTCGGCGTTGCCTCCCAGATCGCGGCCAGCCTGGGATTGCTGGGCGCCTGGCGCCTGGCCTTGTGATCGAGCGTCACTGCCGCTCTGCGTTCAGTGGGGCGAGATCGATGATCAGGGTGTCACCGATCCAGCGGTGCGGCAGTGCCACTTGGACAGCGAGCCGCGTGGCGTGCGGCAAGGTCTCGCGCCGCAGATTGATGCCAACCTTGTTGCCCTCGCGGTGCGTGAAAGCGCAGGCGGTAGACCTGGCGTTGGCACGCATGACGCGTAACGTGCCGTGGTCAACGCCCTCGCCCAGCGCGATCTCGACCGTACCGGAAAAGCCCAGACCGAGCCGGTCTACCACGTCACCAGACAGCATGACGGCAATGACCTTCGGCCCGTCGCCGCAGGCGGTCACAAGGTCTTGGTGCGGCGGTCGGCCGCGTGGATTCTTGATCGCTTGAAATGACACCAGGACCCGGCTTTCTCGGTTGCAGGTGTGTCTGGCGTATATAGCACGTATAATTATACGGTCAAGGACCTGGGGATTTTTAATGAGTTGGGGGACAGACCAGCGGCTTGACGGCAGCGAGCGCGCTTTGGTGCAGCGCAGGCGGCAGTGCTGGCGATGCGATCGTGGCGACCAGCAGCGCTGCGCCGGTCACCGCGCCAACCGTAAAGATGAACAGCATGCCGCGCCAGCGCGGGCGCTTGGTCAATGCCATCTTGATTTCGTGATAGCGCTCCACCGGAACGAAAATGCAGTTTTTCCAGGGGTTCAAGTCAACATGAAAATGATGCATCCGGATCGTGATGGTTCCGGTGTCCGGGTCCTTATCGACAATCTGGCCGCCCTCGCCGGCTGCGATCTCGGTGTTGCACTGCCGGACCAAAATGATGTGCGCCGCTTCGATATGGTCGCCAACCTTGTACGCTTGCGTCACGCAACACCAGACCTTTCCGCCCCACGCCATTCGTACCCCCGTATAGGTCACCGATCCCCATCTGGTGACCAAAGCAAACGGTTAGGTGCGGGTATTTAAGGGCGAAAAAACGCAGGCCGGCAAATGTTCGGTAGCGAACATTGGTGGACATCTGTGCGTCAGAACGTCGCAGTATGGTTAGTGTATCGCGCGATATTGCGCGATGACGATGGCGACGATCTCGGTGATTTCGCCGCTGCCATTGCCGACCACCAGCGTTTTTTGGACGTTGCTCCGCTGATCGTCGGACTCGCTAGTCAACAACCATCGCGACTTGGTGCTGGGCTTGGTCGGCGTCTCAACGAGGCGCCGCACCGTGCTTTCGCGCGAGCCGTCCGACTTTTTTGTTCTGGTGACAAAGACCAGATCGTTGGGGCGTGGCTTGAGCTTGGACGCGCGCAAATCCACGGCGATCAGGAAATCGCCAGGCTGGGCGAAGCGATTGACCGAGGTGTCCGCCACCGCAATGGCGTATTGATATTTCGGCGGGTAGCGCGGATCACACGGCACCTCTGGGCCGGCAGGCGGCACTTGATCGACCTCGCGCCACACGCCGGCTTCGGCAATTTTCAGGACCGGAATGTGCGATGCGGTTACGGCATAGCCGTTCTTGACCCGCTTATGCAGCGCGGCCTTCGGATCGATTTGTTCTGGCCCGACGCCCGACATCAGCCATTCCGGCGTGGTGAGTAGCGTGACGGCCAAGCGCGACAGGGTGCGGTCGGTAATGCCTTTTTGCGTTCCTTCCTTGAACTGGCGGAACGTCGTGTAGAGCATGTCGGCCGAAAAGCCTGCCGCCAGCGAAGCGCTGCGCTTTGACATGTCGAGGGCTTCGAGCCGCCGTTCGATGCGTTTCAAGATCGCGCCAAGGCCAGCCTTCTGGCGCGGCGCGGCGACCGATGCAGCGGTGGGGGTTGGGCGAAAGTCGGCCATCTGTTTGTAGACCATTCTAGCTGGGTTTAATCGTGGTGTTGAGCGGCGTAATCAATGGCACGTCGGCAGCCACTTGACAGCACGGTTAATTATACGCATATTGGCTGGTCTGGACGCACATGGCGCTGGCGATGCCGGCGCATGGTGGAATGCGACAGGTCCTGCAACTGTAAATCTAAATACTCCGCTGCTAATGTCAAGTAGCATTTCGGCGCACCCTCTAGCATTCAAGGTATAGCGTTTACCTGTGTTCATCGTGTGTGTTCAAAAGAGAACAGGAGATTTTGCCGGCTAAACCGGCCGCGCGCACATTACCAGATTCGTTACGTTCTAGTCAAAAATACAAAAAACTCAATAGGTTCCCTTGCTCATGATGGATCAGATAACGGCACGCCCAGCCGGGCGTGATCCCTTGCTCGACCGCTTGTATCAGACCCATGCCGCGCCAGCCGCTGCGGTGCTGGCACCGCGCGCCGCGCCGGCCGTGACCGCTGCGCAGCGCATCATCGATGCCGAGTGTCGGCGCTGCGACATCAGCTTCGCCGAACTCGTGTCGCATTACCGTGGCCGGCGCATCGTGATGGTGCGGCGCGAGATCGCCTATCGGCTGCGTATCGAATTGGACATGTCGTTGCCTCGTATCGGCGCTGCGCTGCACCGCGAAGCATCCTCGATCATGGGCCTGCTCGGCAAACGCAAACCACAACATTTGGACGCCCCTGATGCCTAATCAAATGGACGGCGCGAACGGCGACCACATTGCCATCCGCGAATTCTCGACCGGCGCCAATCGCAATGCCGAGACCGGCAAGTACGACTACGACGGTTTTCTATCGCCGCTCGCCATCGAAGCGTTCGGCGCCTACATGCACTTTAACAGACATCTTGATGACGGCACCATACGCGATTCCGATAATTGGCAAAAAGGTATCCCGCTTGACGTGTATAGAAAAAGTTTGTGGCGCCACTTTCTGGATACATGGCGCAGCCTGCGCGGCATCTCGATTCCAGAGGGGATCATCTGGGCCTTGTGTGGCATTTTGTTCAATGTCCAAGGCTTGCTGCACGAACTGTTGAAGGAAAATCCGAGTCTGCTCCCCGCTTCGATTCGTGACGCCGAAGCGCGTCGTGCCGTGCGTCTGCACAAATCATGACCGCATCAGCAAACCTCATCACCGCCCCATTCTGGGGCGCGCCGAAATTCCAGCCCGACATGGCGGACGTGGCGCGGCTCCTTGGCGTGATTCGCGAACTGACGGACGATCAGGGCGACACCCGCACCTTGCAGATCGCAACGTCGGCCGCGTTCGCCATCTGCGGCTTTATCGAAAACCGTTTTGGTCCGCGTGAGGTGTTGGCGTTGCTTGATGGTTTGCGTGATCAGATCAAGGCGCTGCAATGACTACTATCATGGGAATCGATCCTGGCTTGTCCGGCGCACTGTCCTATCTGGATCGCGGCGTTCTCAAGTTGTTTGATATGCCGACCACTGGCGCCGGCAAGAAACGTGCGGTCAATGCTGATGCCGTTGCCGAAATCATCGAGAACATCGGTGCTGCGCCGGATGACAATGATCGGCCGGATGCGGCGTTCCTGGAACACGTTCATGCGATCCATGGCGTCGATGCTGGTTCGACATTCCGGTTCGGTGAATCGTTTGGCGTGATCCGCGGAATCGTCGCTGCGCTACGCATTCCGATCTTTCTGATCCCGCCGAAGCTTTGGAAAAAGGCGCTGGGTCTGCCGGCCGACAAGGAAGCGGCGCGCGGCCTGGCCATCGATCTGTTCCCGAAATTTGCGGCGCTGTTCGCCCGCAAGCTCGATCATAACCGTGCCGAAGCGGCGCTGCTCGCCTGGTACGGCAACAGGATGCTTGGACGATGAAACAACAATCAACCGCATTGGCTGTGATCGATCTGACGCCAGACATCAAAGAGGTTAACGCGTCGTTTGATTCCTCTCAGACCCAATCCAAGATGGCGAAAGATCGTTTGCAGACGACATGCTGTCAATTGGCCGCGTTGCGCAAGAAGGCGGATGCAAACCACGTCAAGTGGAACACTTTGTTCGGTGATGGTCCTGACAAAATTAAATTCAGCGAACGATATGCGCGCACGCTTTTAGGGGTCGGCAAGGATGGCAAAACTGTCGGCGATCTTCGGTTCGATGTTACTGAACGTGTCAAAAAACACAGGACCAAGAAAAAAGCGGCGTTACAGCCGCCTTGTAACGCCGCTTCCGATGATGCCGCGCAAACCGCCGCTGAGACCGAACTTGGCATTAAGGACAAGCCACAGGGTTTGCCAGCATGTGATTACGATTGGTCCCAGCCCAAGGCATCGGACTTTGGTGATCCGACCGAAATGTATCGGGCACAGGCCGAGCATTATCGCGACGAAAGCATTCATTTTGCTGCCGCGTATCCCCTGCTCGCACCCGGCGTGAACGTGAAGGTTATCACAAAATCTGAAATTCAAGCTGCGCAGTGTGTGGTGGATGCGTGGCTCGACGTTGTGCGCAAACTCACCACTCTCGGAGGTTCCTCGAAATGAAGATCAGTCAGAAACATCTGGAATCGCTACCGACTGTTCGTCTGAAATACCATGACGACGACCACTATATAACGGTGCCGTATATCAACGCCACCAATGATGTGGATGTGCCACTGCGGTTGGATCACTTTACGCGTAAGGGACGCGGCATTGGGTGGGAATGTGGCATCAGCAACGCTGTTTTGGAATCGCGCGATCTGTTCGACCATCCGGTACTTTATGTTCACACCATCGGCAGCGCCACGTACATTCTCGTTATGACCAATCCAGGCGGCAGCGCAAAGCTTGCCATGAGATACAGTCATACGATGATTGCGTTGCTTGATGCTTATGACAAGTCGCGCGCCAATCCACACAAATGGAAACCTATTTTTGAATCGTTGCTTGCCAAAACGCCAGTTGCTCATCTGCATCCTGGGCGATCTGAGGCTGGTATCCAGCGAGACCACGATCCAAACAACAACGGCGGTTCTCATTCTGTGCGCCATCAAAGTTTGAGCGCCAACGCCAGACGCATGGCCAACGCCAAGTTGATTCCGGCAGTATTTGCCGAGCGCCCCAAGGGCACGCGGCGGTCACACAAACCGGTTCGTGTGTTGGAAGCGGCATGAAAATCATCCGCGATGATTTCGCCGATCGAGCGGTGTTGCTTGACACGGTATGGAGCGCGCGGCTTGCCGCGCCTCCATCTGATTACAGCTACGCTTGCGGCATGGCCGCTGTCAGGTCGCAACAGTGCCGCTGGGTGATCGGCGCTGATCACGGCCTCGATACCTGGTTATGCGGCGCGCCGTCTGAATCTCTCACGATCAGCTACTGTCCCTATCACGCCGGCCTGGTGTTTCAGCGCGATGAATGAAGCGGAGCTATTCCACGGCGGCCGTGTCACGCTATGGCGTGGCGATTGTCTGGCAGAGATGGCTGGACTCGCCGCGGATTCCATCGACGCTTGCGTGACCGATCCGCCGTATCACCTGACCAGCATCGTCAAGCGGTTCGGTGCGGAGAATGCGGCGCCATGTCGGCCCTTCAAGTCGAACCTCGTTCGTGACCCTGACACCTTGCAGCCGATCACCGGTAAGCAAAGCCAAAGCCAATATGGTCGCTTGTCTACCGGCTTCATGGGTAAACAATGGGATGGCGGCGACATCGCGTTTCGTTCCGAGGTCTGGCGCGAGGTCTACCGCGTTCTCAAACCCGGCGCGCACTTGCTCGCGTTCGGTGGCACGCGGACCTCTCACCGCATGATCTGCGCCATCGAAGATGCCGGGTTTGAAATCCGCGACTGCATCCAATGGCTTTATGGTTCTGGATTCCCGAAATCGCATGACGTGAGCAAAGGGATTGATCGAAATCACCATGCCGACAAAATTGGGTGGTTCGGCAAATGGCTACGACAGGAACGAGCGACGCGCGGCATCAGTCAAAAAGAACTTGCTGAGCGTGGCGGATTTTTTGACAAGATCAATCATGGCGGTTTAGTCGCAAATTGGGAATTGGGGTATGGTATTCCAACCGCCGAAGATTTCAATAAGGTCTGCAAGATTCTGGCGGTCGATTTTCCGCCGATTGAGGAATTTAAGCGAGAGGTTGTTGGCCGCCGCAAGGTCAATGCTGGCGTAGCTTTCACATCTGATGGGCCAACCGAACTTGACATTACGGTGCCGTCGAGCGACGCCGCCCGTCAATGGGAAGGCTGGGGCACCGCACTAAAGCCCGCGTGCGAACCAATCGTCCTGGCCCGCAAGCCGCTCAGTGAAGGCACTGTTGCCGCCAACGTCCTGAAATGGGGAACGGGGGCACTCAATATCGATGGGTGCAGAGTTGGAATTGATGAAGCGGAGCGTGATGTAATCGACCATCGCAGCGGCGCAGGAGAATCAACGGAAGGATGGGGCCATATTGGCAATCGCGCCGAAGGTCAGCGATATAAGTCGAACACATCAGGCCGTTGGCCCGCCAACGTCATCACCGATGGCAGCGATGAAGTAGTTGGGGCGTTTCCGCAGACAACAAGCGGGACGTTCAATGGCCATCGCAATAAGCCAAAGACCAGAGAGGTGTTTGGTAAATTTCAATTACATGATGAGCGCGGTCATCATGGCGATAGTGGTTCTGCATCGCGATTTTTTTATACCGCGAAAGCCGACGCCGATGACCGGCTTGGCTCGAAGCATCCGACCGTGAAGCCGCTCGATCTGATCCAGTATCTGATCCGGCTGGTCACGCCGCCGCATGGAACGGTGCTGGACCCGTTCGCCGGCACCGGCACCACGGGTGAGGCAGCATTGCGCGAAGGCATGGGCGCCGTCCTGATCGAGCGTGAAGCCGAATACCAAGCCGATATCGTGCGCCGCATGGGATTGGTCGGCGCCAGCAAAGCCGAGCGCAAGCGCGTCGCGCTGGCGATCAAAGCGGCCAAGGACGTTCAAGCTGTCGGGCCGTTATTCGGGGCTGCCGCATGAGCCGCATCCGCACCATCAAGCCGGAGTTCGTGCAGTCCGAATCCACGGGCAACCTGTCGCGCGACGCGCGGCTATTGTTCATCCTGATCTGGACCATCGCCGACGATGTCGGGAGGACTCGCGCGGCCTCGCGAATGCTCGCGAGCGTTTTGTATCCCTACGACGACGACGTTCCGGACCTGATCGACGGCTGGCTCGACGAATTGGAGCAACGCGCGTGCATCCGCCGTTACGACGTTAATGGGGCACGTTATCTTGAAGTGGTCAACTGGTTGAAACATCAGAAGATTGATCATCCGTCGCCGTCGCGGCTGCCGGCGTTTTCGGCCGGCCTCGCGAAGGTTCGCGAAGCCTCGCGAAGCCTCGCGCCTGACCTGGACCTTGGACCTGGACCTGGACCTCAAGACTCTCGGTCGGTCGCTGTCGCGACGCGACCACCCGATGAGATTTTTGAAGCGTTCTGGTCGGCCTACCCAAAACGGGAAGGATCAAACCCAAGGAAGCCGGCGCGCACCAAGTTCCTATCGCTGTGCCGTGAGGGTGCCGATCCACTGGCCATCATCGCTGGCGTCAAGCGTTACGCCGAACAGGAAGCCAAGAACGTCGGCACGCCGTACATCAAGCGCGCCGTGCATTGGTTGAACCAATGGTCGCCGGAGGATGACGCGCCCTCGCCTGCCTTGACTGCGGCCAAGTCTGCCAAGTTCTTTGTTCACTTGGGCACGCCGGAATGGACGGCATGGGATAAATTTTTCCGCGCCACCAAAGGCGTCGGTCCGCCGCAGACCGACATCCGTTGGCCGGACCAGGATTCACCGCTGCGCCGCGGCTACATGTTCGACTCGCAATATCCACCAAACCAAAAACAAACGAACGTTCCCTTACCCAACGAAAGGACAAGTGATGGCGTCATTCAATCAAGTCATGCTGATCGGCAACCTGGGACAGGACCCTGAGACCAAGGCGATGCCGGACGGCTCGCGCCTGTGCAACATGTCGATCGCGACATCAGAGCATTGGAAGGACAAGACGACGGGCGATAAACGCGAGCGCACCCAGTGGCATCGCATTGTGGTCTGGGACGGCCGCATGATCGAGAATCTGATCGAGCCTTATCTACACAAGGGCGACTCGATCATGGTGATTGGACAGCTTGAAACCCGCAAGTGGCAGGATCAATCCGGTGCCGATCGTTTCATGACTGAGGTCGTGCTGCGGCCATTCACGTCGAAACTGCAGATCATGCGTTCCAAGAGTCGTCACGACGGCAACGGCGCCGATGCCGGTCCGGCCGGTGATGACATGCCTGATACCACGGCGGCGCGCAAGCCGGCCGCAGCCGCTGGCGCCAAGCTTGACGACGAAATCCCGTTCTGACCGGAGCAAACAAACATGAAAACCCATCCCAGCGTCTTGATGGCGCCAGACGCGTTTACCAATTTTCTCGCCGAAGCTCATGCCGGCTGCAAGTGCCTGTATCACACCGGGCACTTGAGCAACGATCGCGGCGATCCGCAGGACATCAATACCGGCGCCCGCGATACCGAGCGCTACACAGTCAATCAGGTGGCCACGCTGGCGTTGCAGGCGGCCGATGCCGGACTTGTCGCGCTCACGCAGCGTCGCCATGGCGAGGACGATTACGATTACATGGCGACGCGCACCTACAAGCCCTATACGGCGCTGCCGGCGATCGAGGAAACTGTACAGATGGCGGCATGACATCATGGTGGAACCGGTCAAGTATTGGAAAGATGATGACGAACGCCGCGTCGCAGCCGCGTTGGGGCAGGCGCGCGATGCTTGGTTTGTGCGCGTCAAGAGCCTGCCTGACGGTCATGATCTGGTATTCCGGGTGATACAAAACGTGACGGATATTCATCGCCGCTCCAAAATGAAAGGCGGCCCTGCCGGCAACCGATCGTGCTGGCCAGACTACGTCCACACTTGGGACGAACGCGAGGAAATGGCCAAGCAACAACGTATCGCCGAAGCCGCAGGCGAGGACCCTGATCTGATATTGGGTTTTGTGGTGGCACCTGGTCCGCAAGAGATTGCGATGATGGATTCGGTCAATCTGGTTTTTGAGTCTTGTTTGATCGGCGATAAACAGCCGCGTGACTGGAAACTTTTGCAGCGTTTCGCCGCTGGATTGACCGCAAAGCAAATCGCCAAGGAACTCCATATTAGTCACAGTCGCGCGACTGATCGTAAGACGGTGCAGTGTCTGGCGATATGGCGCCGTGTCGATCGGCTCTTGCCGGCCGTCGCGCCGGCCTCGATCGTGTTGTGCGACGAGGCGGCCTGATGTCCAGGCATATCGGTTCGCCGTTTCGCAACAACGATATGCTCACGGCGATCAAAGACGAGTCTGTTGTGTTCTGCGCCATCTACGGCATCGGCAAGCCGCATGGTCAAGGACCGGTGTGCATCGGTTATGTTGGCCACGACCACGATCGGGCAAGAGGCGAGCATGGCGGCGAGCGTGCCTTGGCCAATACGCTCAGTGCGTTTGATGGCGAGATCGCATTGGCGATAGCATGGGCTGTTGATTGGAAGCTAGCCAGAAGGGTCGTCAAGCGTTGTTACCAGCTTTTGAAAAGCGCCGGCAAAACCTCACATGATGGCTGGTACGCGATCAACAGATCGTGGGCCAAACGCGTTATCGCGACGGCCGCGGCGCTGGAACACATACCGATCTATTCCAGCGGCGATCTCGATCGGTTGCGTGTCAGCAGGGCCGACTGGCATGAACGCGCGTTGCGCAAAAAGGCCGGCCTTGTGGCACCCCGTTGACTTAGTCTGCCTGAAAGCGTATAAATAACCGCATAATCACAGGCGTTCCGCACGCGGCCCAACGGGCCGTTTTTCTTTATGCAGGAAGCACTTGCGTAAACTGTTTTGGTTTCCTATATAGAGCGCCTTACCTGATGTTGTTTGTCGAGTTGGATGTGAGCCACCCTGTGGGTTTAACCTTTTCCCACACAGGGGAGTGCCCCCAAACTTCTCTACTCCATCATTCGGGTAAGGGAACCAACTTGAACGGGGCGTCCGTCATGGACTGCCCCGTTTTTTTGCGCGCTATTCGGCCGCGATGCGGAACTCTGCCGGAACCGGCCACACCGGGCCGTGCTGGCGCGCCGCGCGGCGATTGGCCAGGACGCGGTCCTGATTGGTGCCAAGCCAATAGCGCCACAGCGATAGCTCGTGCCGGGCTTGCGCTTGGACGTGGCGCACGATCCCGTCGCGGGTAGTCCAATAGTCCCAGTCCGGAATATCGAGCGTGCGGGCCAGCACGTCGCGGCAGACCGCGGCCTGATCGATCATGACAGCGGCCGGCGTGATGGCCAGCAACGGAAGGCCCGCGCCGGCATCACGGTGCCGATCGCGGCCGTGGCCCAAGCCCGATAGGCGACGCGGTAGCGCCAGCCGGAGCAATTGATCGGGGTCATGTGTACGGCTCCAAGTCTGAGAACAAGGCCGAACAGGCCAGCGCGACATAGAGCGGCGCGCCTTCGCGCTCATAGCCGATCAGCGCGGTGCGCGACATCCCCAATGCCTTGGCGGCATCGCGTTGCGACAGACCCATGTTGCGGCGCCACTTGCGTATTGCCTTGGCCGGTATCGGTCGCTCCATGGTCCAGCCCTTGCCGCGGCGATTGATCCTTGGCGGTTTCTTGCTCATTGTTTGGTTCCTCGTTGGGGAAGCATGCCGACCAAGCGGCCTTCCCATGCGCCGCCGCTCATTGTTGACCCATCATCGGTATCGAAGATCAGCGGACCAAGTTTGGCCTTGCCGCGTTGCGGCCGGATGATGTCGCGGTGTGCCATGGTGAGGCCGGTTTGATCCTCTGCAGTGAACACTACGATTTCGACGCGATCCGGATGTTCGCTAATGCCGGCGCTGAAAATCTTGTCGGCTTCCTCGCGTGTCTGCGGCAGTTTATCTTTTGGCAAGGTCCAGGCTTCGTCCATATGGACGTAAGCCACGGCGTTGAGGTGCTGCATCAACATACGGGCCAGCTTGGCCAGCAAGTCAGGATCGTCAAGTGGTGGCATCGGCACGACGTAGTGTTCGCCAGTGTCGGCGACGATATGGTACATCTTGCTGATCTTCCCGACATTCTTGAAGCGTGTTGCCATCGCGCCGGATGTGCATTCGATCAGCATGCGGACCGTCATTGACTTGCGTTTGCCAATCCTGACAATCGGGCTAAGCATCAAGGTGCGTAGTTGATCGTCGGTGATCATTGGCGTCGTCTATTGTCTTGGAGAACCGTGTAGGCTGCGCGCCAGCCATGAAATTTCAGACACAAGCCATCGGCTTCGATTTGGTTGGTCAGGGCTTCCAAAGCGTTCAGCGCCTGACTGAGCCGGTGTTCGGCGACGATCTTGTCGTTGTGCGGCTTGACGATCGCCACGACATCGTCAAGCGTGAACGGCGGCATCATGGGGTTGTCTCTGGTCATTCCTCGACCTCCGTCACCACGATCTTGTCGCCGTCATCGAAATAAGCGATGCCATCGGCGATATCCAAAACCGCGGTGCGTGTTTCCTCTTGGGTATCGACAACGCGCACGTCAAGCTTGCCGCCTTTGCCGTACAGTGTGACGCGGTATTTCATGGTTATTCTCCCTGTTGTGTTACGCCGCCTGTCGTGTTGGCTCGCGCAAGCCTTGTCGTTCAAGCGCCAATTTAAGCGCGTATGGCTGTTGCGCGTGTTTGGATTCCATAGCTTCCTCGTATAGTTCTTGCCAGACATGTGGCCAGCGTAGGCGCCGCTCGCTGGCCGCGCAATTGAGCAGCGCGTTGCGTTGCTGGCGTCGTACCGCTTCGTGGATGTCGGCGCCGTCAGGATATGGCGTGCCAGAGGCGCAATTGCATTTGGGGTTGATGGGAGGCAGGCCGGATTTCATGGCGCTGCGTTGCATGGCCAGGATGGATTTTTCGACCGCGTCGCCGTAGGCGTGAACGTGGGTCTTGTCCCAAGATTTGAGGCCGCCGCTGCGGCGTGCGTTGCGCCGGAATTTCTCGACCGCGACGCCCAGCGACACCGGATAAAGCGGGCCGAATGGGGCGAGTATTTCAGGTGCTTGAATTTCCTTTTGCTGAAACATTTTCAACTCCATTGGTAAGGGAACGAGGTTTCATTTTTTTGTTTGGTAGCGACTTGATGACGGTTTCGGCGATCATGCGCGCCAGCAACAATCGGGTTGGTGCATAGCCGCACATCCGATCAGGCCCGGTCGAGTTATAGCTAAAGCCGTCCGGATGTTCGCTGATCGTGATGGTGATCGGCATCGAGGCTCCCGCCCATGTTGGCTCATATGTGAGCCTTGATGCGACACCGAGTCAAGCTGATTGTTGCGGTTATGCATTGGCCTCCCTGGCGCGCCGCGTGATCCAGGCGCGCTGTTGCGGCGACAGGCCAGCGGCCTTGGCCTTCTTGGCCTTGGCTTTGGTCCGGCGTGTCGCCAAGCGGACGGCCCTGACCTTGGCGTCGGCCTTGGCTTTTTTCTCGGCCTCAAGCTGCGGATGATACCAGCGCGCCCGTCGCAAATCCCATATCGAGCCGGGCAACCATGTGCCGTTGCGCGCCTTGCCTTCCTTTTTGGTTTTCTTGTGCGCCACGATCTTGGCCTCGCGATCGGCGAGGATGGCGAGCGCTTCCGGCGTGACGTTGCGCGGCAGATAGGATTGCGCGATCGGTCGCGCGGGCGGCGGTGCCCAGGCATCGCGGCCGGCCTGCCCCGCG
>Ga0210394_10000873_pt1 | contig 54780 bp, 65 predicted proteins | sample IncBWC12MmetaG_FD_160121 | JGI IMG/M metagenome (GOLD analysis project Ga0210394, IMG submission 160121) | Forest soil microbial communities from Barre Woods Harvard Forest LTER site, Petersham, Massachusetts, United States - Inc-BW-C-12-M | ecosystem: Environmental > Terrestrial > Soil >...
TTCGTAGTGACTAAAACGCTTGCGGCAAGAACTGTACAGTTCGTATAATTCAAATGCTGAGTTCATTCAATGCCCAGAACACAAAAGAAAGCCAGTATCGTTGTCTCTGCTCTCCGGGCGCGTACCAGTTTTGGAACCCTTCTACGGCAGGTGGAGGATGAGCGGCGTTCGCTCGTTATCGAGAAGCGTGGAACTCCACGGGCCGTGCTGCTAAGCATCCGGGACTACGTGCGGCTCGCGGCCCCAGAGCCCGAAGTTCTCAAGATCATCGGGGAGGAATCAGAAGCGAAGGGAACGGACCGCTTCAGTTCACAGCAGATTGACAGCATTATCAAGGCCACGCGTGCGAAGAAAACGAAGCGCTAATGATTTCGCTTCGACTCGTCGTTGACACGAACATAGTCGTTTCGGCAGCAGTCAAACCCGCCGGATTACAACGCACGGTGCTCCTGCTCGCGATCACCAAACCAGCACGGCTGTACGTGTCAACCGCGATTCTCGCGGAGTACCGAGATGTATTGTCGCGTCCAGAACTCCAGATTCGCAAAGGCCTTCGTCAACAGCTATTAGATCTCATCGCCAAACGCGCTCGTTCTGTCACTCCGGCACGCCAGATTGATGTCACGAGCGACCCGGGCGACAACATATTTCTTGAATGCGCTGATGCTGCCCGAGCTGATTACCTCGTGACTGGAAACACGCGGCATTTCCCGAGGTTTTGGAAGAAGACTAAGATCATCACATCGCGCGAGTTTCTGAGTGTGGTAGCCCCGCATCTCCTCACGTAACGGCGAGCCTCGTCAAGACTTACGCTACAACCCCAAGGCTCTCGGGATCACCGAGATAGCGTTTTGCGGATTGAAAAGGTCGTGATGTAGGAAAACCATCAGGTAGTTTGCTTGACAGAACGTCAAACTGGACTAGCCTAATTCAAACGCAGAAAACGGCTTCAAAGCGGTTATGTCGAACCCCAAAATTGCGGAAGCTGGAATTGCCACACAGTTCAAGCCCGGGTGTGCCCCGGGGCCTGGCAGGCCAAAGAGGCGACCGATCACCGAACGATATGCCGTCCTTGCCGAAACTCCGATCGAAGAAGATGAGCGCAAGGAACTGAAGTTGCCGGAAGGCTCGACCTACGCAGATGCAGCCGTACACGCGGTCTACAGACGAGCAATGAAAGGCGACACCAGCGCGATTAGAGAAATCCGCGAGGCCCTGGAAGGGAAATCGGAAAAACCCATCGCGGACGAGCGTTCGATAAGCGAACTGATCACAGAAGCTGATGCCACGTTGACACGTCCGACTGGACTCGGGCTCAAGGAGGAGGAAGAGGAGACAGTGGTCGATGCCGACGCGAACACCTGTAACCGGAAACGTGATGGCGAGCCTTAGCACGATCCGTGACCACCCTCACTCCACTTCCGCTAAGCAGTCATTCGAGCGAGTTTCCAACCCCTGCCTGAGAGCAAGCAGAATCTCGAAGGTTAAACGACCAATCCTCTAAATTCCTACCCGCAGTCGAGCTGCGAAACAACTGTGAATTACTCGAAATCTTCTTTCTTCTGACGGGAGAGTAGGCGCTGGAGATATTTGGGGGGCCTTCCGGCTCAGCAGGATTTCGCATATTTGAGCGGGAACCTTCGGTTCGCGAGCAGTGCGGGGAGCTTCGGGTCCTTTCTTCACAGATGTCGACCAGACAATTGGAAAGCGTGTCTTGCCCAGCGCTGGGCGAAGCGTTCGAGACGGCCACGATGCCGGTATCGGATTTGAGTTTTCAGTAGTTCCATATCGGCTTCCGCCAGACGCCAGCCAGATGCACCACAATCCTCAACAACATGCTCTACCGTCGATGCTTTGGGAATGGCAATGACGTTATTCTTTGCAATTACCCAATTCAGCGCGGCCTGAGGTACGGTCTTTCCGGATCGAGACGCAACTTGCGGCAGCACCCCTTTGGGATCGTGCTGTCGCAGCCGTGACAGTTGTTTTCCCAACGGGCTGTACGCGATGACGGTGATTCCAGCCTGCTGACAATAGTGGAACACATCTTGTTCAATCGATCTTTCGATCAGGCTGTAGTGCACTTGATTGGAGACGATCCGACAGTTTGACAGGGCAGCCTGCGCCTCCTGTAATTCCCAGACAGAAAAGTTACTAACCCCGATAAATCGCACCTTTCCTTCGTCAATCAGCGACTCCATTGCCGCCATCGTCTCCACGATGGGAACTGTATAGTTAGGCCAGTGAAGCTGATAGAGGTCGATCCAGTCGGTACGCAGGCGACGCAAACTTCTCTCCGCGGCGGCGGCTAAGTCCCGGGGGCGGAAGTTACGTGGAGAAACTTTTGTGGCGACAAGCACCCGATCACGCAAGCCTCGGATTGCCGCCCCGACAACTTCTTCGGTTCCGTACGACTCTGCTGTATCTATTAGAAATGCCCCACGCTCAATGCCCTCGCGGATCGGTTCGACGCCGCCCGTATAGTTCCACGTCCCAAGCCCGATCGCGGGCAGTAACACCTGTGATTTGCCCAGATTCTTCCATTCCATGAGAGCCCGGTATTCGTTTGGCGTCGATTTAGTCTGACGCTCGCGATGCCTTATGCGTCGTCGAGCGTTTGACCAACGGGACGGTCATTCGGGACGCGACTAAGAGCATAAATTGCCAGTTCGACGCGACTCGACGTCCCGATCTTGTTGAAGATCCGAAACAGATAGTTACGCACGGTGTGTTCGCTCAAATTGAGCTGCCGAGAAATATCGCGATTGGTTAGGCCTTCGGCGACTAAGTCGACCACTCCCTGCTCTCGCTTTGTAAGCAACGGCCGCCCTTTAGCTCGTTTCAGGGCCCTGGTATCGACCTCGCAGGTTGAAGGAGTTTGGGCCAGGGCCTCGACCAGAAAACGCAGTTCCCGGCCAGTGGCCCAGACCTGACCTTGATTCACGGCGTGTATACACTTACACAGGACTTCAAACGGTTCGTCACGGGAAAGCACACCGACGGCGCCGGATCGAAATGCTTCGACGATCATGGCTCGTTCAACGGACTCGACCAGCAGGACGGTACCAATCGTGGGATGGGCTTTCCGTATTTCTCGCGTCGCCGACAGACCGGCGATGGGACCATTTTTAAGACGAGCGCCAACAACTGCGATGTCAATCTCATTCTTAGTGAAACCCGATAGGATTTCGGACGAGTCCGTCGCATAGCCAACTACGGTTATCCGATTGCAGCTACGCTCAAAGGCTGTCCCCATCAGTTGGCACGCCATTCGGCTAACATCGGCGAGAAACACCCTTACCCTAGGACCGTGTCCTGCCGAGTTAGAAGTGGACGCGCTCATCTCTGAGATTAGGAGACGCCATAAGGTGAACCTCGTCCGGCGCGTATGTCAATCACAGATGAAGCTAGCTGATTTCACTAGTCAAAAAAGTTCCGGAGGACGCCGTTCAAGCGCTCTCCGGGCACGAAACGAGAAAACAGCTGCCGCGGACAGACTAAAAACCGACCTTTCAGCTGGCGGGGATTTCGAGGGATCCCAATTAAGAGCGCTTGCCGTTAATGCCGCTCCATCTGAAAGCCACTTCTTGCGGCAGCAGCTCGAATCCTTCGATCATTCGAGGGTCCAATCGAGGGTTCGGCAATGACCCGAGGAATGAAAAGCCCTTGTCCTTCGCGAAATACGACTCCCACAATACCGGAGCGGCTCGAAACTCCTAACTTACCCATTACCGTCCTGGCGAATGCCCGCACGGTATTGGGGCTGATTTTCATACGCGTCGCGATCTCTTTGTTGGTCAGCCCCTGAATTGTGAATTCCACGACTTCGCGCTCGCGGGTCGTTAAACGATAGCGCGTACACAGATCGGCAACGACGTGCGAAATTGCACTGCTACGTTCCAAGATCACGGCCACTTGTATGTTGGATCGTCGTCCTCGAGTGTGTTGCAACCTAAAAACCCGGCAAACGTATCGTCTTCTGCCGAATGTCAATACGGATTGGCAAGAAACGAACGCCCGACTGAAGCCTTGGTTGGCGAGAAGAGAAACGACCTCATTTCGGACTTGGGCCCACACTGCCTTGATTTTGGGAGGAGGCGTTTCGGAGGAATAACCCAGTATCCTCCTGGCTTCCAAATTTGCGTGGATGAGCTGGCACTTTGCATCTGCCAGTATGAACCCCACACCCGCAGTGTGTGGGTGGCGACCGTCAATCTCCATATTTCCACCCGGAAACACGTGCGGGGGCGCCCGTGTAGAGACGATACTACTCCCATAACGCTACCGCGTCAAATCGGCACATGGAAGGTTTTTGTCACCACATTCCCATTCCGCATCCCGACGCGAACCTCCCAACTCCCCCATCAGCAGCGACCTATTGGAGCTGTTTGCCCACAGCGGCCCTACCATGATGGCGCCGAAAAGGCCTAACGTGCGAAGTGAGATCCGTCTGCCACGATTCATCTCGCCAGCACTAACAGATAGTATCCACCCAGAAGGCGAACGGCTAGATCTTGGTTAACTGCAAAAAACGTTTTTCGGACGCCGCAAACAAGTTTCTGATGAACTCCCGTGGGGAAGTCCACCTGCCGTGGCGTATAAAACCAATCCTCAATTTCGTAGCCCGTGTCCCGCAAAGCACGCAGCGCTGTCTCCTTCGTAAAATAGTGGAGATGGAAATGATGTTCCCGTCGCTTCGTCAGCGCGCCCTTGCGTAATAGCGTCTGAACAGACAGGTCCAGTGGGAGATGGAACAGCTTGTGGATCCCTTTGGGACGAATGTCTCGCAAGAAGCCATAGAAATCCTCCACGTGTTCGACAACATCTAAGACCAACAGCAGGTCGAAGAACCTATCGCTCAGTTCCGACACGCCACCACAAACAAAGTGCAGTTTGTCATTTGCTCGGTCATGGCCCAGCTCTATCGCACGCTTTGCAATGTCATATCCCCACAGTTCGCTCTCTGGCGGCATATTCGCCTGAAACAGCCTGAGTACCTCTCCCGCACCGCACCCGATTTCGCCGATTTTGTTCGGGACGAGGCGATGGCGTCTCAGCATTTGAAGGCACTGCTGGACCTTCCATGGCGACACCTCCACATGCCAATCCGGATTTTGCCTTTGATAGGACCCGTCCTGATAAGCGTTGGATACGTTTGTTCGAAGATTAAGCGCCATACTCTGATCGTCACGGGACATTGCTTCTCCTAAGAGCAACGGACGTCTTCTGAGCGGTGGTGTCTTACTGCATCTTCACACCGGGAACCGCGAATCGGCAAGGGGACTCATGTCTATAGGATCCATTGATTGCTAGGTACGGAAATTATTACTCTTGGGCGCGCCCGGAATGGTGTTCGGCACTGGGTACTCCTGTCACCTTGTAGTCGTAGTTTCTGACTGCATTGTGGTAGCAGTGTTCATCTCCACCTGCGTCGGGACGTTCGTTTCCTTGCGCGCTTCCAGCCATCGCATATAAGGTTGGCCCGCCATGGCGAATCGCGGGTGACAGTGAACTACACTAGATTAGGCCGAACCGTGATTCGCTTGCCGTTGAAAGCGTCCATTATGTTCTGGTGGAAGGACGAGAGCGGGAAGCACCGACAGAGCACGGGTCGCACACGCGACGTCAGCGAGCGCGGCGTCTTTGTTGTTACTGCCTCCCACCCGCACATCGGAGCCACGATTGGCCTCAGGATGTTTCTAGACGCTGCGTTTGACGCAATGGCTCTTCGAATCGAGATCGAGGGGCTGGTTCTTCGTGTCGAACGCTCCCGTATCAAGAGGCGGAGCGGAGGTTTCGCAGTGTTAAGCCGCCAGATCATCCTTGCGGACAGTCGCCAAAACTTAGCAAGAGGACCAGTGGGAGCGAAAGACGAGTTGATTCAGTGAGCGGATTTCTAAGGACAGCGAATGAGTAAGCGTAACAGGGCAATCGTGCTGGGGACACTCTTGATTCTAGGGGCTCCGCCAGCACCTGCCCAGGATAATTCGGTCCCGCCGTCTCAACCTACGAAACAGAGACTTGAAGATCAAAAACCCTTACCGGGAGCGCCATCCAGCATCGACCGTCCTGTTCTTCAGGAGCGGGATTGGCGGTACCAGCTCCGCCCTGGCGATGTTTTCGAGGTGACCTTTCCTTTTACTCCGGAATTCAATGAAGTCATTACGATCCAACCCGACGGATACGCGACGCTTCGAGGCGTCGGGGACGTGCGAATTACTGGTGAGACGCTTCCACAACTCAGGCAGCTGCTCTACGACAAGTATAAGGGCATTGTGAGGGAACAAACTATCACGGTCGAATTGAAAGATTTTGACAAGCCCTATTTCGTCGTCGACGGCGAGGTCGGACGTCCCGGTAAGTATGATTTGCGGGGGGAACCCACAGTGACACAAGCCATTGCGATCGCCGGCGGCGTCAAGGAAACCGCCAAGCATTCGGAGATCTTGCTGTTCCGGCGTGTTTCAGACAACTGGGTTTCTGCCCAAACAATTAATCTCAAGAAAATGCTGGCGGAGGGAAACCTGAGTGAGGACCCATACCTGCGGCCGGGAGACATGCTGTTCGTGCCGAAGAACGCGATCTCAAAGATCAAACCGTTCCTCCCAATTTCTTCATTGGGCGCGTATGTGAATCCCGCCGTCCACTGAAGCGCTGATGAAACATCGGCGACAGATTCGTCGCACTTGTGGACAACGGGATAAAACTCAGCTCGGGTGCGAGAGGCCAATGGATAAGGTAGTCCTGGACTTTTATAAGCTTAAGGAAGAACCCTTCGGTGTTACACCGGATCCGCATTTCCTCTTTCCGAGTGCAACCCACCGAGAAGCGTTGGCCTCACTTGTGTACGGCGTTGAGGCGCGTCGGGGATTTATTGCTCTAATCGCACCCCCGGGCATGGGGAAGACAACCCTGCTTTGTGAGCTCCTCGAACAGTTGCGCGAATCTGCTCGCACAGTTTTTCTTTTCCAGACACAATGCGCTCCGGCTGACCTCGTCCGCTACTTGCTCCATGACCTGGGCGCCAAGACCCGGCAGAGGAATCTGGCGGAGATGCACCAAGAGCTCAACCAGATGCTTTTGCGCGAGATGCGTGCCGGACGACGGTTTGTCCTGGTCATCGACGAAGCCCAGAATCTCAGTGAAGCCGTGCTGGAAACAGCACGATTACTCTCGAACTTTGAAACGGCCTCTGCAAAGCTAATGCAAATTGTCTTCGCGGGCCAGCCGCCGCTGGCGGAAAAACTCGATCGACCATCTCTGTACCAACTGCGACAAAGAATTTCGATTTTGTGCCGGTTGGAGCCGTTCGCACCACCTGAAGTATTTACCTACGTAGATTATCGGCTAAGAATCGCCGGACACGAAGGCGATCCCCTCTTCACGCCCTCGGCTTTGCAACTGATTGCTGAACACAGCAAAGGCATCCCGCGAAACATTAACAATCTTTGCTTCAATGCCCTGTCGTTGGGATTTGCGACAGGCCGCGCAAAGATCGGTCCGGAGATTGTGGAGGAAGTAGTCAAGGATCTTAATTTGGGCTCGTTCGTTTCCGATTCGCCTCCAGCGCCATCCCGCTCTCCTGTTGTTGATACCACTCGAGCAGGCCTGCTGCACGTTGTGAAAGCATTTTTCTCTGGTCGCAGTCGCCTTTCCAGGTCGGTCGCGGTCTTGCTGCTATGTTTGCTGACCCTGCTGGCACTTCAAGGGGCGATTGCGCTTGGGGTGCTGTGGGCGAAGAGAGTGTCTTTGGGCGTTTCCTCTGCGACCCAATCGAGCCAACCTAGAGATACCGGTTTTGCTCGACATGAACAGTTGGCTAGCACTTCTCAATCCAGGGTTGCCGAAGCGGTGTCGGCACCAGATCAAGAGGTGCAACAGATTCTCCATGTGGTTCAGTTCAACGAAACGCTGGAAAGAATAAGTGTCATCTACTGTGGAGCTTGGAATTCGTTGATCTTGGGTGAGATCCGGAAACTCAATCCGAGCCTTGTGAATCCCGACCGCATCCTGGTGGGGCAAGAAATCCTTTTACCGAGGACAAGGTCTAACGACTCGCCGACTGCAGTCGATATGCCTGCGAGTCTCGGCGACAGGGACTTCCGGGGGAGAGCACGTGAGTAGGAACTTCGAATTACTGCGCAAAGTCCACAAAGAGAGGGCCACGGAAATATGCGTGGCTGGCCTGAGCGTGCCAGTCCGCGCAGTCCCCGAAGAACAAGCGGTATCCAACGAACTCCGGAAGTTTGTACAGCGGGTATTTCTTTTGCCCCCGCCGGAGTTGGTGCCTCACCTCGTCCTTTTTTCGAGCGTGGATGGCAACACCGAAAACAACAGGATCTGCGGTCAGGTCGCCCAAGTGCTGGGGAGGCAAGTGCCGGGTTCAATCTGCATTCTAGATGCAAAGGTGGATCCGCTCTCTGGCTCGGAATACCTCAACGTAGATAGCGAATATGAACTGCCCATGTCCCTCGATGACCCCGGGCATATCCGCGACTTGGCTGTTCCGCTGCCCGGAAATGATCTGTGGCTTCTCCCTGGTCGAAACGGAAAATCCAACAAGGGCATGGTCACCTCTCTGTTGCGGTCGCGTGAGCATGAACTACGCGCATCGTTTGACTATGTTCTCGTGGACGGCCCCCCGATGGACCGTTCCGACGATGCCCTTCGCCTCGGGCAATTGGTCGACGGGATGGTCCTGATTGTGGAAGCGAATTCAACCCGCCGCGATACTGCGCGGAGAGTGCAGGACAATTTGCAAGCGGCCAACGTCAAACTATTCGGCGTCGTCATGACGGATCGGACTTATCCGATCCCTGAAGCTTTGTATCGCTTGTTATAGGGACGAACGGTTCTGAGGCTAGGTCCGGCCGGAGTGGTCAGATGGGACTCGAATGGCGGAGCTACGTGCGGACAACGCAACCAATACTGGGTTTCGCTGGTCTGCCTTGTCACCTAGAAATTTGGGCTTTCGTCTTGCATATGAGGTGTGAGCGATGGAGTTAGAACGTGAAGCATTGAATCGAGTACGACCGCGAGACGATTCTTCCATCGTGCGCGAGTTGCTGGCGATCGGATTTCGCCAACGTCGTTTGGTAAAGGTCTCATTCCTGGCAGTCTTCTTAACCACCCTCGTGGTAGTTTTCCTGCAACCTAGGGAATACGAATCCGAGATGAAAATTTTGGTGCGACGCGAACGCGTGGACGATGTGGTGAGCCCAGATCAGAACGCGACGGTTCAAATTCGCGATGACGTAACTGACGAAGAACTGCAATCAGAGAGTGAGCTTTTGAAGTCGCGTGACCTCTTAGAGAAGGTCGTGGTGGACTGCGGTATGGATCGCACAGATAGAGGAGATCATTCGTTCACGTCGTTTCTACGGGGGGTGCGGTTTCGGCTTACTGGCCAGAAATCGACACAGACAGATGCGGAGAAAATCGCCGGCCTGGTTCAGAACCTACAGGACCGCTTAACAGTGGAGCCGATCCTGAAAACGAATCTTATATCGGCGACGTACCGCTCGAAGGATCCGAACCTGGCCGCGAACGTTTTGCAGACATTAGCTTCTCTCTACTTGGAGAAGCACCTAGCGATTCATCGGCCTCCTGGAACGTATGATTTTTTCCAGCAACAAACTGATCGCTACCGGCAAGCGCTCGTAGAAACTCAACGCCAGATCGGAGATTTGACTCGCAGCGACGGTGTGGTTTCCCCGCCGCTGCAGAAGGAGCTTGCTGTTCGAAAACAGGCCGATGCAGAGGGCCAGCTTCGAGAGACGCAAACGGCCATCCGCGAGGCTGAGGGACGGATGAAAACCTTGACGACACAAGCAGCTTCCGTGCCCCCGCGTCGTGTTTCCGAGGTCCGGACAGCGGATAATCCTGAACTGATGCAACAACTCAAAGGAACCCTTCTGAACCTGGAGTTGAAACGAGTGGAACTGCTAGGCAAGTATGATCCTTCCTACGAACTTGTCCAAGAGGTGGATTCCGAGATTGCAAAGGCACGTGACGCGATTACTGCAGCGGAGAAAGAGCCGTTGCGAGACGAAACCACGGACCGTGATCCAACGTACGAATGGATCACAGCGGAGCAAGCGAAAGCAGCGTCCGAGCTGTCAGGGCTTCAAGCGCGAGAGGCGGCAACATCTGCTATGGTCGAGGCGTACCGACAGGACGCGCAAAGGTTGGAGCAGAAGGAAATCGCCCAAACGGACTTGCTGCGCCAGGCGAAAGCTGACGAGGATAACTACCTTCTTTATCAGCGAAAGATGGAAGAAGCGCGCATTTCGGATGCTCTAGACCGCCAACGAATCGCAAACGTGGTCGTCGCGGAGCCCGCTGAGGTCCCTGTGCGACCGACTTCGAATCGACTCTTGGTCTTGTTAGGGGGGACGTTGCTGGGGTGCCTTATCGGCTGCGGCGCGGCTCTAATCGCAAACCGGGCGGATCAGTCTTTACGAACCCCCGATGAAGTGCGGATGTACTTCGACGTACCGGTTGTGGCCGCCCTTCCCAAGGCGGATCGGTAACTTCGGTAGGAGATTCAACGCAGATGATATTGCTCAGTAACAATCTTCCGTGGTTCGCGGTGCAGGTTTGGACTGGACGCGAGAAAGCGGTTGCCCGTCACCTCAATGGACGGTGTTACGACCACTTCCTCCCTACTTACAAGTCCAGGCGGCGCTGGTCTGACCGTATCAAAGAAGTAGAGCTTCCCCTCTTTCCGGGCTACGTTTTCTGCCGGCTGGACATAGGGTGGAGGCTTCCGATTCTTACAACGCCAGGAGTACTGCAGATTCTCGGCGTGGGTGGGACCCCCCAGGCGGTGAATGAAACCGAGGTGGCGGCCATTCAGAAGCTCTGCCAGTCCGCACTTCCGAGTCAGCCCTGGTCTTTTCTCGAAGTCGGCGAGCACGTGAGAATCGGGTGCGGACCGCTTCGCGGCCTCGAAGGAATCGTGGTGGATTTTAAGGGTCGCTCCAGGCTCATCTTATCCGTCACATTGCTGCAGCGGTCTGTGGCTGTGGAAGTCGATGAAGCATGGGTGAATTCCATCCGGCCATCCCCAGTGCCCAGACCTGTCAACCGCGGGAGATTTTCGGTGTTTCAGCGCTCTGCGCAGATGATGCCTGACGGCCTTGTTGAACTGGCAGCAAACATCAGCGGCGGCCGAGACTTGGCATCAGGCAAACCGTAAGAGGATGTCGGGTGTCTAGACCATGCCACTTTTCGCGTTCTTCTCCTCCATCAGTTTAAATCGCCTCACAGCAATCATGGACGGCGGACAGATCGTAAAAACGCACGTTTTAAGCGCGAATGGGCGGCCTGGTCAGCTGCGCCCTCATGGACGAGCGACTTTGATCGATGAAGCCGCCTTCCTTCGAACCCTCTGCCTCGAGCGGAAGAGAGCGGAGCGCTCGCGAAAATTGCTCCTGTTGATGCTTCTTGATGAGGAAAGTCTGCGTCGCGCGGGCATCCCGGGCGTCGTTCCGCGACAATTCGAAGCGGCTATCGCCTCCTCCACGCGAGAGACCGACATCGCGGGTTGGTATAAAGGCGGTTCTGTTGTGGGTGTAATCTTCACCGAGCTCAGCGGTTCAGATAGCGATGCCATTGTGAAATCAATGCTGCCGAGAGTCCGTCTGGCTCTACAAGCGCACGTGGGGAAGATTCAAGCAGATAAGATAGGCGTCTCGTTTCACTCTTTTCCTGAAGAGTGGCTAGGCTCTAATTCGGACTATGTAGAACGGTCCAAGCTCTACCCCGACCTGTCTCGAGAAAATCCGGTGGACGTTATCCCAAGGATCATAAAAAGAATGATGGATTTCCTCGGCAGTTCGGCCGCGCTGATTCTATTTGCCCCCGTATTCCTATTGATTGCTGCTGCCATCAAGCTAACTTCGAAGGGGCCTGCCTTTTTCCGGCAGGAACGCATCGGGCGACGCGGTAAGCCGTTCATCTGCCTGAAGTTTCGTTCCATGTATACGGGAACTCATTCGCAGATCCATCAAGAGTACGTTAAGGAGTTTATAAGCGGCCAACCACGCCGGGAACCGGGCGTAGCGCCGCCAAAGACCGTTTACAAGATCCAGAACGATCCCCGGGTTACTGCGGTGGGCCGACTCCTTCGTAAGACAAGCTTGGACGAATTGCCTCAGTTTCTGAACGTACTTCGTGGCGAGATGTCGTTGGTCGGTCCCCGGCCTGCGATTCGATACGAACTGGAATTGTATGACATCTGGCACCGAAGACGAGTTCTCGAAGTGAAACCAGGAATTACAGGCCTCTGGCAAGTGCAAGGACGCAGCAAGGCCACTTTCGACGAGATGGTCCGGCTAGATCTGCGCTACATCCGCTCCCGGTCCCTTTGGTTAGATATCACAATTCTACTGCGCACGCCGATGGCAGTGCTGCGAGGAGAAGGTGCGTACTGAAATGAGTTCTACAAGCTTCAAGGTCGACGACCTGGAACTTGATCGTTCTCGGCGGGCGATGTCCATTGGTGTGATCGGATACGGCTATTGGGGCCCTAACGTCGTCCGGAACCTTCTCAGCCTCGCGCAGTATGACTTGGTCGCAGTCTGCGATCAGAGCGCGTCCGCTCTGGACCGGGCACGCCGGGCGAATCCGCAGCTTCGGCTGACTTCTGACACGTCGGAGATTCTGCGGGCGAAGGACATCGACGCCGTGGCGGTAGTTACGCCAGTGTGGACTCACTATGAATTGACAAAAGCTGCCTTGCTAAACGGAAAGCACGTATTCGTAGAAAAGCCATTTACCTGTACGACGGCTCAGGCAGAGGAGTTGATCGAGTTAGCCGAGTCGAAGAAACTGACGATCATGGTAGACCACACCTTTCTTTTTACTGGGGCTGTGAGAAAGATCCGGCAGCTCATCGACGAAGGAATGCTGGGTGAACTCTACTATTACGATTCCACTCGCATAAATCTTGGTCTTTTTCAGCACGATGTGGACGTCATATGGGATCTCGCACCACACGACCTTTCGATCATGGACTTCCTAATCAGAGACCATGCGGAAGCCGTCGTGGCAACCGGAGAGAATCACCTTAACGGCTTGGTGGATGTGGCCTACCTCACCTTTTATTTTCCGCACAACGTCATCGCGCACATCAACGTGAACTGGCTCTCACCCGTCAAGATGCGGACGACCCTGATCGGTGGCGAAAAGAAGATGCTAGTCTGGGACGATCTGGAGGCGGACGAAAAGATCAAGGTATACGACAAAGGTGCGCACGTTAGAAACGGGGAAGGCATTCGCCAGTTACTAGTGAGCTATCGCTCCGGAGATATGTGGGCTCCGAAGGTGGACCACACGGAAGCGTTGCGGGCCGAGTTGATGTACTTCCTCGAGTGTATAGAGGGCAATAAGCAACCGGTTAACGATGGCCTAGCCGGACTGCGGGTTGTGCGCATGCTCGAATGCGCCGGAGAATCCCTCAAGCAAAGGGGTGCAGTCGTTTGCTTATGAGCGATTATCGAATGATTGCTCCGGACGTGAAGCTGGGGAAGGATCTCAAGCTCTCTCCATTCATTAACCTCTACGGCTGCGCGATTGGGGATTTCACAAAAATCGGGGCCTTCGTCGAGATTCAAAAGAACGCGCGAATCGGAAAAAACTGCAAAATCTCGAGCCACTCCTTTATCTGCGAAGGTGTGACGATCGAGGACGACGTCTTTATCGGTCATGGTGTCACCTTCGTCAATGACTCCTTTCCTCGCGCGACTGCTTTGGACGGCACGCTTCAGATCGAGAAGGATTGGAAGGTAGAACTAACGCTGATTAGAAAGGGCGCTTCAATCGGTTCCGGAGCCACTATTCTGTCGCACGTGACTGTTGGCGAGAACGCAATGGTCGGTGCAGGCAGCGTGGTGACGAAAGACGTGCCCGCCGAAGCCGTCGTCGCGGGAAATCCTGCCCGATTTCTGCGGTGGATCTCGTCAACAAAGGTAAGCACCGCAACATGAAGACGATAACGAAAATCCCTCTGGTTGACCTCATCGCCGCACACCAGGAGTTGGAAGAAGAGCTTGTGGGCGTGTTTCGGGAAGCGTTGCAAACAGCTCAATTCGTTGGCGGACCGATGGTAGAGAATTTTGAACGCGAGTTCGCCGAGTTTTGCGATACGCGATACTGTGTCGGGGTCGGGAGCGGAACCGATGCCCTGCGTCTAGCGCTTATGGCCGCGGGCGTGACCTCAGGTGATACGGTTGTCACGGTTCCGAACACTTTCATCGCGACGGCGGAGGCTATCTCCCAAGCAGGCGCTCGTCTGGAGTTTGTTGACGTCGGTCGGCAAACGCACACGATGGATCCGGCCGAGCTCCAGGAATATCTGGAGAATAAATGCTCGTTCGACCAGCGCTCCAAGAGACTCGTCAGCAAACGTGACCAAAGCCGCGTCGCGGCCGTAGTGCCGGTGCATCTCTACGGCCAGATGGCTGATATGGACCCGATACTCAGCCTCGCCGCTCGCTATGGCCTGACCGTCATCGAAGACGCCTGTCAGGCGCACGGCGCCCGGTATTTTTCGCGGGCGCAAGGCGCCTGGCGGAAGGCAGGTACCATGGGAGCCGCGGCGGCGTTCAGCTTTTACCCGGGTAAAAACCTGGGCGCTTGCGGGGAAGCCGGCGCCGTGGTCACTGATGATCAACATATAGCGAAACACGTCATGATGTTGCGTGAGCACGGTCAAACGACTAAATATCATCACAAAGTCGAAGGCTGTAACGGCCGACTCGATGCCGTTCAGGCGGGACTCTTGAGCACGAAACTCAAGTGCCTTCCCAAATGGAATCGACGGCGGCGTGAGATCGCTGAAACGTACAACCGGAGATTTGCGCCGCTAGCCGGCCACGTGGAGTCTCCTTGGGAACCCCCCTGGGCGCAAAGTGTGTATCACCTCTACGTGATCCGACATTCCAGACGGGACGCCCTCCGCGAACATTTAGCCGCTAGCGGCGTCTCCTGCGGAATCCACTACCCGATACCCCTCCATCTTCAGGAAGCCTACCGCTGCTTGGGCTACGGCGAGGGCGATTTCCCCATCGCGGAGGAAGCAGCTTCGGAAATTCTGTCGTTGCCAATCTATCCACAATTGGTACTCGAGCAGCAAGCTTCGGTCTGCGACCTGGTGATGGACTTCGTTCAATCAGGTGCTGGGAGAGCGGTTGGATAGAAATTCCTCGCGTGTCCGCTGGATACGACCAACCGAAATAGATCACGAAAGAAAGACTCATGTTTTCGACGTAATTGTACCAACTCCTCATCTAGGATTTCGCGCTACGTAACCCTAACCGATTAAACGCCACTCTTCGAAGGATGAGCAGCCATGAATATTTCTTCCAATAATCGAGTTTTGATGCTCTTGGAAAATACGAACTACCCGCAGGACACGCGGTCTTGCCAGGAAGCTGCCGCGCTGGTGAGCGCCGGCTACCGGATGTCAATCATCTGTCCGACGGCAAGAGGACAGGCTTGCCGCGAGACACTCGACGGCGTCCGGGTCTATCGCTTCCCAGCGCCACGGCGTGCGGAAGGCTTCCTGGGCTATCTGTGGGAGTACGGCTATTCGATGGCGGCGATCTTCCTGATTTCGCTACGGATCTTCTTCGGAGAAGGCTTCGACTACATTCATGGACATAACCCGCCCGACACATTCGTGTTCATCGCGGCTTTTTATAAGCTCTTCGGGAAGCGCTTTGTTTATGACCATCGTGACCTGTCTCCGGAAATGTATCGCGTCCGTTTTCCGGGCAGCGGCAACCGGTTTGTACATTCAGCCCTCGTCTTGCTGGAGAAGCTTTCGTGTAGGCTCGCTGATCACGTGGTTACTGCAAACGCGTCGCACAAGAAAATCGAAATGGAGCGTGATCATGTGCCCGAGTCTAGCATTTCGATCGTACGAAACGGACCGGATCAGGACCAATTCCAACCAGTCGAAAATGACCTTGTCCGGACACCGCAAACCAAGACGATCATCGGTTACGCGGGCGTTACGGGCTTCCAGGATGGCGTTGACTATCTACTGCGAGCTATGCAGCACCTAGTCTATGACCTTGACAGAACTGATGTTGTTTGCGTTATCGTCGGTAGCGGAGCCGCCATCCAGTACTTAAAATCCCTGGCGCAGTCCTTGCGCCTTTCCAACTATGTGGTATTTACGGGCTGGCTAGAACGTCCGGAGATGATCAGCCACATCAGCGTGGCCGACATCTGTGTTGCCCCCGAGCCGTCGAACTTCTATAACGACCGTTGTACGGTGATTAAGATTCTTGAGTATATGGCCTTAGCAAAACCGATCGTCGCGTTCGACCTTCCGGAGCATCGCTTCAGCGCTAAGGAGGCGGCAGTGTTTGTGAAGGGGAACGACGAGTTTGCATTCGCTCGAACTATTGCGGAGCTTGTCGATGATCCAGCGCGTCGGCAAGCGATGGGTTCGTTTGGGCGACGCCGGATCGAAACGGAGTTGGCCTGGCAGTATTCGATTCCGAACCTTCTCGCGGCATATCAGACAGAGCAGGACAAATGTCAGCCTGTGTTCGCCAATCGCTGATTCCTTCACAACGAAGCCGAATGTCCCCATCGGACTTGCTGGCAGAAATGGGTTTCGAGCACTCCATGGGCGCAAGCCCTAGAGGTTGCCTTGACTGTTTACCAGAGTAATCCGCTTGAGGATCCTCGTTGGGACGAGTTCGTCCAGCGACATCCGCGATCCTCGGTGTTCCATACGAAGGGGTGGCTTGCTGCTCTCCAGCGGACTTATGGCTACGACCCCGTCATTTTCACCACCACCCCGCCAGGTCAGGAGCTGCGAAACGGCCTTGTTTTCTGCCGAATCCACAGTTGGTTGACTGGACGGCGGCTGGTGTCACTGCCTTTCTCTGATCACTGTCAACCTTTGCTTGACGATGAAACCGAGCCGCAAGACCTGTTTGACGCGGTGCGATGCGACGTACAGAACAAAAACTACAGGTACACTGAAATGCGACCACTTGCACATCCGGCTGGTGGCCAGGTGCAATTTAAGACGAGTGAAGCCTTTTGCCATCACCAACTCGAACTGTGTGGCAGCCTAGACGAACTTTTCCGTGCTTTCCACAAGGACTGCGTACAAAGAAAAATTCGCCGCGCTCAACGGGAGCAATTAGCCATCGAAAATGGCCGGTCGGACGTTCTGATGAACAAGTTCTATTCCCTGTCGCTGAGAACGCGGCGTCGTCATCAGCTTCCGCCTCAACCTTCCAGTTGGTTCCGGAATCTAGCGGACTGCCTGAAGGACAGAGTGAAGATCTACGTGGCTTCTAAAAACGACAAGCCCGTGGCTAGCATTCTTACGCTCTGGTTCCGCGACACCCTGGTCTACAAGAACGGCTGTTCCGACGATCGGTTTCATCATCTCGGCGGAATGCCTCTACTCCTTTGGGCAGCCATTGAAGAGGCAAAGAAGAACGGTCTTCGTGCCATGGATTGGGGGCGCTCGGACGTGGATAATTCTGGTCTGATCACTTTCAAGGATCGTTGGGGCGCGACCAAATCTCAACTGACTTATGTACGCTGGCCCTCGCAACCGGTACGGCTGACTAATCTTTCTTGGAAGACACGCGTTGGCCGACAAGTCTTTGCTCATCTACCGGACGGCCTGCTAGTGGCTGCGGGAAGATTCCTGTACCAACACATTGGCTAAGAGATTTACGGACGATTGTGCTTCGTTTTGTGCAAGCGGATTCACGTGGAATGTGCGCGAAATCAATGTAAACGATTCGGTCGGTTCCGAGAGACAGTGAAATAGCCGGAGCCGCGGATGCGGTCGTCGAAACCGGAAGGCACGATGCAAGAGATGTCCCCAGCCGAGGGCGTTTTAGGCGCGGTAGTGATGGGCGGAGACTACCGCGGGCTCGGAGTAGTTCGTAGTCTGGGTCGGCATGGTATCCCGGTGTGGGTCCTTTGGACAGAAGGGCAGCGGTTGGCAACGTTTTCTCGCTACGCTCAGAGGAGCGTGCCCTGGCCGGCCGAATATGATGTGGAACGCTTTACTTTTCTCGCGGACTTGGCGTCAAACAACGGACTAGCAGGTTGGGTGCTGATCCCGACGAGTGACGAGAGTGCGACGCTGATCGCACGACATCATGCGAAACTCTCAAAACTGTATCGGCTTACAACTCCGCCTTGGAGAACATTGCGCTGGGCTCATGACAAGAGGCTTACCTACGAACTGGCGAGCAGGCTTCAAGTCAGCTATCCCCAGACGTATTATCCAAGGAATCGCGAAGAACTCGCGGCGTCTACTTGTCGCTTCCCGGTGATTCTGAAACCTGCGTTTCGGAACACCTTCAAGCGGTTCACTCCCGTCAAGGCGTGGCGTGCGGACGATCGTCAGGCGCTGCTAGATCACTATGACACGTTGTGCGGTTTGGTGGATCCAGACATCGTGATGGTGCAGGAATTGATCCCGGGTTGGGGAGACGCACAGTTTTCGTACGCGGCCGTTTGTCAGAATGGTTGCCCCGTCGCGGCTCTGGTTGCGAATCGCGTGCGTCAGTTCCCGTCGGATTTTGGCAGGGCCAGCACATGTGTACAGACGGTTGACGAGCCCGCGGTAATTGAACCCTCTTGCCGCATCCTCGAAGCGTTGAAATTCACGGGACTAGTAGAAATTGAGTATAAGTACGACGCTCGCGACGGGCAATACAAGTTACTGGACATCAACCCCAGAGTCTGGGGATGGCATTCCCTTGGCTCACGTGCCGGGGTGGATTTTGCTTATTTGTTGTGGCTTCAGACTTGCGGTTCGCCCGTTCCCGAATCGCGGCCACGGAACGGCGTGCGCTGGGTTCGCGCAAGCACGGACGCGCAAGCGGTTTTCGTTGAAATCTTACGAGGGCGGCTGTCGCTGGGCGAGTACGCCCGGAGCCTATTTAGTCCAACAGAGTCCGCGATCCTCTCGAAAGACGACCCCGTGCCGGGCCTGCTGGAATTTCCGTTGCTCGCCTATTTGCTTGGTACGCGCGCCTTGAGGGGACGGGATCGGTCGCTTCCAACCAGGTTGGAAAAGGCGGAATTGCCTTGACTGGCGGCAAGAGGCGCAAGGAATGTTCTTCGTATTCGGAGCCACCGATAGCAGCACCGAGATCAAAGTTTGAGCCCTGCGGCCTGGGATTGCCGTTGATATCGGTGTAGATGTAGCGGCGGAGATCGGAAGCAATGCTCGGATTCAATCCGGCTAGAGTGCTGGGGTCGATTCCTGCTCCTCGTGCCGGGCTGCCTGGCTGCAGCTGCAGGTCGTTGCCCAACTGCGTAGGGTCCAGCGCGTTCGCGAGCCGATCCACGCTGCCCAGATGCTTCGTGTCGCTCCGTTGTTCAAATCTGCTGCTCTGTCGCCAAGCTGCTGGCCATCAAGCCACACGTCGTAGAGCGGGAACATAGCCCCGATGATTAGCAAAGCGCTGCTTGAGTATTTCCGCTGCCCGGAAAGGTATGCGGACTTCGCTCTGTCAGGTCCACTATGCCCAGATACAGGCTACTTTCGCGTTGGGCCCGACACGACTTGCTACGGGCGGACATCTGAACGCTCCTTAGTCGAGCGCGCAGCGTCGGACGCTCGAGATCTTTCTGCATTGTGCTCCGCGAACGGCTCCGGCGTCGTCCTGCCCTTCGACCCCACTGATGTGGCCCAAAACTTGCGCTTGGAGCGTTACACGCATCAGTCGGCGGGTGCCCAGGCCTCGGTCGTTCTTCCGTCAGTGGTTCGCGCGGCATATTATTTTCTTCGACCGGCGCTGCCGGTGGTGGTGCGGAAGCATCTCCAGCGGCTACACCTGCGAGACTGGCAAGAATTGGCCTTCCCGCACTGGCCTGTGGACCACAGCCTCGACTCGCTGATGGAGCGCGTGCTGACGTTCTCTCTCGACGCTAATCGAGTAGACAGGATCCCATTTATCTGGTTTTGGCCGCACGGCGCGCCGAGCTGTGCGATAGTCACGCACGACGTGGAGGCTCTCCGCGGCCGCGATTTCTGCTCGGAACTCATGGACCTTGATGACGAGTACGGAATCAAAGCCTCGTTCCAGCTTGTGCCGGAGAAACGCTACCCTGTCACTGACAGATTCCTCGATAGCCTGCGAGACCGAGAGTTCGAGATCAATATTCACGACCTTAACCATGACGGCCGCCTGTTCGCGGAACGCGAAGAGTTCCTGCGCCGCGCGGACAAAATCAACGGCTACGCCGAAAAGTACAACGCAGCAGGCTTTCGGTCAGGCGCTTTATACCGCAACGCAGATTGGTACGACGCTCTGAAGTTCACCTATGACATGTCTATCCCCAACGTGGCCCATTTAGATCCGCAGCGCGGGGGCTGTTGCACGGTGATGCCGTATTTTATAGGACGTCTGGTGGAGCTTCCTGTAACTGCCACCCAGGATTACACACTCATTCAGATCCTCGGCGAGTATTCGATGGATCTTTGGAAGCGCCAGATCGCTCTGATCGTTGCAAAACACGGTTTGGTGAGCTTCATCATTCATCCTGACTACTTCATCTCGGACCGTGAACAAGCTCTGTACCGAAACTTACTTGCCTACCTGGTGCGCTTGCGTGCTGAACAAAAACTGTGGATCGCCCGCCCAGGTGACGTTGCTCGCTGGTGGAAAGTGCGAAGTCGGTTGCAGCTCGTTCAGGACGGAAGCACCTGGTGCATTCGAGGATCCGGTAGCGAGCAGGCGCGTCTGGCCTTTGCTTCTCTCGACGGTCAGCGACTAGTATACGAGTTGGCTCCTTCCCAGGGTCCTGTGGGAGGCCTGAAACCCACTGAGAACAGTGAGGCGCGACTGCCTGTTTGAAAGCGAGCCGTAGCATCGGCTGATCTTTGGCCGTCGCTTGAGCGGCCGCGCGCTAGCAGAACCGCATTGCGCTCCGCCGTATCTTCCTGATCCAAGCAGCCCGTTTTTCAATTTTCTAACGAGGTGAAAAGCCGTGCAAAAATGTGACATAGCAATCGTCGGTGCTGGCCCGTATGGACTTTCCGCGGCGGCATATCTTCGTAAGTTAAAAGATAAAGATGTGCGCCTCTTTGGTGAGCCAATGTCATTTTGGGCGTCCCATATGCCGAACACAATGCTTTTGCGCTCGCCATGGTTGGCCTCTTTCATCGCCGATCCCGACAATCAATTGACACTGGATGAGTACCGGTCGGTTCACCAAAGGTATGACCTGGCCTACCCAGTGCGTGTTCCGGACTTTGTCGATTACGGACGCTGGTTCCACAAGCAGATTGGAATCGAAGCTGACCGCAGGACTGTCGTCCGTGTCGACTTGAACTCAAACGGATATCACCTCTTACTTTCGGACGGCGAAGTTGTGGCAGCCAAGCGCGTGGTCATTGCTGGCGGCATCCAGCCGTTCGCAAGGTTTCCAAAGATCTTTGACGGGCTTCCCAAAGAGCTGGCGACCCATACCTCGGCGCATCGTGAATATGAGACCTTCCGAAACAAAGAAGTTCTTGTGGTTGGAGCCGGACAGAGCGCTCTCGAAGCAGCGGCCTGCCTCAAGGAGGCTGGTGCCGGTGTGGAGTTGCTGATCCGAAGAACCCAATTGCACTGGATCGGTCTACGTAGGCAGTGGATGCATTCGAAAGCGCTGAGCTGGATGTTTTACGGGCGGGCGGACGTGGGTCCGGCTGGTATCAGTGTTGCGGTGCAGCATCCGGACCTGTTTCGCCAGCTGCCGCGCTGGATCCAGGACCCCTTCGCCAAACGAGCCATCCGCCCCGCAGTTTCCGAGAGGCTAATCGCCCGCACAAAGGATGTCCCGATTCATACCGGCCGCCATGTCCAGGCGGTCGGTGTTTCGGGCGAGAAGCTCCGGTTCGTTTTGAATGACAAATCCCAGCGAGTTGTGGACCACGTGATCCTTGGAACCGGATACCAGGTTGATCTAACTCGGTACCCGTTCTTGTCGCCCGAGATTCCGAAACGATTGGATATGGTTAACGGTTATCCGCGTCTCGACCGCGGCTTCCAATCCTCCTTGTCGGGGCTCTATTTTCTAGGGGCGCCGGCGGCATGGAGCTTTGGTCCGCTCATGCGGTTTGTAGCGGGAACGTATTATGCCTCAGAGTCTCTGCTGCGGTCGGTTAGCAGAGACAAGCGGGGGTCGGAGGCGTTCCGGTCTCATAAGCTTCGGCCCACCAAGCACCAAGAGTTTGCGGCGGTCCCCGGTCAGCCCGAGCTGCCGTCTTCATAAAGGCCGATCTTTGGGTTCGAAGCTCGTGCGTTCGTCGCGCGGCGCGGCGACGTCGGGGAGCTATCAACAATGAACAAGTCAGGCCTGGTGGCTCTCACTCTATTCAGTTTGGTCCCGCTAGCTAGTTGCCGCGCCCAGGTCCGTCGGGAGCATAAGCCCGATAATATATGCACGCTGTATGCCTCTGCGTCCGGAAGCGACAGGAACTCTGGCAGCGCGCCGGGAACACCGAAAACGGTCGCAGGTGCGGCCAACGCGACGGTTCCGGGGTCGGTCGTCTGCATGGAAGGCGGGAATTACACCTTCACGGGCGTGTGGATTGTTCCTCCGCACAACGGCTCTGCGGGGAACCCGATTACCTATCAAGCTTATGGAGATAGCCCGGTAAACGTAACCTACACGGGTGGCCTTTCGAACTACGGCGCTCTGTTCACCGTGGACAGCGTGTCCTATGTGACCATCGGCGCGATTGGGCATGGCTTCAACTTCGACGGGCAGCAGAATGCCCAGGACGGGATTGCCGGTTCGGGGGCTGGCAACTGCCATCACATCACTGTGGTCGGCAATCATCTCTACAACATCGCCGGTGCCGGCGTCGCCTATCGTGGCTGCGATTACATGATCACTGACCACAACTTTATCGGCCCGCACAACGGCGAAAACAATCCTTCGCTCTCGACCAGCGGGATTACCTACAATTCGCCCATCAACTTCGATACCTACGCGGGAATCCACAGCGTGATCTCAAACAACATCGTGAGCGGAGAGTGCGATTGCACCAGCCAGGAAACGGATGGAAACGGAATCATCCTGGACGGCGACTCGGGAGCGTCCACCTACGGAGCGCAACTGGTGGTCAACAATGTCATCTATGAGAACGGCGGGCGGTGTGTCCACGTTTACAACGAGACCAGCACAAATCCCAATCTCTTCATCAACAATACCTGCTATGCAAATCTCCTCGACACAACGATGACCACCACCAATGGGTCCATCTCCGTGATTGATTCCAGCCACGTCTACATCCTCAACAACATTTCGCAATCCTGGTATTCCGGCAGCCCCAGCTACTGGCAGTCCGGATCTTCGAACATAACCTACTCGAACAATCTGTACTACATCGGGGCGCCTCACGGAACCCCAGTCATTGCGCAGGGCAACCCGCTGTTCGTCAGTCCGCCGGGGTTATCCACCGGACCGAGCCAGTCCTATCCGGCTGCCGGACAATACGCGAACGCGCTGGACCCTACGAAGTTGGGCAACGACCTGCAGCTGCAGCCAGGCAGCCCGGCACGAGGAGCAGCAATCGACCCCAGCACTCTAGCCGGATTGAATCCGAGCATTGCTTCCGATCTCCGCCGCTACATCTACACCGATATCAACGGCAATCCCAGGCCGCAGGGCTCACACTTTGACCTCGGTGCCTACCAAACTACTGCGGCATCCAATTCATCGGGCAGCTCACCGCAGGGCGCACCTATTCTCGAAGGTGAGGCGGAATCACCTCATCGAACGCCCCGAACAACCGAGCATTACGACGCACAATATTGGCTGCCCGTATCGATTCTATTTCTCGTCTTCTTGCTGTACATCCCGTTGCTCAGAGCGCGCCTGGCGCCCAATCGTAAAATTTCCTGAATTTGTTGCCAGACGCAACAGAGCGCGACCACCACTTTTAGCAAGGAACGCTTACCCTCCATGACACGGACTAGAGACTCGCGTTGGGAGCCAAGCCAGAGCACTCCAACTGCCACGGTCGTAACGCCTCCGCGAAGCGGTCATTTCGCGTTGGTCGCTCTGTCGAGGCGAATTGGAAGGCTCGGTGTATCGTCCTTGTTGGTTGCGACGTTTTCCCCACTGGCTTTAATTGTTTCCCGCGCTGGACAGCAAGTTCTTCTGGCCATTACGTTCCTTGACATCCCACTGCAATGGGGCATGCATCCGGGGAAGAACGAAGATCTGAACAATTTGGGAGCTTTGACCGGATTCGATATTTCAATCACCACCTTCGCCCTGATAGGCCTTTATGGCGGTCTGCTCCTGCATTATATGATCGCACCGAGAAATGGTGTGTCTCGTCCGCTTCGCTTGAACGTGCCCCTGATGTGTTATATGGGCTTCGCAGTTCTGTCCAGTCTGGTTGCGGCGCATGACGTCAGCCTGTCGTTGTTCCACCTCTGGCTCCTACTCCAAACTTATCTCCTAATGATCTTCGTGGCGGGCTGGGTGCAAACGAAGAAGGATCTACTCTTCATTATAAAGCTCCTGCTCATAGGGCTTGTTATGGAAAGTGTGATCATGCTTGGGATCGGTCTTACAGGACAGGGGTTTCGCCTGGGAAGTGGACTCAAGGGCCATATCGACTTGTACGACAATCGGGCCGCTGGGAGCCTTTTTACTCGAGTCGGCGGGACAGTAGGATCGCCAAACGCCGCCGCCACCTATCTGGTTCTCTTGCTAATTTTGGCGGTCTCGGTTCTGCTAACTGGTCTGGACCGATCATATAAGAGACTCGCGGGCTTGGGCATCGGTCTGGGACTGCCTGCGTTGATGTTCACGCGTTCCAGAGCAGGTTGGAGCGTCACTGTTCTGGGAATTCTCGTGCTCTGTTTGGTTGCGTCCAGTCGCGGTTGGCTCAAAACCAGGCTCAATGCCAAGAGTCGGTTCGCTCTTATCACCGGTTTCGTAGTTCTAATGGTCTTGTTCTACAGTTCGGTCGCAAGGCGCGTTTTCAGCGATGATGAAGGCTCAGCGCACTCACGGGTGACCATGATCAGGTCCGCCTGGCACGTCATCCTCGATCATCCATTAGTCGGCGTCGGACTCAACAACTACGTATTTACGCTCTACCAGTACGCAAAGATCGGTGACTTTGTCTATGTGGCCCACAATACCTATCTTTTGACCTGGTCAGAAACCGGGATCGGTGGCCTACTCGCCTTCCTTTGGTTTCTGACATCGACGCTTCGCAAGGGCTGGTTCTGCTCGACATCAGGCGACCCTTTGTTAGCGCCTTTGTCCCTAGGTTTCACTGTGGGAATTCTCGCGCACATGGGACATATGCTGGTCGAGCTCATCTACAACGATCGATTCCAAATACAACTGCTATGGTTAATTGCCGCTCTACTGACCGCCCTGCGTGAAATGGTCAGATCGCAGTCGAGAGACTAGATGCAGGGTGGACCCCATCCCAGCGTTTCCTCGCTCTTCTGCCGACGACATCCTTTTGTCGGAGATAGCATCTAAATGCTGAGTCTACGCAAAATCGGCAGTAATGCGGCGTCATTGCTCACCAGTGACGTCCTGAATCGGACCACGACCTTTGTTTTGTATACCCTTGTCGCGCGGTACCTGGGAGCGCGTGAGTTCGGCCAGCTCAGTTTGGCGCTCGCCCTGTTCTACATGTTTCAAGTGCTTGCCGTCGCCGGGCTAAAAGTACACATTACTCGCCAAGTCGCAAAGGATCGCACGCACACGGGAGCGTATCTGATCCATGGTTGTGCAGCGGTAGCTGCCTCTTCCTTTTGTTCGATGTGTGCACTTTACGGCTTTGTGCATTGGATGCGCTATTCGTCCTCTACGAGTGCGATCATCCTGACTCTTTCGCTGGCTCTTTTTCCATACGCGTTGTCGGCAGTTTTCGAGAGCATCTTTCAGGGATGGGAGAGAATGCGCTACATCCCCCTGGTCAATACGTCCGTCAATGTTGCCAAGATTGCGTGTGCGGTCTGGCTTCTCTTGAAAGGACAAGGGTTGTACGCGGTTGTTCTGACCATTCTGGGGTCCGTTACCGCTATAGCAGGAATCGAGGGTCTTATCCTTCTTCGTCAATTCCCAACGCGTGGGTCGCGATTTGATGTCCATTTTTGTCTGTCTCTGATTCGCTCTGGCAGCACATTTCTCGGGATGGACGGCATCCTGGCAGTTCTCTCGAGTCTGAATATCATTCTTCTTTCCAAGGTGGCTAGCGAGACTCAGGTGGGCTTGTACAACGCAGCCTCGCAATTGATGACGCCTCTGCCACTCGTATACCAGAATATCGCCCTCAGCATGTTCCCCCTCATGTGTCAGACAGTGGAGAACGGCTTTCGGAGCTTGCGGCCACTAGTCGAAGGCGCCATTGAGGCGCTTCTGGTCGTCGCTCTGCCTACCGTGGCCGGACTATTTTTCGTTGGCGATTGGGTGCTCTCAGTCCTTTACAAGAATCCGGCATTCCTTCAAGCCTTCCCTGCGTTGAGAATCATGGAATGGATCCTTGTTTCGCAGGTGTTTACGAGCATCCTAGGTTGGGCGCTAATGGCAAGCCACAGGGAAAAGATAAACCTCACGATCATTATGGTCGACGGTTTGCTGAACCTGCTCGTTGGCTGGCCTTTGATCAGCCGTTTCGGACTGACCGGGGCTGCACTGACCGTTCTGATTACCAGAACCGTAGATCTTATCCAGCATTACGTTTTCGTGTCGCGTTTGCTGTCGGGGATTTCGCTGTGGAAGGTGACTTGGAAACCTCTGGCCGCGGCGATCTGTATGGCCGCTTACTTGGCGGTCGCCCCAGGTCGAGTGGGCATTCTGACTTGCGTTTCTGCAGCTCTAATCTACGGCGCAGCACTGCTTGCACTTGCGATTTGGTCGTCTGGGGGACCTCGAGAATTTAAGCTCAGATATCTCCCGTTGATGTCGAAATAGGGTTACCGTTCTCGAGAACCAAAGCTACCGTGATCCAATCCGCTCCGCCGGGCGCGATAAGCACCTTGTACCACGGGCCTCCATCTCCGCGGAGGATCCGTTTCCCCGGGACGAATTACCAGCGCTAAGGCGATCGTGAAAACTCATCGCACCGAAGCCACGTGGAAGCGATCCCTAAAGTTTGGGATCAGCCTGGCAGTATACGGTTTGTCGGCAACTGCGACACTGCTCGGGCGTCTCCTTGGCAAGCGACGGCAAGCATCCTGTGTCGTGCTCTACTATCATTCGATCCCGCCCGACGAGCGGAACCTTTTTGCGAATCAATTGGACGTCATCCGCCGTCATGCGACACCCTTGCGCCTCGATGGCACAGTGGCGCCGCAGCCAGGAGTGCGTTACGTCGGCATAACCTTTGATGATGCGATCGAGAATTTTGTCGATTGTGCTCTGCCGGAACTTGCAAAGCGACAGATGCCCGCAGCCGTGTTCGTCATCTCCGATGCGATCGGTAGGAGCTTTGGACTTCCCGGTCAGCGGGAGAAGGTGATGTCGCTCGAACAGATTAGAGCGTTACCGCGAGAACTTGTAACCATCGGTTCTCATACGCTGACTCACCCCATGCTTCCTTTGATTAATGAACAGCGCGCACGTCTGGAAATTCGCGAATCGCGTGCGCGCCTAGAGGAATTGCTCGGGCGCGAGATTATGCTGTTCAGCTTCCCCTTCGGCGGTTTCAACGACGAGTTGATCGATTTGTGCAGGGAGGCGGGGTACCGACGCGTGTTTACGACCCTACCTCTGCTCGCCTCGATGGACCCGAAAACATTTGTGGTTGGTCGTGTCTGGGCGGAGCCTACAGACTGGCCACTTGAGTTTCGGCTCAAAATAGCAGGGGCATATCGGTGGCTGCCGTTTGCCTTTGCGCTCAAGCAAAGACTAATGGTGGGACGGTTAGGCGTGCAATTCCCAGCTGTGACCCGGTCGAGAATAACGTAACCTCCGTGCAGTGCAAAAGCGCAAGCACAAACCGATGGCCGAATAGCCGCGTGCAGTTTTCAGGCAGATCTCTCCCTTTCTTTCTCGTGTTTTGAAACATGTCGCTCCAAGATTCGACAATTGAAAACGGTCGCGGGAAGCGCGGAGAACGTCGCTTGCGGGTGGCCTTAATTTCTTTTGATTTTGCGGAGTACTGCATCCGACTTGCCGGCGCTCTAAGTCAGCACGCCGAAATTCTGTTGATCCTTCCCGACTCGCTTGCTGGCCCCCACCTCGAGAAACTTGACAGCGCCGTAACTCTCCATCTATTTCGACACCCCAGGCTCCGGCAGCCGATAGACCAAATCCGAACCCTTCGCACAATCTTTCGGAGGGTCGAAGAATTCAAAGCAGATTTGATCCACTACCAGGGTGGTCACATGTGGTTCAGCCTGTCGCTATCCTTCTGGCGGAAGTATCCCTTAGTGTTTACGGTCCACGACTTTCGCCCCCACCCAGGTGATCGGGAAAACCAGAAGTGTCCCTTTTTTATTGAAAAGCTTGCCCGGTGTAATGCTCGCGAGTTCATCGTACATACCGAGCAGATCCGGGAGATGCTGGTTCGGCAATCGCACTTCCCTTCACAGGCTATCTCCGTCATCCCGCACATCCAGACCGGTATTGGATTGTCGGCGAGATCTGCCGAGCTGGAAGAAGAGCACCTCGTCCTCTTCTTGGGTCGCATTTGGGAATACAAGGGATTGGAGTACTTGATCCGGGCGGAGCCTTTGATCAGTGCCCGCGTACCGGACGTGCGCATCCTCGTCGCTGGCCGAGGCGAAGATTTTTCCCGCTATTCTCGAATGATGACCCATCCAGACCGGTTTATCGTCGACAACGCGCACATCCCCGAGGAACGCGTAGCCGATTATTTTCGGCGCGCCAGCGTAGTCGTCTTGCCCTACGTCGAAGCCTCGCAGAGCGGCGTGATTCCGATGGCATATTCCGCGGGCAAACCGGTAGTGGCGACAAAGGTGGGCGGATTGCCGCAGCTGGTTGAGGACGGCCGCACCGGTTTCTTGGTCGAACCTCGTAATGCGACAGCGTTGGCAGAAGCCATCGTTCATTTGCTGCTCGACCCGAAGCTGCGGCACCAAATGGGCGCAAATGGGAAACGCAAGATCGAAGCGGAGTGTTCACCCTGCCGGGTCGCTGAAAAGACCTTTGAAGTGTATAGGCGCATTGGTGTGAGAGCCGATGGAAACCACGAACTAGTCTCGAAAGAACGTGAAATCTCCTCCAGAGACGTGGCACGCACCAAGCCCTTCACAGCCTGGAAGTGAGCCATGCGCGTGAATAGCCCTCATCGAAAGCTCGCTTGTGACAGGCGCGGGTGGCTTGCAAGCGGCCGGTGCAATTAGGGGACAAGTGTGAATCGCGCTAAGGATGATCGCCCAATAGCCAACACTTCACCCGCGGGCCTTCGCGAGGATCGGAACCTCGGGTATGTCTTAATGACTGCCGCCCACAATGAGGAAGCTAACATCGAACAAACCATCAAATCCGTGCTCTCGCAGACGTTGCTTCCGACAAAATGGGTGATCGCCAGCGATGGATCTACCGACAAGACCGATGAAATCGTCCAAGAGTGGGCCGATAAGTACAGTCTGATTCACTTCCTGAGGATCACCAGGCCTCCAGGCCGAAGTTTCAAGTCGAAAGTGTTGGCCTTGCGACGTGCTGAGGAGCTGTTTAACGGAATCGCCTGGAAGTTTATTGGCAACCTTGACGCTGACGTGTGTGTTGGCAGTTCCTATTTCGAGGAGCTTTTGGCACATTTCAAGAATAGACCAGATCTCGGAATAGCTGGAGGCTTCATTTACTGCCAGGAGAGCGACGGGGAATTTCATAGCCAGAGCTTTAGCTCGACTCGTTGGGTCGCGCATGCCGCGCAATTAGTCCGGCGAGAATGTTATGAAGCCATCGGGGGCTATGCGGTCCTTGAGTATGGAGGCGAAGATTGGTACGCCGAGACGTCCGCGAGGATGAATGGGTGGCAGGCGGAGGCTCTGCCCCAGCTGAGAGTCCTACACTATCGGCGTGTGGGAAGCCGTCAAAGTCTGTTGCGCTACCATTTTCGCGCTGGCAGAATGGATTATTCTTTAGGCAGCTACCCGCCATTCGAAATCGTCAAGTGCTTCAGACGTTTGTCGAAACCGCCAATCCTACTGGGTGGGTTGACCCGACTGGCCGGCTTTATGGTCTCCTGGCTCGTCAGAGATAAGCGACCGGTTCCTGATGAGTTCGTCGCATTCCTGAAAAAAGACCAGGGGCGCCGGCTTTTGTCCTGCTTCACCAAGGTTCCCCAGTCCATGCTTAACCACGAGCGGCCTCCTGCGGAATAGAGACCATTTCTGCTTCAACTCTCTTCACACCCAATTCACTATGACTTGGGCGTAGGTCCCGTTGTGAGTTTATAGAACGGGTCACCCGAGCAGCACCGAAATTCGACTTCTTCTTTCTGCTCCGCAGGGAGGTCCGCGTTCATCTTGTCCACCCGCCGTTGTGTCTCGTCCTGCCTCAGCCCGCTGAAAAACATCCCGGGGATTCTCTCGCCAGTCTGCCTGTTGAATTTCACAACTTCATATCGTTTCGTTGACATTTTCTCTCCCTCGATACTTGCACGGGCCAGATTTGACCAGACAAGCAAAAAGGCCGATTGTTCCTTGGGCTTTCACGAACGGTTTCAGACGCGAAATACGACGGAAGTGTGCGGTTGGCCTCCGAATATGGAGGGACTTAGTTCCTCACAACGCTTCCCTTCTACCTCTGCCCTGTGGCTGGTGCACATGAGCCTCATGAGGATACCCTGTGCCCACGATGCACGACACTTTGCTGGGTTCGAGCAGCCCACGACTTCACAGATACCTTCGCTGACCGGGCCGAAATAGAGTTTGTGTTTTTGGTGGCCATCGATAATTCTCCTGTTCATCTTGCAGCTACAGACCGGGACGCTCCAAACGATCAGCGCATCTGTCTGACTGGCTTCGACTGCCAGTTATTGCAGATTGCCTAGAACCGTTGCGCCATACCCGGTTTGCAGGATGTACGTTTTGTGGCACAGGAACCCTCGCCCATGGCGGGCGCGGCGGAAGGTGAGTGACTAGACTTCAAAAGTATACCCCGTCTGCCATCAACCGTACGATGTAGCGCGATGAAAAAAGACTGGTTCTTCTAAACGCTCGCTCGGAATCCGAGCGGCTCGCTTGGCTAGGGATTCTTGAAAACCAGGGCTTGAAAGATATTGCTGTAGTCATCCGTCCATAGGCGCTTCTCCGAAACCTGCAATTTCGCCGCATGCTTTGCGCTGGCCGCGATCGAGTCGATGAGCCCCTGCTCTCGCGAGACCAGCACCCAATCGTTTGTGTACGAAATGTGACCGGTCTGTTCGGCATGGACGGAGACGCTCGCGAGTCCGAAGTGCTCTGCGGCGGCAACGACCACCGGCCGCAGGTCGAGAAACGTATTCGTCACATGAACCGCCAGGACTCCTCCCGGATTCTTCAGGTGCCGCAAATAGACCTCGAATGCCTCCTGCGTTAGCAGATGCACCGGAATTGCATCTCCGCTGAACGCATCGACTACCAATACATCGAAATTTTGACGGACGCCTTGCTGCAGCTCGCGCTCCAGCGAGAGTCGCGCATCCCCGAGCGCGATGTCCACTTTCGCGGGGCAGTCTTTCAAGTAGCGGAAGTAGCGGTCGTCGGAAGCCAGCCGGGCGTCCTGGGGATTGATTTCGTAAAAGCGGATGTAGTCTCCCGCGTGCCCGTAGGCCGCCAGCGTTCCGATGCCGAGCCCGACGGCTCCGATCCTCAGATTTTGTCCCGCGGGGTCGGCTCCCGCTGGATCGGAACGCTTCGAAAGGAGCAGCCCGAGTCCGCTATCTTCGGCGTAATAGGACGTCGGGATGCGCTGTTTGCTCTCCGTGCGGAACTCGAAGCCGTGCACGATTTCGCCGTTCCGCAGGGCGTACGCTTCCCAGCCCGGGTCCGATTCATCTTGCCGGTCCACCGCGAGCGCTGCATAGAAATTGCGTACGGAGGTGACGTTGCCGAGGGATGCTGTCCCCAGCGTCACGAGTCCTGTTCCCAGCACCACCAGCACGACCCCGCAGCTCGCGAGCGCGGCGATCTTCCTGGTTCGGTCGCTCGCCGGTTTCTGCCGGCTCTGGACCAGCAAAATGGCGACGGCAATCGCCGCTAAGAACGGCAGGTTACGCAAGAACGTCTTGAAATCGACCGCTAGCGCCATGCTTTCGGGCAGCAGCGCGGCGGCCCCGAGCAGGACAAGCGGTCCCTTGACACGCGTGGAGCGGAGCCACGAGCTCCGATCGCGAAAAAGAGTGATCAGGAACAGCAGGACGGCGAACCAGAGGCTGACTTGATATTCCCAATATCCCACAAACAGGATGGGCGCGAGCAGGGCGACGAAAAGCCCGCCCAGCGCGCCGCCCGCAGCCACGATCAAATAGAACAAGGTCAAGCGACGCGGGTCGGGTTTGAGTCGGGCGAGCTCCCCGTGGCAAATCATGCAGCCGGCAAAAAGCACGAAGGAGTAGACGCCCACCTGTGCCAGCAGGTCCCTCCTGGCTCCGGTGGACAGCACGAAGCAAGCCAGGAACACGGCCAGCGCGAACGCAGGGTGGAACCACTTGCGGGAATATCCGTGGTCGCTCTCAAAGCAGAGCGCGAACGTCAGCAGATAAATTGCCAGGGGCAGCACCCAGAGCAGCGGCACCGCGGCAACGTTTTTGCAAAGCTGGTTCGTTGTTCCGAGGAACATTGCCGACGCACACGCCGCCAGGCCGAGCCACAAGATAACGAGACGGCCCGTAACGCGCGGCGTCGCCGGAAAGGAACTGGGCGCACGATTTTCGAGCCCTTCTGTTCCCGCGGAATCGACAGCGAGCTCCCCCGCACGTGCGGCTTGCAGCGCGCAGTAACCGCATCCCAACGCAAACGCGGCATACGCCCAGGTCCACAGCCGGGCCTGCGTCTTCAAAGTGAGGAAGGGCTCGACCAGGAACGGGTAGCTAACGAGGCCGAGAAACGATCCGAAATTCGATATGGCGTATAGCCGGTAGGGAGATCGTGCCGGATAAATTCGACGCCACCAGGTTTGCAGCAGCGGCGACGTCGATGCCAGAACCAGGTAGGGAAGTCCGACGCTGACGGCCAGGAGAACAAAAATCTGTACCAACGGATTGCCCTGTGCGCGCGGCTTCCAACTGGAGTCGAGAGTGAGCGGAGAGTGCCACAAGAGGAACTGCGCGATCAGAACCAGCAAAGAGACCAACAGAAGAATGCGATGAAGCAGGGCCTGCCTGCGCGCGCCGGCGCGGTCGAGAACGTGCCCGTAGGCGTAACCCGCAAGCAGGACCGCCTGAAAGAACAACATGCACGTTATCCAAACGGCGGAGGTCCCGCCGAACCAGGGAAGGATGTACTTACCGACGATGAGCTCGACCTGCAACAGTAGGAACGCACCCAGAAAAACTGTCAAAGTGAAGATCAGCATGGGCGGCTTCGATTATTGTCTGGTCTGCGACAAATCGGTTTCCGTACTCGCGCGGAAGTCAACAAGCCGCCGGGCGTCTGACATTTCTTTTTCTTACTTAGATGAGGTGTCCAGTTTTTAGGAGGCAAGTAGCCGGGTCGTGCCCCGCTTCCGGAGTTCGTGGCCAAGGAGTTGCGAAAGTGGCCATGCCAAGAATACACTTGCCTGGAGTCGGCCGGACATCTAATTGGAAGGAGGAAATACGTTTATGATCGCTGAGAACCTATCGGATCTCTTTCAGTACCATCTGGAACTTGCTTACGACGGCGAGCGGGAAATCGCGAAACACTTGCCGGAATGGATGGAGCTGGTCTCTTCCTCTCATTTGAGAACCGCCTTGGAAGGTTGTTTGGAGCAAAGCAAGGTCCACGCGCAACGACTCGACCGGATTTTCGCGAGCCTGAACAGAGCGTCCGGCACGTCGGAGACGAACCATGCCATTCACAACTTTCTAAACGAGAGCGAAAAGCTGATCAAGCACATCGATCGATCACCCCTGTTGGATTCGGCATTGATTATCGCCGCAAATCAAGCGACGCAGAATGAAATCGCACGCTATGGAGCTCTGGCTTCGCTCGCCCGGCTCCAGGGTATGGGTGAAGCTGCGGGGCTTCTGGCGCAGACTGTCGCCGAGAAAAAAACAGCCGATCAAACCCTCACGGAACTTGCCGTGAAGTTCATAAACCCGGAAGCCGTCGGATTTCAAAACAGCCCGCGCGGCTTGATGATGATATAACTAGGTTTGAGGTACCTTCATCTGGCGCGACACCGTCGAATGTCGGGACGGCTCCCGTGCCCAGTGAAGATGTGAACTCATGTCGCCTGTCGCTGGTCGAACATCACCTGCGGTCATCCGGTTTGGCAAAGGCCGCTTCCGAACAATATTGCCAACTCAGCACGGAAGCGACGGATCGACTGAGGAGAATTAGCTTGCCAGCACGGATTATCAGTTGCCGAATCTTGTGCACAAGCTCAAGCGATTTGCGGCAGGCGTTCGTGCTCGGGACGTTAAGTTTACAGAGGCGCCGAGAAGAGGCGACGCCGCGAGGCCGTCTCAGTTCCTTAGTCGCTTCCGGTCAAGATCCAATCGGCGCGCTTCCCGAATTTCTTGATAAGTCGAACGAGCATTTCTGCCGTAGGCGCCAGTCTTCCACGCTCGACTTTTGAAAGCTGTCCCTGGCTTATCCCAAGGTACTCCGCGAGTTCCTCCTGGAATATTTCGCCCCGAAGTTCACGTATACGTGATCCGATAGCCTCCAGATCCGCCAACTTCTTGGGTTTGGTCATCAACAAATCTCTTGACTCCCTCGTGTATGCCGTATAGCATATGCCAGTAGGAATACGCGGCGGCTCGCACGCCAGGCATCCGCGACCTACGGCCGGGCCGGATCCTTTTTACCTTTCGAATGGCGCCCGTGCAATGGAAAGAAATTGGGAGCGAACGTGATCCATATCAAGACTCAAGAAACCACTAGTCGACGTCCCCGTTCAAAAGCTGGCCGTGACTCTCATCTTTCAGACACTTCTGTCGCGATGGCCCTAAAGAGGGCGACCAACGTATACCGCGCCAATGCAAGGTACGCGATAGCCGTTTGGGGCGCACTCTCCTCAACCACATTAAGCAATCTCAAAAACCTGACCAACGCTCACGCTCTGTCCGTAGCAGACGGAGACCTCCAGCTATTAGATGGCCGATGGTACGTGACGCATGGGGGTTTGCTGCGGATATCCGAGCGCCGACACTGTTTAGGGATCAGAACAACCGTCCAAAAGGAATTGTCGGACCCCACTGCAGGCCGTTGGGTTTTCAAAGCCACCGTCTACAAATCTCCAAGTTCTAAAGGTTTCGTCGGCTACGGCGACGCCGATCCCTCGAACGTCTCTTCTCTCGTCCACGGCGCCGAGATGCGCGTGGCTGAGACCCGCGCCGTGAACCGCGCGTTGCGCAAGGCCTACGGCATCGGCCTGTGCTCAGTCGAGGAACTCGGTTGGGCGCCCAGAGTCGCCGACTCCAAGCCCTCGGGTCCTGCCAGGCGAAGCGCGATCGGGAACAACGGCCATAGCAATGGTCACCACAACCGTCAGCCGCGTCTGCGTGACCGCCTCTGCCTTCTGATTCGCCAGCACGAACTCGACGCCACCCTCGTGAAAGCGTACGCCGCTGATTACTGCGGAACCGCCGCACTTCGAGATGCCACCAGGGACCAGATCGAAGCATTCATCTGCCACCTTGCAGATCGGGCCGCCAAAGATCGCGAGAGCTTGCTCTGCCACCTCAACAGCTATCCCAAACCTGAGGAGGTCACAAAATGAAGCGCTTCATCCCGGGACTTTATTGTGAAGGCCGCAACGGCGAGGACGTTCTGGAAGGCGTCTTCCTGGCCCGGGTTGATCGAGCCTTCTACCGCTGGCACCCGCAGAAACCGTTCTACGTCCTGCGGCTTGGGATTCTGGAACCCAAGGAGCAACAGGGCCATTCCCTCACCGGCAGGCTCTATTGCACCCCGAGGGCCCTCTGGAAACTCCGCTGGTTCCTCCGGGATTTCGGCGATGACCCCGATCTGCTGGGTCGGGATGAAGTCGATGAAAAGAAGCTCATGGGGCTTCGAGGAATCGTTCGTGTCTCCCGAACGATCCTGAATGGTCGCACCTATCTCAATCTGGGCGGCTTTGCGCCGGCTGATGAATGGGAAGCCCTGTCGGCAGTAGGGGGCCAAGAGGCCAGTAATGATTTTTAGCCATACGTAGATCGCGCGGTATCTGCGCTGCCCAAGGAGCTATCGCCACCGGTATCTCGATGGTTGGCGGGAGAAAGAGACCCGAGCGTCTTTGCTCTTTGGCCGTGCCTTCGAGAAGGCCCTCGCAGCCTTCTTCTCGCGGGAGGACGGCACTGCTGCGTTGTTCAAGGAGTGGGGAGCATACCGGGACGCCCGACTCGAGTATTCGCATGGAGATGACTGGGAGCGCATGGCTCGTCAAGGTGTGCAGCTGCTCGAGAGACTGGCGCAAGGCGATCGCATTCGCATCCGCGAGCCTCAGCGCAACATGCAGGTCAAGCTGGTTCGTTCGGTTTCGGAAGGGAACGAGTTCGTCGCCTACGTCGATGCCGTAGGAACCCTGGACGGCAAGCGTTGTCTGCTCGAGTGGAAGACCACCACGGCGCGCTATCCGGAGGAGCCCGACGGACTGTTGGCTCTCGATCCTCAGCTCATCTGCTATTCCTGGATCAGCGGGATTTCCGACGTAGCCGTGGTGGCCTTCGTTCGGAAGCGCGTCTCGGAGATTCAATACCTCACGGCGACGATCAGCAACGAACAACGGCGGGAGTACGGTCGGTTGGTGGAAGCCACCATCAGCCAGATCGAAGCCGGCCAGTTCCTACCGCACAGCGGCATCCGCTTCCCGCAAAACGGCTGCATGAGCTGCGCCCAGCTCGGTCTATGCCTGGGTAACCAGCAGCTGGTCGATGCCAAACTGATCCGGACTCCTGGAGCTAGCGACTTTGATTGGCTTGACCAGCTTGACGACTAACGGAAGGTCCCTGGTGCCACCGAAGCTCAATCGTCGACGGGCGGTCCTTGTGCTGACCAAGATCGACGCCATCCTAGCCTGGGAAAGCTCTGCAGATCAGGAACGGGATCGTCGTTTTGTCGATCTGGGCCGCTACCTGTGCGAGGTTCGGGCAGGGCAGTACTGGAGGATTGACAACCTGGGGTCGTTCGATGAGTTCCTAGAGAGGAAGTTCCCTCAGTCCAGGCGCAAGGCTTACTACCTGATGGCTATACACGAACATCTTCCTCGAATCCGCAAGGCGGACCTCCAGCAAGTAGGCTGGGCCAAGGCTACGGAATTAGCCAAGGTTGCCCGGAGGGACGGTCAGGAGTTTGATTGTGCAACCTGGTTGCACAAAGCCAGAGAGATGCCGAAAGAGGAGTTCCAGCGCGCAGTCGAATGCCACCTGACCGGCAAGGAGACTGAGCCGTGGGAGATTCTCTATTTCAAGGCTTACAAGAGCCAGTTACCGGTGATCGAACGAGCTCTGGAAACAGCCGCCCTGATGCTGGGTACGGACAAATCCAGAAGCTACTGCTTGGAGATGATCTGTGCGGATTTTCTGGCGGGTGCCAACCTGGGAGGGCGGCGATGCTGGCGCACTGCTTCTCGCTCTGGATCGCCTGTTCAGACTCCTGCCCTCTCCTCAAAAACAGCAATTCCTCGAGGGTCTGAAAAGAGCTTCATGACCTTGCTTCGACCAAAGCGCCCGAGGCTTCGACTCGATCCGGAATCCTATTGTTTGCTCCGTAAGTCGATCATGCAGCGCGACCACTGGCGCTGCCGGTTCCTTCAAGGTACATTGTCTTGCGGTCATGGATGACGTTCAGGCCAAGAGAGAAATCGTCGTGATCACGAAGCATGGCAAGCCGGTGGCTAAGCTTTTCCCTGCTGATAAAGACACAGACGACATCTACAATTTCCTCGTTGGCAAGGGTACGATTATAGGTGACGTCGTATCTCCTGCGATTTCCCCGGAAGACTGCGGCGAGCTCAAGTGATTCTCGTCGGCGTCGCCGCGTGCCGAGTGCGCCACGGGTACTTACGGCGACGTGAGGGCCGCCGTGCGCAAAACAAGGGAAGCCCCCCGGAACTCCCGCTGTCGGCTTGGAGAAAATCGCTCGGAGGGAACTATCTCCTCGTAGCTACTTCTCAACGAACCGCGAGATTCCTAGTTCACTTTCCTCAACGTCCCAGGCGGCAGAGGGATGCGGATCAGCTGTCCAACTTCAAGTTGATTGAGATCTTTCAGTCCAGGATTGAGGGTGCAAATCTCCTCAAACAGATTGGTATCAAAATGTCCCGCATAAAGCAGACTGAGGTCTTTCAATGATCGTTGCGGCCGGACGATGACGGTTAGAACCTGACCTGCCCCAATATCTTGAGGGTCAGCACTGTAGGTCGTCGTAGTCGGAGCGTTGGATGAGTTGGCTGGGCACGACGACCAGTGGGCATTGGGAGAACCAAGAGACGTAGTAACGTTGGCTTGCGCTGGCCCCCCGCGTTCCAGCATCGCGGGCAACAAACTTCCCAGTAACAGTACGGCGGCTAAAGCCACGACACGGAAGGGCCATCGCGGTAGGCTTATTCGTCCGCACGATTGGTAGGTGAGTTCTGTGGTGGTTTGATGATGACCACAGATGGGGCTAGCGATAGGCGCGGAGTCAGGTCCTGAACTGCTAGCCGGAAGAGAAGGCGCAATCGGACTGGCCATAGGATTAGCAGTCGCGAGTCGTTGTGGAGCAAGGGATCCGATGTCCAAGCGGGCCAGAGCCTCTTGCACGATTTCGGAAGTCACCGTTCGGCACTTTCGGGCGTGTGCGACCAGCAGCGAGTGATAGCAGATGTTATTGATGTTTCTCGGAATACCCAGGCTTCGCTGCGCAATTAGGCTGACAGCGTTTGGTTCAAAGAGTGTTTCGCCGCGATGGCCTGCCACCTTGAGCCGGTGCTCGAGATAGAAGGCTATCTCCGTGACGGTCAAGGGCTCCAGATGGCTCAGAACCGCAATGCGTTGCCGTAATTGCAAAAGTCGGGGCTGTGCGAGGTTTGCAGCCAATCGAGGCTGGCCGGCCAGGACAATTTGTAACAACTTGGTGTTATGAGTCTCGAAATTGGAAAGCATCCGTATTGTTTCAAGCACGGACTCGTCAAGATTCTGAGCTTCGTCCACGACCAAAACAAAACGTTTCCCAGCGATCATCTCCTCAAACAGTAGCTCATTCAACTTGCTGTGCATCGCGACGAGACCCATTCCCTGGGCGTCAAGGCCTAAGTCGTGAAGGATGTACCGGAGAAATTCGCGCGAGTCACACTGAGTTTGGAACAGAAACACAGTGCGTGCAGAATCGCGTAGCTCTTCCAATAGCTGATACAACAAGGTGGTCTTACCCATCCCCGGCTCAGCGATCAGCGCCAAAAATCCTCTGTTTTCTCTGATCCCAAACGAAAGTGATGCGAGGGCCTCGCCGTGAGTTCGGCTAGTGTAGAGATACGCGGGGTCCGGAGTCATTCCAAAAGGTTGTTCTCGCAAACCGTGGAAATCCAGAATCGTTGGCGTGGCCCCGTAATTTTGGTGATCATCTGAAGACGGTTCGGCCGCCTCGCCTTGGTCACTTGACGTTAGTTCTTTTTCGGCGGCGAGCCAATCAGCCATGTCATCTCCCCCTCGGCCGCCCCGCTGCACATAGACCTCATATGCGCGGTGCTCGATTTGTTGCCTCGCGGGGAATTTCTTCTTCACGGCAGACATGCCTCCGAACTTGTTGGCCGTTGGTGTATGTCGGAATTCCCCTTCTTAATTCCTGGTCCACCGACAATGTAGACCCGGCCCCGTCAGTATGCAATGCTTGAGTCACAAGGTGAAGCCGCCGCCTGGTACTAGCACTAGTAAATTTCGTCGCAGCCCTGCCCTTTCTCCGCAGCCATGCAAACTCTGTATCCCCGCGTCTCCTGCTTTTGTTCAAACCTAACTCTCGCCTGAACAATGGGTTCGAAGAACGATCGGGACACGGTAACGGTATTGCATCACTCGGCAACGTGCCCGGCCGCAGGCGTCGTGCCCGGGAGGAGATCATGTATCCGCGCTACGATTTGTCATTGCTGGGTTGGATCGCGGTCGGCATCATCGCAGCTTGGCTCACGGGCAAGCTGATGCGCGGAGCTGGCTACGGGATATTGATGGACTTGGTTCTCGGCTTGGTCGGTGCAGTGATTGGCGGCCGGATTTTCACGGGACTCGGAATCTCCGCCCCTGGATTCTTGGGAAGCCTTGCTGCAGCCACCATCGGCGCCATCATGCTAGTCGCAACCGTGCGCCTGTTCGATACCGGTCACATCTCGATGCCGTGACCCGACCTCGACGATCTTCTGGAACGCCTTTGTTGGAAGCATTCGGAGGGTCAGCAACCATGGCGCCGTGGCCAATTAGGTCGCTGCCACACCGCGCGTGAAACTATGCGGCGCTTCGACGATTAGGCCGCGCAATTGGCTTCACGCCAAGCCAGCGCAGTGCCAGCCGCCACGCGAACATCCAATCGTTGTCCGCTGTGCGCTGGCAGGCTTGGTATGTACTCGCCAGGCAGAGCAGCCACTCCAATTCCGACTCGTCCCCGTTCTTGTTGGGAGGAGGTACCTCAGGAAATAGGCCGGGCCCAGATGGCATGACACACTCCCCGGTAGACCGTTGCTGCCCTAGATTGGGGCTCTTCTACACCCTTCCCGCACGGACGTCAACCTAATCTGGCGAAGCGGCCAGACCCACCAGGGACTGCCGGGCCCCTCAACCCCTTCAACGAAACCCGTAGTGCCGTTCAAGGTCCTGATCGAGCTTTCGCCAAATAGACACTAACGTTGGGTTGGAAACGTTCCGCGGTTTAGGAGGGTGCTGAATGGGAACCTTAGCGTTCATCCGAATTATGCGGTCTTTGGGAAATTCGCGCTTGCTTGCCTGACAAATCATTAGGCGGTAGTGAGGTGGTCCAATCGGCCTACCACGTGCCGGAGATTTAGTGGACGTGAAGGAGATCTGTGCGCGCATCGGCCAGCCTTCGAACCTGCTCGGGGGCGCAAGCTCCGGGCCTTGCCAATCGAAAATCTCGCAATTCGGCGCTACTCCTCCCGCGTCTTTGTGATGGTCAATCACCTGAAACACGATAAAAGAGCCTGATAGCAGACGATAGGCGATAAGTTCGCCGGCTTCCCAATCGCACGCGGAGCGAAAAACCTTTGCGATCTTGCGAGGAGGTGGTTGTTGGAACCCCAGCTGTTTCTTCGTCGCTTTCAGAACCGCAGCACGTTTGCGTTCCAACGGACTTCCCCGCCAGGGACGCAGAGCCGACCCGTCCTCAATCACTCGGAGCGCTTCTGCTTTGACGCGATCCTCCAGGCGCCCGCACTTCCATTGGGTGACGGCCAGCGCCAGCCAGAATGTCGCCGCCATATCGGGATCCTTTTCCGACGATGGCATCCACTGCTTCATCAAGCGTTCGGTGGCTTCCGGTCCACTCAAGCCGTCACCGATCATCATTCGATAATCGGCGCGCAGATCCGCGGCAGAATCGTCTGAAAAGATCGCCGTGCCCCACACGCCCATATCGCTTAGTTTGAGGAGCCTCCCAGCGAGAGTCAATCGACGCCTGATGCCATTGTCAACGGGTTCTGCTGGAGCGATTTCTTAATCGAACCCACGTTGACCGTCAACCGCGCATCCAAGCCCTTCCATGAGAAAGGTCGCTGCGAGCCAAGACGGTTTTGTTTTGACTTGCATGGGTTCTTTGCCTTTGAGCCGGGCTGCCTGTCGCCATCCTTTATCCGCACTCATTTGTGGGGCGATTGTCGGTGCAAGTTGGGCGTCCTCGCTCCAGCAGGTGCTGATAGCAGATAGTCGACCTCGGCTCCCATCATGTTGCCCGGACCGCGAAAGGCAGTTATGGATCTTTCTTTCCTCCCATTGAGACATCGGCAGAGGTGATCCTTGCGGCTGCGAACCTGGCGACCGATTCACCGGTTGAGTATCTGGGACTCCGTGATTCTATCTGCGGCGGCAGAGTCGGGTTGCCGGCTTCTTCTGTCGGAAGATCTGCAGGAAGGCTTCACCTCGAAGGGGGTCACGGTCACAAACCCATCCGCACCCTCAACGCACGAACTCCTAACAGCCCTGCTTGATGCTGAGCCTGAATCCTGACAATAAACCGAACGGAGCTGCCCAGGAAGTATCGGTCAAAAGAAGCAAAGCGGTGGAATTTGCTAACCCACTGACGGTCTGAGGCGCTATTTACCGGAGTACGTGCCTCCTGTCATCCGGCGGCGAATATGCCGTTCTTTTGATGGGGTGCTCACCCGAGCACATGTATATATCAGAACAGTTTCTAATTCTCGTGTCTCATACATTACCTTTTAGAGTAATGACGAATGATCAATCTGTGCAATCTCTTTCTAAACGACCCTGTTCACACTGAAGCTTTTCGCGACGCGCTGCTCAGCGCCAAAGACGGCCCATTCCGCGCGGCTCCGATCCCCGACCGATCAGGGTTAGTCATGGGAGCGGTGATCATTTCTCGCGACGCGGCCGTCTCAAGGGCCATTACACTCCGAGCTAACGGAAGGCGCGCTCATGCCACGTGTCGAATCTTCCGTCTCGACCCTCAGGAAGCTCAGATCTCTCGGCGTGCGCACGACTCGACGGGGCAAGGAAGCACTGGAGACGCGAGATGAGCAGCCGGGAAAATCCACGTTCTAATCATCGCGCGAAAAAGGAATTCTTTGTCCGTCCGAAGGCTTTCGTCTTCTTCGATAAGACAACCCGGGCCCAACGCTTCGAAGTGAAGGCAGATGTCGACGGAAACCTGCCGGCCGATGCGGCCGCAAGCCTTCTGGCAGTGTGCTGTGTGGCGCGCGGGCAGATGCCCACGGACTTCGAAGTGATGGTCAAGTTCGGCGAAGACCTCCTCGATGGCCTAGGGCAGCGTGCAACAAGGCTGATCGACGCTTGTGTAGCAGTGCGATCTCCCTTCCGCCTCACCAGGCGGCAACACGAAGTGCTGCGAGGAGTGCTGCAAAATCTCGGGAATAAGGAGATCGCGGTGCAGTTGAACCTTGCGGCACGAACGGTGAAGTTTCACGTCCACGCATTGTTTGTAAGGTTTGATGTCGCCGACCGAATGAGCTTGATACGGAAGACTGGCGACATGCTGTCGGCTGGAGCGCTTTTCGCCAACGTGACCCCCTTTCCGCCTGCTGCTGCCAAGGAACCCATGATCGCTCCCATGCCCAGGACTTCGCGCGAGAGTCGGAGACCACTGAATGCCTTGGAAAGAAGATCCCAGGGATGAGGAAATGCGACCGTCGTTTGTCGGGGTGGCCCATTAACCCTGAGAAATGGTCGGTTACTTGACTGCCGATTTGATGTCCCAAGGATCTCGTGCTGATCAGTTGTTGGGCAATGGATGAGCTACCCACGAGGCCTGTTGTTTGTCCGGACTTTTGATGTCGTTAGGAACCTGACTCGTCGACTCGCCCTGCGGTGCCTCGCGCGCCGCGGAGTCATTTTCCCCAGTCGTCCTCGGGGTAAGATTGCGGTTGTGTTGGGAAGAGACTTTGTTCGAGGGCACGTCCTCTCCCACGTACTCGCCGTCGATGCGGTTAGACGTCGCATCTGGTGCCTAAGGTGCTTGGATGGTTGCTACCGAATCCGCGAGCTGGTCGGTTTCTATTGGGAAGCGATCACCTGTCCTCCCTCCGCCTTCCCAGTGTTTTGTCGATCGCTCGTCATGTCGTCCTCCTTTGCGGAAAAATCAAGCCGTTCCTACACGAGTCCAGCACACCAAGGCCTCCGATACCTAGCAGAACAGTTAGTTACCCCTGCTGATGCCTGGCATTCCTGCCGCGGTTCGACGGTTGTCGAAAATGACCGTTCTGGTCCGACAGCTTCGGCTGCAAGAATGCCTATGATCCGATCAACTAAAGGGGATATGCTTCCGCCTTGCTTTTTCAGATGAGTGCCTCAGAATCAGAACGTTCACGCAGTGCAAGAGGAAGGGGCTAAAAACATGATAATCGGTGACCGTTTGCGTGAGCTACGCAAGCACAAGAACGTGTCACAAGGTGAAGTTCAGAAGCGGACCGGGCTGCACCGTTCTTATATCTCCCGCGTCGAGAATGGCCACACTGTGCCCGCCCTCGAAACGCTAGAAAAGTTTGCTCACGCACTTGACGTTCCGATGTACCAACTCTTTTATGATGGTGAAGAAGCCCCCGAGCTGCCAACAGTCCTGAAGCGCAAGGTTTCCGGAAAGGTTGCATGGGGCAGTTCAGGGAAAGAGGCCCGTTTCCTGCACAGGTTCCGCGGGCTGATGGATCGGATCGCGGAACGCGACCGGAGATTGTTGATGTTGATCGCTCAGAATATGGCGAGGCCAAAGGCAATTTGATGGGTCGGAGTTTGCGTGCCGGCTGGCGCAAATGTGCGCGAGCGTGATTGCGGCGCGACGGTGACGATAGCCACCTGGGTCTTCGTCTATCTGGTCGTGAGAGCTTGTATTGTCATCGTTTGATTGAGGCCGCCTTCAGGCAGCAAATCTGTGACAGCCAGTTCCAGGTCGTGTGCGCTTGAGGCCTGTTCAGGATAACTGATCGCAGCAACTTTGAAGGAAAAACGATTGTTGACGCCGGCCGCATCGGTCAGACCTTCTACGAGACGGTCCGATACTCGTTGCGCTGCAAGTCTATCAACACCAGGTAAAATAATCCCGAAGTGGCCGTACGCCAGAAGGTAGACGGAATCTTGCTCTCTCAATTTCCGAGAGATCGCTTTCGCAGCATCACCCAGAACAGACGTGCTGGAACTAGGTTCGGAGGGGGCGCCATGTACTCTTGTCTTGATGACCAGGACCGAGAGATTCTGCTTCGCCGCAGCGTCTCGCCGATACTCCATCGACAATTGGTCCTGGAATGAGCTGAAGTTCGGCAGAGTCCCTAAGAGTTCGGCGCTGGCCTGCGTCAGGGCCTCTGAAGCTCTTCTACGCTCTTCCCGAATCTGTTGCCGAAGGCGTCCAATGGTTACCTGACGATCTAAAAGATATACCGCCAACAGGATGGACAGGGCGCAAAAACCAAAGAAGGCAATTGACATCGTTCGAGGGGTTGTCAAAATCGTTTGGGAAAACACGACAGGATACATGAAAAGGGCAACGCCCCCAGCTAAGACCACGATTGCCGAGCAGGCAAAAGTAATCAGATGCATCTCGCGACGATCCAAGCTTTCAGACGGCATTCGGTCGAAGAAGCCCATAGCCACCTCCCGGATTCAATCGTACAGCGACCGTGAGCGCGAAAATGGGAACATGAGAATTAGGATAAGCAAACAGATACTAGTACCGTCCCGCATAACATATCTGAATAAATATATTGGGCCTCACCGATCTGGAATGGATCCCATCGCATACCAGCCAACGATTGCGTTTTCGATGTAGGGATTGGGACCAGCTTAGAAACAGGGCCTCTTGGTGACACAAACTTATCGTTGACCGCAATTAACGGCGAGGAAGTTTTCGGAGAAGAGCCTTGCCCTTCAAGTCAGACAGTACGCCGGTCCGCATGAGTTCGCTGATAAGTTCGTTCAGCGCCTCTACTTGGGCAATGTTAGAGGCCGGCTCCGCACTCTGCCGAGACTCCACCTGTGGTAGTTCGGGCTCAGAAGGTACTAACTCACCGCTCAGTTCACGAATCCACCCCTCCAGAGTTGCGAACTGCTCAGATTCAGTCTCCGTGAACATGAGGCTCATTCCCATGCCAGCGGACGAGACAATGACTCTGGCCCTGGTTTCAAACAATTTACCCTCGCTCGTGATGCGGATCTTCAGAACCGAGCCCGCAGGGCAAGTGCTCATTGTATCCACATAGCAGCCCCCCAAACTCAAATCAGAAATGCGTCCGTTAAACCGTGCCTTAGATTGGAGTTCTACGGCCTCTAAAGAAGCGCTGACCGGGTAGCGCAAAGAACGCCTTCGTTCGTGTTGGCGGTGTTCTTCCCTTTCCGCTGGTGCTTCAGCCTCCGGAACAATCGAAGTACCGGAGGGCCGCGAAGCCTGATGTGGATCGTCTTGCATCTGATTGGAGTCCTGAGCCGGAACGGGGCCGTCTCCCGACAAGGTGAATGACTTCGCTCCGGATTTACGCAGAGTAGTGTCGCTGCTCAAGCGAGACTCACCCGTATATTCTATTAAAGTAACATTATCATGACAGAAGCATTGAGACCATCGCAGAGTGTCGTTAGCGCCATGGGTGCAGTGCCTGCAGACAGAGTTGCGTCGTCCCGAGTTGATCCTTGTAGGGCGAATTCTTCAGAAGCTCCCCGGCCTTGTCGTTGGCCGCCTGCTTCTCCGCGCTGCTCCGGTCGAATCCGAAGTGGCGGAACGTGTCTTTTTCGCCGAAAGGAGCGCAATCGAGGAAGACCAGTTGCGTGTCAATGCGCTGGCCCGGGGTCCCGGCTACCCCCGCACGATACACACTAGCCCCCGAGATTTCCAGGTCATGGGCAACGCCGGCATTCCCGAGCTCCGCCACAAGATGTACATCCCGGCCGGGTGCGCGGCCTGCGACAACACCGGATAACGGGGCCGCGTCGGTGTTTACGAAATGCCTCTGTTCGACGAGACGGTAGCCAACGTAATCCGAGCCGCCGGTAGCCCCACGGAAATCCGCGACGCGGCGCGCGCGCCAACGGCATGAGGTCCCTCCAGGAAGACGGCTTGCTCAAGGTCAACATGGGACTGACCAGTCTGGAAGAAGTTTCCCGAGTACTGTCCTTCAAAGACAATCTGCGACCGGCGCTCAGGATCGAACCTAGAGTGCGCGAGCGTCACTAAAGCGGCTTGAATCGGTTGCTCTTCTCCCCCAACCCTGTGAGTTTCCCGAAGCGGAGACGCGCCGGCTTCCCCCGTACCGCCACTGAATCTCCGCAGGATACCTTAGAATTCGGCCGCCCTCGTAGCTGTGCATCGGAGCTGCGGGCTCGCGTCGATCCTTTCGGCCCGGGAGTGGCCCGTAAAACGGCTTGGGAAAACGGATGCCGAACGACCGTAGGCCCTTAAGCGCCTCCCGAACCAGTGCCTCCGCGAACAAATCAGCGAGGCTGCAAACCCTAGGTCGTTCCCGCATTCAATAGAGGTTGGCGGCGCGCCTGGGCCAATTTCCGTATCGCTTGTGCAACCTGCTCGACCGCTTCCGACTGCATTTCCGGATAAAGCGGTAAGGACAACACCTCCCGCGCGGCTGCCTCGGCATGCGGAAAAGCTCCCGGAGGGTAGCCGAGATCAGCGTACGCGGGTTGGAGATTTACGGGCACAGGATAATGAATGCCTGTCTGAATGCCTTGCTCGGTGAGCCCCCGCTGTAGGGTATCTCGCTCCGGCGTGCGGATGGCGTAAACGTGGTACACATGCCGTGCATATGCCATCGCCTGCGGGGTTTGTACGTCGCATCCGGCCAACAGCGCGTTGTAGCGAACGGCGTGCGCGCGGCGGGCCTCGGTCCAAGCCTCTAGATGGCGCAGCTTGACCCGCAGGATGGCTCCCTGTAGGCCTTCCATGCGGTAGTTGTAGCCTCTCAAGACGTGCCTATATTTCTGTTCCTGGCCCCAGTCGCGCAACATGCGAATCGTGCGCTCATACTCCGGCCTATTGGTTAGAACCATACCGCCTTCGCCATAGGCGCCAAGGTTCTTGGTCGGGTAGAAACTAAAGCAACCGAGGTCACCAATCGGTCCGACCCTGCGTCCCTTGTATTCGGCACCATGCGCTTGCGCCGCGTCTTCTATAACGACCAAGCGATGCCGCCGGGCAATATCGACAATCGCATCCAGATCGGCCGGCTGCCCGTAAAGATGCACGGGCAGGATGGCCTTTGTACGCGGCGTAATGACGCCCTCTATTTGGCTGACATCTATCGTATAGGAATAGGGATCGATGTCCACGAAGACGGGACGCGCGCCAGTGTAAATCACGGCCGCGACCGTAGCCACAAACGTGAACGGTACGGTGATGACTTGGTCGCCGGGACCGATACCGGCGGCCAGAAGAGCCAAGTGCAAAGCGCTCGTTCCGGAGTTCACGGCAATCCCGTGGCGCGCGCCGGAATACTCTGCGAATTCTGATTCAAACGCGGCCACCTCGCTGCCGAGCGTGAACTCGCACAATCCTAGGACGCGGTCGATGGCCTCACGGATCTCCGTTCTTATGGTCTGATACTGCGACTCTAGATCAACCAGAGGAATCACGCTGTAGTTCCCCGTCTCTCAAGTGCGTTCTACGCGCGACACAATGGAAACCAGAAGACTCAACGGTCGCCCGTCGTGAGTTTCGGCAACGGTTCACGAGTCTCCGCGGCTCGCAACGCGGTCAAGCTGTCATATCTCTCGGACTGCACGCCATCCGGGGACGTGAGCAATGCGGCGCCTGCTCGGCGAAGCTGTTCACGGAAGCGCATTCTTGAAACACCTAAGCGCTGATCCCCGTACCAGCTGAGCAAGAAACGTGTCGCAACGGAGCAAAATAGTAGAAAACTTGCCGCCACGACAAGAGCAAAGGACTCACGCTCCAACATCAGCGTCCAATCGAATTCGTCCTCCCACCGAGGGACAGCCCAGTCCAGCAAGCGGCGCAAGATTCGCCCGATTACCGGGATTCCGGATAGGTGCACGCGCGAGGTGCTTTCGTAGGTAAGGGACTGCGAATAGCCGGGAACAATCTGCGTTGCCTGGCGAAAAATCCCAGGATTACGAAGCTGTTCTTTCGTTAGGACCCGTCCCCGCGCGTCGCGAAAGAGGATTCGATACGAGGGGTCGACAACCGCCCATCGACCATCCAGCCAAACTTCGGCAACTACGTGCTTGGCACTGCGATCCGGATTCAGCAACAGCAATCTCCGAACGTCCAGCCCACTGGCCCTCGCCAAATTGACGAAGGCATTCGTTGCCGTGCCGCACACCCTTAGCAATTGCTGGTAATTAAGCGTTTCTTCGGGATCGCGCTGCGCAAACGAGCCTGGACTATCGGCGGCACGTCGCGCTGGCCCGTAAGCCATCCAAGTCAGGATCGACTCGACCGTCTGCTCCGGTGCTCCCGAAGCAGGCACAACAGCATCCGAAAAGCCTCGCAGATAACTGCGGGTCGAGGCCTCCCAAGCGAGCCCGCAAAGCAGCATCGCTGAAGAAGCCACTAGCATTACATGGACAGCGTACCAAGAAGTGCGGAAGAATAACTGAGGCCTCGCCGTTTTTGTGCCTCCTGGGCCATCTCCGCGTCGAGCGCCCGAGTTGTGCGCAGTAGTTACGGGAACTGGGTTGGGCGGCGAAGCCACCGAAGGGGCCGGAAGAGAGCGAACTTGCGAACAGATGAGGGAAGGGACAGTTTCCATTTGTCCGGCAAGAGATCTTCCTCTTGCGAAACCACCCGCAGATTGTAGCCTACGCACGTTATTACGGAAAATCGATTTTTGGAGCGTTTCTCCAGCAAGCAAGCCGTCAACTCCGCACCCTGTCACTCAGGTCACAAGCAAGTTTTCCAGCAAGGCAGCGATTTTGGTGAAGGCGCAACGCACAAACTTGCAACCGGGACCCGAAGTGCGCCGACACAACCCAAACCGGAATCAGGAGAGATTTAAGAATAAAGGTAAGATGACTGCCGTTAGGCCACTCGAATGGCAGCCGCACCACGCTTCATCTTCTCTTGGTCTCGTTCACCACATTCGCATACAGCATCTCGGTTTCGGCCAATGGCTCCGCCCAATCGAGTTCGCGAACGACTTCGGCACAGCCCTCTTTGAGTCGCTGCCGAAGCTTGCCGTTATCGAGAAGATCCGCTAGCGCTGTCGCAAGCGCGTCGCGTTCGTGCGGAACGACGATTCCGGCGCGGCCCGCCACTAGCGGGGCCACGCCGCAACGATCGGTCACCAAAACCGGAGTCCCGCAGGCCACCGCTTCGGCGGCTGTGTTGCCGAAGTTTTCATTTTGTGAAGAGAGGACAAATAGGTCCGCATCGCGAAAAGCGGACCATTTTGCGTCATCATAAAGTGCGCCGGTAAACAGGGTCGTCTTGTCCAAGTGTAAACGGGCCGCATGAACTTCCAATTGTTCGCGGTAACCGTCACCCTCGTCAGGCCCCGCGAGCACAAGAATTGCCTTCCGGTTTGCGCCCGACAGAGACTTCCAGCGAGCAAATGCCTCCAGCAGCAGCTCGGGACTTTTTTTCGACACCAAACGACCCAAAAAAAGTACAACCGTGACATCCTCGGAAATACACCACCGCCGCCGGAACACGCCCAAGGCAGGCAATTGTTCGGGCAGTTCGATGCCGTTTCTGCGGAGAATGATTTTTGCTTTTGGGACATCTTCTTCGACCAACTCTGCTTGTTCCTGGGGCGATGTGACGACGACCCGCCGAGCGTTCCGCACCATTGCACCACCCAAACAGGTGCGATAGACTTTCTTGAGCCAGATATTCCGGACGATCGGACGAAACATCCCCATAGGCTCAATCACATACGGCACTCCAATGCGGCGACAGGCTCGGGCCACTATGGGGCCAAGGAGGTCATAGAGCCCGTAGATATGGACTATTTCGAACGATGCCAAGCGCTCGCGGCAAAAACCAAACACCCCCGGATTCCACGTCAAAGAGCGATAATGCGCCCACGACTGAAGATAGAGTGTTTCAACCGAGTCTCTGCGGGATTGCCAACCCCAGGGTCCTCGGACCGCTGCATCTGTGCCGTCTGCGATCTGTTCCAGCCCTAGGTCGGAGGTGAGCACTGTGATCAGATGCCCGCGTTGTGTCAGGCCACGCGCGATTGCCCGCACCTTTACCGTTGGGCCGCCCCGCTCGAGAAACGGATAATAGGATTGCGTGACCTTCAGGACGCGCATTGGAGTCGGATCGGCGATGCCAACGCCGATCTGGTGACGCGACATGTCAGGAACGAACGCTTCCGCGATAAGCGGAATTGCACCCAAGGTCGAGCTTGCGGAAGCGATTCTTGCAGCTGCACGTGCGGATTATAGTCTCGGGTGCGCTTTGAACGTATTCTTCTCTTTGTCGTACAGCCGATCCTGTAAGAACCGGCCTAACGTCACGATGCGAGAAAGCTCGGAGCAGCATGCTGAACTCGCAAGACAAGCGATCGAACATGAAATCGCGAAGCACTCTTTTTACCCCCGCGCATCCATCTAGCGACGCAGAGATTCGTTCGCCAGAAGTCGCCAGCGTCGTTCCCACGAACTGCGCGACATCGCCGTGCCGAACCAAAGCGTACCCAGAACAGACCGCCTGCTGCCCGGCCCGACAGGTTCATCGAAGGAATACGCTAGAATCGGGCAGATTTCTTCGTTCGGTAGGGTGTCACCTCGGCTTGCTTTTTATGCGGAACAGGCCGAAAATGCTGTTCAGGGTTCGGCATGCCGCTCATGCTGCGTGCTGGATTTGGCCCCGCTAAGAGTTGACCCTCCGGGCGGGGCCTTGTTTTTGTGGGCTGCATGCCGTTGCGCGGATGATTTCGGGAAAACGGCTTTTTCTTGGCGCGTCCACATCCATGTTCAGGCCTTCGCCCTATTCTCCGACAGAAGGCCGTTGAGACGTCCGAATTCCCTTGTGTTTGCCGTGACCAATGCCGACTTGCGGCACGGCTCCGTCGCCGAGACCGTTCCAGGCGAGCCTGCGAATTGACTAATTCAACGCGCCAGGATGGGTCTCGCCGGTCGTACTTTGTACCCACGGGTTGGCGCTGAGAGCGCCATTTTTGCTGATAGGAGCGCTTGGCCGGCTCGCCGGATAACTTCTTCTCCTATTTCCAGCGAACGGTATTGCTCCCAGCCCAAGAAAGCCGAACGGGGATACGGTTCCGTCTGAAGTCGATTTCAAAAGAGGTCAAGCGAGATCGCACAACTTGCACACTTTCCACTTAGAAAAGAACAAGACACGGGGTCCGCGGCACAGCAATATTACTGGACAGTTGCCGAAAGTCCCGATGGCGCCGAAGGACTTTCGACCGCGAGAACTACGGCAACCGTCGTAGCCACGACGACCGCTCCTACCAAGAGAAGCAGCAATCTGTGGTTGCCACGGCCTGAAGCCTGTGTGGTAGTTTGGGCTGCCGGTCCCGCTCCTGCGGCAGGTTCGACAATCATGCGGTACGACGCGCCCTCTGGAACAGTCTCGACTTCATTGCCCAGCGACACTTCAAGCGCACCCCTGCGGCTGGTCAGAATCAGTTCTTTGGGGCTGACCCACGTGACCTGCGCCACGGTCGGTTGTGTAGTGCCCGGTTGAATCGTCGTACCGTCTGCGAGCAAAAGAAATTTTTGGCCCTGGCCCGAAGACAACACTACGGTCCCGGTCGTCAGAACCGCCGCAAACCCGCCGGACGACTGGTGCACGACGGCGGAAGTGCCCGCCTGTAGATAAGCCTGGGATGACCCGAAACGAACTTGCATCAGGCCCGCGGCGCCAGTCTCCAGCAGGTCTCCATCGAAGACTGTCGTGCCGACGGCGGCCGAATTAGTGCCCACCCTGGCCCGTTCCGCTTGTAAGATCACTCCCAGCGGAGGCGCCACCGCCACCGCGGGAGCCGCCATAACCGGGGATTGTATGAGAATCGCGATCAGCAGCCCTGCCAGCAGCGAGCTAAAAAATGTTTGCACAATAGCCTCCGAGACTAACCCACAGTGAGGTTAAACGGAGAGTTGGGGCTGTGTCAACCGGAGAATGCCGGCATGTTCGCGGGGCAGATGCTCCGCACACCAAAGGACATCGGCTTGCTTCTCTTCGACGCAAAGGGCCCTGATAAGTTTTCGCCGAAGCCGGCCAACCGCAGCTAAAAGCTGGAAACGAATCCAGCGCTGGCTTACCAGTTCCCTTCACTGCGCAAGCGGCTTGCCTTCAGTTCAATCTTGTGACATAGTACGCAATATCACTACATTGGAGCGAGCCATGGAAAAGGCTGTTTCCGCAGCGGACGCAAATCGAAAGTTCTCTAAACTCTTGCGCGCAATTAGGGAAGGGCACAGCTACGTTGTAACGTCGCACGGCAGGGCGGTCGCCAAGATAGTACGCGTCGAGAAGGGTGCCGTAACACCCGGTGCCAGGTCTGCGCTATTGAAGAGATTGCGATCCGAAACTGTTGTCACCATCGGCCGTTGGAACCGGGATGAGCTCTATGAGGATGAGCGGTGAGGGTAGCACTCGACACGAACATCCTGGCCTACGCCGAAGGTGTGAATGGGGCCCCGATGAAGAAGGCAGCCCTGGCACTCGTGCAGAGACTGCCGGAGGGCACAACGCTTCTGCCGGTGCAAACTCTGGGCGAGTTATTCAACCTGCTTGTGCGCAAGGCTGGACGACCGCCGGCAAAAGCGCGTATGGCGATCCTCAGCTGGCGAGATGCCTTTCCTCTCATTGAGACATCGGCAGAGGTGATGCTTGCGGCTGCAGACCTGGCGACCGATCACCGGTTGAGTTTCTGGGACTCCGTGATTCTATCTGCCGCGGCAGAGTCGGGCTGCCGGCTTCTTCTGTCGGAAGATCTGCAGGAAGGCTTCACCTGGAAGGGGGTCACTGTCACAGACCCATTCGCACCCTCAAAGCACGAACTCCTCGGAGCCCTGCTTGATGCTGAGCCTGAACCGTGACATGAACATAGTTGGCCATGGTCCCTGGCTATGGTACAAGTGCTTTGGTTGCATCATGGACGAAATAGCGATTTCCAAATTCAAAGCGACTTGCTTGGCGGTCCTCGAGCGCGTCCGCAAGACGCGCAGGCCAATCCGAGTTACCAAATTCGGCGAGCCCGTCGCCGAGGTTGTGCCACCTTCCCCGAAAGCCAAGAATAAACCTTGGCTCGGCTCCATGACAGGGACCGCCCGGATTGTGGGCGACATTGTCTCCCCCGCAAGCGACGTGGGGAGGCGGAAACAACCGCGACTAGCGCTTCAAATGAGTGGCGAGAAGGAGTTTCACTGGTTGAGGACTTCCCAATCCTTCGCGACGAGCAGGAGTATTTTCAGATGGCCGAAGCGTCCGCCGCAGCCGGTCTCGCCAGCGGCGCGATGTACGACGCGAGGATCGACGACTTCAATCACAACCGGCCTCATCGCGGAATTGGAAAACCGCACGTCGCGCGAGGCCCTATAAAAACCGAGGCCCTGACTATCTAAATTGGCGGGGAACCTTACACTATCTTGGGGTTCTTGCGATTAGAGCGAGGATGATTCGGCCTTTCACCAAAGCGGATTCTAAATACGCTGACGCGTCCTGCTAGATCATAGGTAGGAGGCTCTTGCAACCTTCCGGCTTTTCCTCTCCTGAATGGGCCAGTTGTTCCCGGATCCGGAGGTGGTTCCTTATGTCCTCCTCGTTCAGAATACTGCGCTCGAAAAGAAGTACAGCTCGACTCTCCCTGGGTCGGAATGTTGCCAAAATACGCTTCCGTCGCGGAAATAGACATCTCCGGATGATGTTTCTTGACGAAGTCCACAGCGTACTCGACGGCAACGCTGTGTTTTTCGCCTCTTCCGCGGGCTTCATCGTAGGCAGCCATCACCATGCCAGCGCGAGCAAATTGCCACCACTCGGTCCTGTCTTCCTCCTTCCGGGGCCTCCCCCCTTCTTTTTTGCCCTCTCCATAGCCCGCACA